>Ga0302221_10000007_pt1 | contig 341589 bp, 317 predicted proteins | sample II_Palsa_E2_1_FD_193517 | JGI IMG/M metagenome (GOLD analysis project Ga0302221, IMG submission 193517) | Peat permafrost microbial communities from Stordalen Mire near Abisko, Sweden - II_Palsa_E2_1 | ecosystem: Environmental > Terrestrial > Soil > Palsa > Peat permafrost | place: Sweden... | reverse complement strand
AGGCATAAAAAAAATACATTTGCAAAGAACAAATAGGGTATAGGATCATATCCAAGCGTAAAGAGAAATCCTCAAAAGGGGTGCCTGAATAGTGAGTGTTGTTCCTCAATACTATTCCGAAAGATGAAAATATTAGTTATCATAGGTCGCTTGAAGCACAACCATCTTTAGTGGTTGGGTAGTTCACATCTCTTTGCTTCATTTCCATATTCATAAAGCTATAAAATTTGGAGAAAAAGATAAATTTTCCAAAATGACGATATAGACTCAGTTTGAAAATAGTTATTGTCTTGCATTTCGTCTCCTACATTTTTGTAAAACAGCTTAAGACGCTTAGAATCACCTCAGCAATGGGGGCTGGATTAACAAAAAGGTTTATGAGCAAAGAAGATATTGCTAACTTAGTAGTAATTGAAGCACTCAAACAAAGAGCCTCTTATACACAAAGAGATGACATTGAAAATTAACACCCTGAAATTTGACCATTATGATAAATAATAAAGTTTGGTTTATAACAGGTGCAAGTAGCGGAATTGGTTTGGAGATTGCTAAATCAGCACTTAAAGCGGGTAATAAAGTAATAGCTACAGGTCGCGATACCGAAAAACTTTCTAAATCTATTGCAGCAGCATCCGCCAATTTATTGGTTGCAAAAATGGATGTTACTAATTCAAAGGAAATTGATGCGGCTGTGAAATTAGCAATTGATAATTTTGGAACTATTGAGGTATTAGTGAATAATGCAGGAAATTTCTATGCAGGTTTTTTTGAGGAGTTAAGCCAAAAACAAATTGAACTTCAATTGGCAACAAGTTTATATGGACCTATGAATGTGACAAGAGCTGTGCTTCCTGTCATGAGAAAAAATCGTTCCGGACACATCATAAGCATTTCATCAACTGCTGGATTGGTTGGTTATGAATACTGTTCTGCATATTCTGTATCCAAGTTTGGATTGGAAGGGTGGATGGATTGTTTAGCTCCTGAAGTTGCCCCGTTTGGCATCCATACTACCATAGTGGAACCGGGGTTTTTCAGAACAGGATTATTGAAATCCGGTTCAACTATTTGGGCTGAAAATTCATTTGAAGATTATACTGCAAAGAATGCTGAGCTACGCCCGTTTTGGATGAGCATGAATGGAAAACAAGGAGGTGACCCTGCAAAGTTGGCGACGGCATTAATTAAGATTGCAAATGAAAATGAACCACCAAAACGCTGGTTAGCTGGTAAGGATGCCATTGAAACAGCAGAACAAAAAGTGAAAGAGTTTCAACAACAAATCGACGCTTATAGAGATTTATCTTCCTCTTTAGCAATCGAGTAAAAATAATTATAATATTCAAACTGAGTCTACCAAAACGACCTCCATTTCTGGGATAAGCCCCCAACTGGTATATATTTACCAGATCCCCAAACTAACGCTCATTAGTTTTTTAAACTAACTTTAGGGTGTCTCTAACTTTTTAAAAAAATGGGTCAAACCCCCGAAAACAAAATTAGAATAATCACAGCAGCAAGCTTGTTTGATGGGCATGATGCTGCCATCAATATTATGCGGCGTATCATGCAGGCAAAAGGAGCAGAGATTATCCATCTGGGACATAACAGGAGTGTTCATGAGATTGTGGAAGCTGCAATCGAGGAAGATGCACAGGGGATTGCCATTACTTCATATCAGGGAGGGCATCTGGAATTTTTCAAATACATGAAGGATTTACTCAATCAAAATAAAAGCGGGCATATTAAGATTTTTGGAGGAGGAGGCGGAACCATCCTGCCGCAGGAGATCCAGGAATTAGAGCGTTATGGAATTACGAAGATCTATTCTCCAGATGACGGCAGGAGGATGGGTCTGGAGGGAATGATTATGGATTTGATTAACCAGTGCGTAGCCGAACCAGAAGAAGAAAAGGCCGTACATTCTTCAAACGGACATGGTGATCATTTCGCTCTCGGGGAATGGAAGGATATTCTCAGAATCGCAAAAGCCATAACCAGGGCCGAAAGCGGTCAGGATTTCAGCGGTCTCTACAAAGTCCTTGAGAAAAATAAGGAAGACAAAGCGCCCGTGCTGGGTATTACAGGCACAGGTGGTGCGGGGAAATCTTCTGTCACCGATGAAATCGTTCGGCGCTTCTTACAAAATTATTATGATAAAACTATAGCGGTCATCAGCGTTGACCCCAGCAAAAAGAAAACTGGAGGGGCATTACTCGGAGACCGCATCAGAATGAACAGCATCAGCTCGCCGAGGGCCTATATGCGTTCGCTTGCGACCCGGGATAGTGACCGTGCGCTGAGTGCGCATGTAGAAGAAGCCATTAATATCTGCCAGGCAGCCGGATTTGATTTCATCATTCTTGAATCTGCAGGTACCGGACAAAGTGATGCTTCCATACCTGACTATTGTGATATCAGCCTCTATGTAATGACGCCTGAATATGGCGCCGCAAGCCAGCTGGAAAAGATAAATATGCTGGATTATGCGGATTTGGTGGCCATCAACAAATTTGATAAAGCGGGCGCCTTGGATGCTTTGAGTGATGTGCGCAAACAATATAAGCGCAATCATGGGCTGTTTACTGCTCAAAACAGCGATTTGCCAATCGTCGGCACGATTGCCTCGCAGTTTAATGATACGGGAATCAACGAACTTTTTCAAAAACTGATGGTATCGATTGAAAAGAAAACGGGACATTCATTCAAAAAATCCGGAGAATTTGATTCTGTTGCCAATAGTAACGCGGGAGTTCAACCAATGGAAGGATTCGTAACGGCTCAATTACAAATCATCCCTGCTTCAAGAGTCCGGTACCTAAGTGAAATCACCGAAACCATCAAGGAATATGATCAATTGGTAAAGGATCAATCAGCCATCGCAACAAAACTATATCAGCTTACGGGTGCCCTGAAGATCCTGCAAGAACAAAATAGCGGAAAAGACAGTAGCCTACTTCAACGTGAGCTAGAAGAGCTTTCCCTATCCTTGGATAACCAACTTACCCCGGTCAGCCGTAAACTGATACAGCATTGGCCAGAAAAATGCAAAGCTTATGAGGCCGACTTTTACGAGTATAAGGTGCGCAATAAGATAATCAGGCAAGCGATGTACAGCACCAGCCTGTCTGGTACAAAAGTGCCAAAGGTCCTGCTCCCAAAATTCAAGGATTGGGGCGATATTCTGAGATGGCAGGCCCAGGAAAATGCGCCGGGCCATTTTCCATTCACAGCGGGTGTTTTTCCCTTGAAACGGGAAAACGAGGACCCAACCAGGATGTTTGCTGGTGAAGGAAATCCTGAACGCACGAACAAACGTTTTCATTATGTATCACTCGATCAACCCGCTAGACGTCTGAGCACCGCCTTTGACTCCGTTACGCTTTACGGCGAGGATCCGGCACCCCGTCCCGATATTTACGGAAAGGTCGGGAACAGTGGAGTGAGTATTGCGACCGTAGACGATGCTAAGAAATTATATAGTGGTTTCGATCTCTGTGAGCCGAAGACCTCGGTAAGCATGACCATCAACGGACCGGCACCCATGATGCTGGCTTTTTTTATGAACGCTGCCATTGATCAGCAATGTGAAAAATGGCTGGAATCAAAAGGCGAATTGTCTTCAGTCAAAAAAGTATGGGAAAGGAAATACAAAAATGTTCATCAACCGGTATATCATAACCCTTCCTTGCAAGAAAAATTGCCTGTTGGAAATAATGGGTTGGGGTTGGAGCTACTGGGTCTGAGCGGAGACGAAATATTGAACCGGGAGACTTACGAAAAAATCAGGACCGATACCTTGTCACAGGTAAGGGGCACAATCCAGGCAGACATATTAAAAGAGGACCAGGCTCAGAATACCTGCATTTTCTCTACTGAATTCGCACTTAAACTAATGGGTGATGTACAGGAATATTTTATCCGGCATAATGTAGAAAATTTCTATAGTGTGTCAATCAGCGGATACCATATCGCAGAAGCTGGCGCAAACCCGATTACCCAACTGGCTTTTACACTCTCCAACGGATTTACCTATGTCGAATATTTCCTGAGCCGCGGAATGCGTATTGATGATTTTGCGCCCAATCTCAGTTTTTTCTTCAGTAACGGAATGGATCCCGAATACAGCGTGATCGGAAGGGTCGCCAGACGCATTTGGGCCAAGGCCATGAAATACAAGTACAAAGGCAATAAGCGCAGCCAGATGCTTAAATACCATATTCAAACATCTGGTCGAAGCCTGCATGCCCAGGAAATTGATTTTAATGATATCCGCACAACCCTTCAAGCGCTTTACGCCATTTATGATAATTGCAATTCGCTTCACACCAATGCCTATGACGAAGCCATCACTACACCGACGGAAGAAAGCGTCCGGCGCGCGATGGCGATACAATTGATCATTAACAGGGAATTGGGAACGGCAAAAAACGAAAATCCAAACCAAGGTTCCTTTCTGATAGAAGAATTGACTGATCTCGTCGAAGAAGCGGTACTTTCAGAGTTTAACCGGCTAACTGAAAGAGGTGGTGTACTCGGAGCCATGGAAAGAATGTATCAGCGCAATAAGATACAGGAAGAAAGCCTTTATTATGAGGGGCTGAAACACAGTGGAGGGTTACCGATCGTGGGGGTAAACACATTCTTAAATAAACAAGGTAGCCCTACCATCACGCCTTCCGAAGTCATTCGAAGCACACATGAAGAAAGGGACTTGCAAATCCAGAATCTAATTGCTTTCCAACTTCGCAATGCTGAAAAAAGCGGGCCAAGCCTCAAGCGTTTACAGGAGGTTGCTGTCAGCAACGGTAATCTTTTTGAGGAACTAATGGAAACAGTAAAACACTGCAGCCTGGGTCAAATTACCCATGCCCTTTATGCGGTGGGGGGCCAGTACCGAAGAAATATGTAGCCCAGGCTTTCCTCGTCCAAAATCAAGGCAATCGATTTTGGTTAGTATCTTAGCTTCCGTTTTCGAAAAAAAGATGATAAATCTGCAGAAATAAGTTTAATCATCTTTGTGTACAGAATTATTTATGTTCCACTTTTGTTTTTATAAATTGTAGTTGATCTAATGTTAACTTTCTCTTGTCAATGAAGTTTCCCATTCTTTTGCTATGATACAAAATCAGAAACTGACTTATTTCTTTTTGTTTGATTATATGTGCCCACAAAAACTCTCCTTTAAAAGTAATTCCCTCAACAGCCATCCCGCGTTCACTAAAAGTATATTTGATGTCATGCTGAAAACTTGGATTTGAAATAAATTGCCTGACAGCAATTATAGTAATTAATGATGGTGCCGATAAAATGAATAAACCACATAATAATTCGACGAATGGTGTGCCGAAAGCATAGTTTATTATTTTAAAATGGTCAAGAATTACAATTATTAAAGGGAATAATCCAAAAAGAGCAGTAAGTATGAATGTCGGCTTTTTATAAAGCCCTATGATCATGACTTTAGCATATTCTTTTGCTGTTAAACGCGTCTTTACTGAAAAATCATCCATGTTATCCTATTATTGTCTGTGATCAAGCTCCGGCACAATTAATCATAATAACTGCTAGAAAATTTAATACAAATTTTGATCCCCCATACTCTATTTCTTGGATTCCCGGATATTCGGCAGGAAACCGGTTAGCAGGCCGATGAGTGGTAAAAATGCGCAGACCTGGTAAACATATCCGATGCCCTTTTTGTCTGCCAGCACACCTAAAAGCGCAGAGCCCATTCCTCCCATACCAAATGCAAATCCAAAAAATAGTCCCGAAACCAAACCTATATTTCCTGGCAATAATTCCTGCGCGTATACCAATATTGCTGAAAATGCCGAAGCCAGAATGAACCCGATACAAACTGTCAACATGGTTGTCCAGAACAAACCAGCGTGGGGAAGCAAAAGGGTAAACGGCGCGACACCAAGTATGGAAAACCATATAACATATTTCCTTCCAAATCGGTCTCCCATCGGGCCTCCGATAACTGTTCCCGCTGCAACCGCAAATAAAAAAATAAAAAGATGCACCTGCGAACTTGGTACCGAAATCTGAAATTTATTGATGAGGTAAAAAGTATAATAGCTGGTCATGGAGGCGAGGTAGAAGTACTTGGAGAAGATCAGCAATAAAAGGATAATAATAGAGACCGTGATTCTTCCTTTCGAGATGACTGATTGCGGATTAATCCCAGCTGTGATTTTTTTGCTGCGAACCCGGTCCAAATGTTTCAGGTACCACTTGCCCACATTGATTAGCACGATAATCGCAATTAAAGCCAAAATGGAAAACCAGGCAATGGTGGACTGACCGAAGGGAACAACTATCAAAGCAGCCAATAAAGGACCGAGAGCACTGCCTGCATTGCCTCCTACTTGAAAAATGGATTGCGCCATGCCCCTTCTTCTTCCGGCAGCCATATAAGCCACTTTGGAAGCTTCGGGGTGGAAAATGGATGAGCCTGTGCCGATCATGGCTACAGAAATCAGCAGCATCGGAAAATTGCCTGCCCTGGATAATAATATCAGGCCGGTAAGTGTAAAGGCCATGCCAATTGGTAATGAATAAGGTTGGGGCCTTCGATCCGAATATATTCCAACCAGTGGTTGAAATAAGGAGGCGGCTAGTTGAAAGCTGAGCGTGATCATGCCAATCTGAGAAAAACTTAGGTGCTGGGTCTTTTTGACGATTGGATAAATAGATGGGATGAGCGATTGAATCGTATCATTAAGCAGGTGGGAAATACTGATCATGAACAGGATTGAAAAAACTGTTCCTTCCGCTATTTCTTTTGCCTGCGTCGCCGGCTTTTCCAATGTGGTTGTCCTCACAGTACAAATATAACCCGGCATTCAACTGTTTGCTTTAAATTCGTTCTCCGAATCTATCAGCGATGAGAATCCAGTCTGGAATTTTATTTTCGTTCTCCCTGCTATGCCTCACAGGCGTCCTTTTTATCGCCTGCTCGCGAAGCCCATATGCTGTCTCCAATAAGGAATATAAAAAAAGAACCAGAAACCTGGCCGATCTGCTTACACAATATCCCATCACTGATTCTGTAAGCAATAATGAAAATTGGATAGGCACGACCAACTTTGACCTTCGCAAACCCAATTTTGTAATCATACACCATACGGCTCAAAACAGCTGTGATCAAACCTTGAAAACCTTCACAACGGACAAATCCAAAGTGAGCGCGCATTATGTTATCTGTAAGGATGGAACCATACATCATATGCTCAACGATTACCTGCGGGCCTGGCAAGCTGGTGTCAGTAAATGGGGAAACGCCACAGACATAAATTCTTCAAGTATTGGTATCGAACTTGATAATAATGGATTTGAATCCTTCACTCCGGAACAGATATCCAGCTTGCTCAATGTTCTTGGGATGCTGAAGAAAAAATACTCCATTCCTACTCCCAACTTTATCGGACATTCCGACGTCGCGCCTGGCCGAAAGGTTGATCCCAACAGGTATTTTCCTTGGGAAACGCTGTCAGAAAAAGGTTATGGATTATGGTTCGATACCACCTGCGTAGAGACCCCTGATAATTTCGACACCTTGCAGGCCTTGCGTATTATCGGTTATGATATAAAAAATCCGCAAGCTGCCGTACAATCCTTTAAACTTCATTTTGTTCAAAGCGACAGTACCTCTGGTTTAACCATTCCGGATAAAAAGATTTTGTACGATCTCTCTCAATTATACCAGTAACCATTAATGATTCATAGCAAATAATATGATCAACATTTTATTAAAAAGAGCCGCCATTATTTTTTTGCTGATTTCCTTATGTACGGCCGCAATTCCCCAGTCACCTGTAGCGGTAGCAAAAGAACCCTTTCATAAACTTATCTTTTCCAATGAATATGTCCGCATATTGGAAGTGCATATTCCTCCCCATGATACCACACAATATCATATACACCAAACCAATTCCGCTATTGTTTTCCTCAGCACGAACAAGACTGGATCACAGGTGATGGGAGGAAAACCTCTAAGCGGGCATTCTCTCTTAGGCAATACCACCTATGCCGCCTTTGGCGATAGCCCGGTAACCCATCGGGTTTGGAATGACGATACGGCAGTTTACCATGTGTTCGACATTGAACTGCCGCACCATTCCAAGGGTTCCTGGGAGCCTGTTATTAATAATCCGGAATTGAGTGTGGGCTGGGAAAATAACCTGGCCAGGGCATACCACTTGGATCTTAATCCAAACGGGCATGTCAAGCTTGAAGGATCTGATCATCCTCATTTATTGATCCGAATCTCAGGGTCGCCAACGCCATTCCGACAGAGCATGTCGATGACTGGAAAGCTACGCCCGATTTTTTTTGTATGGTACCCGGCTGGCACTGCAATAGAATTCACCAATAAAGAAACGGTTCCAGAAAAATGCATTATTCTTGAATTGAAATGATCTCGGTAAGAATTCGGATACACCTGATTTTTCTTGCTTTAGAAATTACAACCACTAGCATTCTTTTGCATACAACAATAATTTAAGAGTTCTCTGTCCCTATTTCTCGTGATTGAGAAAAAGTCAGGAGCAAAGTAGTTTTATTGAAATTATAGTTCTACCTAATTTCTATTATTTCACTTTAAACTACTTAAACATGAAACAGAAAACCTTTCCCGGAATTACATTATTTGCCTTCATTGTTGCTCTTGGCTTATTCGGGTGTACAAAAGCGGGACCTGCAGGCCCTGCAGGTCAATCAGGCGCACAAGGCCCCCAAGGCCCAACAGGCAATACTGGGCCTCAGGGTGATACGGGAACAGCTAATGTCATTTATTCAAATTGGGTTTCTGGTTTTTCAGGCACCATTGCTTACTGGAGTGTACCCGATATTACGACAGGGGTCCTTGATAGTTCAGTTGTACTTGTATATGAAAGGGAATTAAATGCAGTTGTTCAATTACCTTTCTCCAATCCGAACGGAAGCGGGTTCTACGTTATTGACCTATTAACCGCAGGGCAAATAAGTATTTATTGCGATGCCAGTGACAATCTGAGCGAATTTTCATTCCGGTATGTCATCATCCCTGGAGGAGTGGCAGCCCAATATGCACACTTGACTTATCAGCAGATTTCCAGCAAATTTAGAATTACACCATAGAAATTTTTAGAATAGGTGACATTCTAGGCTGGATGTATGGTGCAGTCCTAAAAAAAAAATGCGAAAGTTGACTGGCCGCCAGGCGGGTGGTAAACCCAATGGCCTGGAATACAAAAAACAAATTCGGGTAGCTACCCCATGGGGAAATCCCATTAAGATAGTTGGGTAAATCTAGTTCATTCCATCAAAGAAAATTTATGCACATGGTAAAAGGTGTTTTGAGCAGCCATTTCAATTAAATTTGCCACTCATTTTGAATCAGAATACCCAAAACATGCAAAAAGAAAATATCAGCTTAAATATTTCAGACGGGAGCACGATGAATGCGTACATGGTAACCCCAGATGGGAAAGGTCCTTTTGCCGCTGTCATCGTTATACATGAAGCGTTCGGTGTAAACAACCATATAAAGTCAGTAGCCGGAAAAATTGCAGATGAAGGATGGATAGCAATTGCGCCCGAACTATTTCATAGAACCGCAGGGCCAGGTTTTGAAGCCGGCTACACAGATTTTGATCAGGTAAGGCCCCATATCACGGCTATTAAACTGGAAAGTTTGTCTGCAGACCTGCATGCCACCAACGATTATCTAAGGTCCAAAGCCAATTGCATGAAGAACAAAATTGCAGCTATCGGATTTTGTCTGGGCGGAAGGGTTGCCTATATCGCCAATGCATTATTGCCACTTTCGGCTGCCGTTTCCTATTATGGAAGCAATATGCCGCTTGATTTGGCTAAAAATCTGCATAGTCCTCAGCTCTTTTTCTGGGGCGGATTGGACAAACATATCCTGCCCGAGTATATCGACGGCGTGGTCAATGCCGTGAAAGGAGCTGGGAAGCCTTATATCAACACAGTGATTTCTTATGCGGACCATGGCTTTAATTGTGATGAACGCGCCAGCTATCAACCCATGGCTGCAAAAGAGGCTTGGGCCATGAGCATGGCTTTTTTGAAGAATAATCTTCAGCAAGAATCAACCACTTAAAGCAATCAGGAATCTTTATTTTTTGAATCCTTCACCAGACGAACCTTGCCTAACCAGGCGTATGCAATGACTTTTATCTGTCCTCTGACAATATAATCAACCTCTTTCCAAAGGATTTTATCCTTAACAAAAATGGCTTCGCGACCGATGGGGCCTTTGTTATTATCCACCGTCGGGTTATCGTATCCCGGAACAGAATTGGAATATTGGGCTCCTTCAATATTTGATTTAGCTTTCTCAATACAAATCTCATCCGTTGGCTTCGTAAAATAAAATACTACAGCCAGGGCAAGCAGGATCACCAGCACTGTATTAAACGCTTTCATAAAATTTGATTGATGGTGAATATGAATATTTTCCCCGACCCCTTCGATCTTTGCTCAAAATCATTCTCCATCGATAACCATGCCATTAATCTCACTTAAAGCTACTTCAGTTCCTGACTGTATAATGTCTGGCAATTACTGCAGAAAAAACTGCGTCGATTGGTTTTGCCCAAAGCCTCCTTCTTAAAAGGGATATTGCAGCGGGGGCAGATGCTTTTTTTATAGGCCAGCCAGTGCTTCCTGAGGACAAAGGCCTTTTTCCATTCCAGGAACTGAAAGCTATATTGCCTTGCTCCCCTGATCAGTGCGCTACGCTTTGGAGCTGGAAGCGAACCTACCCGTGATTTTGGGTGTACACGGATCCTGTACAAGACCTCATTTTTTATAATAGTACCGACACCCGCAAAAATGTCTTGATCGAGTAGGACATCACAGACCCATGCATCCGGAATAGCCTGTAGCTTTTTTGCAGCTTTTCTTGGATTCCAATTAATATCCATTACATCCGCCTGCCAGTCGTATACATTGTCTAGCGAGCCTTCTATCCATTTCATGGAACAGGAATAGAAGGAAATTTCGCCTTTGATAAAACTCAAACGAAGACGGGGAGGAACAGCTTTTCTTTCATTGACAGAATAGGATCCGAACAAAAGGAAATGTATCCTGAGAGTAAATCCTTTGAAACAGATTAAGAAATGTTTCCCCCAGCTCTTAAAATCGATGATCTTTTCATGGTCGAGACGAGATAGATCGAGTTTTGCGTTTCCGGTAACTGCTATAATCTTCCTTCCCTTAAAAGGCTGAAGTGCTTCTTTTAATATCACAATGGAAGGGCCTTCAGGCATAACGTTTGTAAAAGAAATTCATCATAAATTTAAAAGACAGGGGCCGAGGTTGCAGGAATTCCTTCTGCAATCCTGTCAATCAACGCGCGGTTAAACGCTTCCAAATCCTTTGGACTCCGGCTTGTGAGGAGCCCATCATCAAAAACCACTTCCTCGTCTGTCCAACTGGCGCCTGCATTTTCCAGATCAGTGCGGATGGAAGGATAGGAAGTAAGTTTCCTGCCCTGCAACAATCCACTTTCTATCAGCAGCTGAGGGCCATGACATATCGCCGCGAGCAATTTTCCTGATTCAAGGAACTGTTGAGCAAAATCCACACAATCCGGATTCACACGCATCTTGTCGGGATTAATTACCCCACCCGGAACAAACAGGGCATCGTAATCCTCTGCGTTTGCTTGATCAAGCGTCACATCCACCGGCAATTCAATTGACCAATGATCATAATCCCATGCCCTTACTTTGCCTTTTTGTGGGGAAACAATCTGTACTACGGCCCCCGCGGCCTCCATGGCTTGCTTTGGACTTGTCAATTCCACTTCCTCAAAACCATTTTCTGTTAAAATCGCTACTTTTTTTCCACTTAACATTCCCATAAAATGTCGTTTAAGAATGATAAAATCTTTTTCATTAATATGATTTCAAAAATGGTACCATCTATCTCGTCTTATGATGGTAAGGACGACTGCAATGGTAGTCTGGCTTGCCCTTTGTAATTTAGAGCCTGAAATGATTCCCGTCCCTATTCCCCCGTTCCCCTTTGGTTCCGCTTCCTCGAACCGCAACAGATTTAAAACAAATGCACTATGATATATAAGACAAAGCGGTGTCATTGGATTATTCTATGTTGCCTTGTGAGCCTAGGAGCCTTGGCCCAGGATAGTTCCATGTTGAAACCTGGTCTTAACTGGAACCTTCAGGATTGTATTAATTATGCCAAAAAAAATAATATCCAAATCAATACCCTTCGTTTAAGTCAACAAATCAATTATCAGGATCTTTTGCTGGCAAAAGCTGCGAAATACCCCAATCTTTTCGGCAATGTAGGGCAATCTTTTACGCATAGTACCAATGCCAATCCTGTTGTAGGAGGATTTCAAACCCAATCCAGTTTTTCAAGCAGCTATTCTCTCACCTCGGCATGGACGATATACAATGGAGGTTATCTCAATTATAATATCAAACTTCAAAATTTGGATTTACAGTCAGCTGCCTTGAATGTTACGGTCGCAGTCAACAGCCTGATTCTCCAGATCACCACCGATTATCTCAATATCCTTTTAGCAAAAGAAAATATAGTCTATGTAGAAGATCTAGTAAAGACATCCCAGGCACAATGGGACCAGGGCAAACAACAATACAATGCTGGAAGCATAGCGAAAAATGCCTTGACAGAACTGGAGGCTCAAAACGCGACTGACAAATATAATCTCGTCACCGCGCAAGGAATGTACCGTCAAAATGTACTAAATCTAAAACAATTATTGGAATTGCCTTCAGGGTATACGATGGAAATAGCCGTTCCTGATACGATCATTGCGACAGCGCTTGTCCCATCTCTGGAGGAGGCTCAAACCCAAGCATTGGCGACTAGACCAGAAATAAAAAATGCCGCCATTGATGTCGATGAAGCTAAAATGAATTTAAGGATTGCTAAAGCCATGCTTTTCCCGGTTGCTTCAATTAACAGTGGATTGGCTTCAGGCTACTCCAATAACCAAAATATTGAATACCTCAAGCAATTGGATAATAACTTCTACCAGCGGATCGGTCTGACACTTTCCATACCCATTTTTAATAACAGGATATATAGAACCCAGATAGAGGTTTCTAAGATTGAGATCGACCAGGCTAACCTGGCATTTTTAGGGACCAAGGTGACTTTGTCCCAGGAAGTGGAACAGGCCTATATCAGCGTATTGAATGCGCAAGCCCAGTATGACGCAGCCGTGGTGAACCTCAAGGCCAGTCAGGAGAGTTACAGGGTCGCCAACGAACAATTTAAAGTGGGCGCGGCCAACCTGGTAGATTTGTTACAACAGAAGAACCTGTATGTTCAGGCGCTGCAGGCCTATATCCAGGCTAAATATAATGCGGCGCTCAATATTGCCATATACAATTTTTACAGAGGGGAGCCGGTCAAATTATGAATCCAGGCTAGCATAAATAAATTTTCCACAGATGAAAAAATTTAAGATATTCCTACTTGTTGTTCTGATCCTTCTTACGGGTGTCGGGATTTGGTATTTCCGGTTTAAAAAAAATGAACAACAGGTATTCCTCATCACAGAGAAACCGCAGTATGGGTACATTTCAAAAAGTGTAACGGCCACGGGCACCATCGAGCCGGTTGATACGGTGTCCATAGGTACACAGGTTTCCGGAACCATTTCAAATATTTTTACCGATTTCAACGCAAGGGTAACCAAGGGGCAATTGCTAGCCGAATTGGATAAATCTCTTTTTATTGCACAAGTCAATCAATATAAAGCCAATCTGGAAGTAGCCAACGCAACTGCAGGCTATGAAAAAAGCAATTTTGACCGTCAGTCCCTGCTTTTCAAAACGGGGGCAATAAGTAAAGCCGATTTTGAAACTGCCCAGGATCAATGGCTCACTTCAAAAGCCAACGTATCGAGCGTACAGGCTCAGTTGGATGCTGCAGTAAAAAATCTTTCCTATGCCAGTATCTATTCTCCGGTTAACGGAGTGGTGTTGTTGCGCAATGTCAGCATCGGGCAAACGGTTGCTGCCTCATTCAGCACACCCACCCTTTTTATCATTGCAAAAGATATTTCGAAAATGCAGGTTCAGGCAGCAGTTGACGAAGCAGATATCGGCGATGTGAAAGACAGCCAACGCGTGATGTTTACGGTGGATGCGTATCCCGATATTACGTTTACCGGCAAAGTAAGTCAGATTAGGCTGGAACCTGTCATTTCTTCAAACGTAGTGACTTATACCACAATCATTACTGCACCTAATGAAGACCTCAAACTTAAACCAGGTATGACTGCCAATATTTTCATTTATACAAAAGAAGTCAATAACGCACTGTTGATTTCCTCCAAGGATTCAAAATTCAAACCGGACGCTACGATGGAAAAACAATATATCATCGTACCGCTAGCGCCAAGAAGCAGTACAAAAGAGAATGCAGTAACAGAAAAAGACAGCTTGGTTGACCATTCGAAAGATACTACCAGTGCTGCTAGTGAACATACTATAAAGAAAAAAACTACTGCATTCGTATGGGTGAAAACGGGCGATAGCCTGTTGGAGAAAAAAATCCGCACTGGTTTGGATGATGACACGCATGTCGAGGTGGTGGAAGGATTAACGGTGAATGATTTGGTGGTGGTTGCAGTTAACATGGCGGGAAGTAAATCCGTTACGAACAGCATCATTCCGCCAAAGAGTCCCTTTATGCCGACAAGACAGCCAAGCCGGCCTTCCGGTGGTGGAGCGAGAAAACAACCATAGCCCGGTTGGAGGTAAGACTTAGACAAATACAAAACGCCTGGATAAAGCATGGCCAATGAATAATAAGATACTGGAAATACAGAATATCAAAAGGGAATTCAGGATGGGAAGCGAAATAGTCCGGGCGCTTAAAGGCATAAGCTTTGATGTCTTGAACGGGGAATTCCTTACTATTATGGGAGCCAGCGGATCCGGGAAAACCACCCTGCTGAATATGCTCGGATGTTTGGACAAGCAAACCGAGGGCGTTTACTTATTGGATGGTGTGGATGTAGGTAAACTCTCCCGAAATGATCTGGCCCGCCTAAGAAATAATAAAATAGGCTTTGTTTTTCAATCTTACAATTTGCTTCCCAGGACATCTGCTCTTGAAAATGTGGAATTGCCACTGATGTACAATCCTTCCATAAGCGCCAAAGACAGGAAAGAACGGGCGATCAAGGCTTTGGAAGCAGTTAATTTAGCCGATAGGCAGGATCACAAGCCAAATCAGTTATCCGGTGGGCAACAACAAAGAGTAGCTATTGCCAGGGCCCTGATTAATGAACCTGTAATGATACTTGCCGACGAAGCAACCGGTAATCTGGACACAAAGGCTTCTTATAGTATCATGGCTTTATTACAGGAGCTAAATGAAAACCATGGGAAAACAATTGTATTTGTCACCCATGAACCGGACATCGCTGGATTCAGCAGCCGTACGATTACCTTGAAAGATGGGAAAATAATCAGGGATAAAATCAATGAAAATAAAAAGTCGGCTAAAGAGGTGTTGGCATCAATGCCAGTAGGTGACGACGATTAAACAATTTTGCCATGAGTTTCATCAATCTTGTTCGAATAGCAATTAAGGCCTTGTTACGTAATAAGCTAAGGGCATTCTTAACTATGCTCGGAATTATTATCGGAGTAGCTTCTGTAATCGCGATGGTGGCCATTGGGCAGGGTTCGAAACAAAGCATCCAAACTCAACTATCTGGAATGGGTTCCAATATGATCGTGATTCGGCCAAATAGCAATGTTACAGGAGGTGTCCGATTAGATGCCACCACCGTGCAGACTTTGACGATTGCTGATGTTAACGCGCTTCAAAAAAAGGCAATGTATCTAAGCGCTGTTTCTCCTTCGGCTACTGCAAAGGGTCAGGTCATCTATGGCAACAATAACTGGTCCACCACGATCCAGGGAGTGAATACAGTTTACCTGGATACGATCCGTCAATGGACCTTAAAGGAAGGAAATGAGTTTACAGACAAGGATATCGCTTCAGAAAGTAAGGTTTGCCTCCTGGGTCAGACCGTGGTAAGCAACCTTTTTCCAAATGGTGAAGATCCTGTAGGCAAATATGTGCGTTTTGCAAAAATTCCTTTTCTGGTCCTTGGCGTTTTATCATCAAAAGGAGCAAATGCATTCGGTCAAGATCAGGATGATATTATTATTGCTCCCTACACCACTGTGCAGAAAAGGATATTATCGACCATTTATTTCCAAAATATCTATGCGTCGGCTAAAGACGAATCATCCACTGTAGCGGCGTCCACTGAAATTTCACAGATATTGCGGGTATCCCACAGACTAAAGCCTTCCGATGATGATGATTTTGCATCCAGAACCATGGAGGAACTAATCAATACATTCAGTTCTACCAGCCAAATCCTTACCGTACTACTTGCGGTGATTGCGGGCATTTCTTTGCTCGTCGGCGGAATCGGGATCATGAATATCATGTACGTTTCGGTTACGGAGCGCACGCGGGAAATTGGTTTGCGCATGGCCATCGGTGCAAGGGGCCTGGATATCTTACTTCAATTTCTGACCGAAGCGATTATGATCAGCATCACCGGGGCTGTCATTGGAGTAATACTGGGAATTTCCGCATCTAAACTGGTTACGCTTTTTCTCTCCTGGCCAACTTTAGTTACTGAATTCTCCATTGTATTGTCATTTATGGTATGCGTCGTAACTGGCGTCTTCTTTGGCTATTATCCCGCACAAAAAGCTTCCCGCCTGGATCCGATTGAGGCATTACGCTATGAATAATACCATTAGAACCTTATTTGGTTAGCAAGGCCGTGAATACTTAGACTATGCATTCCTGCGGATCCTTTGGATTGAGGCTCAACCCGAATGACCTCATTTTCCAAAATTGAGTTACCTTTGCGACTTCAATCAAAGGCTGCTGTGAAAATTATTACAGCAGTGTATTAAAATAATTTCGTTTGCGTTTTACCGAATTTGATCTCGATTCCGGATTGCTGGAAGGGATTGCAGCCTCAGGCTACGAAAAAGCCACCCCCATACAGGAACAGGTAATACCTTCCATTTTGGCAGGCAGGGATGTCATTGCTTCAGCCCAGACAGGAACCGGAAAAACAGCCGCTTTTGTACTTCCGTTGATACACCTATTGCTTCAGCATCGGGTGGAAGGGCAGGTAAGCGCCCTGGTAATTGTTCCGACAAGGGAGCTGGCTATACAAATTGCGCAGCATGTAGAAGGGCTTTCTTATTTTACCAATATCAGTTCAATCGCCGTATATGGTGGTAATGATGGCAGCAACTTTATCACTGAAAAGAAAGCATTACAAACCGGCGCCGATATAGTCATTTGCACTCCCGGACGCATGATTGCTCATTTGAATATGGGCTATGTCGCATTTAAAGGACTTCAGTTCCTGGTACTAGATGAGGCTGACCGGATGCTGGACATGGGATTCCAGGATGATATCAATAAAATCATTGCTTTCCTACCAGTAAAAAGGCAAACACTGCTTTTTTCCGCGACCATGCCGGAAAAAATAAAACAGATGGCGCGTAATCTTTTGCAGCAACCCAAAGAGATCAATATTGCCCTTGCCAAACCTCCTGAAAAAATAGTACAGCAAGCTTATATCACTTACGAATCCCAGAAACTTCCCCTGGTTAAGTATTTGCTTAGGAAAACAGCTTTTAAGAGCGTGCTGATTTTTTGCGGCAGCAAACAGGCGGTTAAAAAGCTAGCCATGGAGCTGAAAAGATCCGGTTTCACGATCGGAGAAATGCACAGCGACCTGGAGCAATCTATCCGGGAAGAAGTACTGACTTCATTTACCGTAGGCAGGTTACCCATTCTTGTTGCAACAGATATTTTGTCAAGAGGTATCGATATTGATACTATTGATCTGGTGATCAATTTTGACGTCCCTCATGACGGAGAGGATTATGTTCACCGGATTGGCCGCACTGCACGGGCGGAGGCGGATGGAATGGCTTTCACTTTTATCGGAGAAAAGGAACAAAACCGATTTGCCGCCATTGAAAAATTACTAGGCAAGTCTGTGGAGAAAATGCCAATTCCAAAGGAACTTGGGCCTGCACCTATATACAGGCCAAGCGGCCGGTCCGGAAACGGCTCTTCCCGGCATCATTTCAGTGGCAAAAGAAAACGCTAGCTGAATCGCCTGATCTCATTTTTTTGCTTGCCGTCCTGTTCATGGCTGCCGCGGCGGCCGATTTGAAAAACATACCATGACAGCGGAACATCAACGACTAACAGTAAATGCCAGTAAAAAAATCGCCCTCGAACAATGGGGCCCTTACTTAAGCGAACGCCAATGGGGCACAGTTAGGGAGGATTACAGTACCAATGGCGATGCCTGGCATTATTTTCCCTACGACCATGCGCACAGCCGGGCTTATAAATGGGGCGAAGATGGCATTGCTGGTATTTCCGACTTCTTTCAAAACCTTTGTTTCGCCGTCTCTTTGTGGAACGGAAAAGACCCCCTCTTGAAAGAGAGACTATTTGGTTTGGGGAATAGCCAGGGCAACCATGGAGAAGACGTAAAGGAATTGTATTATTATCTTGATAATATTCCGACCCATTATTATATGGAATATTTGTACAAGTATCCCCAACAAAAATTCCCATACGAAGATTTACTGAAAGAGAACCGGATCCGAACCAAGCTGGACGCAGAATATGAGATCCTGGATACCGGCGTCTTCGATAACAATGAGTATTTTGACGTCTACATTACTTACGCCAAACAGAATTCTAAAGATATTTTTATAAAGATAAATGTATGCAACAGGTTTACTAAAACGGCGGATATCACTGTATTGCCGACCCTCTGGTTTTATAATCGTTGGGGGTATGACCTGGATAAAAAACCTTCTATATCCGTTCGCGACCGAGATTCAGTAAGGGCCAACCATGACCGACTGGGCACTTATTATTTCTACTATCAACACCCCAATGACCGGTTATTTACCGAGAATGAAACCAATTTGGAAAAAATAACCGGAACTCCCAACACCACTCCTTTTGTCAAAGATGCCTTTCACCAAGCCATAACCAAAGGAGTGAATCTACAGGCGCTTCGACAGAAAAAAACAGGCACCAAATTCGCTCCGGTCTACCATCTGCATATCGAAGCAGGCAAATCCCAAACCATTTTTCTGCGTCTTAGTAATAAGGCCTTGGAAAACCCTTTTGCGAGCGGATTTGAATATATCTTTTTAAACCGGAAGGAAGAGGCCGATGCATTTTATAGCAGCATTCTTCCTTCTGGCGGTGACCCAAAACTCTTCGATATCCAACGTCAAGCCCTGGCTGGCCTGTTGTGGAGCAAACAATATTATCATTTTGACGTAGAGCGCTGGCTTACCAAAGGTGATGATATCACACCTGCCAATGCTGGCAAAATGAACGGCCGCAATCATGACTGGAAACATTTGAAAAATCAGGATGTCATCGCCATGCCTGATAAATGGGAATACCCTTGGTATGCAGCATGGGACCTTGCTTTCCAGTGCATTCCTATGTCCATGATTGATCCCTGTTTTGCGAAACACCAGCTGCAGTTGATCATGCGCGAATGGTATATGAAGCCTGACGGACAACTTCCAGCATATGAATGGAATTTCAGCGATGTCAATCCGCCGGTCCAAGCATGGGCAGCACTGCAGGTGTACAAGATCGAAAAAAACCAGACAGGAAAAGGCGATCTCGTTTTCTTAAAAAGAGTTTTTCAAAAGCTTCTCATCAATTTTACCTGGTGGATAAACAGGAAGGACCCAAATGGAAATAATATGTTTGAGGGGGGATTCCTGGGCCTCGATAATATCGGTGTTTTTAACCGCAGCAGTCAGCTACCCGGTGAAATGCAACTGGAACAGGCGGATGGCACCAGTTGGATGGGTATGTATGCCTTAAATATGCTGGATATGGCCTTGGAAATTGCGGTAAAAGATGAGTCTTTTGAAGATACAGCCACAAAATTTTTCGAGCAGTTTGTTTTAATTGCCGAAGCACTTAACGAGCAGGGCATGTGGAACGAAGAAGACAAATTCTTCTATGATACACTTTCCATAGCCGGATCAGCTCCTTTACAATTGCGGATACATTCGATTGTTGGGATAACTACTTTATTTGCGGTTTCTGTCATTGAAAAACGCACTTTGGATAAATTGTCAGATTTTAAAAAGCGCATCAGCTGGTTTGAAAGTTACCGGATAAGAGATAAGCGCTTCTGGCCAAATGAAGAAAAAAAGGACGGTGATAAGATACTGTTGTCCCTCGTCCCCCGCGAACGGCTAGTGTTTCTATTGGAAAGACTACTCAATGAAACAGAGTTTCTTTCCGCATGCGGAATCCGGGCGCTTTCAAAATATCATTTGAAAAATCCGTATTCGGTTGTGATCGATGGGATCAACTACACGATTCAATATGATCCAGGTGACTCCACCTCCAATCTTTTTGGTGGAAATTCCAACTGGCGGGGCCCCGTCTGGATGCCCATTAATTATCTGCTCATTCAATCCATCAGAAAATATGGGTCATTTTATGGAGAAGGATTAAAAGTGGAATGCCCATCGGGATCGGGAAATTTTATGAACCTCGAACAGGTCGCTGACGAGTTGAGCAGCCGTGTCATCCATCTGTTTGAAAAAGATAGACAGGGCAATTCGCGTTTATACGGTAAATACAATTGGTTCTATAAGCGGCCCGGCAACGAGGGCCTGCATTTGTTTTACGAATATTACCATGGTGATACAGGTCAGGGTTTAGGTGCTTGTCACCAGACGGGATGGACCGCCCTTGTCGCTGATTTGATCAGCGAAAGAAGCAATAAATAACCCTGCCTAAAATTTGATACTTTTACCCCCCAACATCGACTTATGCAGGTGACCATTGAGGAAATAAAAAAGTTATTCTCTTCTTTCAGCAACGATGAGATCCAAAGCGTGGATAAGATCCCCCAATCCGGAAGTAACCGTATTTATTTTCGCATTAGGACCAAAAAGGGTTCTTTTATAGCCACACAGAACAGCAATATTCCTGAAAATCGAACATTTATTTATTTCAGCAGGCATTTTTTGGGTGGTTCCAATCCTGTACCTGAAATTTTTGCTGTGAATCAGACCTACACGATTTATATACAGGAAGATTTTGGAGACCAATCACTACTAGCCAAATTAGAGGAACATGGATATACAGATTACGTGTATGGTTTATTCAAACAAAGCCTGGAGGCCCTGGCTAAGCTTCAAGTCAGCGGGGACCGGGACTTGGATTATGGTATTTGCATCACATCCCGGGATTTTGGCAAACAGGCCATTCTAAGCGATCTGCTTTATTTTAAATATTATTTTCTGGACACTCTTGAAATCCCTTACGATAAAGAGAGGTTGATTGACGATTTTGAGGCATTGAGCGGCTACCTCACCCATAGCGATCACAAATATTTTATGTTCCGCGATTTTCAGAGCCGCAATATCATGATCAAAGATGAAAAAGTGCATTTCATAGATTTTCAGGGTGGTATGAAAGGCGCACTTCAATACGATGTGGCCTCGCTGCTCTGGCAAGCTAAAGCGGCTTTGTCTGAAGAATGGAAGGACGGTTTATTAGATTATTATATGCAATGCGCAGAAGGTATGCTTGGGAAGACCATTGACCGTGTGCGTTTTGTCAGCCAGTACAACGGATACGTGTTGATCCGTTTGCTCCAGGTGCTCGGCGCTTATGGTTTTCGTGGTTTATTTGAACGTAAGGCTCATTTCCTGATCAGCATCCCATTGGGTTTGCGTAACCTCAAAAGTTTTCTGCTGTTCAAGAAGGTGGGGATCCAGTTACCAGAATTCGAAAGACTTCTGAATCTTATCATCGAAGATGAGATCATCGGCCGCTTCGAGCCGGTCCGTGCCAATGCAGATACTCCCCTCGTCGTTCATGTCAATAGCTTCTCCTATCCAAGAGGGATACCCGCAGATCCTTATGGTAATGGGGGAGGGTTTGTTTTCGATTGCCGGGGTATTTTGAACCCAGGCCGTTTAGCAGAATTCAAAACCCAAACTGGTAAAGACAAGGCCGTCCGGGATTTCTTGGAACAACAAACCCAAATGCCTGAATTTCTCAACAGTATTTATAACCTCGTGGATATATCCATGGAAGAGTATATCCGAAGAGGTTTCGGACACCTGATGATCAGTTTTGGGTGCACGGGTGGGCAGCACCGGAGCGTGTATGCTGCTGAAGCATTAGCTAGACATCTTAGAAATAAATTCAATGCAAAAATCGATTTGCACCATATCGAACAGGAATTCAAAAACTGAACATGTATTACCTTTTATATGCCTTATTTTATCTGCTTTCCCTCCTTCCCATGCGGGTACTCTATTTTATTGGTGATGCTTTTTACCTGATAGCTTATTACATCATGAAGTATCGAAGGGACGTTGTCATGAGCAACCTGCTGATCGCCTTTCCCGGGAAGACCGAGGCAGAACGCATCCGGATCGCAAAAAAGTTCTACCACAATTTTATCGATTCATTTATGGAGATGCTTAAACTGGTCTCTGCCAGTGACGAATTCCTCAAAAAGAGATTTCGTATTACAAACATGGATGCCATCAATAAATTGTACACCACTAAAAAAAGCTGTCACATACACTTGGGTCATACGTTCAATTGGGAATGGGGACAACTTGTCCTTGCTACTCTCACGCCATACCAGGTAATGGTAGTGTATATGCCCATCACCAATCAGGTTTTTGAAAAATTGCTCTATAGACTAAGGACACGGAGTGGGAGCGTCTTTTTACCAGCCAACAATATGCGGAAGGCCATGGAACCCTGGCTGGACAGGCAGTATTTGCTTGGCCTGGTGGCTGACCAGAATCCAGGTAACCCCGATACTGCACACTGGCTTAATTTTTTTGGCCGGCCAACCCCCTTTGTAACGGGTCCAGAGAAAAGTGCCCGGGCTAGTGAACTTCCCGTAGTCTTTGCCTATATGGAAAAGCCAAAAAGAGGCCAATACCACGCCGTGATTGATCTTATTACCGAGAACGCTGCAGCATTACCGGAAGGGGAACTCACCCGGCGGTATGTCCGTTATTTGGAGGAGGTTATCCGGCTCAATCCGGATATGTGGCTATGGAGCCACCGCAGATGGAAACACCAGTGGAGCGAAAAATATGAAAAGAACTGGATTGGTGAGGATAGCCCGCATATGAGCCCAGAAAAATCAAAATTGCCCTAGCTCGTTGCCAATGCCAAAAAATCAGCCATCTAATCTTTCCTAGAAGGAGGCTGGCAGGAAGATTTGTTTTCACTCCACCTTGTAAAATTTCAAGTGCTGTATCCTTCCGGAGTTTACTTCAAAACCTTGAACATCATTTTTGGCGTCCCGAAAAACGACCAAGTGATCCATCCACCAAAAATCATCAATCAGGTGATTTTCTCCTATTAAGGTAAGCCTGGTGTCATTATACTTACTATTGGTCAGCCATAAGTGATGATCCTTCAATAATATCCTGTATTTGCAATCTAATTCCGGGCAATAATAAAATCCTGGGTAGGGTTCGAATTGTTTGTCCGTTTGAAGCGTGTCGGGAATATATTTTGAAAGGACCCGATGACTATTGGGCCAATATTCTTTTGCTAAAGTATCCTTTGGCTGAGCCATACTAAAAACAAATTTTACTTCAGGATATTTGATTACAACAAAAGTGTCCTTTACCGCCTTGATCATGAGATAACTTTGCTTGAATGGCTCCCAGTACAATTTATTATTCCTGAGCCTGAATGTAAACTGGGTTCCATCATCTGAAATATAATCTCCCAGGATTTTTTTAATGGCTTGCGTATCTTCTATGAATGCTTTGTTAGAATCAATAATAACCGCCTGTGACATAGTGGTTTTGGTGGAGGTATCTTTTAGAAAAATGTCTGCCATTTTATCTGCTCTTTCGCTGGGACCAAATTCGGCCAGGTTACTGAACACAATGAACCCCATTTTAAGGTCTGGAAAAACACTGATGCTGGTTCGAAAACCAGCGTCAGCCCCATTATGTGAGTATCTTTTCCAGCCTTTATATTTATCTACTACTATACCCAATGCATAATCTAAATCTTTGCCATTATTCAACCTCCCTTTTTTGGTCAATTGGTCAATATCCTTCTGGTCACCCACTTTATGATCATAGAAATTCATGATCCATTTGCTCATATCGCCGACATTGGTAAAGAGGCTGGTTGCTCCGTCATTGGAATAACTAAGAATGCTGTTTATAAAATGGAAATCCTGAGCTCTTTCATAGGAATAAGCACGATTTTTTTCAATTTCTGTGTAATCGTCATGAAAATGCGTGTGATCCATTCCCAGGGGTTTGAAAATGGCAGAATCTGTAAACTTCCGTAAGCTTTGACCGCTAACCACTTTCACAATTTCTGCGAGCATGGTGAAACCGCTGTTGGAATAATTATACTCATCCCCTGGTGTAAAATTAAGGGCCTGCTGTCTGCTGAGAATTTTGATAATATGGTCCTGGGTGATCACGTCATCCAGCCTGGTTCCGGAAATGGCAAGTAGTTGCCATTGATCTCTTATCCCGCTGGTATGATTGAGAAGGTTGCGGATGGTGATTTTTTGTTTGAGATCTGGAAACCAAGTAAGGTATTTGCGCACATCATCCTCCAGGGAAAGCTTCCCCTGTCTTGCAAGTAAAACTATGGAATAGGCTGTAAATTGTTTTGAAATAGAAGCCATATGGAAAATGGTAGCTGGGGTATTTGGAATATCATACTCAAGGTTACTCATACCATAACCCTTGGCATATATTAGCGAATCACCCCGGACTATGCCAATCGCACAGCCTGGTGTTTTGGCACTATTCCATAAAAAAAACAATCCCTCTATTTTTCTGATAGTCGAATCTGGTAATGTTTGCGCTGGTAGTTGGTAAGCAAGGGATAATGAAAATAAAATGGATATGACAAAATGGTACTGGCGAATCCGCATATCAGTATTGGTTTTAGTTGCCGCTGAAGATAAAACAATTCTGCTTGCGATTAATACTGGCCAGACTGGAGATATCTTGGCCAATAAAAAAGCAATTATTTGTCATTGCTTATCAGCTCTCTTCAACAAAGCATGCAGCGTGTTTCCTTGGAAAATCACATTGATGGACACGGAATCCCCGTCAGAATAATACTTTCCGCTGTGTGGAAGTAAAGAGCCGTCATCATTTGTTATGTCAAATGTGAATGCTGTTCCGCTCAATTTCCCATTACTTATCGGCTTTGGATCGCCTTCTGCTTGACCCGAACCCGTTAATGAATCACCTTTAATGGCAAAAACATAGGTCACCGCATAGTCAGCCCCATCGGGTAGTCTTATATTGCCTTTCCAGGTTCCGTTCAAATCTCCAACGATTGCCGCCAGGCAAATGATAAAACAACTCAGAAGTGCTGTTGCAATAAAAAATCTCTTATTCATAACATTTTTTTCCCGTGACTAATAGTATAGTAAATACTTTGTTTTTGTTACCACTAATGCGATGCCGGTTTTTTATCCAATTGATATCTAGACCTTTAATTTGCAACCGCGCCTAGACTGTTCGATTCTGATACAATACTTGACCGCTTTCGGTTTTTCGATTAATTTCTGCAGAAGATCGATCCACAAAGGGATCAATTCCCATTGCGATAGATCAAAGAAAATAGCGCCCATTGCCGCGCTTCTGTTACGGAGACCACCCAACCTTTTAGAGTTAGAGCATTTCCGGCCTGAAAATCCTCTTTTATTTTTTGCGCCAGCAATGTCTGCAGATGCGCAGAATCCGTTGATTCGGGAATGCTTTTTCCGGTAGCATCCCTCAAAAGGAGATGGACTAATTGGCCTTCACTGGATTCTGCATCCATTCGCTTCCTATAGAAGATACCCATATCCCGGATTGTCTTTTTATCACAAAAATGGGACAACAAAAGAGGCTGTCCCAAAGTCTTATTGGTAGCACTGTCCTTACTCCTGCATTGTATCGAAGATAGACCAATCGCCGCAGCGCCAAACGCAGAATAAAGGAGAAAGGTCTTTCTTTTCATGATTCTAAAAAATCCTAAAAGTTAAAGGCTTATGCTTTTACCGGTTATTGGTGAAACAAGTAATCATCGAATTTATAAAAAAATTTGAGCGAATTTTTAATCATACTATATTTTGTCAGGAAGCTATTTTTATCGTTAGGACGGGATTATCCTGTGTTTAAAAAATCAATGATCAGCCAACTATTGCTTCTTCGATGAACCAGTTTCTCTTATATTGACATTACTGGCGGCCAGTATTAGCCATTTCTGGTTTTCTTTTTCGACCACCCAAGTAAAAATACCATGTCTTGGTTTTCTTGGATTGCCATCAGGATCAAAGTCTCCACTTATGCCCCAACCAATATGCATAATGGCTAAATCCGGTTTTACGTACAGTACAATGACACTATCATTTGTAAAGATGCTGGTCTTAAACATCATCGAATGACTGTCCTTATGATCATTAACAGTTGCCAATTTCCCTCTAAACCATGTACCGGCTACATTTACAAAATCTACTTCCTCCCTCAGCAATGTACCCATCGAATCCATGTTATGGATATTCCAATAATGTTCAAATTTAACAGGAAGCGCATTTAAGGCATCCAAGTCTTTCGATGGGTAAATCTTATCGTTCTGAGTAAAACTGCTAAATGAAATTGTAATAGCGGCAATAAATAAACAGATAAATCGCATAAACTTTCTTTAACTGTCAAGGCTAACAAAATAACCTCAAACAAGTTAAGGGTTAATTGAGTACACTGTTTTCTTTTAGCACATCAATTCCTTTCTGATCTTTGATACTATTCCATCCTCCGGTAACATTCCGAAGGTTGTGAATGCCCTGTCTTTTCATTAAAGAACTGGCGATCATGGAACGGTAACCACCAGCGCAATGCACATACACGTTGTGGCTATCCTCAATATTGGCCATCGAACCCGGATCAGTCAATTCATCTAAAGGGAGATTTACGGCTCCCCGAATGTGTCCATCGGCAAATTCAGTTTCACGGCGCACATCCAGGATCACCAGATTTGGATCGAAGCGGAGATCCAGAGCCAATTCATCTGCATCAATATTAACAATCATATCGACTGGCTCATTTGCTTTTTTCCAGGTGTCAAAACCCCCTTCGAGAAAGCCTTTCATGGTGGCGAATCCTACTCTTGCCAATCGCACTACGCTTTCTTTTTCTTTTGCGGGATCCGTCACCAAAATAATCGGTTTGTCAAATGGCAGCAAACTTCCCGCCCATTCTGCAAAGCGTCCATCCAGACCAATATTGATCGAGTCTGGAACAAAACCATCTGCAAAGGGCTTTGCCTCGCGGGTGTCCAGAATAAGGATATCCTCTTCCTTCAAACGCTTAAATTCGGAAAGCGTTAATGGCTGCAAGCCCTGATTCAAAATCCCATCCAGGCTTTCATATCCTTCCTTATTAATTTTTGCATTGATCGGAAAATATTGAGGTACCGCATCCAGACCAAAAGTGATGGCCTTTATAAATTCATCTTTAGACATCGGCTGCAGAGCGTAATTGCTCTTCCTTTCATCAGCCATCGTACTATGCGTATCAGGACCTAGATTTTTACCACATTGGCTGCCAGGGCCATGCGCCGGATATACGATCACTTTATCAGGAAGCGGGAATATTTTTTCGTGGAGAGAATCATACAATAAGGAAGCCAGTTGCTCTTTACTCATATCACCACTGCTTAGATCAGGCCTTCCCACATCACCTACAAATAAAGTGTCCCCGGTAAATAGGGCATAGGGCCGCCCATCTTCATCTTTTAAAAGATAACAGGACGATTCTAAAGTATGGCCTGGGGTGTGAAGGACCTGCAGCTTTATCTTACCCAACGAAAATTCTTCAAGGTCTTTGGCCAGGTAAATGGGAAAATGGGTTTCCGTTGACGGACCATAAATAATGGGCGCATTGGTGACTTTTGACAGATCCAAATGGCCGCTTACAAAATCAGCGTGAAAATGAGTTTCGAATATATATTTAATGGAAGCGTTACGCTCTTTGGCCAATTGAAGATATAGATCTGTATCGCGCAAGGGATCAATGACCGCAGCCTGACCATCACTTTCAATATAATATGCGGCTTCACTCAGGCAACCTGTGTAGAATTGCTTAATGAACATGCTACTTTTTTTGTGTAAAAATAAGCATTAAAGGGAAAGCCTCGCTATCCAATTAGTTCGTCTACGCACTTCATAATCTCCGCAATCCGACCAACGTTAATGGTATAGTAAATAAACTTACCATGTCTTTCAGTTCTTACAATTCCTGCCCTTCGAAGGATGGCCAGATGCTGAGAAGCTACTGATTGCTCGAGCCGCATTTGAATGTAGAGTTCAGTAACAGTAAGTCTTTTGTTTTCATCCAAAAGCCTGATAATCTGTTGTCTTAGTTTATGATTCAATGCCCTTAAGATCATGGAAGCCTTCTTAAGGTTCAGGAAATCGACTTTAACGGAATTGCCATCTGAACCGTCAGCATTTACAATCATCCAATAATTGCTACTTGTTAGGCTCATCTAGATTGTATTTTGACAAGGAAGATATAATAAAAAAAACAAATTTAAGAACCGCATTCCGCATTTTGAGGTTAATTTTGCCTAAAATGATAATATTCTTATTTTTTTGTATGAGTGTAGAATTCTTTAATGTAGGCGGGTTCACTTGTGACAATATCGGTGAATTCTCCCTTTTTGTATGATTTTTCTGCCAAAATACCAAGATGACCGGCATGAGAGGGGACAATCGCAAAAAAAGCGTTATGTGAAGTCGATATTTCCTTCCATTTATCGCTACCGTTTCCAAAAAATAATATTCTGTTCGTTGAAAGTTGCGCTGAAAATGATTCTGGATCCAGGACCAGGGATATGGCAGGTTCCTTTATGTCCAAATCCATCGAATAAAGAGCAGTAAATACTTCCATCCGGCGGGCATCAATCATTGGAGCCAGTAATTCGACCTGGTTTTTCCATTGTGTTTGGGCTGCAAAAGCCATCAAGGTCAGGCTATTGACAGTAATAAAGGGTATTTTTATTGCATATGAAAAACCTTTGGCTGTTGCCATCCCCACTCTTAGGCCTGTATAAGACCCTGGACCAGCCGATACAGCAACAGCCTGAAGATCCTGGATGGCATATCCGGCATGATTCATTAAAAGTCTAATCGCTTCATGAATCCAAGACGCATGGTCCTTTGATACATTATTGTGCAATACCTCCAGTTCAACACCGTCTTTTGAGAGACTGATGCTGGCTGCTTGGGTTGCCGTATCAATATTTAAGATGAGTGCCATGAAAGATCATAAACCATCATATACATAAATAGGATCAATCCGTGAACCGTAATCCATTTCAAAAACTGGTTTAATGATGCCATCCTTTAATCCATATACCCACCCATGCAGTTTTGGGGCTTTTGATTGTTTCCATGCTCTTTGAATAATAGATGTCTTTGCCAAATGCATCAGTTGCTCTTTAACATTGAGTTCAGTCAACCGATCGCCGCGCTTTTCGAGGTCTGGAATAGCCTCTAATTCCTCCCTGTAAAGGCTGTATACGTCTTTAATATTCCTCAACCACATATTCAGGATATACTTGTAATCACGATTATTCATGGCCGCTTTAATCCCCCCGCAACCATAATGACCGCAGACAATTACGTGTTCGACCTTGAGTTGGTTCACCGCATAGTCGAGTACGCTGAGCATATTGACATCGGTGTGGATCACCAGGTTAGCCAGATTGCGGTGTACAAAAATCTCCCCGGGTTGTGTGCCGGTTATCTTATCTGCGGGAACACGGCTGTCGCTGCATCCAATCCAAAGAAACGCAGGATTTTGCAGGAGCGAAAGCCGCTCAAAATATCCGGGATCAATTGCTTTTAAATTGGCTGCCCAAGCTTTGTTTTCCTGTAATAATTTTTCTATTGTTGCCATCAAGATGAATTTAAGCTGATTTCGATTTATCAATAACCTCTAGTTCCAGCGACTTGGCGATTCTATATCGGGGATGGTATTGGCCCAATAATAATAGCAATTCATATATGTTTCTCAGTCCGATAAGCTTACTCCATTCAAAAGGCCCGAAGGGGTAATTTGTCCCTATCTTCATAGCAATATCTATTTCCTCCTTTGAGCTGATCTTTTCCTGAAAGGTAAAATAAGCCTCATTGATTATCATAGCTATTACCCTTGCACTGATCATGCCCGGAACGTCGGCGACCATCTGAACAGGCCAATCTAACATATCAAAAACCGCTTTTGCCTGTGATTCCTGCTCTTTGGCGCTAGTTGAAATTTCAATAACTGCCCGGTTCAAAAAGCCCGGCCACCCGTTAAACCGGATAAAGGGCTGGCCAATCTCCTGGAGGGTATGAATGACAGAATTTATCAATACTGGCTGGGGAAAGAACCCGGAAAGTCGATCTATCCGGCTTTTTTCCATCGAGAATTCAAGGTCAATATAAGCATCGGCTGCAAATTGTCTGGAAATATCGGTGACTTTTTTAAACCAAATCCATTCCAGGCCCAATCGAGTCGCCTTTAATTTCATTTTCTCCACTGCCTGTTTATCTCCAATGACGGCTATTCTCATCCGCTGTTTTTTGCAAATTAAACTCATTTCATTTGATCATCGAACTTCTAAACTTTTCTCTATTTTTGGTTCATGGAAAAAAAGATCATCAATACCCCAAATGCCCCTTCTCCCATTGGACCTTATAATCAGGCTATTCTTGCTGGCAATACGCTTTTTATTTCTGGTCAGATTGCGATCAACCCTGCTTCAGGTAATATTGAAGCCAAGGATGTCATTGGAGAGATCCACCAGGTCATGCACAATCTAAAATCCATTCTATCGGAGGTAATCATGGACTTTGGGAATGTAGTCAAAACAACCATTTACTTGACCGATATGTCGTTATTTCCAACGGTGAACGAAGTCTATGGCAAATATTTTAGTGGCGATTTCCCTGCACGTGAAACAGTCGCCGTGAAGGGTTTACCCAAAAATGCCCAGGTCGAGATCAGCATGGTTGCGATGAAGTGAGCTTCAATCTTCCTTTATACCCGAAGAGATCAACTAATTATTTTCCTCCAGTTACAAATGTCTAAAAAAAAATATTCCAAAATACAATGGTACGAACGGATAGTAGAGGCAAAATTATTCATGGACAGCCACTGTATAGATTCCATTAATATCGGTAAGATTGCCTCTAAGGCTTGCTTTTCAAAATTCCATTTCCTCCGGATGTTTAAGCAAACATATCGGATAACTCCACATCGATACCTGACCATTCTAAGGATCGAAAAAGCAAAGGATTTGCTGAGGGCTAATACATCCATCACGGACATATGCTATCTTCTGGGATTTGAGAGTTCAAGTTCATTCAACCGGCTGTTTAAAAGACATGTCAAGCTGGCGCCATCTGTGTACGGAACCTACATAAGAGGATTGCAGGTGGATATTGTGGAACACCCATTGGCCCATGTACCTCTATGCTTTATCGATTATATGGGCTGGGGAAAATAGCAATTTCGGACAATCAAGTTTCACCATCATATTCTTTCTTTGTAAAAAGAATTCCATGATCAGCAAATTATCGCATGTTAGTTTCTTTGTACTTGACCAGGATCGCGCAAAAGACTTTTTTGTAAACAAGCTTGGTTTTGAGGTCAGAATGAATGTACCCATCGGAGACAAAGGTTCCTGGTTAAGTGTTTCGCCAAAAGGGCAGGAGATTGAAATCACGCTTATCCCCGTCAATTTTGAAATGATGTTCAAAAAAGATACTTCTGAGAAGTTGGCTGAATTAATAAAAGCAAGGGCATTCGGCTTTGGTGTTTTTGAATGCAGCGATATCTTTGCCACCTATCTGGAGCTCAAAAATAAGGGTGTGGAATTCATAAAAGCGCCAGTGGAAGGTAGCGCCAGGCCTGAGGCCGTATTCTCAGACGATTCTGGAAATTTTTTTGGTCCTTGCCAATCTACAGCGGTCTGATCTAATCAAGCAGGATATGGAAAAACTCAAAAATAGCAGGGAAGAATCAGAGGCACTTTATAAAAGGATGGTAGCGTCCCATGCGGATGCTGTCCTGAAAGGGGCTACCATACCTTATACCTCTTTGAACGGGCATATGTATAGCTTTCTTTCCAAAAATGGTTTGGTCGCATTGCGACTTCCGGAAATTGAAAGAATTTCCTTTATAACCAAGTATAAAACTACACTGGTCGAGCAATATGGCATCGTGCAAAAGGAATATGTGGTGGTTCCCGACAGACTTCTTAAAAAAACAAACGAACTGAAACGATATTTTGACATAAGCTACGCCTATGTCAATCAGTTAAAACCCAAGGCAAGCGCCAAAAGCAAAAAAAAGAATCAAAGCTGAAAAAATATTTGCTATGGAATTCAAATGCAGTGTTGACATTAATGTACCCCTGACTACTGTACTGGCTTTATTCAAGGATACCAAATATTTCAAAGAATGGCAGAGCGGTTTTTTCAGCTATGAGCCCATCAGTGGCGCCCCCTTTACCGCGGGAGCAAAAGCCAAATTCACCTACATCAACGGAAAACATAAGATTGAGCTGGTAGAAACCATCCAAACCATGAATTTGCCAACAGAGATGATTGCGATATATGAACATAAGCACGGTGTCAATAACCTCATTACGAACTTCACGGATTTACCTGGGCAGAAGACAAAATACACTACAGATATCGGCTACATAAAACCAAATGGTTTTATGCCCAAATTGATGGCTTTTCTTATGCCAGGCATGTTCAAAAAGCAAAATCAAAAATGGCTTGACCAGTTCAAGGCTTTTGCTGAAAAAAAGTATCAGGACCGCTAATCAATAAATAATTTCTATGCAAGCAGGATACCGGAATATATATGGGCCTATTCCATTTATGATAAGTTAACGGCAAGCCACCCTGCAGCCATATACTCCACTAAGGCACTCAGACATTTACCCATTACAAAGATCCGCGAATAGTTCACATAAATAGCGGTTCCTATTTCCATAGGTATGGCGAAGGTTAGCCAGCAGACGGCACCAAATTCAAGGCCATTTATATTTTTCATTGGTCCGAATTTGCCGATCCAAAAGGAGATGATCACGGTGAACATAAAGGCGAAAAATAGGGACAACATTGCACTTGCCCAATAGGAGCGGGTGGATTCTTTTCTCCAGGTCAGCGGGGTTATGCCCTGATATTTGTGGAACAGGAATCCAACAAAGAACCATTGGATGAAGGTGATAGCAACTGCTATAGCGATCACTGCAATAAAAAATCTTCCGGTAAACATGATAAGTTGTTATTAAAGATATACAATACGGCAGTTGCGCTAATTTTTTTTTGCAGCAATTTTTGGACCGGGATCGAAGTATTCGAGCATAATGTCAATCTTGTCCATTTTGTCGAAATGAAAATCGGTGTGAACCCAGAACTGTTGTCTATCCCCGTTCTTTAATTGTAAATCCACATGATGCCAGTTAAGCACCCAAATGCCCTCCTCCAGGTCATCTCCAGGTTGTGGCCTGTTTATTTTTAGAGGCAACCAGACGTCGTTTTTGATTTTGATGGAGCCCGTCTGCGTTTTCCGCCTGTCTTTCCACAATTTGGCAATGAAGGGTTTACCATAAATACTATCGACTGGAGACTGGCGGATGACGGCCTGATCTGCATAATGGGTCAACCATCCATCAATGTCTCCGCTCTCGAATTGGGCCATAGCTCTTTTGCTTATATCTGTGTATTTGGCATCCGCCAATTCGCATGCTGGCGCTTCCTCGTAGGTTATACTCGTGGAATCCTCAGTACTGATAGCTTTATCTGCTCCCGCCATTTTGGTATCGCAGGAAATTACCAGAAAACCCCATGCGGTCAAAAAGAAAACCTTTTCCATGTTTCCGAGCTTTAGTATAATTGAATGAAGATTCCAACTCCTCTGTCCAGAAGATAATGCTTGTTGATAGAAAGCAAATCCTTCTTTTTAGCTTAGATCACAATTCTGCCAAAAAGGACAATCCGCCAATCCATACGATAAAGCAAACGGAATATGAGGAACTGTGTGAAAATAAATCAAGGCATAACCATCCAAAAATTTATGTGATATCCGGCGGTATGTTCTACGTAACTCTGTCGTATGAGTGGAAAAGAAGATTATTTCAGAGTGCCCCTCCTGCCCATATCCGTTTTTGAAAAGTAGCAAATTCCCAATTTGTATTTATTGCTAGAGCACGAATAACCATTTCTGAGATTAACGCTTTAGTAACTTCTGTTCAATCAAATTCATAATCACATCTTTATAATTACGGCTTATTGGCAATGACTTATCATTAATCAATACCTGATTCCCCACAATAGATTTTATTTTGGAAAAACTAACCAGGTATGACTGATGGATCTTAAGAAACTCGTTTTTGGGTAATTGCGCCTCCAGCCCTTTTAAAGTGAGATATGCGATCAATTTTCTATCTTCCAAATAGATATTAATATAGTTACCCAGGCTTTCTATATAAAGAATTTCTTTTAACTCCAGCTTTTCGATTCGTTTTTCACAACGAACAAAAATGTAAGAAGACAGGAGATTTGGCAGTCCTCCATCTTTTAATTCGCTGTATTCTTTGGCCTTTTGAACCGCCTTTACAAAACGGTTGAAATGAATAGGCTTCAGTAAATAATCAATGATGTCAAGCTCATACCCCTCAAGTGCATATTCCGGAAAGGCCGTTGTTATAATAACCATAGGTTTAATCTGGGACGATTTAATAAACTCAAGTCCTGACACCTTGGGCATATCGATATCAATAAACATTAAATCAACATGGTTTTCTTTGAGAAAACTATCTGCTTTTATTGCATTTTCAGCCTCCCCGCAAAATGTCAAAAAAGGGGTTTTTTCAACAAATTGAAGAAGTATCTTCCTGGCAATTGGTTCGTCGTCTACAATTAAACAGTTGAAATTTTTCATAAATTAATTGTTAACCTGGTTTGATATATTCCATGTTCTTTTTTTACATCGAGAGTATATCGATTCTTATATAAGAGTTCGAGCCGTCTGGTTACATTAATTAAACCTATACCACTCAAGTCATTGTCTTTTTCCTCATATGAATTGCGGCACTCAAACATAATTTTTGACCCATTTTGATTGAGATGGATATAAATACTATTGATTAACAAATCCCGGTTACTATATTTAAACGCGTTTTCTACAAACACCACGAAGATTAGCGGGGCAATTTTGAAGGACTTATCAGAGATTTGAATATCAAGATCTATTTTTAGGTTGGTATCACTCCTGGCTTTCTGCATTGCCACATAATTTTCAATATAAATAATTTCCTTTTTAAGCTCAATCAGATCGACGTCGGCTTCATACAGATTATATCTCAACAAATCTGAAAATTGCACCACCATATCCCTGGCTTGTTGGTTATTGATATCAATTGTGCCATAAATCGTATTTAATCCATTGAACAAAAAATGAGGGTTGACCTGTGCGCGAAGATATTTTAGCTCCGTTTGAAGTTGATCTATCTGTATATTCTTAACCTGTTGCCTTTGTTCTGACCATTTTTGGGCGAAATAAAGTAAAGCTGAAATAAGAAGATACCACAAAGAATAAATTACATTCCACTTAAGATAAGAAGGTATGGATCTTTTCTCATTTGGCCATACCAAGGCATCCCAGTATTGCTCTCTGAAACTTTCTGAAAATGCATATACTAAGACTAGTATTGCTAATCCAAAAATATATAATGTCACCCGATCCTTTGAAAGAAAACGGGGTATTAAGATCAGGGTATGGCCATATACCAATATCCCCATTAATATCAAATTTCCGGAAAATGGCATCATGGAAAAGAGCCAGCCTTTTTTTTCAATATACTGCTGCATGAAGAGTAAAATAAACATGGCATATATTACCCAAAACAGCAAGTAAAATCCGCTTCGCTTTCGAATCAGGAAATTCAGAATTGATCTGTACATTTCAGCAATTTATCAAAACTGTAAGATAAATGAGTCCTATTTCAGCCCTTTCAAAAATTTAAGGAAAGTGAATTGACCTCTTTTCACGGTTGAGTGTGTATTGGCGTAAGTTTTCAGGCAACTTATCATATATCTTTTTTTTGCGTCAACCGCGAGTATATGCAATTATGTGCTGCCTACAGTGGTCTAAAGTGAAGAAAGGAGACCGAGATCTATACAAGAATAATCTACGCCTTAGAATAACAACTATGTTTTACGGATTGAGCCCGAGCAATAGCCAAGGGGAATACAAGGTTCAAGAAAGGTTATTTCCAGCCTCCACCAAGTGAACGGTAAAGCTCTACACGTGCTTCCAATTCCTGCCTTTGAATGGACGCCAAGCTCAGCTCCGCATCCAAGGCACTTTGCTGGGCCGTAATAACTTCCAGGTAGTTGGCCAAATCATTCTTAAATAAATATTGTGCGTTGCTCACGGCCGCAGATAAGGTATCGGTTCTTTCGCGGGCAATTAGTTCCTGTTCTCTTAACTTACTTACCTGTACCAGCGCACTGGTTACTTCAACAGCGGCTGTCAGCACAGATTGTCTGAAACGGATCACAGCCTGCTCCCTTTGCTGTTTGGCAATTTCCCATTGGGTTCTTAATTGTCTGCCCTGTAGGATTGGTTGTATCAGTGTGCCTCCAGCCAATCCGAACAAAGAACCCGGAATATTGAACCAGTTAGAGGCCATTATTGATTCAAAGCCTGCGCCCGCGGTGATGTTTAAAGCGGGATACATATTTGCACGGCTTATGCCCACCTGCGCATTGGCGCTTACCAGCGCCAACTCATTTGCGCGTACATCTGGTCTGCGGTTTAACAAGGCCACCGGCAGGCCGGTAGAAAGTTTATCGCTGAAATGTGCATCTGTCAAGCTAATATCCCTGTGGATAGATCCAGGGAGGCTACCAGTGAGTAATTGTAATGCGTTTTCCTGGGTCAGGATATTTTGCTCTATGAGGGGAATCAAAACTGCAGTTTGCTCTCTTTGGGACTCTGCCTGTTGTACGGCGAGGTAAGTGACCTCACCGGCGTCAAAAAGAAGCCTCGTCAGTTTGACGAAATCAAACGTAAGCTGAAGCGTTTTCTTCGTTTCCAGTAATTGCTGGTCAAGCATGAGCAAGCCAAAGTACCCTTCTGCAATATCGGCCACCAATCGTGTTTGTACGGCTTTTGCGGCTTCAAATGATTGGAGATAATTGGCCAAGCCCGCTTCCTTCTGGCGACTGATTTTTCCCCAGATATCAATTTCCCAATTCATGCTTGTTGAAAGCAGGTAGTCATACGTATGATTTGTTAATGCGCCGTTTGTTATACCGGCAGGGCCGTTGTCAGAGTATCGATTATACGTAAGTGCAGGTCCGGCCGTGAGTTGAGGATACCAAAGCCAGTTGGTTTGTTTAACCTGTGCACGCGCCATACTGATATTTCGCAGTGCATATTGCAGATCAAAATTGCGGGAGATCCCACTGTCGATCAATCGCAGCAAAACCGGATCCGTAAAATATTCCCTCCAATTGATATCTGCGATACTGGTGGTATCCGGCCCAAGAGACTCTTGATTAAATTGTTCAGGAAGGAGCACGGTGGGGCGCTGATAATTTCTCCCTGTTTTGCAGGACGAGATCGTCATCACCAGAAAACCAACAAGGACAGATATGCTTTGAAATAGTTTTTTCATTTTTCTTTGGTTCAGCAGGAAACTTTATTCCGACCCGAGTTCATATTTTATTTCGCTAATAGATTTTGATTTTCCTGTTACTTTTTCCTGTAAGGACTGAAAGATTACAAAAAGGACGGGGATTATAAAAACCCCTAGCAATACACCGGTAAGCATTCCGCCAATAGCGCCTGTACCAATTGATCGGTTTCCCAGGGCGGAACCACCCGTAGCCCAGGTCAGGGGCAGCAGCCCTACAATAAATGCAAAGGAAGTCATCAGGATTGGGCGTAAACGCAAGCGGCTTGCTTCTATTGCGGCCGCAACCAGGTCCATCCCAGAACGTCTCCGCTGCACGGCATATTGAACAATTAGAATTGCATTTTTTGCCAGAAGACCGATCAACATGATAATGCCGACCTGTACATAAATATTATTTTCAATACCTACCAGGTTGATAAAAAGAAAAACTCCGAGCAGCCCAGTGGGGATAGAAAGCAACACAGCTAGTGGAAGAATATAACTTTCATATTGTGCAGCCAGTAAAAAATATACAAATACCACGCTGAGGATGAAAATGAGCTGTGTTTGCGTAGAAGCATTGCTTTCTTCCCGGGAAATGCCCGACCACTCATAAGAATATCCCCGTGGGAGATAACTTGCACCGACCTGCTTAATGACATTGATGGCATCTCCTGAACTGTAGCCAGGTCTTACCGAACCATCAACGGTCACTGAATTGAACAGGTTGGTCCGGTTGACCGCCTCTGGGCCATATACCCTTTGGAGGGCAACCAGCTCATTGACAGGTATCATCTGACCGGTTGAACTTTTGACAAAAATCCCGTCCAGGGAACTTGGGTCCTTCCTGTACGAAACTTCCGCTTGAACAATGACACGATAATATTTTCCAAAGCGGTTAAAATCAGAGACAAAACTGCTTCCGTAAAAAACCTGTAGTGTTTCCAAAATATCAGAAACCGATACATGCAGTTGTTTTGCTTTGGCATTGTCAATCTGCAAAAGGTATTGGGGATTATTATTATTAAATGAGGTAAAGACCGATGCAATTTCCTTTCTCTTTGATAATTCTGCAATGAAACCATTAGCAACATCGCTAAGTTTATTGAGAGGTCCTCCGTTGCGATCCTGCACAATAACTTCAAAACCGCTTGTATTTCCAAACCCCTGCACAGTAGGTGGTGTCAATACAAAGAACTGGGCTTCCTTAATTACTGAAAGTTTTTGGGAGACTTCCTCCACTATCTGATCGATACTTTTTCTGGGAACCCTGTCCGTCTGTGGCTTAAGCTTGATGAATCCTACGCCATAATTGGAACTATTGGTTCCGGAAAGAATATTCAAACCACTGATCGCCCCCCGTCTGTCCACCTGCTGAATTGTCGAAAGGAGGCTGTCCGCTTTTTTCAAAACCACGTCCGTTCTGTTTACAGAAGAAGCAGGCGGCAAATTAAGGGAGAGGAAAATGAAATTCTGATCTTCAGTAGGAATGAATCCAGTAGGTGTCCTCTTCACCTCCCAGATCGTCAATCCCAAAATGATGGCCAACCCGAGAAGTCCAACCGCTTTATTTCTGATAAGAAATTTCACCACTGAAGCATATCTGTGGGTTGTCGCTTTAAAGCCGGCATTGAAAGCATTTCCAAACCTTCTGCCAAAGCCTTCTTTCTTTTTATCCTCTCCAGAAACATGTGAATTATTTTTTAAGAACAAGGCGCAGAGTGCCGGGCTCAAGGTTAGCGCATTCATGGCAGAAATTAGAATCGCAGTGGCGAGCGTGAATGCAAATTGCCTATAGAATACGCCAGCAGGTCCCTGCATAAATCCCACAGGAACAAAAACCGCTGCCATAACGAGCGTGATGGAAATAATGGCTCCAGATATTTCATCCATGGACTGAACGGTCGCATCCATTGCGCCCATACCGGTTCGTTCCATTTTGGAATGTACTGCCTCCACCACCACAATCGCGTCGTCAACCACGATCCCAATGGCCAGGACCAGTGCAAAAAGTGTAAGCAAATTGATGGTAAATCCGAACAGTTGCATGAAGAAGAAAGTCCCAATGATCGCTACCGGAACCGCAATCGCGGGTATTAAGGTTGACCGGAAATCCTGAAGAAAAATAAACACCACCAGAAATACAAGGATAAAGGCCTGCAATAATGTCTCCTCTACTTGTTTTATGGAAGCATCCAGAAAATCTTTTGCACTGAAAATCGTGAAACTATGAATCCCTTTGGGGTAGTTTGCAGAGGCTTTTTTCATGACATCACTTATGGCAATCAGAATATCATTGGCATTTGATCCTGCGGTCTGAAATATGCCCATACCTGTTCCGGGATGTCCCTGGATCACCCCATTCGTACTGTAAGAAAAAGAGCCAAATTCAACACGCGCAATGTCTTTGAGCCGGATCACCGAGCCGTCTGCACCAGTTTTGACGATGATATCCTCGTAATCTTTATTTTGGGAGAGTTTCCCTTTGTATTTAATAACATACTCAAAAGAAGCGTTGCTCCCTTCTCCAAATTTTCCCGGCGCTGATTCCACATTTTCATCTTGAATCGATGCCAACACTTCCTGAACAGAAAGATTGTTGGCCATCAGCCGGTCCGGCATCAGCCAAATACGCATTGAATAATCCTTGGTTCCAAAAACCTGAGCCTGCCCGACACCCGGTACGCGCTGAATTTCTGGAATGATGTTGATTTTGACATAGTTCTGAAGAAATTTTTCATCATAGGCGCTATCCGTGCTGTAGACAAGCGTTACATTGATCATGCTGTTCTGTTGCTTCTGGGTTGATATGCCTGCCTGCACTACCTCCGTAGGAATTTGACTCACAGCCCTGGATACCCTGTTTTGCACGTTAACCGATGCCAGGTCTGGATTAGTCCCTTGTTTGAAAAATACATTGATGGACATACTGCCGTCATTTCCTGAAGTGGAAGTCATATAGGTCATGTTCTCCACCCCATTGATAGCTTCTTCCAGCGGGGTAGCGACTGCACGGGCGACCACCTCGGCATTGGCACCGGGGTATACAGCGGAAACCGTAACGGTTGGCGGGGCAATATCCGGGAACTGAGTGATAGGGAGGTTAATCATGGATATCAGTCCCAGGAGGGTAAGGATAATGGATATCACAGTGGATAAAACCGGCCTTTCAATAAATCTTCTAAACATATGAGAATATTTCTTCTTGGTCCATTTGCTACATAGGTTTGGCCTTCATTAGGCTGTCCAGTGACATGGGTACCGGTTTGATTATTGTTCCGTCTGTCAGATTTCCAACGCCGGAATAAACAATCCTGTCGCCGGGTTTCAACGGTTTGTCGACCAGGTAGTAATTACCCGCTTTCCCTGCGATATTTACTGCCGTGCTGATAACCTTATTACTGTCACCCAATAAAAACACAAAAACCTTGTCCTGTAATTCATAAGTGGATTCCTGGGGAATAACCAGCCCAGCAGGTAAATTGACAGAAATCCTGACACGGCCGGTATTGCCTGAACGGAGTATTCCATTGGGATTGGGAAAACTGGCGCGGAAAGGGATGGCTCCAGTACCCGACGTAAACTGACCTGCTACCATTTCCACCTTTCCTTTTTCCTGATATACGGTATTGTCGGAGAGAATGAGTTCGACCGGAGGAAGGTTCCTGATCTTATCCTCAATCGATTTTCCCGGGAACTCATCTTTAAACCGGAGAAAGGCTGTTTCGCTCACCGAAAAATATGCCCGTACGTCATTCACTTCTGAAATGTTAGTCAAAGGATCCTGACTTGAAATCCCCGCCAGGCTCCCGATTTTGATATGTATTCTGCCGATATACCCATTTACCGGTGCCTTGATCAACGAATATCCAATGCTGATTTTTGCATTAGCTACCTGTGCTCCTGCCTGCGCCACGTAGGCTACTGACGCTTCATATGCGGCTGTGGCCGTTTTGAGCTGAATGGGGGAAATCACACCGTTTTCAACAAGCGGTTCCAGCTTATGCATATTTATCTCCGAGCTTGCCTCATTAGCCTTGGCAACTGCCAGAGATGCGTTGGCATTATTCAGCGCCTCTTGATATGGCTGGTCATTAATCTTAAACAGCGGCTGACCTTTTTTAACTAATGCCCCTTCATCTACAAAAATCCTTTCAATATAACCACTCACCTGTGGCCTTATTTCAATGTCATTACTACCTTCCAATGAGGCAGTGTATTCCCGGTAGCTTGAAAAAGGTCGGTAGCTTATACTGATCACCGGTAACTCCGGTGTCGGCAGGTTGTTACCATTATAGCCAGATTTTCCTTCCGGGTCTCGACAGGATTGAGAGTCGAACAACATCAGCATGATGAATACTTTAGCGTACAAGTATTTTCGCATATCAATTTTTTAAAAAAAGATTAAAGTCTGGTTACCCGGGTATTGATCCCAAGTTGGCAAGCATTATTCAGGGTCAATCTAGAATCAGAAAAACAAGGTAATGTCAGGACAGTTATTGACCCGACCAACTACTTCATCATCGGAAGATGTTTCAGCTAATTTCACCTTAGAACCAACATATTGTGCAATTAATGATTGATTTGTTCATAAGAAAGCAATTAAATCTGGGTATTCTTTACCCTATCTTGATATTTTAATTTTGAAGATAAATAACCAAACCATATGAAAAAGATATTTATGATAGGACTAGGGAAAACCTACTTCAACACACTTTTAACCATGAAAAGCGGTTAATCGGCATTCTGTAATGATGCAGATTGATATCCTTTGATCCGGACTAGAAGAACCAGGGCCTTCGAGCGAAAATCCTCATTCAGTTCAATACACCCAATTCCTTACCAATCTTGCTGAACGCATTTATAGCTTGATCTAATTGCCAGGGCTCGTGTGCAGCGCTCAATTGCACCCTTATCCTCGCCTTTCCCTTTGGCACCACCGGGAAAAAGAAACCAATTACATAAATCCCCTCCTCCAAAAGCTTGGCTGCAAAATTTTGGGCGATCACAGCATCATAGAGCATAATGGGGACAATTGGGTGATCGCCTGGTTTAATATCAAAACCCGCCTCTGTCATTTTTGTCCGGAAATAGGCGGTATTCTTTTCCAGTTTATCTCTCAAAACGGTTGTTTTAGAGAGCATTTCCAGTACTGCTATTGAAGCCCCCACAATGGACGGAGCAAGGCTATTTGAAAAAAGATAGGGTCGGCTGCGCTGTCTCAGGAGTTCAATTGCTTCCTTTGAACCACTTGTAAATCCCCCGCTGGCTCCGCCGAGGGCTTTCCCAAATGTCCCGGTGATGATATCGATTCTTCCCATCACCCCTCGGTACTCATGGGTGCCCCGACCGCTTTTACCTAAAAACCCGGAAGAATGACTTTCATCGATCATAACCAAGGCGTCATGGCGGTCTGCCAAATCGCAGATTTTGTCTAGTTGGGCAATCGTTCCGTCCATGCTAAAGGAACCATCGGTTGCAATGATTCTTGAGCGGGCCGAGGCCGATGCCTCCAACTGGATTTCCAAATCCCCCATGTCATTGTGCTTATACCTTAAGCGCTGGGCTTTGCACAAACGCACTCCGTCGATGATGGATGCGTGATTCAGTTCATCCGAAATGATAGCATCCTTTTCTCCAAAAAAGGGCTCAAATAATCCACCATTGGCATCAAATGCTGCAGCATATAGGATGCTGTCTTCCGTGCCCAGGAAATCCGCCAATTTCCGCTCCAGTTCTTTATGTATATCCTGTGTACCGCAAATAAAGCGCACACTGCTTAAGCCATATCCCCTGGAATCCATGGTTTTATGGGCAGCTTCAATAATAGCCGGATCCGAAGACAGACCGAGGTAATTATTGGCGCAAAAGTTCAATACGGTTTGGTTGCGGTCAGACCCTTTTACAGTAATGGAAGCGCCTTGTTCACTGTTGATTACCCGCTCTGATTTAAAAAGTCCAGCAGCCTTGATTTCTTCCAATTCGGTTTGGATCCGTTTAATAAAAGATGTATTCATTTCATTGAATTGTGAAAACAAAGGTAAGTACTTGAAAAAATAACGCTATCTGTAACTTAATTGGGATACCTTCGTCAAAGGATAAGCAATACACTACAGATGAAGCCAGTTCATCATATCCGAATACTAATTTTGGCCTCAGTTCTTCTCCTTGGTCTGGCCTTGTACGCCCATATGCAATTAAGAGAATCTGCAAAGACAGAAACATCTCAAGACGAGAGCTGCGATCAAAAATCCCAGTCCGAATTCATTGTCTGGGGTTCCATTTCCAGATTTATTTGGGGACAGGATCAGTAGAAAGGGCATAAACTGCAACATTTCATCTTTTTAACCGTCTTTTCTCTCTAAAATGACCCTCTTCTGTAACTTTTGAAAGGCCCAAACCGTTTAACCCGCAAAGGCCTCCCACGACAGCAATTTGGGTTTCTAACTTAGGACTGTTTATGACTGAAAAAGAATACAATGATTGTGTAAGTAGTTATGCGGATAACGTGTATCGCTTTATCGTCAAGAATCTAAGGAATGAAGAAGATGCAAAGGATATCGTGCAGACAGCCTTTGAGAAACTATGGCGCAATAGAAAGGAAGTGGACTCAGGAAAAAGCAAATCCTATTTGTTTACCATTGCTTACCACCAGATGATTGATCATTTGAGGAAAATTAGCCGGATTCAATATTTGGATAGGTTAAAAGAAGATTCTAAAAGCTATGAGCGACCGTCCCAAAATATTAAAAAGATTCTCGAAGAAGCATTGGCCCGGTTAAATGAGACACAGCGTTCTCTGGTGATGTTGAAGGATTATGAAGGTTATTCATATGAAGAAATCGGGAAGATAACCGGGCTCAATGAGAGTCAGGTTAAAGTTTACCTGCACAGAGCAAGGATCCAACTTAAGAATTATTTAGTGAGCCCTGAAAATGTACTTTAGACGCATGAACCTGAACAGAGATAATTACGAAGAATTTTTCCTCCTGTATGTCGACAATGAATTGCCGGAAACAGGGAGAAAAGCCGTGGAGGCTTTCCTGCGGAAAAACCCGGATTTGGAGGGTGAGCTCATCCTCTTGCAGGGGACGAAAATGAAGCCTGAGAACGCGATTTTTTTTGTAGATAAAGAGATCCTGCTCAAACATGAAGAAAGCGATGAATTTATCAATGAAAACAATTTCCAAGAGCAGTTCATGCTGTATGTTGATGATGAGTTGACAACTGAAAAAAGAAAACTGGTGGAAGAATTTGCTGCCAGGGAATCTTTTTTTCAAAAAGAACTTATGCTATTTCAGCTGGCCTGCATTGAACCGGATAAAAATATCTTTTTTGAAGGAAAAGAGATATTGACCAGGTCTGGTAAAAAGGTCAGGCTATTACCCTGGATCGGGTCGGCAGCTGCAGCAGTTCTGATTATTTTTGCAGGGTACTATGTCTACAGGTCTCCGGATATGTTTAAAGCATCAGGTTCTCCAAAATTTGTATCTGCAAAGGTCTCTTCCGCTCCGGCCCCATCTTCACCTGCTAAGGAAACTGCCAAAAAGCAGGTGCTTGTTGTAACTACTAAGGCTGTTGATCCGTTACACATCACAGACAAGAAAAACAGGGGATCAGACATGGAAACCAAAAATCTTATTGCAAGAAATAATCCAAGAAGAAGGGAGCCTTCCAAGACCATAATTAGGGAGGAGATTAACCCATCTGTAGCCATGACAGCCATAGCTGCGGTTCCCCTTTCTGTTGGTAATAACAATATTATTCCCCAGGTTGATCAAAGTTCTTCTCCCTCCTTCACCGCTGACACAGAAGATGGCATTTACCTGGCAGATGCTTCTGAAAGCAAGAATAAAATGCGCGGCCTTTTCAGAAAGGTATCGCGCGTGTTTGAAAAAACCACCAGTGCAGGAGAAGAAAAAGGCAAGCACAGTGTCCTTATCGGGGGGTTTCAATTCGCATTAAAATAACAGTGTCAAAATTTACAATATGAAACAACATATATTGGTATTGGCCGTACTATGCCTGTCTTTATCAGGCTGGGCTCAAAATGATACAACAGCGAAAAGCAATATGGCACCCGGCGGGAGCTCCGACACCATTAGGATTGGTTCTATGATTATCGTAAAGAAAGGAGGCACCGATACCAACTGGGACTCGGAACGGCATTCGCACAAAGGCCATTATTACAAACCTTCTACTTTTACCACCAATTGGTTCCAGGTAGATCTTGGATTCGCCAACTTTAATGATCAGACCAATTATGCCTCATCTTCGGCGCAGCAATTCGCGCCTGGGGCAAAAAGTGATTGGTTCAATCTGCGAAATGGAAAGTCGGTAGATGTCAATATTTGGTTATTCATGCAAAGACTTAATCTGATTAAGCACGTCGTGAATCTAAAATATGGACTGGGAATCGAGCTGAATAATTACCGTTATTCAGAGAATATAAAATTCCTCAAAAACCCCACAGAAGTCATTCAGGATTCCATCAATTTCACGAAAAATAAACTAGCGGCTGATTATGTTACTGTTCCTCTGATGCTCAATTTTAATTTTAATCCCAATCGTAGAAATGATTTTGGATTGAGTGTTGGCGCGAGCGCAGGTTATCTGTATTCTTCGAGGCAGAAACTGATCAGTGCTCAGACGGGAAAGACCAAAACACACGACGATTTTGATCTGCGTCCCTGGAAGATATCCTGGATTGCCGAACTGCAATTGGGACCGGTTAGTTTATATGGCTCCTATGCGATTCAAAGCATGTTTAAAGATGGTCTGGATCAAATCCCTTACACCGTAGGAATCCGGTTGGGCAACTGGTAGGCAAATGGATATATCTCAATGATAAACAATTCGTTAAAACTTATTAACATGAGAAATATTTACGCCTTGGAGACGTTCTATTGGGAGCAAAAGAACGCAATATTATGCCCAAGAAAACACTCATCCTTTTCTGCCTCCTGTCGTTTACTCTGGTTTCCTTTAGGGATTTGAATGGAAGAACGGTAAAGAAAAATATTTTCAACCGTCATTTGGACGGGGAAGTCTACATCCTTATTACAAAATCCGATTATGAATTGAAGTTATACGATAAGGATGGCTGGTATGCCACTTATCCCGTTGTCTTTGGCAATAAATCGCTTGATGATAAAATGGTGGAGGGTGATCGTAAAACACCTGAGGGAATCTATCATATAGCCTCAAAAAGGCCTCATGAAAAATGGGATAAAATGATGCTGATTGATTTTCCAACTCAGGCAGATATCGAAAAATTCAATGAACGCAAAATGAAGGGTCTAATTCCAAAAAATGCAAAAATCGGCGGCGGTATTGCCATTCACGGGACCTGGCCGCACGATGATATGGCGGTTGACCTTTATCAAAATTGGACGAATGGGTGTATAGCATTGAAAAACGAAGATGTAGACGAGTTATATGATATGGTTACCATTGGAACTAAAGTTACAATTGAAAAATAATGCTAAGGCGTCAAGCTTTAAAAAGGTTATACTCTCCCGCTCTTAATCTCATCTACTACTGCGGGATCCAATAAAGTGCTGGTGTCTCCCAAATTTCCGGTTTCACCTTCTGCAATTTTCCTGAGGATCCTCCTCATAATTTTTCCGCTCCTTGTCTTTGGTAAGCCACTTACGAACTGGATTTTATCTGGCTTAGCAATGGCTCCGATAATGCCGGCAACCGTTTGTACGATATCCTTACGGCTCAGGGCTGCCTCATGGCTGCCACTTAGGATCACAAATGCATAAATTCCCTGGCCCTTAATGTCATGAGGATAACCTACGACCGCGCTTTCGACAACTCCGCTATGCATATTTATCGCATTTTCTATCTCAGCAGTGCCTATCCTGTGGCCGCTTACATTTAACACATCATCAACACGTCCAGTAATACGGTAGTTACCGTTTTCGTCACGAAGAGCACCATCTCCAGTGAAATAGAGATTTGGATAGGTTGCAAAATAATTTTGCCTGCATCGTTCATGGTCACCATATGTCGTGCGGATAATGGAAGGCCAGGGAAACTTGATACATAGATTACCCGATACTATTCCTTCGGGGGAAAAGAGCATTTCATTTCCATGCTCATCTACCAACAGGGGTTGGATTCCGGGCAGAGGGAGAGTGGCATAACTCGGCTTATGGGGGGTAAGTCCGGCTAAATTCGAAATAAGTATCCCTCCTGTTTCTGTCTGCCACCAGGTATCCACAATAGGACAACGCCGTTTTCCAATATTTTCGTGATACCAATGCCAGGCTTCTTCGTTAATGGGTTCCCCGACCGTTCCCAAAACCCTTAATGAGCCCAGATCCTTATCTTTCAAAGGTTCAAGCCCAAAACCCATCAAACTGCGAATGGCGGTCGGGGCGGTATAAAGAATGTTTACTTTGAATTTGTCTATAATGGTCCAGAATCTGCCCGCATCCGGCCAGGTAGGTATGCCCTCAAAAATCATTGTCGTGGCGCCTGCACTCAAGGGTCCATAAACAATATAACTGTGGCCTGTGATCCACCCTATATCTGCCGTGCAAAAAAAGATTTCTGTTGGTTTGTATTGGAAGACATTGACAAAACTGTAATTCGTGTACACCATATACCCTCCGCAAGTATGCACAACTCCTTTGGGCTTCCCTGTCGAACCAGAGGTATAAAGAATGAAAAGCATATCTTCTGCATCCATGATCTCGGCAGGGAAATCCGGATTCCCTTTTTGCTCGACCAGTTCAATTTCCTCCTCCCACCAACAATCACGTCCTTTAATCATGCTCACCGGAACGCGCGTTCGGCATAGTACAATCACACGCTGTACACTAGGACAATTAAGTAATGCCTCGTCAATGACTGATTTTAATGGAATTTGCTTGTTACCCCGAAAAACGCCGTCAGCGGTAATCACCAGGCTGCATTCAGCATCCTGTATCCTATCAGAAATGCTCTGAGCTGAAAAACCTCCGAAGACAACCGAATGAATAGCTCCGATACGGGCACAAGCGAGGAGTGCGACGGCCAATTCCGGAACCATGGGCATATAAATACAAATGCGGTCCCCTTTCTTTACCCCGTTGTTTTTCAAGACATGAGCGAACTGACAAACCTTAAAGTGAAGCTCTTTGTAAGTTAAAACCCGATAATCCTCAGCAGGGTTATTTGGCTCCCAAATAATGGCGGGCTGATCAGGCCTTTCGCTCAGATGCCTGTCGAGACAGTTTTCCGTGATATTTAATTTACCTCCTAAAAACCATTTCACCATGGGATCTTTAAAGTTCCATTCCAGCACTTTATCCCATTTTCGATGCCATTTGAACGCTGCTGCGATTTCCGCCCAAAAGCTCTCGGGATCTTCAACACTTTTCTTATAGGCTGCCTGATAGTCAGAAAGCGAGTTAAGCTGGTAAGAATATTCCATTTTCGGGATACATATTTATTGAGACTGGAAAATCCGGAACTGTAAATTTAGAAAATTATCTTCCATCAAAAATTTTCAATAATTTTAAATAGCCAATTAAAATCAGGAGGATCTTATATGAAGTTTGCCTTACTTACGGTTTCTTATTCCGGGTTATTCTATAAAGGGAAAGCCCTTTCGCTGGAACAACAAATATATAAAGCCAAAGAGCTTGGGTTCGATGCGCTCTCTATAGAGACCAAACGTCCAGTTGCATCACCCCTTGATCTCAGTAAGGCTGAGAGGTCCAGAATCCGGGAAATTGCTGCTAGTGAAGACATTGAACTATGTGCACTCGAGAGTCTGTCTAATTTTTCGGGGAGATTGATGGAAGACCGTGAGAATAATCTTTCCATGATGTATCAGGTTTTGGAGATGGCTTCTGATCTGGGTATTGATTTAGTTAAAATATTCGCCGCATGGCCCGGGATCGTCAATGATGAAGAAGAAATCGCGCAATATGGCGCTTATGAGCGTATCCCCTACTATAAGCGTTTATTTCCTGATGATCTGAGAAAATGGGGGCGTGCAGTTAAGGGAATACGCGAACTCGCTCAACGCGCAGCCGAGATGGGAATCACCCTCGCGTTACAGAACCATTCACCGGTCATACGACCTGGATACGAAGATGTACTTTCCATGATGCAGGAAATTGATCAACCGAACGTCAAGCTCTGCCTGGATGTCCCGCTCTTTTATGACAGGCAGGATGATGCATATATAAATAAGGCAATCTCCCAATGCCGCGACAATATAGTCCTGACGCATTTTGGAGCCTGGAATTTTTCGCAAAAAAGTAATGGAGAAATTGTGCAGGAGCCTTCACCTTCGACGGGTGAACCCATCAACTACAAAGCCTTTATTTCCGGACTTGAACAAATCGGATACGAGGGGTACTGGGTTTCCGAATATTGTCTCCCCGCCATTAAGAACCACCAGGTTGCGGGATTGGAGGAGGTGGAGAAGGGCAACAAGTTATCACTCAAGTACATGAAGGAGCTCATGAGAACCCTAAGTCCAACATTGGTATAGGACCTACCAGCACTCCTTCTGAAAGAATGCATCGAACTACCATAAAACGATTGCTTTTACTGAAGGACACCATTATTTTGGTCCTGTGTCTGGCCTGTCGCACACCATCTGCCGATAAAACGCAGGCCCCTGCTTCTCCACAAGCGAGTGATAGCGTTTGGGCATTAATCCCTTTTATGAAAGTAGATAGCGTTAACCCGGTCCTAAGACCAGGAGAAGGAAAATTTCTTTGTCCGATACGAAAACAAAAAATAGGATGGGAAGAAAAGGATGTGTTTAATCCTGCTGTTGCCGTTCGTGGCGACACTGTGTATATGCTTTATCGCGCCCAGGACAGTATCGGAAAACCCGAGGGCACTTCCAGAATCGGTCTTGCAACCAGCACCGACGGTTTACATTTTACAACTTTTCCCCAGCCAGTACTTTATCCAGGAAATGATGACGAAAAAAAATATGAGTGGCAGGGAGGTTGTGAAGATCCGAGAGTTACAAAAAGCGCCGATGGTAGGTATCTAATGACATATACCGCATATGACGGCATCAGCGCAAGGCTGATGATTGCAAGTTCCCTTGACTTGTTTCATTGGAAAAAGTGGGGACCGGCTTTTGCAAAGGCATTCCACGGCAAATACCTGAATAAATGGTCAAAATCAGGTTCAATCATCTCAACCTATTCGAAAGGGGAAATTCTGGCAACTAAAATAAATGGTAAATACTGGATGTATTGGGGTGACCAAAATATATATCTTGCTTCTTCAGATGATCTGATTCACTGGGAACCCTTGGAAATGCTTAAGGATGAAAAACCTCCTATTGCTTTAAAAGGGCAGGCCATTCAAATGCCGGATTTGAAAATAATAATCCCTACCCGCCCTGAAAAATTCGATGATGACCTCGTCGAATCTGGTCCTCCGGCGATGCTCACCAAAAATGGAATCCTGTTGATGTATAACAGCCGGGATAGCCAAGGTACCTACGCAGCGGGTCAGGTTTTACTCGATAGCGGAGACCCTACAAAAATCTTAAGAAGGATGGATAGCTTTTTCTTGAGACCTGACCGCTCTTATGAAATTACAGGACAGGTCAACAACGTTTGTTTCATCGAAGGCCTTGCCGGATTCAGGAACAGGTGGTACCTGTATTATGGAACTGCGGATTCGAAAATTGCCGTAGCCGTTAAAATGCAAAAATAATTCCGCCCGCATATGTTTTCAGCCAAAGAAATCCGTAAAGTTATCGTCGCCTCTTCACTCGGCACCTTGATCGAATGGTATGATTTTTATATATTCGGAAGCCTGGCTACAGTCATTGCCGGACAATTCTATCCTAAAGGCAACCCCACCGCTGCACTCCTTTCCACCTTAGGTACTTTTGCTGCTGGATTCGTAGTGCGCCCTTTCGGCGCTTTGGTTTTTGGTCGTCTTGGCGACCTGATCGGGAGAAAATATACTTTTTTACTGACGCTTCTCATTATGGGCAGTTCCACATTTGCCATCGGTCTGATACCAGGATATGAGAGCATCGGCTTTGCCGCTCCGCTGATCGTGCTCTTATTGCGACTCCTGCAAGGGCTGGCTCTGGGAGGAGAATACGGAGGAGCAGCTACTTATGTCGCCGAGTATTCTCCAAATAACAGAAGAGGCTTCTATACTTCCTGGATACAGACCACGGCCACTTTAGGTTTGTTTCTTTCATTAGGAGTGATATTGTTGACCCGTCATATGCTTGATCCGGATCCGGAAAAATCCATTTCAAAATTCAATTCCTGGGGTTGGAGGATCCCATTTTTGTTATCCATTGTACTGCTCATAGTGTCTGTATATATCCGGTTGAAGATGAAAGAATCTCCTTTGTTTTTAAAATTGAAAACGGATGGCAAAACCTCACACAATCCCCTGACCGAAAGCTTCGGCCGAAAAATGAATCTGAAGTTGGTATTGCTAGCGTTATTCGGAGCTACCATGGGTCAGGGTGTGATTTGGTATACTGGCCAGTTTTATGCGCAATCTTTTATTGAGCGGGTTTGCAATATTGATTTTGACCAATCCCGGACCATTCTCCTTTGGGCAATATTATTTGCCACCCCCTTCTTTATTTTTTTTGGAGGATGGAGTGACCGGATTGGACGAAAATGGATCCTGATTGCAGGGATGCTCCTTGCAGTCCTTTCCTACAGGTTCCTGTTCGGGCAGCTGCTCCAGCTTTCAGACCCGAAGGATAAAGTTGAATTGGTAGAAAAAAAGCAATTGAATAGCACAATTACTCCAATAGGCAGCAACGGCAATGTATTTAGAACAAGCGTCAGCACTACCTTTTTTGACGACGGTATGAAGATTATGGAATCCAGGAAGGATACAGTGTTTGCCTCCTCGGGAAAAACTTCTCTGAAACCTGAAATAAAAGTCACCAAAGTCCTTGGATTAGGCGCGTATTGGAAAATGGTTGGGGTGGTTTTTATTATGATCTTTTATGTCACCATGGTCTATGGCCCAATTGCCGCCTTTCTTGTGGAATTGTTTCCCACAAAGATTCGCTATACCTCAATGTCTTTGCCTTATCATATTGGAAATGGCGTGTTTGGAGGACTGACACCTTTTATTGCTACCCTATTGACCACTATTTATACAACTGATAAATTGGTTGGATTGCTTTACCCGGTGATAGTCGCCTCAGTTTGTATGGTTATTGGAATCGTATATATACCTCCACGATCTATACAAAAGAACTTTGATCCGGTTTGATGATTTGCTCATCAGATTTTTCATTAGCTATAAAGTATAGTCTTCTTTAGTTTGCTGTTTCTGCCAATAATTTTTCAGATACGGTTTTGCCGCTCCATAAAGCGGCTTCTACTGTGCCTGGGAATCGACCTTGATATAGAGCCTCACCAGCAAAAAACAAAGTCCCTTCGACGGGGTGCATAAGGAGTTTTTTGGGTCCTTTGCTTGATGGTAAGAGATAACTATACCCGCCAAGTGCATATGGGTCTTTTTGCCAATTGAAAACGTAGGATTTATCAACATGCGCCTTAATGGAGCGGAGACTCAAACCAAAAATAACAGAGAGCGAGGTCAATGCCATTCTCGTAATGGCATCATCAGTTTTGATGCTCCATATTTTTGCATATGGTTCCCCTAACCAACCGGTAACCACATGGGCATTCCCTGAGGTCAGGATCCACCAAGTAGGTATCCGCTGATCACTGATGATGAAACCCAGAGGTTTGTTTCCTTTTAGCCAGAAAGGAATCTTAAAAGATAATACCACTTTAATGACCGAGCCAAAACCAATTTGCTGAAAGGCCTCTTTAAGTTTGCCTGGATTTGGCAGAAAATCAATTCCTGCTTCATTAGCTTCATTTTGCAATAGTGGTATTGGAACGGTAATCAGGATCTTTTTTGCTCTGAATGTCTTTTTATTTACAGTGATAGCCTGAACATTGTTTTTTTGCCAGATAATCTGCTTTACTGTTTGGTTTAGTAAAATGGCCGAATTATTGGATTTTGCCCTTTCAAGCAAGCTATCCATTAAGGCTCCGTATCCCAGTTCAATCCTATAAGAATCATGTTCTTCATTTTTCCATTCCTTGAACAGTTCAATGGTGCTAGCCCTGTTTATATCCACAAGGTCAAAACCTTGGGCAAAGCGGGTAGCCGAATCTCTGAGATTTCTATATTTGAGGCCTTTGAGATTCAGATCCAGAAAACTCTTCAGGTCAACATCCTTCTTCAATTTGCCCATTTTCTCTATTAACAAATCCCATCCTTTCATAAATTCATTTTCTCTTATCCACTTTCCATTTTTAGAACGACCCATTTCTCCTGAGTTGCGTGAATAAGATATACCGAACTCCTTTAACAAACCTAAAGTCAAAGGGAGATTTCCATGGATGAATTCTGCCCCTCCCTCATAGAGAATGTCATTTTCTATTATGGAATGAACTCTTCCACCTATCCGGTTCCTGCCTTCAAGAATCAAGACCGTTTTGCCTTTTTTGGATAATTCAGATGCAGCCATCAAACCTGCGGCGCCAGCACCTATAATTATGATGTCGTAATCGTTCTGCATTTGCATTTTATCGCTTAAGAAATCTTTCTATCCTCGTTTAATTGAGAATCAAAATTAGTCTTTGAACGGATCCGATGAAAATGAGGAAAATTGTTTACTCCGCATCCTTCTTGTTGAAATTGGTCACCATCCGTGGCAGGATTTGCCCAATTTAGGCGAAATCTTGGATGCATTTTGAATGCAAAGCCTCATTTCTTCCCTTAGAACAAGACTGATGGTATTTGGCGGGGTTTTTAATTACTATTATAATATAAATGAGCATGAATGGCTTTGAATTTATTGGGATATTGTCCGTTTTTAATTGTGATGTTAATTTTCTTAATCGGAAGGTCCTTTCTCTTTAGTAAAAATACATGGCAAGGACCAGCAAAAGCAAAATTTGATTTGAAAGCTGGATAAATAACACAGGAACAGAAAGATAATATTACCAAGTGAACCATCACTGATTGAGGGGTAGATGATCGTAGATCTTTCAATGGTTACGATTCTGAAACCGGAGTTCCTGCCTTTTAGCACACTACCTCACCTCGGTCCAAGAGATCTGATTTAGCCATGACACCATATTCTATACTCAGGAAGATTCTGTTCCGGGATTTGTCGGGCAATGCAGTAATCCGGAATTAATAATTGGAAGGGGCGCGGCTATTTAAAGATTCGTTATACATTTGCCAACCATCGATTCTACAAATCACGCAAAAAATGGATATATTAAAAAAGATGCTCGGCATTGTATGGTTCGTGATGGGCCCATTATCCCTGTACTACCTCATCAAAACTGGTTCGGTGGAGATGGCTAAAAAACCTGTGATCGAAACTCAGGTCCAGTGGATTGTTTTTATTGTCGTGTCGGTTCCAATTGCTGTTGGCCTTATGATATTCGGATGGTTTGCCCTTAGAGGAGAATACAACGGCAGAAATACGACTGCTTAGGTACTGCCATTAATTAAGGATGAATTAGGTACTTTCGCAGCGTAAAACAGCCAGATGTCAATCGAAGTAAGCGCACTCACAAAACTTTATGGGGAACAAAAAGCCGTCGATGCTCTTTCTTTTACGGTCAACAAAGGAGAAATTGCTGGGTTCTTAGGCCCTAACGGTGCGGGCAAATCTACTACCATGAGGATCATCACTGGTTACCTGCAGCCGGATGAAGGAGAAGCGCTGATTTGCGGAATTCGTGTAAAGGAAAGACCTTTTGAAACCAAGTCAAAAATCGGATACCTCCCGGAAGCCAATCCTCTTTACTATGATATGTATGTGAAGGAATATTTGGATTTCGTGGCTGATATGCATTCCTTAAAATTAAAGAAAGCAAAAATACATCAGGTTATCGCCTCTGTTGGCCTGGGTCCCGAAAGTGGGAAGAAAATTGGCCAGTTATCCAAAGGGTATAAACAAAGAGTCGGCCTTGCGGCTGCCCTTATTCATGACCCAGAAGTATTAATACTTGATGAACCAACAAATGGTTTGGACCCGAATCAAATTATCGAAATCAGGGAAGTAATCAAAAACCTTGGACAGGAAAAGACTATTCTTTTTTCATCCCACATACTGCAGGAGGTGCAGGCCATCTGTGACCGCGTAATCATAATTAATAAAGGGAAATTGGTTGCTGATAGCAAATTGGCCACCCTTCGAGAACACAACCATGCTGAACTAGTAAGGATCAGTTTTAAGGAATCCATCGAGGCAGAAACTTTCAATGGGTTGAGGGGGCTCAATTCAGTAAACCGGCTTGACCATAATCAATGGGAACTGGCAAGTGATAATCCAGGAGACCTTAAAAAACAATTGCTGGAACTGGCTTTGCGAAATAACCTGAACATTGTTTCTTTGCAAAGCGAGAGCCCCAGCCTGGAGACTATTTTTAGAAATTTGACCAACTAATTCAACACATCATCATGAGCTATATTGCAGAAATTCATGCCAGACAAATTTTAGACAGCAGGGGTAATCCCACCGTCGAAGTGGATATTGTTTCAGACGGAGGTGCATTGGGCAGAGCGGCTGTCCCCAGCGGCGCTAGTACAGGAGTTCATGAAGCGGTAGAATTGCGGGATGGGGACAAGAAATTGTACCAGGGCAAGGGAGTCTTAAAAGCCGTCAGCCATGTTAATAATATCATAGCAGAAAAGGTACTTGGCTGGGAACTGGATGATCAGGCAGGCCTTGATCAACTAATGATCAACCTGGATGGCACTCCCAATAAATCTAAACTTGGAGCAAATGCCATACTAGCAGTAAGTATGGCCGCTGCTAAGGCTGCAGCCCAGGAGTCCAACCTTCCCCTTTTTCGTTATATCGGGGGAACGAATTCCAGAACATTACCCATTCCCATGATGAATATCCTTAATGGGGGTGCGCATGCGGACAACAAAATAGATTTCCAGGAATTCATGGTCATGCCGGTCGGTGCACCTTCTTTCAATGAAGGATTGAGATGGGGGGTCGAGATTTTCCATACCCTCAAAACAGTGCTGAAGAAAAAAGGTTATTCAACCAATGTGGGTGATGAGGGTGGTTTTGCTCCGGATATACAAAGCAACGACGAAGCCATTGACACGGTGATGGCGGCTATTACCGCAGCTGGTTTCAAGCCAGGTACACAGGTAGCGATTGCCTTGGATCCTGCGGTGAGTGAAATGTATGACGCTGGCAAAAAAATATACCATTTCCATAAATCGGATGGCAAAAAACTCAGCAGCGAGAAAATGGTTGATTATTGGGCTAACTGGGTAAAAAATTATCCCATAGTTTCCATAGAGGATGGAATGGCGGAAGACGACTGGAAAGGCTGGAAGCTGCTCACGGATTCACTAGGCAAAAAGATCCAGCTGGTGGGAGATGATCTTTTCGTAACCAATGTAGAAAGACTTCAGAGGGGTATCGATACTGGGGTAGCCAATGCTTTGCTGGTGAAAGTCAACCAGATAGGCACCATAACCGAAACCATTAACGCCGTTACTCTAGCTCAGCATAATGGCTATAACACGATCATGAGTCACCGAAGCGGAGAAACAGAAGATACGACGATTGCTGATCTGGCTGTGGCTCTGAATTGCGGACAGATCAAAACCGGATCTGCCAGTCGGACAGACAGGATTGCAAAATACAATCAATTGATCCGGATTGAAGAAATCCTGGGGAAAAATGCTGTTTATCCAAAAGGAAAAATTAAATTTGGAAAATAGACCATGAATTTTATAACCCGCATACCATCCTGGCTTAAAAACAAATACCTGTTGACAGCCATTGGGTTTGTAATATGGATGGTTTTTTTTGACGACAGAGATCTTATTACTACCCATTTCAAACATACCGAGGAACTAAAAAGGCTGGAGGAGAGTAAAAAGTACTACCAGCAGCAGATCGCAACCACTAAAACTGAGCTAGACCAGCTAAGATCCAACCCGGCGACTATTGAGAAATATGCCCGGGAAAAATACCTGATGAAAAGGGATGATGAGGACGTCTTTCTGATCCGGGGAAAATAGGCAGTTTACCCATTGGTTGTCAATTTATTACCTTTTATAACGGAAACAGGCCTGACATCTTTTATTTTAACAGAAAACAATAAGAGCGTCCAAATATCGTTTTTTATACGGACGTTTCATTTTCACTGCTTCGGAAAAATTAGGACATTAAATGGTTTCGCCTATGACACTCTTTACACTGGAGGATCTTTTACTTTATTTGTATAAAGAGTCTTCCCCCGAATTAACAGCTGCGATCAACACAGCGTTAAAAGAAGACTGGACTCTTCGGGAAAAAATACAGGACTTGCAATCTACAGTAAGCGACATGGATAAAGTTCTTGTTGCGCCTCGAATGGAAATCATCCTGAAAGTGCTGAATTATGCCAGGGAGACTTCCCCAGAATCAGCACATTAACTAATCAGCGGTTAAGCTATCCAGGATTAATCCCCCCCGTAATGATTTCCCGTAAATTCGTGGTCACTGAAAGATATGACCAGGAAGGAGCGCTATCAATTCATCATTCATTATTTCCAGGAGCATAACCCCGATGCGGAAACGGAGTTGTCGTATGATAACCCATACCAACTGCTAGTATCCGTAATTCTTTCTGCTCAATGCACCGATAAACGGGTAAACCTCACCACGCCTGCCATTTTCAAGAAATATCCCGACCCTCAATCCCTGTCTAAAGGTCAGTTTGAAGACCTGTTCCCGCTGATAAAAAGCATTTCTTATCCAAACAATAAGACCAAACACCTGCTGGGTATGGCAAAGATGCTCGTAGAGCGTTTCGATGGCCAGGTGCCACTGACAGTGGATGAGCTGCTTCAACTGCCAGGCGTAGGCAGGAAAACAGCCAATGTCATCACTTCTGTTGTTGACCTGCAGCCCAATATGGCAGTAGATACCCATGTTTTCCGCGTATCGGCAAGGATAGGTTTGACTTTTCGGGCAAAAACGCCGTTAGCAGCTGAAAAACAATTGATTAGCTTAATCCCGGTTGAATGGATTCACAAAGCTCACCACTGGCTGATTCTCCATGGCCGATATGTTTGCGTGGCCAGGAAGCCAAAATGCGAAATTTGCGGCTTAAAGGCAGCTTGCAAGTATTTTCAACATAATGCGAAGCGAAATAGTCTCTGAAACCCCTTTTCAATGCCACACTATTTACTTCTTGCAGTGTACGGCATCGGCGTTAATAAGCATGGTATGATAATGGAAAGTCGGCTAATTGAACAATTATAGGTTTTAAATTGTTGAAAAACGCAGCCATTTTTAATTTATCAATTAAATTATGAAATACAATTTATTGGGAAATACAGGGCTCAGGGTTTCAGAAATTTGTCTAGGTACGATGACATTTGGAGGGAGGGGCTGGGCCAAAGCTATTGGCAGCCTGGATCAACAGGCTGTTGATCAGATCATGAAGCGCTCCATTGAGGCAGGGATCAACTTTATTGACACGGCCAATGTCTATTCTGAGGGATTGGCCGAAGAACTTACCGGAAAATCAATCAAAAATCTAGGCTTGCAGCGAGATAGTTTGGTGATTGCTACAAAAGTAAGGGGTCAAATGGGGACTGGGCCGAATGATAGCGGTCTGACCCGCAAGCATATTCTTCAACAGGTAGAAGCAAGCCTCAAGCGGTTGGAATTAGATTATATTGATCTTTATCAGATACATAGCTTTGATCCGATTACTCCTTGGCAGGAAACCCTTGGGGTCCTTGACGACCTGGTTCAAAGTGGAAAAGTTCGTTATATTGGAGCAAGTAATCTCGCTGCTTGGCAACTCATGAGAGCTTTGGATTTTTCTGCCTACGAGAAGCTAGCCCGTTTTGTTTCTCTTCAAGCGTATTACACTATCGCCGGCCGCGACCTGGAAAGGGAAATTGTACCTCTTTTGAAAGATCAGCAAGTAGGATTGTTGGTATGGAGTCCTCTTGCAGGGGGTTTGCTGAGTGGCAAATATAAAAGGGGGGGGAAGGATGCGGAAGGGTCTCGGCGTATTCATTTCGATTTCCCGCCTGTCGATAAAGAAAGGGCGTTTAGCATATTGGATGTTTTGGAACCTTTGGCTAAAACCAAGAGTGTGACTGTGGCACAATTGGCTTTAGCTTGGCTACTCCACCAGCCAGTCGTGACTTCGGTAATCATTGGCGCCAACAAGATGGAACAACTCGAAGACAATCTCAAGTCTATCGAAGTGAAATTCACTCCAGATGAGCTGCAAAAGCTGGATGGTGTCAGTAAATTACCCGTGGAATACCCAGGCTGGATGCTTGAATTTACCAAGGGTGACCGGCAAAAATAGGATGGGTATAATTAGCTGCCGGAAAATTGATAAATGATGTCAATTCCTATCACTATCCATTTTCCCTTTGCTACGCTCGCTGCAAAAAAATAGATCCAACTACTTTTAGGATGACAGGGCCCATTTACAATTGCATGTATGGCCAATTTTTTCATTATACCGACCTGGGACTACGAGCAAATGCTGGATTATATGATTTCCATTCTCAACCAAAATAAAAATTATTTCAGGGAGACCGCTGGAAGTTTTTCCGGGAAAACTCCTGATGTCACGCAATACAAATTGTCGCGTAAAAATGCATTTGTTTCACTGGCTAACTTATCAGAGGCATTTAACCGAATGCTTTCCGAGCCAAAAAGCAAACAAAAAAACATCCGCGATCTGAATCAATTTGTTGTTTTAAGTCATACGCTCACCGCACATATTGCGACCTTATCTTATTATGGAAAAAAAGAAAGCCCAGCCGACCAATTGGTGGACTATATTCCGGTAATCCATGCAGTTGATCTGCGCCATCAGCCTCCTGCAAAGGAAACTGGTGGAACCAAAGAAGCGATCAGGAATTTACAAACCGGAGTGAACGAATTGATGGAAGAAAGAAAGTCGGAGCTTAGGAAAGGCGTCACGGAAAGCAAAACAAGGAAAAAAATATCGCTTAGGAAACCCGTAGTGGACTAATTTACTTTTATTGTCAGGATAGTGGACGATCTCGAAAAACTGAGTGATATACTGGCTGAGGGGTCAATTGTTTGATCCGAGCATTTCTCTTATTTTCATCAGCATTTCTGTTTTTGTAATCGGAACTCCCATAATCTTATTATAGGGCTTGGCATCTACAAAATACTGGTCCCGGATAATCTTTACAAGCTGTCCGTTATTAATTTCAGGAACTAACACATGATCGTAATTTTTGAGGATTTCACCCAAATTTTTCGGGAATGGGCGAAGGTATCGGAGATGGGCGTGTGCGACCGTATAACCTTCCTGCAATATCTCGACCACAGCGCTTTTTATTGCCCCATAGGTACTACCCCATCCCAGTACAAGGAGCTTTCCTTTGGATGGTCCGTTATCAATTTTTTGCAAGGGAATATAATCAGCGATCCTATCCACTTTTTCCTGTCTGATTTTTACCATCAATTGGTGGTTCTCGGGCTCATAACTCACGTTTCCAGTTATATTTTGTTTTTCCAACCCGCCGATCCTATGTTCTAGACCTGGAGTCCCGGGTATTGCCCATGCGCGCGCCAATTTTTCGTCCCGTAAATAAGGTTGAAATTTATCTTCTCCAGGACCTGGGGTCTTTTTGAATTTTACTTCTATAGCAGGTAAGTCCTGGCTTTTCGGAAATTTCCAAGGTTCTGCGCCATTGGCAATATACCCATCACTCAAAAATATGACTGGAGTCATATGCTGTATCGCAATGCGCACCGCTTCGTATACAGCACTAAAGCAATCGCTTGGCGTAGAAGCTGATATGATTGGCATTGGACATTCACCATTCCTGCCATAATATGCCTGTAACAGATCGCTTTGTTCTGTTTTTGTTGGAAGTCCAGTCGAAGGGCCGCCTCTTTGTATATCACAGATCAGCAATGGTATTTCAAGCATCACTGCAAGACCCATGGCTTCAGATTTCAAAGCCAAGCCGGGACCCGAAGTCGTAGTCACACCTAGAGACCCTCCGTAGCTCGCACCAATAGCTGCAGTTATGCCGGCGATCTCGTCTTCGGCTTGAAATGTGCGAACACCAAATGATTTGTACCTGCTCAGTTCGTGCAAAATATCCGAAGCAGGTGTAATCGGATAGGATCCAAGAAATACCGGCAGGCCGCTTTTCACGGAAGCAGCGATCAACCCGTAAGTCAATGCCTGGTTGCCCATGATGGAGCGGTAAATCCCAGGCTGCATTTTCGCTTTTTCTACTTTGTATGTAGTGGTAAAAGTCTCCGTAGTATCTCCAAAATTATACCCCGCCTGCAACGCCTTTACATTGCTCTCAAAAATTTCAGGTTTCTTTCCAAATTTGTCTTTTAAAAATTTAATCGTGGTAGCCATATCACGATTATACATCCAATATAGAAAACCCAGTACAAACATATTTTTTGCCCGGTCTTTTTCCTTCATACCCATGGAAAATTCCTTAAGTGCCTCCCGGGTCATTTTCGTCACGTCAATTTTTATGACTTCATAACTCTCCAGGCTCTCATCATCCAAAGGATTTTTACCGTCCGCATAATTCGCAAGGCGCAGGTTCTTTGAATCAAATCCTTCTATGTTCGCGATGATCTTTCCACCTTTTTTTAGAGCTCCCAGATTTGATTTCAATGCGGCCGCATTCATGGCGATGAGTACATCACACTCATCACCGGGTGTATAAATATGATCACTTGAAAACCTTAATTGATACCCGCTGACACCTGGTAATGTGCCCTGTGGTGCACGGATTTCGGCAGGAAAATCTGGAAAGGTAGCCAAGTCAATTCCCAACAGGGCTGTATTGTTGGTGAATTGGCTGCCGGTTAATTGCATCCCATCACCTGAATCGCCAGCGAACTTGATAACCACATCTTGCAAAACTTTTTCTTTTCGGTCCACAGTATAGAAATTTTATGTAAAGGTAGCATAAGAAACAATTTGGTTGCCTCTCTTAAATGTTAAATGGTTGAATCAATGGATTAATCTATGCCCATTGCATTATAGATTGCTTCCATCAACCCTCCTCTAACGCTTAAAGTAGAGATTTTAGGATTTTCACTTGTCGGATTTACCCGGTTTGAAAGAAAAATGAAAATGAGCCTGTATTTCGGATCTACCCATACGCAGGTACCTGTAAACCCAGTATGTCCAAATGTTTGAGGAGATGCCGACAAGCATGGATAGGGCTCTTTCCGGGTAGCATTATCCTTTTCAGGCTTGTCAAACCCCAATCCCCTTCTACTGCTATCACTGTGATAAGCCGTAAAAAAATCAATCGTTTCCTTTTTTAGGAATTGTTTCCCGTTGAAATTACCACCGTTCAGGAGCATTTGTTCCAATATCGCCAAATCATAGGCATCACTGAATAGTCCTGCATGGCCTGAAACGCCACCAAACATAGCCGCACCCGGATCATGTACATCCCCCCTTAGTTGTTGCCTCCTGAAGACCAATTCCAGCTCGGTGGGGGCAATTCGATTAACCGGAAACCGGCTTCTGGGCTTGAACCCTGTCGTCACCATACCCAAAGGGTCGTAGAAATTGTAAGCCATGTAATCATTTAGGCTCATTCCAGAAATGGACTCCACAATCCTTCCCATAAAAATAAAATCATTGTCACTGTACACATATTTCCCTGCAGGACCAACTGGGCTTTCCAATATTCGGTTGTTCATGGTATCGATCCAATCATGGCGCATATACAAATTTTCGGCCACACGGACCGAATGGAGGTTGTCTTCCCTGGTCGAATATATATTTGATAAGGGTGCGCCTTCTTTAGTTTTTTCAATGGTTTCCTGATAAAAAGGAATAAAAGCTTTTAACCCTGCCTGATGAAGCAGCACATCCCAAATCTTAAGTGATGCTTTATTGGTACCGATTAACCAGGGCAAATAATCTCCCAGTGTCTTATGAATATCCAATTTCCCCTCTTCATAAAGCTTCATCACGGCCATCGTTGTCGCGCAAATCTTTGTAACCGATGCGAGGTCGTACATGGTTTCAGGATAGACCGGTTCGGCCTTATCATAATTCAGGTGACCAAACGCTTTCTGGTACACTATTTTACCATCCTTGGCAACTAAAACTACACAGCCAGGAAATGCCTGTTTCACAATCGCTTCTTTACTGATCGAATCCAGAACCAGTAATTTCTTAGGATCAAAGCCCAGGCTGGCCGAAGCCACTGTCGGCAATAATTTGTTTGTATTGACTATTCCGCTGCCATATGGGAATGTGGTAGATATGGAAACCGGAAGTTTTCCCATGGCCGTAAATTTCCCGTTCAGCAAATCAGCCGCGGTGTTTTCTGTAATATTATCATCTTCATAGCAGGCCACCAGTGTTTTTGCATCAGAGAAATGATTGATGAGGTAGGGATTCCCAAAATCCATGATGACCGTTTTGTTCTGCTCTTGTACTTGCCTGATTAACCAAAAAGCAGTTTTGGAGATACCAAAATTATTGGCAGGGAACCGGGCATAAGCGTGTATGCCAACCACCACCACCTCATAGCGATCCTTTAGCAGTTCCAGGGTTGCCAAGGCCTGAAGGCTGTCCATGGAATAGTCGAAATAATATACATGGGCCTGATAATCATTTCTCATTCTCCTGGCAAATTCATTGTCACCCGATAAACCTATTCCCAAATAGGCAATCTTTTTTTTCGGTGCTGCATGCAATGGAAAAATAGAGGCATCCTGGCTGGAAAGTAAAGTCAGTGCATTTTGAGCAACCCTTCGATCCATATCATTCAAATCCTTATTCAAATCCTCAGTTAGCTGATGGGTACTGACAGGTTCCCAATTTGAAAGTCCATAGGCATACTTTGCATAAAGCACTTTCTTCACATGTGCATAGATTTGTTTCCATTTTATTTTTTTCTCTCGGATCGCTTGGGTGATTTTTTCGATGCACAAGGGAATATCACCGGGCAAACTCAACATGTCATTGCCTGCAATTAGAGACTGCACTGATGATTCCCCATCGGGAAAGTACTTTGAAATTGCCTTCATCTCCAAAGCATCCGTAAAGTCTAGTCCCTTGTATTTCATTTGCTTCCTCAGTAGCTGAGTTACCGTCTTGTAGGACAGTGAGCTGGCCTGGTTTGGAGCATCGTCGATGGCTGGAATATACAGGTGGGCGATCATGACGGCTCCTACTCCGGCCTTGAATAATTCACGGAAGGGATATAATTCCATAGTATCGAGTTGCTGTCTCGATTTATTTATAACTGGCAGATCGACATGAGAATCGATAGCCACATCACCGTGACCAGGAAAATGTTTGGCGCAAGCCATCACTCCGGCCTCCTGAAGCCCTTTCATATATTGGATGGCATAACTAGCTACCTTGTATTTATTTTCTCCAAATGAACGGTCATTGATCACCGGATTATCAGGATTGTTATTGATATCAGCGACCGGCGCAAAGTTTACCTGTACACCTATCCGCTTACATTGTTCGCCGACAATATGACCATACTGGTAAATAAGGTCGGGGTTCTGAATAGCCCCGAGCATCATTTGCCTGGGGAGGCCGGCCACGCTATCCATCCTCATGCCCACACCGTTCTCAGCATCCATACAAATCAGTAAAGGAGTCTGCGAAATGCTCTGAAAATAATTGATGTCATTGGCCTGCCTGATGGGGCCTCCCTGAAAAAGGCAGATACCACCGACATGGTATGTACTGACTGCTTCTGTCACTTCCTTTTCATAAAAGATGGGGTCCTTAGTAACAGGATTAAAAGTTGATAAACGGACAATGATCAACTGCGCAATTTTTTGCTGATCAGACAGCGATTTGAATACACTGTCTACCCATTCGTCAGCTGAAAGTAGGCTTCCGTGTTGGGCAGATACATTTAGAACAATAAAAAGGGAGGAAATTGCCAGAAAATACTTCATATTTCGCGTTTGCGGGTAAGATTCCGTTTTGCAAAATTAGACCAAATACCCAAGATAAGAAACGCGAATAAATATCGCCCACAAATTTCCTACGAAGATTACCTGTTGTGGGAAGGAAGGTGGAAATTGATCGAAGGAATGCCCTATGCGATGAGTCCATCCACAGTCAGGGAGCATCAGATCATAAATGACAATTTACTTTCCATTTTCAAAGAAGGCATAAAAAATGACTGTAGCAGCTGCAAGGCTTATTTGCCAATTGATTGGAAAGTGGACAAAAAAACAGTAGTAAATGGCCGAATGGGTATTTCGTTTGTGCTACCACAGATGCATCTGAAGATACTACCGGCAAGTGCATGCTTTCACAAGTCGTATCATTGCCTAGGAAGCTAGGAACGAATCGCTTCCATCCAATCCTTGGGGAGTGATGGATTGGCTTTACGCTCTGAATTATAAATTTTATCTTCGGCTTTACAAAATCACACTTTGCCAGACATCATCCACCTACTTCCTGACAATCTTGCCAATCAGATCGCTGCAGGCGAAGTGATCCAACGTCCGTCAAGTGCGGTAAAAGAGCTTTTGGAGAATGCTGTCGACGCTGAAGCTACCGAGATTAACCTGATCATTAATGATTCCGGCAAATCGCTGATTCAAGTGATTGACAATGGGAAAGGGATGAGTGGGACTGACGCGCTCATGGCATTTCAGCGGCATGCTACTTCCAAAATCAAGGATATTGAAGACTTATTCAGAATACATACCATGGGATTCCGAGGGGAAGCCTTAGCTTCCATTGCTGCTGTGTCCCAGGTAGAAATTAAAACCAGGAAAGCAGAAAACGAACTGGGCACCTATATCGAGATTGAAAACAGCAGCGTGCAGCGGCAGGAACCTGTTGCTTCAGCGGTGGGCACCAATATTGCCATGAAGAATCTATTTTTTAATGTGCCTGCCCGCAGAAATTTTCTTAAAAGCAATGCTGCCGAGATGCGGCAGAATATTGAGGAATTCATACGTGTAGGACTTTCTTTTCCGGCCATTCATTTTTCGCTGATAAGCAATGGGCAGGAAGTTTTCCATCTGGAAACAGGAACCCTGAAACAACGCATACTTCAGTTGTTGGGAAATCAATACAATGCGCGCCTGGTGTCGGTGCAGGAAAAAACGGATTATCTGACTGTCTTTGGATTCGTCGGAAAACCTGATACAGCAAAAAAGACAAGGGGCGATCAATATTTCTTTGTTAATAACCGGTTCATCCGGAGTCCTTACCTGAATCATGCCGTGATGGGAGCCTATCAATCCATGCTGCCGGCTGACAGTTTCCCGTTGTACGTTTTATATATTGACATCGATCCATCGCGTGTAGATATCAATGTCCATCCCACCAAACAGGAAATAAAATTTGAAGACGAGAAAGTCGTATATGCTTTTGTGCAGGCAGCCGTAAAACACGCACTAGCCCAATTCAGCATCACTCCTACTTTAGATTTTGACCTGGATCCTGTAATCCAACAACTTGATGCGGTAAGCAAGCCCCTCAATGAAGAAAAAAAGGCTGCCCTTGCCTCCTCATCACTTTTTAGAACATTTAGCCAGAAAAATCAGGCACACCTGATCGAACCGCAACATAAGAGTGACCTAAAGCACTGGCGGGATTTTTATGTGTCCCCTGAAAACCCTGACTCCGCTATATTGAAGGAAGAAGATCCAAACCTGCCCCTTGACATGGGCCTTGGGTATACTGTTCCGGCTTCGGGTTTAACAGAAGAGGGTAACCCAGTCCAGCTTCACCATACCTACATCATTGCAACAACCCAGCAGGGTATACTACTAATACAACAGCAAGCAGCCCATGAGCGGATATTATATGACCAATATCTTCAATCTGCTACAGCGAAAACCATTACTGTCCAACGCAGTCTATTTCCACAAGTGATTCGTCTTGCCCCACAGGATGCCCAATTATTGCAGGACCTGCTCCCGGACCTCAATGAGTTAGGCTATCAGATCGAACTGTTTGGGAATGCCGAATTCATAATCCAGGGCACACCATCTGATATTATTCAAGGAAATGAAAAAGCGGACATTGAGAATATCCTCGAGCAATTCAAGCATTTCAGCAGCGATATGAGAATCCCGAAAAGGGAGAAATTGATCCGTTCAATGGCTAGGCAGCATGCCATAAAGCCCGGCACCGCACTTACAACCTTGGAAATGACCACGTTGATTGGACAACTCTTTGCGTGTGCCCAGCCTAACTCAACACCACAGGGAAAACCCACCTATATCGAATTGAAAAAGGATTACCTCGAGAAATTATTTGGTAAGTGATTTATTGATCTATCTATAGATCAAAAATACATTGGTGGATACCATCCCTGGGTTGCCTCAGCTGCCATAGATCAAGGTCAATACTTTTCTATTATTCCATTCAAAAACCCTTCGACTTCTCTTCTGACAGAACCGCCATTTCCCAGAAGGTTATTCACCAGAACGGAAAATATTAAGAGATGGCTTTTCCGCGTAATCAAATAGCCACTTAAGCAAATTACACCCGAAAGAGAGCCCGTTTTTGCAAAAATATATCCGCTGTCCTGTTTATAATAGTTGCCTAATGTACCGGTACCACCCGTAGGGAGAAGGGATTTCATCCTTTCAATTCCGAACTCATCTTTCATACGGTTAAGTAACCAGACAAAATCTTCCGGGGTAATTAGGTTATAGCGGCTCAAACCGCTTCCGTCAACCCATTTCGGGCGTTGTGGAAGATCCTTCAGGTCGCTATTCAAAAGCGTGTCAATGATTTTTTGATCATCCATTTTCCAGATCTTCCTGGCGCCCACCATGAGCAAGGTTTGTTCGGCAAAGAAGTTATCACTGCGGTAAATCATTGGCCGAAATAAAGAATCAACGGGCCGGGAATAAATGGTCCGAACGCGTGAATAATCATTAAGCGCCCCTTTAATTTCAATGATTTGCCTGCCAATGGTATCTTTTAACAATTCAATCGCAGAAGCTATGCCACCGGTAACAAATGGCACGTCCTGGAATTTATATCTCTCTTTTCCGAGTGTCAATTCAAAATTGTTCTCCGCTTGATGACGTTTGACAAAAAACCGTTTTGAGCTGGTGTCTTTAGAAAATTCCACTTTCCAATTGATATCCGGAATAGAATATACTGTCGTTGTCGAATCAAAATCCCCGCTTTGCTTCTCATCCCTTTGTTTTTCCTCCACCCAGCGGATCACATTACCGTATACCGGAAGAGGGCTTCTCTCAACCATATAATCATCGTTATAATCATCCCAGGACCAACCAGGTCCAAGCGCCTGCTCCTTCCAACCGCCATCTGTAAGGTATAGGTTCTTTTTATTGCTTTTTAAAAAGGACACCACAGGTTGCGTGGCAAAGTCCGGGTGCAAGAAAGTGGGATCCCCGGAAGGCAATAGCAAGATCGCCGTATCATTTTCCACATAACCGATACCGGGTATGGAATCCCCCAACCATTTCATACCCGCATATAAACTGAAGAGTTTGGTATTGCTTGCAGGAACAAAATATTTATCCGCCTGGTAGCGAAACAAGTAAGCGGAGTTGGCTGGATCAAAAACACAGATGCCCACATGCGCCAGGCGAAGATCGGGTTGCTGGGCAAGCGACCCGTCTGCAGTCGCCACTATGGTCCGGGAAGAGGTACAGGCCTCCTGAGTTAAAAAAATAATAAGCAGCAGGTTGGGGAGAAAATTTTTCATGATGCCAATTCGCTTTTCAAATCTATCGTATTTTAGCATGCAAATAACCAGTAGTCAACATGAGAAAAATATCAGGCTTTCTGCTAATATCTGCAATCGGGCTTTTTTTATTAAGCGCCATGCCGCCGGGAAAAAAGAAACGGAAATTTATAGATCCTATCAATATGGACTTATCTGTAAAACCCGGTGACGACTTTTTTAGATACGCTAACGGTAATTGGTTAAATCACAATCCAGTGCCTGCTTCGAAAACAAGCTGGGGAAGCTTTGACGCTCTGCGTCAAAACATTCTGGACCGGCTGAAAGGATTGTGTGAAGATGCTGCAGCCAATACGGCTAAAAACACAATTTATCAGCGGGTCGGCGATTTATATGCCGCTGCTATGGATAGTGTGGCCATTGAGAAATTAGGTTATACTCCTATAATAGCCGATTTGCAGGAGGTGAAATCAGTCAATAACCAAAAGGATGTCCTCCATGAAATTGCCACCCTCCGCACAAAAGGAATAGGAGGCATATTATTCGGATTCGGCGTCAGTCAGGACGAAAAAAATGTAAATCATTATATCCCTTCATTATCTCAGGGAGGTCTTTCCCTTCCGGACCGGGATTATTATCTAAAGAATGATGCGCGCAGCAGGCAGGCCCGGACCGAATTCGCCAAATATGTTACGGATATGTTTGTCCTGGTCGGCGAGCCAAGTGCCGATGCTGCAAAAAAAGCGGAAGATATCCTGGGGCTGGAAACTGGTCTTGCCAAAGTTCAACTTAGCCGAGTAGAAATGCGGGATCCTCTCAGGGTCTATAATAAATTTTCTCTGGTTGATTTTTCAAAATCAACTCCAGGATTAGACTGGAAAATGTTGTGTGCCGATATGAAGGTGCCGGATGCAGATAGCCTTGTAGTGAATAACCCTTCATTTTTCAGAACGGCCAATGCCTTAATTAGCAGTGTGCCGCTGGAGGCCTGGAAGGCCTATCTTGAATGGAATATCATTAAGAACGCCGCAGCCAATTTGAGCGAAGTCTTTGTTCAAAGGCAGTTTGCCTTCAATAAGATTCTGAACGGACAAAAAGAGATTGCTCCCCGATGGGAACGCATGAGCGGGTTGGTAGATAGGAGTCTGGGAGAACTGCTGGGGCAGTTATATGTTGAAAAGTACTTCACCGATTCCGCAAAGCATCGAATGCTTGCTCTGGTAATCAATATCCAGCAAACTTTTGGGGACCGGATCAAGCGGGTGGATTGGATGAGTGAGGAAACCAAACAAAAAGCGATTGAAAAATTGCAGGCGATCGTCAATAAAATTGGCTTCCCGGATAAATGGGAAACCTATCCGGGGGTAGTCATCAATAGAGCTGATTTTATTGGCAGCCTGAAGAGTATCAGTATTTGGCGGTATAACAAAATCGTGAATAGAATGGGTAAGCCGGTAGATAAAACGGAGTGGGGCATGACCGCTCCTACGGTCAACGCGTCTTATAATCCTACGAACAATGATATTTCCTTTCCTGCAGGAATCCTTCAATTTCCATTCTTTGATTTTGATGCAGATGATGCTGTTAATTATGGAGGAATAGCAGCTGTCATTGGTCACGAACTAACCCATGGATTTGATGATGAAGGACGGCAGTATGGTGCAGACGGGAATTTGAAAGATTGGTGGACTTCAGGGGACGCAAAGAAATTTATTGAACGGGCCAATCTGGTAGCAGATCAATATGATGCCTTCACCGTGAACGATACGATACATGTCAATGGAAAATTAACCTTGGGTGAAAATTTAGCTGACCTCGGTGGGCTTAATATTGCACTGGAAGCCTTTAAAAAGACCCCAGAAGGAAAAACTGATAAAAAAATTGACGGTTTTACGCCCGACCAGCGGTTCTTCTTGAGCTGGGCGCAGATATGGAGATCCAATATTCTTCCTGAATTTGCTGCCAGCCGGGTGCTGACCGATCCGCATTCTCCGGCAAAATATCGTTGCAATGCGCCTTTGTCAAATATTGATGCCTGGTATGAGGCCTTCAATGTTAAGCAAGGAGATAAGATGTATAAGCCGGAAGATAAAAGAATTAAGATTTGGTAGAAATCTTATTTTATCCGCGTTCCTGGGCGCGCAACCATCTTTCCGGAATCTCGTTGCTGCTTGCCAACTGGTAGTCGCTGAAGGAGCAGGCGATATATTTCTTATTGGGTAATTGCATCCACCAGCGGTTGGTTCGTTTGCTTTGCAAAAAACAAGTTTCAACCTCAGCAAAGGCTGTATGATATTCTATAAAGGAATCTTTTTCATTTAGATTGGCTTCCAGGTTCCCACGGCTTCTACCATCAGCCAGGTACCACAACATCTGGCTGATTTGGATGGCTGTCAGGTTATCGCGGTCTTTTCCAGGGTTAAAACCATAAATGCCCACGGTATTCACATTTGGGCTCAAGCCTGCGTAGCGCATCAGAGAGCAAGCCTCATCTCCCGTAAATCCATTCGGTGTAAGACAATTAGCCGGAGCATAGGCATTCGCTATGGCCGAAATATCGAAGCTGAATAAATGGGAATTGCGGATCACAGGTTCCATCTCCTCAATATTGTCTTTGACTGCCCCCGCCCGGAAGCAATCAAATCGAAGTTTATCCATGGTTTCCAAAATATGGGGGTGCACGTAATAACTCTGAAAACCGATATGGTTGTAGTGCCCAAGATAATTGGGTTCGTCTGTCAGCATTTCCATCAGGAAATTATCATTACGCAGAATGGATTCAATATTCAGATCAATCAATGAGTCCACACAAGTCGCTTCCACCATCATTTTTTTATCCCGGTACGAATAATATTGAGCCAGTGTCAGATCATGAGACCCTCCAAGAACGACGACCGTCTTGCCCATGTCCGTCAATTCGGCAAGGACCATTTTCAAAGCGGCATAGGAATCGTTCAGTACAGCTCCAGGCTTTATATTTCCTGCATCTGCCAGCCGCACACCATCATGCCAGTAGAAAAGCTGATAGAATTGCTTGCGGATGGCATCTGGAGCAGCATAATTAATACGATTGTTCCCCAAACCCCTTTCTTCGCCACATCCCACCAGAATCATGTCCGATTCGGACAAATCGGGAAATTTTTCAAAAAATGCTGAAATCTCTTTTCCCACTTGTCCATGTTTATACTCAGCCCCCGAGGATATGGCGGACAAATCTACAGGATCAAGAAAATCAACAATATGCAGACTCTGCGGCATGTTCCTTGCATTTGAAGACAAACTTACAGGAAAATGCCGAATGGCGAAGGGTTTCGGCCATCTGCGTGCTGCCCTAATCCTTATCTTTATGCAATGGAAGAATTGTTGCAAAAAATAGCAGCCTATAAACAAGAGATTGAAGCCATAACTCCGGATGGACCTGATTCAATCGAGGCTTTCCGGATAAAATTCCTTGGGTCAAAGGGAATCGTGAAACATGTATTTGCCGAACTGCGACATGTCCCGGAAGAAAAAAAAAGGGAATTTGGCCAGATTCTGAATGAGTTCAAAAAATTTGCAGAAACTGCCTATGAAACATGGAAACAGCCTTCAGCTTCACACAGGTCTTCACCGGAAAATAGCTTAGATCTTTCCCTCCCGGGGGATTCGCAGCCACTCGGATCACGTCATCCGATAAGTCTAGTCCTCAACCGGATCGTCCATATTTTTGGACGATTGGGATTTGCTGTTGAAGAAGGTCCGGAAATAGAGGATGACTGGCACAATTTTACTGCTTTGAACCTACCTGAAAATCATCCTGCTCGTGATATGCAGGATACATTCTATATTCATCGCCAACCTGACTGGTTACTGCGTACCCATACCAGCAATGTGCAGGTCCGGGTGATGGAAAAGCAAAAACCACCCATCAGGATCATTTGCCCGGGTCGTGTATACCGGAATGAAACCATCAGTGCGAGGGCCAATTGTTTTTTTCACCAAACAGAGGGTTTGTACGTAGACGAAAATGTTTCATTTGCCGATCTGAAACAAACTTTGTATTTCTTTGTGCAGGAGATGTTTGGCATGAATGTGTCCGTTCGCTTTCGTCCATCTTATTTCCCATTTACCGAGCCAAGTGCAGAAATGGATATCAGTTGTCTAATCTGTGGTGGCAGTGGTTGTTCTGTTTGCAAGCACACTGGATGGGTCGAAATTCTAGGAAGTGGGATGGTACATCCCAAAGTGCTTGAAAATTTTGGGATAGACAGCAATACATACAGTGGCTTTGCCTTCGGTATGGGTATTGAGCGCATTTGTCAACTCAAGTACCGGATCAATGATCTCCGGTTATACGCACAGAATGATGTCAGGTTTTTAAAGCAATTTGTTTCTGCGGTTTAATAAATACAATGATTCAAACAGTTTGCATTTGCGGCGCTGGAACAATGGGCATCGGAATCGCCCAGGTCGCCGCCATGGGGGGTTTCCATGCCCTTTTATACGATGTTGACGCCAATTCCCTCGGCAAGGCTGAAATGACCATCGAAAAAAATCTACGGCAGGCTGTCGAGAAAAACAGAATAAGTCCGGAACTAATGCAAAACACTTTGAAAAGGCTTCAGTATACGGCGCAATTGAAAGATTGTGTGGCAGATCTGATCATTGAAGCCATTGTGGAAAAGTTGGATGCCAAAATAGATTTACTCAATCATCTAACAGAATATAATTCAAAGAAAACCATATTGGCAACCAATACCTCTTCTCTTTCGCCCAGCAAAATTGCCAGCAAAATGGACTCACCGGAAAGATTTGCCGGAATGCATTTTTTTAATCCTGCCCCAATAATGAAACTGGTAGAAATTGTGCGCACAGATGCTACCAGCGGAAATAACATACAAGTCCTCTTCGAGGTAGTAGAAAAAATGGGTAAGATTCCTGTTTTGTGCAGGGATGCCCCTGGATTTATCGTGAACCATGTAGCCAGACCATATTATTTAGAAGCCCTCTTTCTGGTGGAACATGGTTTTTGCGATATCGAGACGATGGACAAGTTAATGGAAGCTTCAGGTTTCAAGATGGGTCCGTTTAAATTAATGGATCTGATCGGTAATGATATTAATTACGAAGTCAGTTGTTCCATTTATGAAGCGATGAATAAACCCGAAAGACTTCAACCCTCCCCTATTCAAAAGAACAAAGTTGAAAAAGGAGAATTGGGAAGAAAAACGGGAAGGGGGTATTATGCCTATCAGCAAGAGTGAAAAAGTCTTAGTTACTGGTGGAACGGGGTTTCTGGGCGCCTATATCATCCGCGAATTGGTCAGCAGAGGCTATAGTGTCAGGGGTATTCGCCGGAAAAATCAGTTACCATTTTTTATACCCCCAAGCTTTTTTCAAAAAGTAGAATGGGTGGAAGGGGATATCCTGGATATTGCCGGACTCGAAGATGCGATGTCCGGTGTGAATGCCGTGATTCACGCCGCCGCTATGGTTTCCCTGATTGCTAGGGAAAAAAGCGCCATGTTTAAGACCAATATTGAAGGCACTACCAATCTAGTCAATGCTGCCCTTGCACAGAATATGAAAAGGCTGATCCATGTCAGTTCAGTGGCTGTACTTGGAAGATCAGACCAGGGCCAAATGCTTTCAGAAGGCGAACAATGGGGGAAAATCAACCTGAATACGAACTACGCCATAAGCAAATATTACGGAGAAATGGAAGTTTGGCGGGCTATCGGTGAGGGGCTGAATGCCGCCATCGTCAATCCCAGCACGATTATTGGTTATGGAGACTGGAACGTATCGAGTTGTGCTATTTTCAAACATGTCTATCGTGAATCTCCCTGGTATACCAACGGAGTGAACGGGTTCGTATCCGTTGAAGATGCCGCTAAAGCAATAGTCCTGCTGATGGAAAGCGATATCTCTGGAGAGCGATTTATATTGAGTGCTGAAAATTGGCCTTTTCGACAGCTTCTGGATACAATTGCGGATGGATTTTTAAAGAAGCATCCATGGATAGAAGCAGGGAACCTTTCCGCTCAATTTGCCTGGAGATTTGATAAAATCAGATCTATGCTTACAGGTGGCAGACCGCTGCTGACAAAAGAAAGCGCCAGGCTGGCAAGGGACAAAACCTATTTTGATAACAGTAAGATACTTTCCTTTTTTCCCGGATTTACATTTAAGCCGTTACGGGATAGCTTAACGGAAGCATGCACCGCTTATCTGCAATGCCAATCCTGAATTAATTGGTAATTATGGCAGTTCGCATACTTCCATAATTAGATATTCGTTTATACTTGAACTATTCAAACATATCTTAATGAAGCACCTATTATTTTCCGGCTTCGCATTTTTACTATCCCATTGCGCATTTTCACAGGCTAAGAATTTTATCGTTACTGGTAAGGTGGTGGATGAAAAAACCAATCAAGGACTGCCCGGCGCATCCGTTTTCTGTCAAAATACGACCATGGGTACCACATCTGACAATGACGGGAAATTCTATTTGCGACTTAGTAATGGGGGGTACGATCTGATCATTTCCTATACCGGCTATGAGACAAGGTTAATCCGGATCAGCAATGGCAATAAAGAAAATGACTCCATGGTGGTGCTATTAAAGGCTGAGGACAAGAGTATGGCAGAAGTCGTGGTGGCCGGCAGTGCAGAAGTGGCAGATGGATGGACCAAATACGGGCAATTTTTTATGGATTATTTTATCGGCACGACACCCAACGCCGCCGCATGCAGTATTGAAAATAAGGAAGCTGTCAAGTTTTACTTTTATAAAAAAAGAAACAAACTGAAAGTGAAATCCAAGGAAAACATTGTGGTGATGAATAATGCGCTCGGATACAGAATTAAATATCAGTTAGACTCATTCGTCTACGACTATAACACGAATATCAGCAGTTACACCGGTTACCCTCTTTTTGAGGAGCTTGGAGACAGCGCCACGCCGGACCAAAAGGCTGTTTGGAAAAAAAATCGTTTCAGATCTTATATTGGCTCGCGTCTCCATTTTATGCGCAGTTGGTATGACAGCACGCTCACTGACGAAGGGTATCAAATTGAATTATTGGATTCGGCAGACAACAGTAAGTCCACTGTCATTGAAGATCCCTATGATAGTCATTATTATAGCATCGACAGCGGGGATGTGGTCATTAATATCAAAGGAAGAATAAGAGTGAACTATAAAAACCAGGTCCCCGACAAAAACTACTTGGCCCAAAACAAATTTCCTGCCACCGCAAAAAAACAAATCTCGGCCCTGGATATTGCATCCGATGGGTTTGTGATTGAAGAAAACGGATATTTCTACGAACAATCTGATGTGACCAATATGGGGTACTGGGCCTGGAAAAAATTAGCCGAACTACTCCCATATGATTATGACCCGAACTAAAAAAGCCTTCCACTATTGGTTCATTACCTTTTTCCAGAGTTCGGGGATCCGCTTGATCCAGACCAGCTCCCTTTTCTTTATGGAAGCCTCCTCTGCAGGAGAACCAAAATAAATTTTGCCTTCTTCAATAGATCCAACTACGCCACTCTGTGCGAGTACGACTACCTGATCACCAATGGTTAATGTTTTACTAATGCCTGCTTGCCCCCACAATGTCACTCCATTTCCTATTTCAACAGCACCGGCAATTCCTACTTGTGCCGCAAATAAGCAATTTTTTCCAATGACTGAATCATGCCCAATATGGATCATATTGTCCAGTTTGGTTCCCTTTCCAATTCTCGTATCGTGACTAACACCACGGTCGATCGTGCAACATGCACCTATCTCCACCTCATCTTCAATAACCACCCTTCCGCAGCTCTCCATTTTTTGATACCATACTTCGCGATCCTTCTTCGTATTGTAATAAAATGCATCTGATCCTATCACCGTTCCGGCCTGAATCTTTACATGATCCCCAATTACCGAATAGTCGAGAATGGTGACCTGCGGATGGATCACACAATGCTTGCCGATGACGACATGGTGCCCGATAAATGCGTTGGGATAAATGTAAGTGCCTTCGCCAATAACCGCTGAATCACTGATATTCTTGTCCGCAGGCTCAAATGGTCGGAAATGCCTAACTATTTTGATATATGCATCAAAGGGCTTCTCCACAACCAGGAGCGCCTTTCCATCCGGGCAATTCACGTGCTTATTGATGATGATGAAACTTGCTGCAGAATGAATGCATTTGTCATAATACTTAGGATGATCCACAAAAACAAGGTCGCCTGTTTCGACCTTATGAATTTCATTAATCCCAGTAGCGGCGCCACTTTTATTCCCAATCAACTCGGCATCGAGGAAATCGGCCATCCATTGAATGGATACAGGAGAAGGAAATCGCATGCTTTATATTTTCCGTAAACCTACATCAAATTCCAGCACCGGAATAAGGTCCCGTATGCCACTTGTAAATGGATGATCGCTTGTCGCTTTTCCACACGGGAAAAAAAATGTGCATAAAATATATCAGAAAAATTTTTTAGTTAGCAAAAATTCTTTTTAATATTGTGTAGGGAAATTCGTTTCCCTGTACTTACTAACCCATCCAAATAAATAAAAGTCCTGCTAAATAGCAGGGCTTTTTATTTGTACTCATGCCGTGAACAGGTATTTTGTCATACACAAGCCATTTAGAGTGCTCTCGCAATTCAGTTCAAAAGAGAATAAAGCGACGCTAAAAGATTTTTTCATCTTGCCAAATGATGTCTACCCAGTCGGACGTCTGGATTACGACAGCGAAGGATTGCTTGTCCTGACTAATGACCATAAATTGAACCATCTTCTCCTGCACCCCTCTCTTTCTCATGAGCGCGAGTACTTGGTGCAGGTCGATGGGGAAATTGATCAAGCTGCCATTAATCTTTTGGAATCTGGTCTTGAAATTTCCGTTGATGGCAAACAGCATCGGACAAAACCCTGCAAAGCAAAGCTCATCCATCCCCCGGCCGGCTTCTCCGAAAGAAATCCCCCTGTCCGTTTCCGCAGAAATATTCCAACGAGTTGGATCAGTCTCATTCTTACTGAGGGGAAGAACAGACAAGTCAGGAAAATGACTGCAAAAACAGGTTTCCCTACATTGAGGTTGATTCGTTACAGGATTGACAAGCTCGTCCTTGACGGATTAAAACCTGGTGAAATGATGGAGATTGACAAACAAGACATGTATACAAAATTATCCTTGGAGTAATTTCTTACCTTGCCTTAAAAACCTGACACATGTTGAGATCAATGACGGGATTCGGAAGAACAGAGCAAACGATAGGAGGAAAGACGTTTCAGGTCGATATCAAATCCTTAAACGGAAAACAGTTTGAGTTGCAGTTGAAATTGCCGGGTTTCCTGAAACCCTTTGAATTTCAGATACGGAAGATCCTCTCTGAAAAACTTAGCCGTGGGAGCCTGGATTGTACAGTCAGTTTGAAACAAACCGGTAACGCAAAACCGGTGAGCATCAATACGGACCTGGCAAAAGCCTATCACAAGGCGCTCGCCGAATTATCCACTGAACTGCATCTCGATCCTTCCAATATTCTGAGTACCCTCGTAAAACTGCCAGAAGTCATTACTCCTACCGGGGATACTTTAACCGATGAAGAATGGAATGAGTTTAAAAAAGTCATTTTATTGGCTGTTGAAGATCTCAATGTTCACCGGCTGGACGAAGGGAGGTCTCTGGAACAGGACCTGCTTTTGAGGATTGACAATATTGCCAAGCAACAGGAAGAGGTGGAGAAGTTGGAACCCCTTCGTAAACAAAAGATCCGGGAGGGCATCACAAAGTTATTGGAGGAACATGTTGGCAAGGAAAATTACGATACAAACCGCCTCGAGCAGGAGTTGATATTCTATATTGAGAAGATTGATATTAGTGAAGAACAGGTCAGGCTGAGGAATCATTGCGATTATTTTAGATCTATAATCCGGGAGCCGGAAGAAGGAAAAGGTAGAAAGCTTTCTTTTATCTTACAGGAAATTGGCAGGGAGATCAATACCATTGGCTCTAAGGCCTATGACTCAAGCATTCAGAAATGTGTGGTGATGATGAAAGACGAACTTGAAAAAGCAAAAGAACAGGTTTTGAATGTGTTGTGAAGAATGGGTATTATTTTTGTAAAAAACCCGGGAATTGAAAAAATCACTTTTATTTTTTACCGTCTGTAGCCTGTCATTCATTTCCTGCTCCCTGAATACGGACGTCTTTGAAAAAACGGTTCCCCTCCCCGGTCAAAAGTGGAAAAGTGAGTTTAAACCAGAAATCCTTTTTGACCTTTCCGATACAAGCGGGCTCTACAATGTGTATTTGGTCATCCGGCATACCGATGCATACAACTTCAATAACATCTGGATCAATGCGATCGTAGATCAACCTGGAGATACAATCAGTAAAAGTCAACGATATGACCTTACCCTGGCCACCAATACTAAGGGATGGCTCGGTAGCGCAATGGATGATATATATGAACATCGCATCCTGCTACAGTCGCAAACAAAATTCAAAAAACCAGGCCAGTATCATTTTACGGTGGAACAGGTCATGCGGGAAGACCCCCTGCTCCATGTCTTAAATGTTGGCATACGAGTGGAAAAGGCCGGGGGGATAGCCCCGTAATCGAATGAATATCTTCAAAAAGAAAAGATTACTAGTCGCCACTATTGCCTATTGGTTCCTTTTGCTGTATATCATCGCCCAGTTAGTAACCTGGTTTATTGCCCTGCAATATCAGAGCAGGCAAATGACAGAATACAAAATGCAGCAGCTCCGACTGGACGATCCCTACTATATAGCCAAATCAGATCATATCATTTTCGAAGAGAAACGAAAAACAGCACAATATGTGGGGGAAGGGGTTACATTCCTCATCCTCTTCTTGGCTGGGGCCATATTTGTATACCTACCTGTGAGAAGGCATGTCAAGCTGCAGCAACAGCAGCAAAATTTCATGATGGCAGTAACACATGAATTAAAAACCCCAATTGCGGTTACCCAGCTCAATTTGGAAACCCTTCAGAAATATCAACTGGACACACAAAAACAGCAAAAAATAATCCAGGCGGCTTTGCAGGAAACCAACCGATTAAATATGCTGACCAATAATATTCTCCTGTCCGCGCAAATGGAAGGAAGTGGTTTCCGAATGTCAAAAGAAGCCTGCGACTTTTCTGCTTTAACCAACAAAACTGCTGAAGAATTCATGAACCGCTATCCGGAGAGAACCTGGGAAATATGTATTCAACCGGAACTGGACATTGACGGGGATGTACTGTTGCTCCAGATGCTTGAAAATAACCTGCTCGAAAATGCTATCCGGTATTCACACAAAAATTCTCCTATCAGCCTAAGTCTTAAAAAAGAAAAAACGGATATCCATTTAGTGATAAAAGATATGGGAATAGGTATACCAGATAAGGAAAAGAAAAAAATATTCAGGAAATTCTACCGGATCGGTAATGAAGCGACAAGAACCGCGCAAGGTTCGGGTCTGGGGCTTTGGCTTTGCAAAAAAATTGCCGCCGACCACAAGGCCACTATCCGGGTTTCGGACAATTCCTCTTCAGGAAGTATTTTTACAATTGTGTTTGGCTAACCTTAACCGATCTCATGGTCACAAAAAAATCCATATTGCTCGTTGAAGATGAAGCAAACCTGCACGAGACGCTCAGGCTGAACCTGGAATTGGAAAGCTATGAAGTCATATCTGCATTTGATGGTATCCAGGCATTGAAAGCGATCCAACAGGAATATTTTGATCTGATCATCCTGGATGTGATGCTTCCAGGTATCAATGGAATAAATGTCACAGAATCCATCAGGATCCAGAATAATAGCGTTCCCATACTTATTCTTAGTGCAAAGAATACGAGCGCAGACCGGGTTTTGGGATTAAAAAAAGGTGCTGATGACTACCTGACGAAACCTTTCAACCTCGAGGAATTATTTTTGCGGGTCCAGAAACTGATTGAAAAAAATAATAAACTGCAGGTCAAAAATAGTATTGACAATCTCTATGCATTCGGAAAAAATTCCATTGATTTTAAGGCCCAGGAAGCAATAACGAGAACCGGCAAAAGGATTCAGTTGAGTAAAAAGGAAGTCATGCTTTTGAAACTGCTGGTTGAAAACAAAAACGAAGTGGTCACCAGGGAAAAGATCCTTCAAACGGTTTGGGGATATAATGTATACCCTACCACGCGCACCATCGATAATTTCATTCTAAGTTTCCGGAAATATTTTGAGGAAGATAGCCGAAGTCCCAAATTTTTCCATTCAGTGAGGGGAGTAGGATACAAATATACGGAATGATCCTATCCTAATTGATCAAGCAACGATGTGGTGTTTTCCAAAAGCAGTTGCATATCGCGAGAATCGTAATCGGGTGTATATAAACTCATTTCACATTCATTGAGAATTTGCTTCAGGAGATTTACCTTTTCTTCATTCCATCCTTTGGAGCGGAGTGCCTGCGCAATATTATATTTGTTAAGTTCACTGGAAGGAAGTTGTAACTGGTTAGCCACCGCATTCCATACTGCAGCATTAAGTTCGTTATAGAATCCTTTATAATCCCCGTTTTCAAGCAATTGTCTTGATTTCATTAAAGGATCAGGACGGATGGCAGGCTCCCCGGTATTTGCTCCGGGTTCTGCAGCCGGAGGAACAGGTTGTTTAGCGGCCTGACTGGCTCTTTTCATTCGAATTTGTGATCTCCAAAAATAGAAAGCCAAAACAGAAAGGATCAGTGCAACAAAAAACCATTCAACATATTCTATCAAAATACGATCCGATTCTGCGGATTCTCCTTTTGAATTCTTTGGCGAATGGGCATCAACAGCGCCTGCCGCATTTTTTTTCGCAGCAGATATGTCAAGATCAACAGGTTTGGTTTCAACCGTTTTATAAGAGGCGCTAACCGGATCAAAATAAGAAAATTCAATGGATGGGATGCTGTATTTACCCTTTTCCTTTGGAATAAAACTGTATTCAAATGTTTTTGACCCGGTCATTGGCGCGGTCGTTTTATCAATACTCTCTTTTGCTCCGGGGTCATAGGTCTCAAAACCAGGGGGCCAAGACACCAGTGGAGCATTCACAACAGGTAAATTTCCGCTTCCCTTAATCGTCACTTTCAATATGCCTGCGTCTTGGGCACGGATATGCTTCTCATCCACACTGGCGTCAATCCCAAAATGACCCACTGCCCCGTTAAAGCTCAAAGGCTTACTTTCTTCGGGTAAGGGCTTCACGGTAATGGCTACCGGCTTGCTGTCTAATGTGATATTTTTTTCGACTGGTGTACCCGGATTGGTTTCTTCTGTCAATTGATCAAAAAGGTCCTGCAAAGAATTTTTGCGCGGCTTTGACTGGTTACTCTTTACAAAATGAACCGTATTCTCTATTTCCACAGGATCCAAATCTATGGTACCGGACTGTAAGGGTATCAACTGGGTCTTCCTGATGGTATGGACTGTAAAAGGTTTTCCATTGACTGTTTCTACAGAAACTGCGTCTCCGCTTGGCTCAAGCATGTCGTATACACTGAAGCCATTCAGCGAAGGATGTTTGGTCACCCTGGATTCAGATTGAAGTCTGGAATATAATTTATAGGTAGCCACAATGGGCTCCCCCACATAGCAACTGGTCTTGCTGACCTGTAATTTCACAAATAAGTTTTTACGGATTTTTTCATCCACATTTTCTCCCGGTTTCAATAAGTACTCCCTATCAATATCAACAGCATCTCCTGGAAAGAATGGCTGAATTCCCAAAGATGGATTGAAGGGATTATTTGGAACAGCCGGGCCTCCATTTGCGGAAGAACTGCTATTCACCTCAATAGTGACTGGATTGGAATGCATTAATTTACCATCAACGGTAGCTGAGGCACTGCCTACAGTGAATTTACCCGTCTTAACAGGCTGTAGCACAAAGGACAGCGATTTGTATTGAGACATGTCTCCATTGATAATGCTCATGCCGCTGGATTGGATTGGACCCTGAACTACATGGAAATCAGCGAATGAAGGAGGAGTGAGGTGTTCAATTTCCTTAGCATTTTCAACTACGAACTCTATCTGCACATAATCGCTTCGGCCAATTTCATGGCTGCTGGCAACGGTAGTGAATTTCACCTGCGCTTCGCTTATACAAGCGATGAACAGCAGACCGAGCGATAAAGAGAACCGGTAAAGTAAATTTTTTGCGATACAAAATAAGGTTAAGTGAACTGATAGCCATCGATTCATGAAAAGCTCCCTTTTACCTGGGAGACAAATACAGATGAACAAAAAACGTTAGATTTTTTAGTTCACGAATCAACGCCCGCGCCTGCCTCCATCAGTGAGGCAAGGATTATCAAAGCTCGACGCGAGTATTCCTCGGCCCCAGGCTTAGTTTTATCCTACTAGTTAACAGGCAAAATTGCAATTTATATTTGAAAATAAAAAATTGCATGGAGGACAAACCTTCAAGGTATTTGATAAAATATGATTTAAGGCGGCCATAATCGGAATTCAGTTAAAACCCAGTTAAATATCTCCCAATTGAGGCCGGACAAGGATTTCTTCGACTACTGCCTGCGGAGAAAGCTGGGCCGCGGCATATACTAGTTCGGCGATATCCGAGGATTTCATAATACGGTTAGGGTCGATACCACTACCCATCCAGGAATCGGTATACACCGCTCCCGGATAAACGCCCGTGACTTTTATGCCAAATGGTTTCAATTCCTCCCTAAGGTTTTTTGAAAATCCGGCGAGGGCAAATTTGCTGATGCTATAAGAGCCCCCGTTTGAATAAGACTGCAAAGAAGCAATGGAACAGATATTGAAAATATGACCGGTTTGATCAGCTATCATTTTTGGCAATAATATCCTTGTTAAGTGGTATGCGCCATATAAATTGGTGTTGATCATTTTTTCAAGTACCCCTTCCTCTTCATTATAGATGCTTCCCGGCAAAAAATGTCCCGCATTGTTGATCAGCACGTCGATGGAAGAACCTGAATCTGTTTTCCCGATTTGTTCAAGCACCCAACGTCCCAATTGCTCCGCCTCCAGTTTCTCTGAAAGATCAAACGGACTTGCTTTGATTTTTGCCTCCGGATATTTGTTTATTAGTTCTTCCATGGTTGCATAAAGAGAGGCGGCATTTCTTGCACTGAGGTACAGTTGATAGCCACTTTCGGCAAATTTCTCTGACATCGCCCGGCCTAGTCCCCTGGAAGCCCCGGTAATGATTACATTTTTTCTTTGCTTTCTCTCAGGGGAAGAGTTTTGAAAACCCGTCATTTCAGTGATTTGTTGGTGTAATTTGCAAACTTAGCTAAAGCTAAACAGAGTATGGATGGACAATACCATTATCTCTTCTTTGACCTGGATCACACCCTTTGGGACTTTGATGCCAATTCCCGCGATACTCTGGAGGAATTGTACCAGACTCTGGGTTTGAAAGAAAAGGGAATACATGACTTTGATCTTTTCCATAAGAACTATCTTATCCATAATGATAAACTCTGGGAACGTTACCGGAATGGGTTCATAAAGGTGGAGGAGCTCAGGTGGAAAAGGATGTGGCTTACCCTGATTGATTTCAAAATAGGAGATGAGATGCTGGCCCGGACGATGGGAGCCCTGTTTCTTGACCTGCTCCCCACACGAAAGCAGCTTTTTCCATATACGGTAGAGATATTGGAGTGGCTCCGCGTAAAAGGCTATCAGTTGCACCTCATCACAAACGGCTTTGCCAATACACAATACAGGAAGCTTAAAAATTCAGGAATTGATACATTTTTTGGGGAAATGATCACTTCGGAAGTTTCAAACAGTCTTAAGCCACAGAAAGAAATTTTTGAATTTGCAATGCAAAAAACCGGAGCTCAGAAAGAAAAAAGCATTATGATAGGAGACAGTATCGAAGTGGATATAATAGGAGCGCGCAATGCAGGCATCGATCAGGTATTTGTGAATCATCTGGGTATCGAACCCGATATCAGGCCCACCTTTACGGTTTCATCGCTTAAAGGATTGGAGCAAATTTTCTAAGAAAGGCGAGCCAGTACCGTTACCCCGCCCTGCACGGCCTGGTTTAGTTTGACCATGATTTTTGTGCCTAACGGCAGAAGTACATCCACGCGCGACCCGAATTTTATGAACCCCATCTCCCCGCTTTGCTGGACTTTTTGCCCAACTATCAGGTAATTTTTTATACGCTTGGCCAAGGCCCCCGCAATTTGCTTTACAAGGATATCCGTTTTTGTTCCTCTGATCACCACAGATTGACGTTCGTTTTCTGTGGACGATTTTGGATTCCAGGCCACTAGGTATTTCCCTTTATGGTATTGATTGTAGATCACATAGCCGCTAACAGGTACGATGTTCTGGTGTACATTGGCAGGACTCATGAAAATGGATACCTGCAAGCGGTTATCCTTGAAATATTCCTCATCAAACATCTCTTCGATCACGACCACCTTCCCATCAGCGGGACAGATAACAGCATCCTCATCGATTGTCAATTTTCGTTGAGGTATCCGAAAGAAAGAAATGAGGAATAGCAGTAAGCCCAGGGTAAGAAAAAAGACAACCCAGCTGATCCAAGGCGCATGAAAACTGATGAAGTAAAAAGAAACAAGGTTGATCAAGCCAAACCCAAAAGCACATACCGCAATGAATCTATACCCTTCTTTGTGAATCGTCATGGCTGAAATTAAATGGCAAATGTAGTTAATGGTTCCTGATGAAAATATATCCCCGGTTTTATTTTGTCAAATCTAGGCGTTAAAAAAACTCAAATAAGACTTTTCAATTTACATTCCGCCGCAGTTGAAAAATGATAAAGATCGACCTGGGCAATCATTTCAAAAATGTCTCCGCGTATAACCAGACTAAAGGTCCGGCTAAAAGCAAAGAATCAAAACGATCCAAGAAACCGCCATGGCCAGGTAAGATATCTCCACTGTCCTTCACTTTTGCGGTTCGTTTGAATTTACTTTCCAGTAAATCGCCAAAAGTGCCAAAGACGGAAGAAATGCCTGCGATGATCATCCATTGTGAAATAGAATTCCAGTCCAATTCGCTGTTCACCAGCCATCCTATCACCCCCATGATCAGGATAGAAAGGATAACGCCAGCAATGGTGCCCTCCCATGTCTTTTTGGGAGAGATGCTGCTTAGCGGGGTCCGGCCTATAAATGATCCTGCCAGGTAAGCCATGGTATCGTTAATCCAAAGGGAAAGAATGACCATCAGTACCAACATTTTATCAATTATATCCAGTGCGCGCCCCAAATAAATATTTCTAAGGCTGGTGAATAACCCCAAACTCAGCGATATATAAATCAACCCTAGGGCAGAATAGCCGATATTTTTAAAATTAACCTTCCTAACAAATAGAATCTCTACCATGGGGAGCACGAACATAAAAAAGATGCCGCCCCATAAACCAATTTCCTGCAAGGAAAGGTTTCCAAACCGGTACGCATCACTAGTACAATAAAGCATGATGCACCATCCGGCAACCATGACCCCGTATTTATGAAACCAGGTGATATGTGCATAACCGGGGTCTATTAATATCATCAAGCGTTGGTATTCAAACCAGCAACCAAAGTGAATGACTGAAAAAAGGACTATAAAACTCCATTGGTTCCAGAGTATACCTGTGAGCATTAGGATTACGAAAAGGAGTGCTGTCAGTGCCCGGGTCTTAAACGTGGGTATGTTCAGAGCCATATCGTGAAGTTAACGATTTCACATTGCATTCAATTCCTTGCCCGGACCCAGATATGGCGTATCGTAGACCTGGGTGTAATTAGTGCGGGAATGTTTCCGCATATAAAAAAGCAAACCAATGACAATGACCATGGCTACAAGGCCGACAAGGGGTAAGAATTTGTCACTCACGCTGTTTTGTTTATTTGAATTTAGCAGGTTCATATACAGCAAGACGATCTGAAAGCTATTAAACACGAAATGACCGAGCATCGCGGTGAATAAGCTACCGCTATACCAATATAAATATCCCAATACGATGCCAAGTACCATTCTCGGTATAAAGCCTAGAAACTGTCCGTGTATAGCTGAAAAAAGGGCTGCGGTGACCAGGATACCCACCCAGGGCTTTTTAAAAATCTGAATAAATATTCGCTGCAGGATACCCCGGAAAAAGAGCTCCTCTCCAATGGCTGCCAGACCACCCACGAGCAGGATTGATTTCAGCAGGTCGCCCGCGTTTTTCATATTCAGGATATTTTGCAGGGTTCCTCCCACATCATTTTCTCCCTTTTCTATCCAATCCTGTGCTTTTTTACCCAAAAATGATTGGACGATCTGTTCGTTTAGAGCGCCTAACCACTCCACCATAAAGTAGGAACAAAAAATGATCAAGATGGCTATGAATAAATAGCTGAATCTATCCGGTTTTTTCAAACCCGCAAACGCCAGGGGGCGCGGGTCGGCAATGATCGCAAAAGCTAGTGAGGGCAGAAAAAAAATGCCAAAGAACTGGACGATAAGCAAACCTTTTGCAATGGACGCATTTTCCGGTTTGGAAAAATCTTCAGTCGACAACCGGCTCATTTGCATTGGGCTGATGTGGTTTGCCAGGCTGACCACAAAAAGACCAAACAGAGACACGACAAATGCGATTAAAACAGTCAACATGCCAAATGCAACCAACTGGAGCCAGGGCTTATCCTTTAAGTAAGTTCTCATAATCCTTATCCAATCTAATTTAAGTGTGTAAATTTGTCAAATGGCCCATCCGGAGCTTGCACAGAACTGCAAGTTACAGGATAGGCAATAAGCGGCAATTCCGTTAATATAAATTATCATGCCTGTTCGGATCGCTAATATTGTACTTCCTGACTTTCCACTGCTACTTGCACCCATGGAGGATGTGAGTGATCCGCCATTCCGGCACGTTTGCAAGCAAAATGGTGCCGATCTCATGTTCAGCGAGTTTATCTCCAGCGAAGGCCTAATCCGCAATGCCGTAAAAAGCAGGCAAAAACTTGATTTTTTTGAATACGAGAGGCCATTTGGCATTCAAATTTTCGGAGGCGATGAAGATGCGATGGCGCTCAGTGCAGGAATCGTGGAAGCGACAAATCCGGATATCGTGGATATTAATTTTGGATGCCCGGTAAAAAAAGTGGTTTGTAAAGGGGCAGGCGCTGCAGTCTTGAAGGATTTGCGTCTGATGTCCCGCCTCACCGAATCGGTAGTCAAATCCACCACTATTCCCGTAACCGTTAAAACCAGACTTGGTTGGGACGAAAGTTCAAAAAACATTGTGGAAGTAGCAGAAAGGCTGCAGGATATTGGCGTACAGGCCCTGACGATACACGGCAGGACGAGGACACAATTATATAAGGGCGAAGCCGACTGGACCCTGATAGCCAAAGTTAGAAATAACCCCCGGATGCATATTCCCATCTTTGGCAATGGCGACATTGATTCTCCCGAAAAAGCATTAAGCTATAAAAACAGATATGGCGTCGATGGGATCATGATCGGCAGGGCAGCGATTGGATATCCCTGGATTTTTAATGAGATCAAGCATTTTATGCAAACGGGAGCCCATGCCGCACCTCCAGGAATAGAGCTAAGGATCGCTGTCATAGAACAGCATCTCCAACAATCCATGGAATGGAAGGGCCTGATGCTTGGAATCCTCGAAATGCGCAGGCATTATTCCAATTATTTGAAAGGCTTCCCACACATAAAAGATTACCGAAACAGATTGGTGCTGGCCAATACGGTTGAATCCATCCAAGAAATCCTTGGCGAGCTAGTCCTGCGTTATTCCGGATTTAACCCCGAAAAATCCTTGCCGATCCTTTCCTTCCATCAAGAGACGGCCCGCGCCTGTTGATTGATATACATTTTCAAAGTAACTTCAGTGTAAACATTCAACTGCATGAACACCCAACAACAACAGGTACGCACCTGGTCGATGCTTTGCCACTTATCCGCGCTTGCGGGCCTCATTATACCCTTTGGAAGCATCATTGGGCCTCTTATTGTTTGGCAGATCAAAAAAAATGAGCTCCCGGAAATTGATCCGCATGGAAAAGAGTCCGTAAATTTTCAGATCACCATCCTGATTATTTCCTTGATTTTTTCCGCTTTTTTATTTGGCAGTCTTGGCTACGGGATACTTTTCGGAAGTCCGTTTGCTCTGTTTGCGGGAAGCCTGGGCCTGGGTTCTATATTATCTCTGATCCGCCTGGCTTCATGGGTCTTGGTGATCATAGCTTCTATCAGAGCCAATAACGGAGAATTATTCCACTATCCTTCTATTAAGTTTATCAGATGATTAGTCGTGAAATCTCCGCTTGATTTCAATTCACCGGAAGGCAAACCTGGGCGTAAAGCAAAAAGCCATAGACTTTATCTATGGCCTTTGGCGCAGTAAGCGCCACAGCTATTTGAGGAAAAATCCTGGTTAGGAGAAACTAACGGGACGTTTCCAGGAATTTACTGTAGACTCCATGAATACCTCCTTTTCTTTATTGAATAATGAAATTAACAAAAAGAAAAATAAGTTGATCAGAAGTTCAGGGGATTTACAAAATAATTATCAAAGAAATGCCCTTATCTGACCAGGAGCATTCCTAAAAATTAACAGTACGATCACCTTACTTTACAGGCGTCAGGTGCATAGCGGGAAAAGGCGCGCTTTATTAATACCGTTGCTACTGCGCGATGCTCTAGTCAAGTCAATGCGAAGCATTAGAATCAAGATATTCCATTCTATATGAAACCATAAAAATAGGAAGCCTGAGAAACAATAGGATTCTCAGGCTTCTCTGGATGAATGAATGCTTACTATTTATCCGTTCATCAATTGACCTTGATCATTAAACTTTAAATTTTTTGACATAAAATCTCCCTTGGCCGCCAAAACATGATATTGAGGTTTCCCAGTGGGAAAATATTCCTCATAAGAGGATTTTATTCTCCACTCGCTGTACTTACTCTTTTTTATACTGTTCATAACTGTATTGGGCAGTCTGTCCTTTCCCAGTCTCTTTTCTGAGCCGACCCAATTCCCTTTTCTACTGAATTTCGCCTCAATCTGATAACTACCCATATTAAAAACTGCCTTGTAATTGCCCATCATATGCTTCCATTCCACATTGGTAGCTTTCGCATACCTAAGATAAAAAGCGCTCGTGATCTTCGCAGGTATAGTTGCAAATGCAGACGCCGAAACAAACGCCGCGGACATCAATAAAAGAAATACCTTTTTCATAATACACTGTTTTTGTTAATGAATCTATGTACCCACTATTGATCATTGAAAAGATTGGGCCAGGAAGCTGGGAAACCGAAAAATTGAGTTAAAATTAGGGACAGGCGGCAAATGCCTATTGAGTCACAGCAGAAATAATGGCTTCGCTTGCAGGAGAAATAGAAGGGTCAAAATAATGAGTGAGGACGCCCCGTTCGTTCACCAGATATTTAGAAAAATTCCATGACGGGTCTTTATCATTCCAGCCATTTTCATTTTTATGGCTTAGCCATTCAAATATTTTATTCTGTGCGGGTCCTTTGATGACACTACTTTTTTTGGTTAATGGAAAACTGACTCCGTAGTTCAGTTTGCAAAATTGAGCAATTTCCTGGTCGCTTCCCTTCTCCTGTTCCTTAAAATCATTTGCAGGAAAACCGATGACGATCAATTGATCCTTATATTGGGTATATAGCTTTTGAAGGTCGTCGTACTGACCGGTATATCCACAATTAGAAGCTGTATTCACCAGGAGTACTTTCTTTCCTCTGAAACTGTCAAAATCAACTTCTACACCGTTATTGGCCATTATTTTGAGTGAATAAAAGGAAACGACTGGTGGAACCGTTCCGGGATTGGTCAACACTTTTGCATTTGCCTTAAATAATTTACCTATCCCCATAACCAAGGGGTAGATAGTTCTCAGTATTTTTTGCTTCCCCGTCATGCTTGTAGAATTTCTGTTCACTATTTCAAAATAGGCAATAAAAATCATCCCCAGTACCAGAATAACAAATACAACAAGTTTTGGTTTGTATGTCTTCATGTTGTTTTTTTCACTACCGCACCAGCCGCTTCAACCATGGCAGTTTGCCTTTAAAGGGGGGATACTTAACAGCAGGATCGACCCAGTTTGGGGTCTTCATGATTGCTTTAGCATGTGTAAATACCTCAAAAGAAAATTTTCCATGGTAAGAGCCAATACCACTTGTACCAACTCCCCCGAATGGAAGGTGATAATTTGTAAAATGTAAATCAGCATTGTTTACGCAACCTCCTCCAAAGGAAACCGATTCCATCCATAATTTTTCGCTTTCCAAACTACTCGTAAACAAATACAGGGCTAACGGATCTGGATTCAACCGGATGATCTTCTTTGCTTCCTCCATCGTCCTAAAGCCAAATACCGGAAGGATCGGTCCAAATATCTCCTCTTCCATCAGGGGACAGTTCAATGGCACATCTTCCATGATCGTAGGAGCAATAAAAAGCTGCGACCGGTCATGGTCTCCACCAAATGAAATGGTTCCATCGGTAAGATAAGAGCACAATTGATCGAATCTTTTTAGATTAATAATCCTGCCATAATTATGACTTTCTTTTGGATTTTCACCGTAAAAACTAACGATTACCTGTTTTAAGATTTTAATAAAATGGTCTTTGACGTCCTCGTGGACCAGGATATAATCAGGGGCTACGCAGATCTGCCCAGCATTAGAAAATTTACCAAGTGCAATGCGTTTAGCAGCTATGGTGAGATTCGCGTCCCGTTCCACGATTGCCGGACTTTTCCCGCCAAGCTCCAGAGTAACGGGTATCAGTTTAGCAGCGGCGAGCTGATAAATAATCTTTCCTACTCCGAGGCCTCCTGTAAAGAATACATGGTCAAAACGGAATGAATGCATCATGAGCGGCACCAGTTCCTTTCCATCGCCAAGGACAACTTTGATATATTCAGGATCAAAGGATTCATGGATAATCCGTTCAGTGATAGCAGCCGTTGCTGGCGCAAGTTCCGATGGTTTTAACAATACACAATTTCCTCCTGCGATCGCTCCCACCAGCGGGACGAGCAACAGTTGAAATGGATAGTTCCAGGGTGCAACGATCAGGACTACCCCCAGCGGATCGCGATGGATTTTGCTGGTGGAAGGCAGGTTCATAAGATTCGTCGACGCTTTTTGGGGCTTTATCCATGAAGAGAGATTTTTCAGCGCTTTATTGATTTCAGCCAGCAAAAGTCCGGTTTCGGTGACCCAAATTTCTTCCGGGCTTTTGTGTAAGTCTGTAAACAAAGCATCGTTGATCTCCTGATTGTATTTTAGTATTGCCGACTTTAGTTTACTTAACTGAAGCCTGCGGAAATCTTCCGGCCGCGTTGCGCCTGTTTCAAAAAAACGCCGCAATGACAGAAGTGTAATATCGTCCATGGCGATTTATTTTTTCACAATGTAGGTCAATTGCCAGGACCCATATTAAACTAAATAAGACTCAACAGGTTGCCTACAGCTTTTGCTGTCCTGCTTAAATTAATAGCGGTCGTCTTCATGGCTGTGGAAAGTTCCATGGGCCCGTGACCTATGGGCAGGACCACATCGAAATAAGTGGAGAGTTCCTGATCCTGCTCAAGGGGGACTTTACCGGCAAAACCAATCACAGGAATGCCTTTCAGTTTTGCCCTTTTTGCGGTTCCCATGGGGCCTTTTCCAGCGGTGGTTTGATGATCCAGGCTACCCTCTGCTGTAATTAATAAATTGGCTTTATCTAAGCTCTTTTCGAATCCTGTATGATCCAAGAAATATTCGATTCCGGAAACTAGTTTGGCATTGAGAAAAACGCCAAGGCCTGCTGCAACACCACCAGCCGCCCCGCCATATTTGATAGTTGCCATGTCCTTGCCCGTTAGTTCTAATGAAACTTCACGGAATCGGGACAGCATGGATTCCAATACAGGTATGTTATGATCTCTGGCTCCTTTTTGCGGTCCAAAAACTGTTGCTGCGCCAATTGCTCCCAAAAGAGGGTTCTCGACATCGCAAAGCAGGATCATATCAATATGCATTATCCTTGGGTCCAATCCAGAAAGATCAATTTGGGAAAGCCAGGCAAGCCCATTGGGTAAATCAACCGGCTTTTTCTTACCGTCAAGAAACAGAATGCCAAGGACTTCCAATATGCCAGTTCCTCCATCAACCGTTGCACTCCCACCAATGGTTAGGATTATTTTTTTCACATTCAGATCCAAAGCCAGCTTGATCATTTCCCCGGTACCTTTTGTGGTTGTGTACAATGGGTCATATTCTCCTGGTTCCAACTGCCGCAAACCAGAAGTGTCTGCTAGTTCTATAACCGCTGTCTGGTCATTGTCTATAAGCCAAAAGGAAGATTGGATCGGTCTTCCGATGGCGTCATGCGCCATCACAGATACCCTTTTTCCTCCCAAATGCTTTGCAAAAAGTGCCCCGGTTCCATCTCCTCCATCACCAATGGGGAAACATTCCGCAGTACAGACCAACCGGCTTTCCTGCAGTCCCTCGCTGATCGCTGTGGCGACAGATCCTGCATCCAGGCTATTCTTAAAGGCATTCGGAGCGATGAGGATATGCATGACATTATTTAAGATAGACAAGCTTCAGCAAATAAACAGTAATAAAGGTGACCAGGCCCATGAGTAAAGTCGCCACTGAATAAAGTTTAAGCATCGTTTTCATATCCAGGCCGGAAAATTTTGAAATTACCCAAAAATAGGCATCATTGGCATGGGATATCACCATGGAACCAGCGCCCATGGATAGGACTGCCAGCAATCTTCCATGTTCACTATTTAATCCCAGTGCCGGTAAAAATGGCAACACAATCGAAGAAGCGGTAATAATCGCTACGGTCGATGAACCTTGCGCAGTTTTCAACAGACTGCAGACCAAAAAAGGAAATGCTATTCCCAGAACACCCAAATGTTGAATATTCCGGAGATGGTTTCCCAGGTTTGCCGCATCCAGCACGGCACCGAAGGCGCCACCAGCGCCGATGATCACCAATATACCTCCAGCTTTGCCCGCTGATTCCTGAAGCAGGAATGCCATCTTATCCCGGCTCCAATTATGACCACAGGAAAATGCAAGCAAGACGCCTATAGTGAGCGCAATCACCGGATCGCCAAGTGCATTTACAATCTTAGTCCAGGTAAATGCCATTTCATGATCCAAGGTTAAAAAAGATTTCGCAGCAATAAGCAGGACCGGAATAATAATCGGAAGGAAGGCGCGGAGAACGGAGGGCGCCTGTCCTTCATCTGCCATAATCTCCTCCTCATTTCCTGGCTGGTCTTGAATTTTTTTTCCAGCGCGGACGGACCACCAATGGCCAATAAGCATCCCAGGAATAGCTACACCAATCCCGATAATCAATAATTTGCCGAGATCGACACCGAAATACTCAGCTGCCGCAGTAGCACCCGGGTGCGGAGGCAGCAGACAATGTACGGCTAAGAGGCCCGTTGCCAATGACCCGCATATGGTGGCCAGTGGAATTCCGGTTTTTTTGGCCAGGGGACGATTCATGCCGCAGAGTACAATATAGCCAGAGTCACAAAAGACGGGAAGGCCGACGATAAATCCAGTTAAGCTCATCGCCAGTGAGGCTCTCCGTTCTCCTGCTTTTTTTAAGATAAAGCTGGCCAGCACGCGGGTGCAACCTGTAAATTCTAATATTTGACCAAGGGTTGTGCCCAAAACAATGATAATGCCAAGCGATCGCATAATATTGCCAAAACCATCTTTGACATGCGTAATCACAGTGGCTACCGGTAATCCTAAACCGAATCCTGTTATAAAAGAGGCCAGGATCAATGCAAAAAAAGGATGTACCCTGTATTTAGTGGTCAGCAAAATGATCACAGCTACACCTGCGAGCAATGATATCAGCGTCCAAGAGAATGAGGATGACATTAAGAAACTTAAAAAAAATTAGTTCTATCTTCAATTAATAAGAAACCTGCCATAATGAAATTATTGCCTATACTGTATTGGGTATTGAGTTTTGTCTGTTCATTTCCTCTTGCTGCTCAAAAAATCGTCCGGCTGGCTTCTCCAAACGGCAATATCATTTTTTCATTTCACCTGGCAAATAAAATGGCGGAATATGCCGTATCCTTTAAAGGTAAGCCACTTGTAGAAAACTCGCCGCTAAGCCTGTCTTTTCTTGAAGGCGGAGAATTTAAAAATAACCTGAAAGCGAACCCTACGAACATTCGTGCTGCCACAGAAGATTATCAACTCGTTGTCGGCAAAACAAAAATTGTTCACGACCAATATAGAGAACTCAGTATTCCTCTGGAAGAAACGATTTCGCCGTTTAGGCAAATTATCCTCAGGGTAAGGGCATTTGACGATGGGATTGCTTTTCGATATGAAATACCTTTGCAAAAAAATTGGTCATCTTTTTCGTTAACTTCTGAAAACAGCACATTCAGATTATCCGGAAATCCTAAAGTGCATACCCTCTTCCGCATCAATTACACTACTTCGCATGAAGGCCAGTACAGTACGCTATACTGGAATGAGGTGAAGCCGGACACACTCATGGACATGCCCACCCTATTTGAATTCCCTGAAGGTGTCTGTCTGGCGATTACGGAAGCAGCGCTGGTCGATTATGCCGGCATGTATTTAGTTAAACATGACGGATTACTCAGTTCCAGTTTGTCTCCTCTACCCTGGCAAAGCAATATTAGAGTAAAAGCGCAGTTACCCCATAAGAGCCCTTGGCGTGTGTTGATGATCAGTGACCGGATCGGGGCATTGATTGAATCCAATATACTCACAGATCTGAACGAACCCTGTAAGATCAAAGATCCATCCTGGATAAAACCAGGCAAAACGACTTTCCCCTGGTGGAACGGAAACGTCTTGCCGGATACGATTAATGCCCCGGGCAACAATTTTGTAACCGCTCAGTATTATATTGACTTTTGTGCACGTAACGGTCTTGAGTACCATTCCGTGGTAGAATATGGATTGCATCAATGGTATATGGATGACGGAGTGGGCTTTCAACCAGGACCTCATTCAGACGTCACTACCCCTGTTCCCGGACTTGATATGGCGGCTATCTGCAAATATGCAAAGCAAAAAAATGTGGGAGTACGTGTATGGGTACACTGGGCTGCACTCTATCCCAAACTCGACAGCGCTTTTGCCTTGTTCGAAGCGTGGGGGCTAGAGGGTATGATGGTGGATTTTATGGACCGGGATGATCAACTTATGGTCAATATGCAGATTGAGATCCTTCAGAAAGCCGCAGCGCATCATTTGCATATTCAGTTTCACGGAGCGTATAAACCCACTGGGCTGAGTCGGACCTGGCCGAACGAGCTGACCCGGGAAGGAACTCTAAATTATGAAGCCGACAAATGGAATGATAACGGCATCTCTCCTGATCACGATATCAATATGCCTTTCACACGGATGTTGGCGGGGTCTACGGATTATCATCTAGGTGGCTTTCGCGCCGTTTCCCAAACTAAATTCAGGGCTCAATATACCCGGCCCCTGGTGCTCGGTACCCGATGCCACATGCTGGCCATGTACGTGGTATTGGAAAATTACCTGGGCATGGTTTGCGATTATCCTGAGGCATATGAGGGACAGCAGGGTTTTGAATTCATCAAAGAAGTCCCCACTGTTTGGGACCAGACAAAAGTATTGAATGCAGCCGTTTGTCAGTTTATCACGATTGCCAGAAGGAGTAAGGATGATTGGTTTGTAGGATCGATTACCAACCATCAGCAAAGGGATCTTACGATCCTTTTGGATTTTCTACCTGAAGGGCAGTACACGGCCGAAATCTATACAGATGCCTCTGATGTAAGCGACAATCCAAATCATTTAACCAAGCAGACCAGAACTTTGACCCGCTCGGATTCATTGACCCTGCACTTGGCCAGTGGTGGCGGCCAGGTCATTCATTTAAAAAAGAATTAAATCTTCGGTGTTACCATATTGCTACTGATGAAGTGATGGATAGCATGTCATTATCTTTTAAGCAGAGATAATAGACACCTCCAGCCAGCTGGCTTAAGGAAAGAGCATAATGGTTGCTTCCCGTTTCGATAATGACCTGTTGCTCATACACGGTATGACCATAGATATCAATCATCGATAGTGTTCCCTGGGTGGCCGGGGCAAAGTTTGCATAGGAAACCGTCAACTGACCCTTTGAAGGATTAGGAAAAATATCGAGTTGGTTATTGACCGTTTCCTTCAAAATAACAATATTGGAGTAATCAAGACTACCATTATTATTAATGATGCTCAACCGGTAATAATTTACGGGGGCTTTGACGTCATAATCATACAGCGCATATTGATTACTGTTAGAGTTTGGCAAAGACCCGATACTGTCAAACCGAATGCCGTCTGTGCTTTTTTCAACCACGTAAGAAGCCACTCCATCCTCGTTGCCCATTTTCCAGGAAGCCTTTACTGTACCAGTGTTGACAAATACCGCGTTAAAATTGATCAGTTGGGTCGACAGCAGAATTAAAGAAGTACAGGTGGACGTATCGATGAATTTGGACAACAGTTTTACATAGGCGGCTTCATAATATATCCCGTTTTCGCTGACCGTCCAGGAGTCCTGTGGCCAGTTCGTATTAAAATCCTTGTAGGATTTTTGAATGGGTTGAGACAATGGGGGTGTGACCAGCGCGGGGTTGCATAAGCTATTATTTGCAGCTGATCCGCAGCTGTTCGTGGCACAGCAGGCATCTGTCGAATACCCAGGGTTTGGACCTCCTGGTACATAACCCGGGGCAGGACCATAAGTTGAGACTCCCACACGGTCCCATAATGGGCTGCCACTGGTAAACCAACCATTATAGAATTCGGGTACCGATTTTTCCGAGCCATAGGGCCCCATATTCGTCAGAAAACAAAAGCCGGTTGGGTTAACACCATGCATATAATGCAGAAAGCCAGATGCGGCATTATTATAATCGGTATTATTTGCTGGGTTTAGATTATAGTAGGCCATATTGGTAAACATTAAACCCTGGTGGCCCTTGGTCATATTACTTCCATCGGTATAATTCTGATCTGAAAGGTAAGCCCTATAGGCATCCGTGCTGGCTAAGAACGCTGGCAGGTTATCTGTATTATTGGTGTTGATGGAGGAAGTGTATGTACTGAGAATATTGTTTTTTACAACTACCGATACCCCAGGAATTCCTGCATAGTAGAGCAGTGCATCCTGGTAAGTCGTTTCAAAAGGATAAGCGAAACCCCATTGAACCAGGTGGATATTTTGATAATTGCTTTCTACAAAATTCTGGTAGCTGCTGTTGCCGGTGAGTTTGAATAAAAAAACAGCTGCCATGAGTTGCCTTGCAAACAAATCATAACTGCCTGCACCAACTTCCTGTTCACCGGCTGCAATAATACCCGTGTTGTAAAAAGTAACAGCAGGATTTGCCAGCCCCCAGTTATAAGCATTCACCGCTGCATTTTGCAAAGTAGCGGCATAAGAAAGATTCCCGGCGGTAATGAATTGCACGGCTGCAAGCGCGCAGTCGGAGGCCATTACAAAAGAGGCATTGGTGGTAGCAGGACCATAGAGACGCTGCGCGATATCTGTGGAAGGGGGTGAGCCTGTTGGAAAATTGGCTGTTCCTACGATACTTAATACAGAGCCATCGGACTGTTGCATTTTTAGTAACCAGTCGAGCTCATATTTTACTTCATCCAAAATGTCAGGAATGCCATTTCCTGATTCTGGGATATTGTAGTCATCAGTCCAAACGAGGGGGTTTTCACTATAAGCCAGCAGCAGGTCAGTCACCGCCCCAATCGTAAATCCTACATACTTGTTATAATCTCCCGCATCGTGCCATCCACCTGACAGGTTTTTGGAGGTGGAAGGATCGGTATTACTATAAAGCCGACAATCCAGGTCCTGCAGGCTCCCCTGATGGCAAGCCACATCGGTCCAGCCCACACCAGCAAACGGTGTCGCTTTGACCGCGCCGCAACGCTGATAAAAATAGGAGCGCATCGCCTGCTTAAGTACAGGAGCGTATACCTGATTATCTATTGTAAATTCATAGGAAGCTTTCCCGGTCGCCAGATCATAGATGTAATAGTTGCCGGGCATGCTGAAAGTTGAAAAGTCAAACCACCATGCCTGATCTCCCGATTGTGTCTGTGTCGCCCCTGCGTTCCAGACCGAAAGGGTACCGGAAAATACCACTCCGTCATCAGTCCAATTTCTTATCTCGTATTGATTGGTCCCAGTGCCCGGACTATAAGGTGATCCATAATACCCGGTTACGGCACTGCTGATGACTGCAATTTTTTGATCGGAGCAACGATAGCCGAATTGATCGATATGGATGTTTTCAATGATGGTGCCAGGGATGGCAAAAGAAGCAATACTTGCATGGAAAATCAATAAAGATAGGAGGATTGGTTTCATAGGTAAGATTGGCACCCCATCTATATCAAAAATATTGCCAATAGTGGTTTCTAGGCTGTCCGCGCAGCAAGGGCCGATCCGGTAAAAAGTTTGAAAACGGATTGACCTTCATTAATTAAAAATCCAGATTATCTTATTAAATTGAACTTTGGTTTTTAAAATTTCATATTCCAGACATGAAAAAAACAGTTTGGCCTTTTCCATTGCTTATATTTTTTGTACTGCTGCCTGGTTTTCGTAAATCCCTTTACCAAATCGAAAAATGGGAACCCCTCTTCAATGGCAAAGATCTCAAAGGATGGGAAACCTATTTGGGTCCCGGATTTGATTCGGCTGGAAAACGGCTCAATGAGGCTCCACTTGGAGTCAATAATGATCCTGATCATGTGTTCAGTGTGGTGAAAGTTGATGGGGAAAATGTCATTCGTATTTCCGGGCAATCCTATGGCGCTTTATATACAGAAAGAACATTCGAAAATTACCATCTCCAACTCATTTTCAAATGGGGAGTGTTGATATGGCCCCCAAAAAAAGGGAAAAAAAGAGATAGTGGTTTGCTTTATCACTCCAATGGGGAAAACGGTGCAGATGCCCGAGCATGGATGCGTTCCCAGGAATTTCAGATAGAAGAGGGTAATTGCGGAGATTATTGGGGCGTGGCCGGTGGCATGGAGGATATCCCTGCGTTGAAAAAATCAGACAGTGAATACATTTATCATCCCGGCGCGCCATTGTATCATTTTAGCGCTACGAGTGCCCAGGGAAGATATTGTATAAAAGGCGGGGATGCAGAAAAGCCTTCGGGCCAGTGGAATCAATTGGATTTATTTTGTCACGGGGATACCAGTGTGCATGTAATCAATGGCGTCGTCATGATGGCGCTATACCATTCGAGGCAATTGGATAAAGGTTCGGAGTTCCCGCTCACCACAGGGAAATTGCAGATCCAATCCGAAGGGGCCGAGGTCTTTTATAAGAATATCCGGATCAGCCCTATTTCAGCTATTCCCAAAAAACTATTAGAATAATACACAATAGCAGGTAATGACGGATGAATATTTTATGTTACAGGCAATCAAAGAAGCAAAAAAAGCCTTTGATGCCGGTGAAGTTCCTGTAGGTGCGATCATTGTTATAAATGAAAAGATCATTTCCCGAGGGCATAACCAGGTGGAGCGTCTTAATGATTGCACGGCTCATGCCGAGATGATCGCGATGACTTCGGCATTCAATTTTCTGGGTTCCAAATACCTGCCGGATGCAAAAATCTATATCACCGTCGAACCCTGCCTGATGTGTGCAGGTGCATTATACTGGAGCAAGATCGGCACGGTCGTTTATGGAGCAGATGATGAGAAAAACGGGTATAAAAAATACGTCACGCCTTGGCCTTCGATCGAAGCGTTGGGTGTCGGCCCTCCGCCTTTTCATCCAAAGACTCAATTAAGAAAGGGGGTTCTAAGTGAAGAATGCAAGGAATTGATGCGTAGTTTTTTCAGATCCAAGAGATAGTACCGCCTCTATAATTTTTTGATTTTTATATTCTTAAACCAGATTCCCCCGCCATGATCCTGCAAAGCGATTAGGCCGGTTTTTGCCATTCCATAATCCGGATAATCTTTCCATTTACCTTTCGCCTTTAATTTCTCCCATTCGGGTGTCCACGCGTAAAAATCAACAATCTTAACTCCATTAAGCCAGTGCTCCACATGAGCGCCGTTTACGACAAGTCTTGAATGATTATATTCTCCCGTCGGTTTGGTGACTATGGAAGAAGGTGGATGCATTGCGTAATCAGCACCGCTTTTCTGCCAGTCTTCAATTTTTTCAGTGTAACCCAAGTCATCTATTAATTGATACTCGGGGCCGGTTTCATAGGAAGATTTTTTGGTCTCAAGCACATGATATAATATACCGCTATTGGCACTTTTGCCGACCTTCCAGTCCAGTTGCAATTCAAAACTACTATATGGAACCTTGGTAACAAGGTCAGCTCGATGCTTCACCTCGCCGGCTTTACAATACAGCTCCCCCGCTACCACCTCCCAGCTGTCATCGGGAAGGTTTTGGTAAGTACGCCAACTGTCAGTCGTTTTTCCATCAAACAGTAATGCCCAACCGCTCTTTTTCTCCGCTTCCGTCAGCTGGTTGTCCCCACCCTGGATCCGGCCATCTCCGGGAGCATGAAATGAAACTAAGACGAGCGCTAATCCTGCGATGGCCATTTTAATTCCTATAGACATAAACAAAGATTTTTAGCTGATTAATTGTAGCTGCACCGGATCCCATCTCATAGTCTTGCCCTGAAAATAACTGTCATTGCAGAGTAGTGCCGGTGCAGCGGCACGGTATCCAAATAATGCATCTTCCACCACCCTGCTTTTCCCCCGGATCGCAAGGGCCCAATGATAATGATGGTCGAAATGAGCGCCTTTATACCCTTCTTCTGCCTTAAAAACCATGGCGCCAGGTTCCACCATTTTCTTCCTGTCATATGCCAAGGAATCGGCTCTGTCTGTTTCCATAGGGTTTTCACCTGAAGGCGGGTAAGATTTATTTTTTGTAAGTGTCACTTTATCCCATTCGACAATCATGGAACCTTCATTGCCCACTAGACGCAAATAAGTAGTATCAGCAGTACCGTCGACGAAATTAACGCGCAATGATAAATTAAAAGCAGGATGTTGCGGGGTTTGCGGATAATCAAACATACCCAATAAAATGTCCGGGACCTCACGACCATCCTTCCAATATCTGAGACCGCCTGTAGCCATGATCTTATTCGGTCCCACGGAGCTGACAATAAAATGAAGGCTTGAAAATAAATGCACGAAAAGGTCTCCCGAAACGCCCGTCCCATAATCCCTATAGCAACGCCACCGGAAAAAACGTTTGGCATCAAAAGGCCGGTCAGGGTACTGTTTCAGAAATCTTTTCCAATCCACTGTTTTCTCCGATGCATCTTCAGGAATAGGATATTCCCAGGCTCCATTTGGAGAATTTCTAGCCCAAAAACCTTCGGCATAATTCAGCTGGCCGATCGCACCGGATTCATATAATTCCTTGGCTTTTTCATTCCCAAGTGAACTCATTCCCTGACTGCCCACCTGAAAAACCGCCTTGTTTTTTTGTTGCGCTGCTATCACTCCCGGGCCTTCTGTAATATCATGAACCATGGGCTTTTCGCAATACACGGCCTTACCGCTATTCATCGCGGCTATTGAAATCTCTTTGTGCCAATGATCTGGAGTGGCTATAATAACTGCATCAATATCCTTCCGGTTCAAAATTTCCTGATACTCTTTGGTTACCCCTATATCATTGCCATATTTTTTCTTTATTGCCTCAAGCCTGCCGTCATATAGATCGCAGGCTGCAACAAGTTTAATCCCAGGTACAGTAACGGAAGTACTGGTGTCGGCATTTCCCATGCCACCCGCCCCGATCAGGGCTACCTGAATCTGATCATTGGCACTGTAGCGCAGCTCTCTTTTTAGCCATTCCGTTTGCTGCTCTTGGCTTTTTGCCCCTGTGATTATGGGGAAAAACGAGGAGGCGGCTACCGCCCTGGCCATATTGGACAGGAAATTTCTGCGGGAGGCCGCTTTAGGTGATGAATGCTTCATAAAATTCTAGTCTTGAAAATGAATACCTGCTTGTAAAGGGATAAGAATCGCATAAAAGAAAGAAAGTTACATAAAAAAGATTGTTGCGATAGATACGACCTGTAAATTTGTAATCCCATAATATTTGGGATGTCCGATCTATTCAAATCATAAAAATCATTCGCTATGGCATTTTCATTACCTCCGTTGCCTTATGCTCCTGATGCACTGGAGCCTCATTTTGACGTAACCACAATGCAGATCCATCATGACAAGCATCACCAGGCCTATGTAGACAACCTTAACAAAGCCATTGCCGGTACACCAAATGAAGGCAAATCTTTGGAAGATTTGGTTCATCACGCCGGTACCATTAGTCCTGCAGTTCGAAATAACGGAGGTGGGCATTGGAATCATAGTTTTTTCTGGGAAAGTCTTGCAGCAAACCAGGGAGGGACACCTCAGGGAAAATTGGCCGAATCCATTAAAGAAGAATTCGGATCATTCGACAGTTTCAAAGAAAAATTCGGAGCTGCGGGTATGACACGTTTTGGAAGTGGCTGGGCCTGGCTGATCGAGCAGGATGGGAAACTGCTCATTTCTTCCACCCCCAACCAAGACAATCCGCTAATGGATGTTGCAGAAATAAAGGGGACTCCACTTTTGGGGCTTGATGTATGGGAACACGCCTATTACCTGAAGTATCAGAACAGGCGCGCTGATTATATCGCCGCTTTTTGGAATTTGGTAAACTGGCAAGTGATCAACAAACGTTACGAAGCAGCGCTTTGATTGAAAAAAGAAATGGCTAATTTGCATTCCCGGTACGCTCGCCGGGTTTGTTTTTTAAACTATAAACATGAAAAAAATTTTGTTGCCGGCTGCAGTTTCACTTGTATTGCTGAATTCATGTGCCAGCCATCATAAAACAGTGTTGATATTTGCAAGCAGTGATATACAGGTGGACAATACTCAAAAAAATATCAACATTTCAGACGGAACCACTCATCATGAGAAAGAATTGACATTCTCCGGCACCGATCCGGTTTCTTTGAATATTCAGTCGCCGGCTGGCAAATATACCCTAGAGGCAAGCGATGACGGCTTATATATAGCAAATCTGAAAACCGACACGGTTGTGGGAAGTTTCCAGCACGTGGGGACCGGTTCAGGCGAAGCCAGAATTACCCAGGAGGAACTGAAGCAGCGCATCGATAGCCTTAACCAGCTGGTGCTTGGACAAAACCTGAGCCCAGCCAATAAAAACTACTTTATACTGCCTGGAAAAATTGCAAAAATTAGTTCAGCGGCCGATGCCAAAGTATTTGGCCCCTATACAAGCATTCCTGGTTCTTTCGATGCCGGCTCTGTTCCGGAAATTTATAAGTTCTACACAAATCAGGAAGTGAGGGAGATCATCGCCAATTTATCAAAAATGAAAGAATAGGCTTTCAGGGAACGGGATCATAACCATGACCGCCCCAGGGATGGCAGCGTGATATTCTTTTGAGGGATAACCAGCTTCCTTTGAAAATGCCGTATTTTTTGAGGGCATCTGCGGCATATTGGGAACAAGAAGGTGTAAACCGGCATTTAGGGCCTATTAAAGGAGAGATCACCCACTGGTAAAGTTTGATCAGTGCGATAAAAGGAAGGCTAAGTAAGATTTGCAGGGTCTTCATCTGCGATGGTAATCAGTCTATTCAAAATTACATGCATCTTTTCATACAGCGCTGGGTAACTCGGCAATTCTTTGGCCGTGTAAATAAAGAAAATGGCCAGACTATTACTTTTTTCTGTGATTTTTTGAATGATCTCCTTTTTTTGAAGGCGGTAGGCTTCCCTCGTCAGTCTTTTGATACGATTGCGATCGACGGCGCTGCTGAAATTCTTTTTGCCAACGCCAACCCCGAATTGCAACGGTGTCAAGGTCTTCAAATAATAAACCCTGTATGGAAAAACGGAAAAACTTTTCCCCTCCTCGAATACTTTTTCAATGAGTTTCCGGCTCCTTAGCCGTTCGGCCCTTCCTAAAGTAAATTCTTTAGCGGTCAATTTTGGGGATTACTTCAGTTTTGATTCGTCAGAAATGCTCAGTTTCTTACGACCTTTTCTGCGACGGCTGGATAATACCTTCCGGCCGTTGGCAGTCTGCATGCGTTTGCGGAAACCATGGACCGTTTTGCGTCTACGCCGGTGAGGTTGGAATGTACGTTTCATTTTGCTTCAATTTTCTTTATTTTTCAGTACCTAACCCGCTAACGGGCCTCATGCGCTGGAAAGGGAGGGCAAAGGTAAGGGAAAACTGTTTTCTGTCAATAAGAATACCCCCCTTTAAGCAAAGAATTCCTATTGCACGTTTACAGAGAAATACCCATTATTCAGCTGCACTGAAGGAGCGGAGCCGCTAAGAGGCTGAGCCAGGAAATTAAAATTCCCCCGTAGCCGCCCTGTTATGCTGTTATTTTCAAGTATTTGCAAAGTGCCGTTACCTTGCGATTCCAAAATCGTGCTGTCGTTGGGGATATATTGACCAAAATAGGTCGCGCTGGAATAGGCCAAATTATAGCTGCCTGGAGTTATATTTTGAGGCATGGTCAGGGATACCGACATGGTACCATCCAAGGAGGCCCCAGATATCACAAATTGCCCTGAAGAAGAATCTGCTTCAATATTGGGTGGTGCCCAGCTCGCAGTATCGATTTGTACATAAAAAGTGTCGGCATTTCCCTGCTGTGGGGGCGCAGCCGTAAAGGGGATCTTGCTGAATACACCCTGGGTGATGGTTTTTTGTTGGCCGTCGCTGCTTCTGAACACGTTCAATTGGAAACTCCCCGAGATGGTATTGTTCAAGGTGTCGATATCGGTTACGGTCACCTCTCCTCCCGCTTGAGAGGTGTCACTACTCTGGTTGGTTGTGAACACATTAATATTAGCAGAATTACCATCAACATAGGTAGCAATACTGACGGTATTGGCATTTAATTGGTATGCCCCAATGGTGGTGCCACCCAAATTAATGACGATGGACTGGTTGATATTATTTACTCCATAGATGGTCAGGGTACCATTTTGTGCGTAAGCAGTATCAGTCGTTTGCGTAGATACCCAGGAGATGCCATTGATCGTAGCCTTGAACAGGCCATTGTTTCCTAATGTATCACCGCCGGTCAGTGCCGGGTTCTCATAACTTTTAAATTTGGAGCAGCTAAACAGCAATACAGTCACCAGGACCCAACATCCAACTGCCCAGATAGATCTTAATTTCATAAATGAATGCTCTTTGACTGCAGAAATTGACCATAAAAAATGCCTGCTTGGCGGTCAAAATCCTCTGTGGAATCTGTGGTAAAGAAAGTTTGCTGGCCATCCTTGCTGCACCTGTCGTCCATCTCAGGATGACGCCTCAAATAATCAGCCAGACTACTAGCCACGATTTCCCCTTGGGCAATCAATTGAATCGAAGATGGAAGGAACTGCATAATTTTATTTCTCATCAAAGGATAGTGCGTACAGGCAAGTAAAACGGTATCTATATCTTTTTCTTGTGCCAGGAGCTGTGCAATATCCTTTTTAACAAAATAATCGGCACCTGGGTTGTTGTGTTCATTATTTTCTATGAGCGGAACCCACATAGGGGAGGCCTGTTGAAAAACCTGAACATCAGGGAAAAATTTTTTAATTTCTATGGGATAGGAATCGGAGAGCACCGTCCCTCGGGTGGCGAGGATTCCCACCTTGCCCGTTTTGGAAAAACCCCCTATCAGTTCTGTAGTAGGCCGGATAACGCCCAGAACCCTTTTGTTTCCTTTCATTTCAGGCAAATCGCGTTGCTGGATGCTGCGGAGTGCCTTTGCCGATGCCGTATTGCAAGCCAAGATGACCATTGGGCAACCCATTGAAAATAGCCATTTTACAGCTTGAAGCGAATATTGGTAGACTGTTTCATAAGACCTGGTCCCGTATGGTGCCCGGGCATTGTCCCCGAAATAGATAAAATCATACTCTGGAAGTCTGGCTACCAATTCTTTCAAAATGGTAAGACCGCCATAGCCTGAGTCGAATACTCCAATGGGTTGAGAAGAAGCCTTCATACCACAAAAATAAAAAACGCCAGGCTTTAAGCGCTGACGTTATTAAGAAATATAAGACATCCTATTTCAGGCCTAATTTCTTTTTCACCAGGGGAAGTATGTCTTCTCCAGCAGGCTCAACCAATAGGGCTTCTTTGGCAAATACATGCGTAAAGCCATTTTCCTTGGATACTTCCTGAATCGTTTCCAATGCCTTTTTTTGAATGGGTGCCATAAGCTCCTGCTGCTTTTGTTCAAGCATTTGCTGAGCCTGAGTATTCCATCCTTGCAATTTGGAAAGCATCTCATTGAGATTCCTTTTTTTCAATTCGAGTTGCGCCTTGGTATATTTGCTCGTATCCTTTGAATTCAACAAGCTGTCCTGTTCCCTGTATTCCCGGCTCATGTCTTCAAATTGTTGCCCAATAGCATTTCTATATTCAAGCATAGAAGTATCCGCCTTTTTATATTCAGGCATCGTTGGATAAAGATCTCCCAGGCTGATGTATCCAAATTTTGCTTGTGCTTCTGACCGGTTGCTTGAAAGGAACAGGCCCGCTGCCACCAACAGGATCGTGACAATCTTTTTCATTTTTGTTTACTGTTTACGGTTTTATTAATAATTACAATACGAAATCAAATATTTACTTTATTTTATGCCCAACGCCTTCACTACATCTTCACTCACATCCAGCTTTGGGTCGGCAAAGATAACAGTAATTCCTTCACTTTTATCCAAAATAATGTCATATAATCTGTTAACGGCAATTTTCTGAATAGCAGTATAAACCTTGTCCTGCACAGGTTTAACTAACTCTTCACGTCTCTTAAAAAGATCTCCTTCAAATCCGAACCTCTTTCTTTGAAGGTCCCGCACTTCTTTCTCTTTATTGAATATTTCATCCTCACGCTTCTTCTTAAGAGTATCGGTGAGCATGACCTGTTCCGCCTCATATTCTTTATACATTTTATTAAGCAATGCCTGTTTGTCATCAATTTCTTTTTGCCAGGCTAAACTTGTCTGATCTAACATTTTCTGTGCCTCTTTATATTCCGGCATTTTCGTCAGAATATATTTAGTATCGACAATAACAATGCGTTGGCTATACCCGAATATCGAGCAGGTAAGAACGAGTACGCAAAAAAGGAATATCTTTTTCATAATAATCAATTGTATGATTAAAAAAGAAAGTGAAATGTACCAATAATTCTAATCGGGTTCAAATCCTAGCATAAAGGTGAATCTGCTTGCATTTTTCAGTGACCCGTTTTGAATGCGGTCAAGACCTATCCCATAATCGAATCCAAGTAGACCAAACATGGGCAGAAAAAAACGCAATCCGGCACCCACATCCCTGCGCAATTGGAATGGATTATAATCCGTATAATTAAACCAACCATTTGCAGCTTCAAAAAAAGTCTCCCCGTAAATCGTGCTGCTTGGACTGACGACAAAGGGATATCGCATTTCGAGGGTGTATTTGTTGAACAAAACAAAGAACTGACTGGCCGTTTGCTGATCGGGATTCACCGCAGGATTTGAGTTTTGATACACCGGATAACCTCTTTGGGAAATGATATCATATCCTAATAAACCAAAATTATTGGTTAACCCTGCGTCCCCAAGTTGAAATCTTTCAAATGGCGAATAATCCAATGAACTGGTATAGCGACCCATAAATCCATATTTGACCGAAGCCTTCAACACAAACTGGCGGCTCTTATCCTCACCCATCGGCTTACCTATAGGAATATACCATTCACTGGTCATGCGCCATTTATGGTATTCAGGCAAATTAAAATTATTGGCGGCAGAAAAATTCGGATTAAAAAGGGAATACGGAGGGGTAAATTGGCCGCTTAGCAGGAAATTCGTTCCACTAGTCGGATAAATAGGCGCCGAAAGGCTGTATCTGCTAAGGGCAACTTTCACACTGAAATTGGTGGAAAATCCATTTCTGAAAAGTGGAGTGAACAGGGAATAATTGGTCAGGTCATATTGTACATAACTCAATGAATAAGTCAGGGTAAAGGCTTCATCCGGCCATTTCAATCGTTTGCCCAAAGCGATAGTGGCCCCAAAATTTTTAAGGGAATTGGTATCACTGAATTTATAAATCGTACTCCCGGGAGTGATTCCACCGGTCCTGAACGCGCTACGGTATAGGCTGACCGTCAAAGAATTCCTTTTCTTTCCCCCCAACCATGGCTCAGTAAACGAGAGATTATAGGATTGGTAAGCCTTTCCGTTAGCCTGTACCCGAAGACTAAGTTTTTGACCATCGCCGGTTGGCAATCCGTCTTTCCAGGATGCCCTATTGAACGCATTTTTTATAGAGAAATTATTAAAGGTAATTCCTACAGTTCCGGTTAAGCCGATGCCGCCGCCCCATCCTGCGGACAATTCCAATTGGTCAGCAGATTTCTCTTCCACACTCCAGTTGATGTCCACAGTACCGTCATCTGAATTGGGATTGATATTCGGTACCACTTTTTCCTGATTAAAGAACCCTAGATTGACAATTTCCCTGTTGGAACGGATCAAATCAGAGCGACTGAATTTATTACCTGGAATCGTTTCCAATTCACGACGGATCACATACTCCTTGGTTTTCTCATTTCCTGTGATCGTTACATTTTTTATCGTAGCCTGGGGGCCTTCTGTCATGCGGATTTCAAAATCGATCGTATCATTATACACAGCAGTTTCCACAGGGTCTACACGAAAAAAAAGGTAACCGTCATCCAGGTATAAACCACTGATATCTGCGCCTTCGGTAGCGCCCCCTTTCCCTAGTTTCTTATTCAGGATTTCCTGGTTGTATACGTCTCCTTTTTTGATACCCATTAAGAGGGTCAACAGCGAATCTGAATATTTGGTATTGCCTTTCCAGGCGATATTGCCGAAATAATATTTGTTGCCTTCCTCCACCTTGATATTAATATTCATCTGTCCTTTCACATTGTAGTATTGGGTATCGGCCACTATGCCGGCATCGCGATACCCCAGGGAATTATAATAATCCAGTAATTTTTCTTTATCTGTTGCATATTTTGCGGCATTAAACTTGGCTGAACTGAATAATTTAAACCGGAAATAGGGATCCAAAAAATCCCTTGTGGTGGTAAAATATAGAAAACCCCATTCGTCGATATATTCTTTTAGGGTTATGGGTTTGATTACTCCGTATGAACTTGAATCCTTGGGTGGGTACAAGGTGAGCCTGGACATTTCTTTGGTGTCCTTCATTTCTTGTTTCAGCTTGGCGGAGGTTACCACCTGATTATTAAAAAAGCTGATTTGATTGATCCGAACCTTAACGCCTTTTACGATGTTAAAGGTCAGGGATTCCGAGTTGGGAGCGGATGCATCCTTGGCTTCATTAATGGATATGCTGACACTCTGAAAACCTTTATCGGCATAGTATTTCTCTATATTTTGCTCAGCAGTCTGCTTCATGTTTTCAGTGACGACCCTGCCCTTGATCAGGCCGGTTTTGGGTTTGAGGTCATCTGCTTCAGACTTGGTTGCGCCCTTAAAATAGAAATTCAATAGCCTGGGTCTTTCCGTCACATTGATTTCCAGATAAATATCTGACCCTACCAGCTTAGTAAAATAAATCGCGATATTCGAGAATAGGTTTTGATTCCATAATTTGGTGATGGCTTTACTGAAATTTTCTGTACCAGGGATCATCACTTTATCCCCTACAGTCAAACCGGAAATGGAGACAAGTAAGGACTCATCCAGGTATTTGGTCCCCACAATCTTGATGCCTGCAATGGTATATTCTTTGGGTACTTTTGAATTGGATAATGCAATCAGATCAGGATCTACAGATATTGGATGGGTGGTATCTGTCACTTGGGCCTTGGCAGTTGTTATGATAAGTAAGCAGAAAATAACCAAAAAAACACCCATCAATGATCTTCTTAGCATCCAGTCGGTTTTTAGAGCGGCAAATTAAGGGGATTTATGAAAAGGCTTTGTTAAAAAGTGGGCATCAATCTGCTTTACAGTCTTCATTCACAACGAATTTCACCTTCCTAGGGTTATTTCTTTCTGAATTTGATCGCTGGTCTTTCCAAAGCGCCTTTCACGGCTTTGGAAGTCGAAAATAGCCTCATAAAGATTTTCTTTGCGAAAGTCCGGCCAAAGGACTGGAGTAAAGTATAATTCAGCATAGGCCAGCTGATATAATAAAAAATTACTCATGCGGAATTCTCCGCTGGTCCTGATCATTAATTCAGGATCAGGAAAATGTCTTGTGCTAAGGAAATGTTGTAGCGTATCTTCAGATATCGCATCCGGTTGGATTTTTCCCAATTTCACTTCAGAGGCTATTTGTCTGATGGCGTCTACCAATTCCCAACGGCTGCTATAGCTAAGAGCCATGATCAGATTCAGACCTGAATTGGTGGCAGTGACTTCCAACGCCTCATTCAACTCTTTTCTCGCATAATCAGGGAGCATATTCAGGTCGCCAATCACATGCAGCTTAATATTGTTCTTGTTTAGCGTCTCCGCTTCCCGGTGTATCGTTTCAACCAGCAATTCCATCAGACCACTTACCTCATATTCCGGTCTGTCCCAATTTTCTGTAGAAAAAGCATATAGGGTCAGGTATCCAATTCCTAATTCCGCGCATGCTTCCACGATATTGCGCACACTCTCAACCCCATGATAATGACCATATAAGCGATCCTGGCCTTTTTCTTTTGCCCAACGGCCATTTCCATCCATGATGATCGCAATATGAGTGGGTAACCGCTGTAGATCGAGCTTGCTTTTCAACGATTCCATGTCAAGGTTTATAAGGGGGACAAAGGTATGGAGAATGTCCGGAAAGAAGGCTGTAACCTGACCAGAACTAAAAATTATTCAATTGGAAGTTGGGCATTTGTAAGACCGGATATTAATGGACAGCGTCAGTTCTGCGAACAAATAGGTATCATTTTGATTCGAATAACCCCGTTGACGGCCTGCAATTCCAATTGGAGTACCCGTTTCATAAGAGCGATCTTGTAACAATGCGGCCAGTGAAGGCTTGCCATCGGGCAAGACAGCAAAATTGCCTATTCCAGCATAAGTGCTACTCACATCGTCAATATAATCTGTCGTCGTAAAGCGGTAGCAAATCTCCAAACCCAGGTTCATCTGTGGATTGATGCTGTATTTGGCTCCTACACCCAGGGGGAAACAAAAGGCCATGGTACCATAAGGTTTTCGGTTTGGATAGGCAGCGGAACCCTGACCTTCCGTCCCCAATGGCCGCAGGTATACTTTCTGCCCCATATAATAAGTATAGGGATCATAGCTGAAAACACCGAAACCAAATGTGATATAGGGTGTAAACCGGTAGTTGGGATTACCGGGAATAAATTTGAAAAAATTAAAATCGCCCTGTACGGTTCCCTCGAAAATATTTGTATTGAAGCTCAAATTCCTACGAAGGTCGAACTCATTTTGTGTATTATACGCATCGGAATATCCCAGGGTAGCGAAATGGAAATTGACCCTGACAGCCACATAGTTGCCAAACTGCTTCCTGAAAAAAGCGCCAAAAGCTAAAGTAGGGTGGTTAAGGTGGGCATCTGGGTTTAGATCTCCGAAATAGTGCGATCCACCTGCAGAAATGCCGATCTCTCCCTCTTGTTCGATACTCTCATATTGTGCTTTTGCATGGTAAGCACAGAAAACGACCATCATTCCTGCAAAAAATAAAGGCTTGATACCCAACATATATAGGTTTATGCCTGCTTTAAACGAACTTTCAGGCTTTTTCTTTTTTATCAATTGTTAATTTCTGGTATCCAGGCCCCATGAAAGCTTATTTCTCAGGGTTTGGAGAAAATTATTCTCATTCAACCTGACCAGGCTCAGCGTGAATTTTTCCTTCCGGACTGCCAGTTGGACGTTTTTATCGACAATTTCACGGCGCGAATCCAGGGCACAAATGAAATGATCCGACCTGCCTTCAATTTCAAAGGAAATAATATTGTTATCAGGAACTACGATCGGTCTTACATTAAGGTTATGCTGTGCCACGGGATTAATCACAAAACTACCGGATTCCGGGAATACTACAGGTCCGCCGCAACTAAGGGAGTATCCGGTTGAACCCGTTGGTGTCGACACAATCAATCCATCTGCCCAATACGTATTTAAAAACTCACCATTGAGATAAGTATGGATTTTGATCATGGGCGAGGTGTCCGTCTTATGGATGGCAAATTCATTGAGGCCATAGGGTACCTCATCAAATAGCGGTTTGTTTGCATCCAGGTGGATCAGCGACCGTTTATCGATGACGAAGGTCCGGTTGATCAGTGAAGTCACTGCCGTCACCAAATCTTCCTTGCCAATACTGGCCAAAAAACCAAGCCTGCCGAAATTAATACCAAGCACCGGAATATTCTTATCCCGGACCAGGGCTACCGTATCGAGCAATGTTCCGTCTCCTCCCAGGCTGATCACGAATTCTATGGATTCGTCAAGGTCTGAAGATTCCCGGAACACGGAAGTCTTTTGTGGAAGTTCAAAACCGGTGCCAATTTTTTCCAAAAAAGAATGAAAAATAACGGGCTCAATTTTTTGGCGCCTTAATTCATCAAAAAGCTGCTGGACTTCGTTATGCTGGGCATCGTCAACTATTCGGCTATATATGGCTACTTTCATCCTTACAAAAATAAAAATCAGAAATAATTGCTTACGTGAAAAAAAAATCCCTTTTCACCCAATTGGTTAAAGCTGTATTCAAACCGAAAGACAAGGTCGTAAAAAGTCACCACATCCATGCCAAACCCGCCGGAATACAGAAAGGTATTGGTTAGTGTGTTGGTAGGAGAAGGGTATTTGTTGTAAACATAACCTCCATCCGTATAGACTTTAGCAAAAATCCTGAAGGGTATCCAGTCATGCGAAGTTCCCCGCAGGAAGGGTATATTGAAATTGAAAAGTTCCCTCATTACCGTATTTCTTGAAACAGCACCTGCGACTCCTTCCACTACATATTTTTCCAGCCCACGGGTATAAAAATCACCATAACCAAACATTTGCTCATTGAAGAATGGTTGTTCAAAAGGGAATTTCAGTATGCCCAGGTTCTGTGTCCCGAAATATAATTTTCTGCCTAGTTTCCAGCTTTCCACATATCTGGCTGACAGCTGCCACAAATTCATATCCTTATCAATTCCTCTTTTTACAAAACCTGTTTCAATAAGATTTCCATGCAAGGGATAGGGTGTATAATCCAGGTTATTATAATTAAGGAAATACGAAAACTCCGGATAAAAAACCCTCTTGATATCATTATTCAAATATTGCGGATTCCACACCGTAACGGCACTATCAATGGTCAGCCAGTTAAATCCAAGTCTGAAAAAATGCTTTGTCTTTAATGCAGGCCGGTAATAATATCTTAATGAGAAGGAAAACTGTTCGCTTAGATATTTACCGGAATAGGAAATCGTATCGGCGTCGATAAAATATTGTTGGTTGTTCAAGGTGAGCGCATCCAGTTCGGTCATCTCCACGTAGGAAAAGGAAACCCCGAATCCGTGCTTTAGCGATAAATCGACATAGGGATCGTCATAAGCAAAAGTGATTTGACGGGAATACCCCGTAATAAACCAAGCTTGCAAGTTGTCGTTTCGCCCTGTAAAATTGTATTGTGAATACTTTAAACCATAATCTAACCTGCTCAGGCTGTAATTTTTTTCTGACCATGTCGTGAGGTTGCGGTCGACGGGTCTGGCATAGGGGAGCGGAAAAATATACCAGCGTTCTTTGACGTCGATTTGGATATCAATCGTATATCCTCTGAATCCCTTGAGGTAAATGACTGCATCGTTGAATAAGTGAGTCTTTATAATCTGATCCCTGGATAAAGCAAAATCTTTAACCAGCTCCTGCAGATCGACGCTGTCTCCGGTTTTGAAATAGAGCTCTCTTTTTATGATATAGGGCTTGGTTATCCGGTTACCACGGATACTAATTTCTCCGACAATATAGGTCATTGGCGTCGGGCGGTGCAAAGAATCCATAACCGGCTCCTGTCCACTGGCCATGAAATAAGAAAAAATAAGAAGCTGAACAATAAAGCATTGCCTGAGCCGTGCACACTCAATAAAAAATACGCTGTTGGTGACCTGTCTGTGAATGTTAAGAATGGGTTTTGAGAATTACCAAAAAAATTGATTTATTTGGCTTTGTGCTTCCTGATTTCCTGCTTACTGCACTTGCCACTTAGGGAATATATGTTCAACTCCCTTTCGTGAACCTGGAACCTGGCGAGGTTTATAGTTTTAAACAGACCGCGCAAATAGATATATATTTTCCAACTGATCTACTGGCCTCTATCCTTTACTCCTGGATCCTTCGGTTTTGGCCAGATTTCAGATATTGAGATAATTCATCAGGTGATTGTAATTGCTCCTCAATTCATTTTCATATAACTCTTCCCCGAAATAATACTTCACCTTGTATTCATAACGCTGAAAAGTGGCGATAATATCCGAGATTTCAAGGCGGTTGATTTTCAGCGTAACATAGAAGGAAGTGGATTGACTATCTGAATAGGTATTGAGTTGCGTGATCAGGGCATCATTGGTCTCGACGAGTTTACTGATCTCAGAAAATGAAAATCCGACCCTCTCCATTTCTAAAACAATGACCGCCCCCGGATCTTTTGTCCCAGTTATCAAGCCTAAATTTTTGAGCAGATCCGTGGCCGTGATGGATCCCACATATTCCGCCTGGTCATTGACAACAGGGATCAAGGTCAGGTTAAAATCATTGACAAATTGAACGGCTTCTAAAAAATGGGTATCTGCATGAACGGCTATTTTTGAAAACTCATTTTTCAATTGGAAAAGCGGTGAATTGTGATCGGGCGCATTCAACAAGCTGTCTTCGCTGATAAGACCCACAAGCTTACCTTCCGCAACAACGGGAAGATGGGCAACATGCAGGTCTCCCATCAGGTCCTGCACATGGTTCACCGTATCGCTGAGCCGGAGCGAAGGAATAGTCAACGTAATGATTTCTTTGTTTAACAAAGTAGATGTTTTAGTCTGAATTGATGAGCCTAGGCTACAGCCGCAGGTTCATTCAGTCTTTTCAGAAATTTATGCAAAATATTATTGAACTCTTCCGGAACCTCCATCATCGGGGCATGACCACATTTATCAACAAAATGCAATTCGCTGTTTGGGATCAGGCGCTGAAACTCCCTGCCCACAAACGGAGGAGTGATCGCGTCGTTGCTTCCCCAAATTAATAACGCTGGTTGTTTGATTTGATTGAGTTCTTCCCCTAAATTATTTCTAATGGCACTTTTGGCAAGCGAAATGATTTTCAACGCCTTGAGGCGGTTGTTGACGATTTCATAAACTTCATCCACCAATTCTTTACTGGCAATCCGGGGGTCATAAAAGGTCAATTCTGTTTTCTTCTTGATGTATTCATAATCTTTGCGTTTCGGGTAAGTATCTCCCATACCACTTTCAAAAAGGCCCGAACTGCCCGTAAGTATGATGGATTTAATTCTTTCAGGATGCTTAAGCACATGAAGCAAGGCGACATGCCCCCCTAAGGAATTTCCCAGCAAGTGCAAATTTCTATAGTTTTTGAACTCAATGAATCTGTGAACAAATTTCTGGAGTCCTCCAACTGTAGAATGCAATAGGTCCAGTTCAAATAATGGCAATATCGGCACCACTACTTTATAATGATTTCGGAAGTATTCAATCAGATCCACAAAGTTGCTCAGGGCACCAAATAATCCGTGCAACAGCACCAGCGCCTCCCCTTCGCCTTCTTCAATAAATCTGAACTTCTCCTCTTGTTTGATTTCGTAATGCATCAACCGGTTAATTTGCCGAAATAATTAAGTGCTAAAATAAACGATTTACGCCAAACATTCCCTTCCAGTAAAGATGGAATGATTATTTAGCGCAAATTTACAACAACTAACAAAACAATCCCTCTTTCACAAATTCATAACCTGCTTTGACCCTTGCGCGGTCTTTCGCTACCTCGATTACATGTATTCTGCAATGGGCGAGATCGATTGTCCGGCCGGTGAAAGGTAAACCGGCAGAGGGTTCTTTCAACACTGCTTATCTTGTCGAATTTACCCTACGGTGATTATAGACTGTTATAATTTCACAAAGAAAATCCCGGATCTATCGGGCTGAGTGAAAAAGATGTCCGAAAAAAGCTGACAGCTGTACAAACATATCTTTAAAGAAGGGGAAGACCAAGGCGAATTCATTGATCAATGTGGGACCCCAGGGCTCCACATGGTCATACACTTTTGAAGAAGTAATCATCCTGAATGGAATGAAATGTGATCGGGTTCCATAAAAAAGTAAAATGCTGAATATGGCTATATAGAGCGCTAGATAAAAAGCTACTCCTCCTAGTTTATTTAACCACCCAAGCAGGACAAAATTAATCGCATTGGAAAGGAGGTCAGCCAGCCACCGGATCAATAAAGCAACCCCTATAAAGACCAATAAGAATGCCAGCACTGGAAGCCACTTTGCGGGAATAATATGAGTGTCCCTTTCAAGATGCCCGGCTACAATGGCTGAAAGTTTGATGGCCGCAGCCAGTCCGGCAATACAAGCGATAAAAGAGAAAACTGCAATGATTAAGCCCCGTTGAAGCCCCTTAAGGATGGCAGCCAGGACAAAAACAAGGAAAATAATGTCGATCACCATGCACAAAAGATCAGACTGAATAAATTATTTTGAAAGCAAGTCTTTTACCATCGAACTCACCGTTTTGCCGTCAGCCCGACCGGCCAGTTTCTTAGTTGCGGCCCCCATCACTTTCCCCATATCTGCAGCAGAAGTTGCACCTACTTCCTTAATTACTTCAGAAAGAATAGATTTCAATTCTTCCCCGCTCAATGCAGCTGGAAGGAATTTTTCGATAACCTCAATTTCCTCCTGCTCTTTTTGAGCCAGATCTGCTCGATTTTGCTGTTGATAAATGGTAAGCGATTCCTTTCGCTGTTTAACCAGCTTCTGTAGCAGCTTTATTTCTTCCTCTGTGTTGATTTCTCCTCCGGCGCCTTCTGCGGTCTTTGCCAGTATAATGGCTGCCTTAATGGCACGTAAACTCCGTAAGCCTTTTTCATCTTTTGCCAACATCGCCGTCTTCAGCTCAGCCATCACTTGCTGTTCCAGACTCATAAATCAGGATTTTTATGGTTATGCTTTGTTATGTTTAAGTTCTTCCTGCCTGAATTTTTTATAGAACTCCTGGGCAAATTTTTTCATGTCATCCACTAGATCGGTTTGACGCGTAGCACGCTGATAGGTGTCCGCCATGGTGATCAGGGTCTGGTAAAAAAAATCAGCCATTTCATCCACCATCATGTGCTTGGTCCATAAATCAATCCGTAAGGACGTCTTGTCTACACCGTCCCAGAAGGCAAGCATCATGGCTTCGGCTTTTTTCACGGTGTTGGCGCTTGTATCAGTCGCATTCCAGCTGATCTCAGATGGAACCTTATCCTCGTCCAGTAATACATCAATATGAATAGAAGATTGTCGCATAAGTTTGTTTCGATGGACGAATGTACTACGAATAATGGATCAAGGATATCCTTGAATTGCCTTCAAAATACCAGCCCTGAACTGGATCATGCTTTTTTCCCAATTGAAATGCTGAAGCCGGGTACAGCCATTTTCAATCAAATGACTTCTTAGACCCTCATCCTTATAGAGCAGGATCATCTGGGTTGCCAAGGCTTCATAATCCGTTCCAGTGGTATATAATATTGCATCCCCCGCCACCTCTCTGATAGCGTTTTCTTTGACAGCAATAACCGGTGTAAGCGCCTGGAAAGCATTTAGTACGGTCATGGCATGATGGGCGTCGAAAGCCTGGATAAGACCATAGGAAGAGGCCATTAGCCGGGCTGTCTCACTCGTGGTAAGCGCACCCAAGAAATGCAGGTCATCCCGGTATCTGAAACTATCTTTTTGGGCTGAAAAAAGCTGCATGGTTGCCTGACTTATTCCGGCAATTACCAAGTGCATATTGGATTGCTGTTTTTTCTTAAATATGGCAAATGCCTTTAGTAAATGGGTTAATTGTTCGGGTCGGGCTTCTTGCAAAAGGGAAAAAAAATAGTCTTTGGAACCGGTATAGAATGCCCTTACTCCATTTTTTTGTTCCTGGTCCAGCGGACGAAAATATTCATTGGGCGCAGCTGAAAGAACTACTACTTTATCTGGCTGAACAGAGAAACGTTCTATAATAAGTTCTTGAGAATTAACCGAATCGGTAAGGATCACCGCTGCTCCGGACCAACTCTTTTTCACCCTGTGGCTCGCTTTAGCCGGGACAGCTTGCAAACTTTGGCCGCCCACCAAAAAGCCGTAATGGACGGGAAGCCGGGTAGTTTCCATTGGCGGGTTTCCAATCAGGAGCTTAGTCTGGTATTTTCTTAATAGTCGCCGCATCTGACTAGAAATGCGCCAGCGGTTCCAAAATGATGTTGCCATTTGTAAAGGTTTTACAGGGGCAAAACTGGCAGGCTCAGGGTCATCAAAGCGCTCTCTTAAAATAAAACATTCTAGCCCCGGATCGCTCTTCGTCAGCCGGACCAGACATTCGCAAGCAAGCTCAGAAGTAGGGTCCCTAGCTAGCCTTCTGCAATCCAAAATGATACTGATCATCGCGCCGCAAATGTAATTCAAGTCAACGAAAAATAAAATATTTTATTCGTAACATATTGATTATCAATATATAATTGATTAAGAAATAAATACGGGCAAGGTTTGTGGTTTTTACTAGACATCGAACTTGGGTATAACTGCGTAGGCATTCTATCCTAAGTTAGATAGTTTTGTAAGAGTACCGAATCCGATTTTAATCCGATCACTTTTAAAACCCGTATCTATGAAACATGTCTACTCATTGGCAACAATCGCATGGGTTTTCCTAACGGCTTTTTCCACCATTAATGCCTCAGCTCAATGTACTTGTTCAGGCGGTTTACCCGCAACCCAGGTCGTTTATAATTATACCCTGGCTTCGACGACTAACCCGACTTCTACCATTCTTTTCCCTCAATTCAATCCCTCGATTGGAACACTGTCCTGCGTGTCCTTTATGGACACGATCTCTGGTATATCCACCACCTATGTAACCAATACAGCCCCGGTTAAGGTGGATTACAAGTTTAACCTGGCTATTAACAACGATATTGAAGGTCCTGGCGTATCTGTAACTCCTGACTTTAGCGGCGTATTCGGACCCGATTCCCTGAATGGAGCTGGGTTACCCGGAGACTCGATCACCTATGGCCCGGTAAGCGTATTCACCAACCATACCGATTCGACAGTTTCAAGCAATGTAGCCTCTTATTTAGGAGGCAGTACAGTGGCTTTTACCTATACGATCAACGGCGGATTGACCACCACCAAGGGTGGTATCAACTATAAAGACAGTATCAGCACCGTCTATTCCGGGCAATTTGGTTTAAGCTATTTTTGGTGCCCATCTGCACCACTGGCTTCCACCATCATCAGCTTTTCAGCTACGGATAAGGGTAAATATGTGCAACTTTTATGGGAGGCAGCAAACGAAGAAAGCGGTGTAAATTATGAGGTTCAGTTTAGCAGGGATGGGTCCCAATTCTTTCCCATCGGCGAACAACCTGCAGGTGCAGTGACCGGCACGACCTCTTCTTATCAATTTCAGTACAATATTGATCCCAACACTGATCAAGGACAAATATTTTTCAGGATCAGAAGGGTGGATGTAGATGGTAGCAGTAGCTACTCGACTATCAAAATTGTAGACCTGGAAGCAGGCCCATCAGTTGGAATCCAAACCTATCCGAATCCAGTTACCAGCTCAGTGACGCTGACATTTGACGAAAACCAGAATGGTAATTTTGTTTTTGGCCTGGTTAGCATCACCGGTCAGGTGATCTTCCAAAAAGAAGTCAATTTAAACGGTACCAATTTAGTGACTCTGGATATCCCAAACAATCCTGCTAAAGGTTTGTATTTCCTTCACACAATCGACGCCGTACACAATAAACAATATATCACCAAGCTATTGATCGAATAACCTATGAAAGACCCATCCCCCACTAGAAAGGCCTTCAACTAAGGCCTTTTCTTTTTGACCTTTCCTTTCGGCGATCAAAAACAGGAAAACCAGTAAATCTTAGAATGTGGGATGTACAGCACAAAAATGTATATTTGCGCAAGCGTCCTCAAGAAAATAAAAACCGCGTAAGGCACTTGAGGGACCAGGGTTGTACAGGATATAACGGTTAACGGAACTTCCGCAAACCGAACCGGCGACTGACGCGAACTCAAAAAATCTATTTTGGTCATTCGGCACATTGTCAAAAAATAAAAGGATGGAATACAATACCACCAGGAATTACCTGGTCATGCGTGAATACGGCCGTCACATTCAAAAAATGATTGAATACCTGCTTACTTTGGAAGATAAGGAGGTTCGGCAACGTAATTCACAAGCTGTAATTGAACTTATGGGATTTTTGAATCCCCATTTGAAAAACGTCGAGGATTTCCGTCACAAATTATGGGACCATCTTTTCCTCATTTCCGATTTTAAGCTCGAGGTTGCCTCTCCCTATCCCATACCCACCAGGGAAACACTTAAAGCTAAACCGGATCCTCTGGGCTATCCCAAACGGTATCCAAAAGAACCGCATTTGGGGAAAAACCTCGAATTGGTGATTAAGAAAGCATTACAGGAAGAAAATCCGGATAAAAGGAATGGTTTTGCCAATGCCATCGCCTATTATATGAAATTAGCGTATACGAACTGGCATAAGGAAACGGTACACGATGATGCCATCCAAAGCGAGCTGACCCGCATCACTGAAGGACAGCTCGAATTCACCAATACACCTTATGTAAAGAGTTTCCGTCCCAGTGATAACCGGGGCGAAAGGGAGCGGGGTGGCTATGGAGATTACCGCAATAAACGCAACCAAAAGTTCCAGCAAAGAAATAATAACCGCAATGACAGAAATGGGGGGAATGGAAAATTTAAGAAAAAGCGGTATTGATTATGCATGCGATTTAAGAAAATTGGAAAGGTTGGCAATAATGATTGTCAACCTTTTTCTTTTTAGATTGCGGCCTAAGTATTGATCTTTCATCACCAAATTAACCTGTCAACCGAATCGCATGTATTCTTTCGAAGTCACCGGGGGTAAAAAGCTAAAAGGAGACATCTTTCCGCAAGGAGCAAAGAATGAAGCCTTACAAATTATCAATGCAGTTTTGCTCACCGAAGAAAAGATTACCATCAGCAATATCCCTGACATCCGGGATGTAAACCTCCTTATCGAATTATTGGGTGAAATGGGTGTAGGCATCGAAACACCTTCGCCGGGAACCTACATTTTCCAGGCAGCTCATTTGAATTTCGATTTTCTGCATAGCGAAGCCTATCGAAACAAAAGTGGAGGTTTAAGAGGTTCCGTCATGGTGGCTGGACCAATGCTGGCCAGGTTCAAAAAGGCGTTTATCCCCAGACCAGGGGGGGATAAGATCGGAAGAAGAAGATTAGACACCCATATTATAGGACTTGAAAAGCTCGGGGTTAAGTTCAGCTATGCGTCTTCAGACGGATTTTTCCATTTGGAAGCACCGCATTTGAAAGGTGCCTATCTGTTACTAGATGAACCTTCTGTGACTGGGACGGCAAATATCGTCATGGCAGCAGTCATGGCTAGTGGGGTCACTACCCTTTACAATGCTGCCTGTGAACCCTATATCCAACAGCTTTGCAGGATGCTCAACAGGATGGGGGCAAAAATCACCGGCATTGGAAGCAATATGCTACGTATAGAAGGGGTGGACAGGCTGGGCGGAACAACCCATCGCCTCTTACCGGACATGATTGAAATTGGATCATTTATCGGTCTGGCGGCCATGACGCAAAGCGATATCACCATTAAAAATGTCAGTCTGGAAAACCTGGGGATGATACCTGATAAGTTCCGCCAACTCGGGATACAAATGGAATTCATCGGCGATGATATCCGTATTCCAGAGCAGGACCTGTATGAAATCCAGAATTTTCTGGATGGTTCTGTACTGACTATATCGGATCACCCATGGCCCGGATTCACACCCGACCTGCTAAGCATCGTTTTAGTCGTTGCTACACAGGCCAAAGGAAGTGTCCTGATACATCAGAAAATGTTCGAGAGTCGGTTATTTTTTGTAGATAAATTAATTGACATGGGTGCCCAAATCATACTTTGCGACCCGCACAGGGCAGCGGTGATCGGCTTAGCAAGAAGGAATAGATTGCGCGGCATCTCCATGAGTAGCCCCGATATCAGGGCTGGAGTGGCACTGCTCATCGCTGCTTTGAGTGCAGAGGGGAAAAGCACCATACAAAATATTGATCAAATTGACCGCGGATACCAGCATATTGATCAACGATTGAATCAACTTGGCGCAGAAATAAAAAGGATCAAAGGATAGACAAGGTCCCAAATTTGAGTTCCTCCATGGACAAATATCCAGTACATAAACTCATCATTATTGCCGCTCCCTCGGGCGCGGGGAAAACCTCTATCACCCATTACCTGTTAAAAAATCATCCCCAGCTTCAGTTTTCCGTCTCCGCAACGACCCGTAAACAAAGGGACTATGAAAAAAATGGGGTGGACTACTACTTTATGAGCGGGGAAGAATTTTCCAAGAAGATACAGCAACAGGAATTCGTTGAATGGGAAATGGTGTACGAAGGCAAATATTATGGTACGCTGAAAACGGAATTGCAAAGAATTTGGGAAAATGGACAAACGCCCATTCTCGATATCGACGTCAAGGGAGCCATTCATGTACAGGAGCAATACCCAAACAGTTCCCTTTCCATATTCATTGAACCCCCTTCCATAGAAGAACTGAAAAGGCGCCTTGAATCAAGGAAAACGGAAACGGAGTTCACCTTAACGGACAGGATCAATAAAGCCGCCCATGAGATATCATTTAAACAGCATTTCAACAAAATAATCCTCAACGACGACCTTAAAAAAGCCTGTACAAAAGCCTCCCAGCTCGTTCAAGATTTTCTGAATGGCCGATAGGAGGTATGGCATATTCAGGCTATATTCGTGGCGATATGATCAATACAAATACACTGATATGGGTCATTGTCGCCTGGCTGATGCTTGTTTTTTTTTCGGGCATTGAAATCGCGTTCGCGAGCGCCAATAAACTGACGATCGAATTAAAAAAAAAGCAGGGCATCAATAGTAGCATTATCCTGGCAGGATTTTTGGACCGCCCTGCCCGTTTCATAGGATCGACCCTGATCGGATTCAATATTTGTCTGGTTATTTTCGGACTTTTGGTAGGCGAGTCGCTGGCCCCGCTTTGGGATTTTCTCATAAACAAAACGGTGATACCACAAGCGGGCGTAGATATATTCCGTTTGTTGTTTGAGACTTTCGTTTGCACTTTGTTTATCATATTTTTTGGTGAGCTCCTGCCCAAAGCCGTCTTTCGTGCCCGGACGGACAGTTTGCTGGCGATCTTTGCCGGCCTCAGCAATTTCTTATGTAATCTTCTTTCGCCTATTGCTTCCTTTTTTATCATTTTTTCAGAATGGATTTTGAAGTACGTATTCAATGTGAGAATAGACGAAAGAAAAGAATTATTCTCCAGAGCAGATTTGGAGCATTTCTTTAATGAAACAGGGGAATCCAATGTACCACGGCAAGAATTGAATACAGAATTATTTGAAGCTGCCCTTTCTTTGCCAAAAATTAAGATCAGGGAATGTCTTGTGCCGCGTAAAGAAATTGAAGGAATTGACCTGAAAGTTTCCATTGAAGAGGCCAGAAAAAAATTCGTGGAAACGAAACTGAGTAAGTTGGTTGTCTATGAGGGAAATATTGACCATGTCATGGGATATATTCACCAGCTCGACCTGTTCCGTAAAGCGCCGAGTATTCAATCCATTCTTTTGCCGATTCCTGCCGTGCCGGAAAGTATGAGTGCCACTGATCTGATCAGCAAATTTACAAAAGACAGAAAAAGCATTGCATGGGTCGTAGACGAATTCGGGGGAACCGCAGGCATCGTCACCATGGAGGATCTGCTTGAAGAGATTTTTGGAGAAATCAAGGACGAATTTGATACAGAAGAGTTTGAGGAAAAGAAGATTTCAAATGAAGAATTCATCTTTGCCGGCCGCCTGGAGCTGGATTACCTGAATGAAAAATATGGGCTTGAATTTCCTGGCAATGAATCTGAAACTTTATCTGGATTCATCATTAATCAGCATGAGACTATCCCCCGTTTAAAAGAACATATCATTATTGGCGATTATGAGTTTGAAATACTCAGCGTCAGCGATACCAGGATCGAAATGGTCAGGATGAAAATTCTCGTGTAAACCCAAAAGAAGGCATAAGCCTAAATCTACCTGGCTGTTAACCAATGTTAAGCCGCGGTTAATCACCGGTTAATCGCAGTCCAATCTTTCTAAATCCAAAAAGTTTGACTGAATTTTGTGCAAGCACAATCGAGATCATTCTCATTTATCGAGGGGATTTTTTTCATAGGTCAGTTAGGAGTAAACAATGCACTCCCTTGCGGGGTGCTTGTTTTTTTTATGCCGTGCCCATGTGTTTCTTTCTAATTTCTATTTTCATTTCGCAACGCTCAATGTCCTGCTTATAGTCCTTAATTTTTTCATCATTCTGGCTGCTCAGGATTGCCTTTTGAAAATTATAAATAGCCTGGTCAAAATTCAGTTTCAACTCTTCCATCAGTGCATAACGGCCATAGACCCAGGATTTTTCAATGGTACGCACCTTAAGGCATCTTTCAAGATGCTGATTAAGTTCTTCCAACCGCTCCATATCCATGAGCAATGCCGCAATATGAAAATAAGGATGGGGATAAAGGGGATCGCAACGCATCGCGGTCAGAAAATGATTTTCTGCCTTAATATAATTATCAAACTGTGTTTTATACAACCATCCCAGTGAATTGTGGGCCGGGGCGCTATCCGGTTCATCATATAAAATGTTTTCGTATTTCTTAAAAGCCTCGGCATAATTATTATTCTTGATATCTGCTTCTGCTTCCAGATAAAGCTCTTCCATGTTAGTATTCATAAGTCTTTTTTTACCATTCCAAAATCCATGCAAATATGAGTGGGACAACAATCGTGGCATCGCTTTCAACGATATATTTAGGGGTGTGGATATCCAGTTTGCCCCAGGTGATCTTTTCGTTGGGTACAGCACCCGAATAAGAGCCATAGGAGGTGGTAGAATCCGAGATTTGACAAAAATAACTCCAAAAGGGCACATCATGCCATTCCAGGTCCTGGTACATCATCGGCACCACGCAGATTGGAAAATCACCTGCGATCCCTCCACCTATCTGAAAAAATCCCACTCCCTTTCCATCAGAATTTTTCCGGTACCAATCCGCCAGCCATACCATGTACTCTATTCCGCTTTTCATGGTGGTCGCCTTCATTTCCTTTTTAATGATATAGGAGGAAAAAATATTGCCCATGGTACTGTCTTCCCAGCCGCCTACTACTATCGGAAGATTTTTTTCCGCGGCCGCAATCATCCAGCTATCTTTCGTATCAATCTCATAATCTTTTTCCATCACCCCGCTGAGTAGCAGTTTGTACATGAATTCATGTGGAAAATATCTTTCGCCACTAGTATCTGCATCTTTCCACAGTCGGACAATATTATGCTGGATTCTTCTGAATGCTTCTTCTTCCGGTATACAGGTGTCTGTCACACGGTTCAATCCCAGTTGCAGCAGATCCCATTCCTGCTGTGGAGTAAGGTCCCGGTATTGAGGGACCCTCCTGTAATGCGAATGTGCTACCAGGTTCATGATGTCCTCCTCCAGGTTGGCGCCGGTACAGGATATGATATGCACTTTGTCCTGGCGGATCATTTCCGCCAGCGATACGCCTAATTCTGCGGTACTCATAGCCCCACCGAGGGTGACCATCATTTTACCACCTGCCTCTAGATGAGCGGTATACCCTTTTGCTGCGTCCATCAAGGCCGCTGCATTAAAATGACGGTAATGATGCTGAATAAACGTGGAAACCGGACCCTTGCTCATAACTGCTGCTGTGTTTAATGATTATTAGGCCAAAGGTGCAAAAGTAATTTTTTTTATCGCCAATAAAAAACCCCCGTTGTGGCGGGGGCTTTTTTCTTATCGCTTATTCAGCGGCAGCACTAAATTGAGGTTTTCTTTTCTCTTTTATAGATCGTCCATCCATTGTAACCATCGGATTTCAGAACCAGATTTTCATCTGCGTTCTCCACGCGGATGTAATAATTGCTTTGGTCATTGGAGGCCAGTTCGAAAAGATCAGAAATCCAGTAACTGCCGTAATTTTTTTTCAAATCTCCTCTAAGGAAAATTGGCAGTTGATTGGAAAGCAAATTACGGCTCACCGCTAGTAATTCTCCATCAGGTTGATAATACGCATACATCACCAGGTCATTCATATTGAATGTAGCCTTGATAAAATCTTTTTGCCTTTCCCAATTCACATTCTTGGCGCTTGCAAAATCTCTTTCAAAAGAGGATGACACAGCAGAATTGATTCCATGACCATCGTCGGCCAGTGCAGTTGCCAAACCCATCGTCACTAATAGTCCCATTGATAATATAATCTTTTTCATGATCTTTTTTTTAATATTTTTTGTTTTGTTTTCTTGAATAATAAGACGCAGACATGAAAGAAATGTTGCACCTCAATTTTCAAATATTTGTTAAAGCGAAGTCAAAACTACGTTCAACCTTAACTGTTAACAAGCTTATTTAGGTACTCGTATTTGTTTGAACGGTAAACGGCGGTATCTGATCGGTAAAGTATATTACCGGCAGGCTCCAAATAAATTCGTCAATCGTTTTGTCTTTTCAAATCTTCTTTACATTACCGTTTTCCTGCTCTTATTATAAACGGACCATTGGTCATATTCATCTGATTCCAAAACCAGAGTGCCTTCCGCATTCTCAAGTGTAACGTAATAATGAGTGTTGCCATCTGATGCAATCTCAAACAGATTGGAAATCCAATAATCTTGATAATTAACCTTTAACATCGTCATCAGGTTAATAGGCAACTGGCTGGAAAGAATATTACGCACAACGGCGAGCAATTCACCATCTTCCCGGTAGTAAGCGTATAAGACCTGATCGTCCAGACTAAAAGTTGCTTTGTCATAGTCTTTTTGCATTTCCCAGCTGACCGTTTTGACGGTTCCAAAATCCTTGTAAAAGGAAGCAGTTACTGCTGGATTGACCTCTTTACCCTTCTCTGCGAAGGCATTGGACAGGTTTGCCACCATTAACATCACAATGGCTAAAATTGGTTTTTTCATGGATTGACTCTTTATTGTTATTAACATTTAATACTAAATCGATGCAGCAGGGAATTATGTAATCTAAACCTGCCTTTTTCTTTATTGATTATGTGTAACAAACTGAAAATCAAGTTTTTGTATTTTGATTTCTAAAAGCAAGGATTCAGTCCTGTCAGTTTGTTCAAAGAGGCATTTGCAATCGTTAAACGTAGATTTTTTCTGGCGACCTTATAACGCAAGACGGGTGGAAATGTTTCATTTTATGTCAAGGGAATTTTGATTTTTTCATATTTATTTAGATATTTGTCTAAATATATAATCAAGTAATCCCGGGATGAATCAGCTCATTAAGGCGCTCAACGATCCGACAAGAAGACAAATCTTGGAAATGTTAAAAGCAGGCGATCTCAGCGCCGGTGACATCGCGGCTCGATTCGACATGTCGAAGCCCAGTATTTCTCATCACTTGGATCTTTTAAAGCAGTCTGGTTTAATCGAGCCCACAAAAAAGGGGCAATTCATATATTATTCGTTGAATACAACGGTAATGGATGATCTGTTAAAATGGGTGATTCAGTTACAATCCAAAAATGATTAGCTTATGCAAAAAAAATCCGGGCAATGGATATTGGCCATATCGATCAGCGCCTCCTCTCTCTTTTTTCTAGCCGCTCTCTGGAATAAGATACCGGCTATAGTGCCCATTCATTATAATTTTCATATGGCGCCAGACCGGATGGGAGATAAGATCTTTTTGTTATATGGGGTTATATTTTTGGCAATCATGGGGATATTGGTTTTCCTCCTCTTGACCAACCTGCACCGAATCGACCCGAAGCGTGCCGATCAGACGAATACCGCGGGCTTTGTCCGTTTTTCCTTTGTGATCATCGCACTTTTTGCGGCGCTTAACTGGTTTATGATATCCTACACGATTAACCCAACCGGATTTTCAAGAAAAATATTTTTCCCGGTGCTCAGTCTTTTTCTCGCTTTCCTCGGAAATTATATGCAAAACCTTAAACCAAATTATTTTGCAGGTATCCGTTTGCCCTGGACTCTTGCCAGCGATCAAAATTGGCGTAAGACGCATAGATTGTCGGGTAAACTTTGGTTCAGCCTAGGCTTGGCCAGCGCGATCATTACTTGCTTTCTAGACCCTCATATAGCCGCTATATATTTTGGATGCATATTGCTTATCATGATCATTGTTCCGATTTGTTATTCTTACCAAATATTCAGAATGGAAAAAAGCAAATCCTAGTCGGACCCCACTTGGATTTTTCCTACCTTACCATTTCTCACGGCGCATCAGCAGCTTTCAGTGCCTGGTTTCTGAAATAACCATAATCCTTTGTATTGAATTATCTAGCCCATGCATATCTTTCTTTTGCCCAGGTCGACATATTGGTCGGAAATATGATCAGCGATTTCGTAAAAGGGAAAAAACAATTTGAATATTCCGCAGGAGTTCAAAAAGGGATTAGCCTCCACCGGGCTATTGATGCATTTACGGACACCCATCCGATCACCCTATCTGCAAAAAAAATTTTCAAACCAGCCTATGGTTTGTACTCCGGAGTATTTATGGATATTGTTTATGACCATTTTCTGGCCAATGATAAAAATGAATTTCCGGACGCTGCCGATTTGAAGCGCTTCAGTCAAAATACCTATGCGCAGTTGCAATTGGAAAGCAAGGCCTTCCCTGAAAAATTTCAACTGGTATTTCAATACATGCAGGGGCAGGATTGGCTATATCATTACCAGTTTAAACAGCAAATTTATAGCAGTTTTAAAGGCTTAGTTCGAAGGGCGAAATTTATGCACCAATATGAACCGGCCTGCTCCGCCCTCGATGACCATTACCTGGAATTAAACAGCTATTATGCCGGGTTTTTCCCAGAACTTAAACATTTCGCTTTTGGTAAATGGAAAGAATTGAGTGAGAAGCCATAGCAAATAAAAAATTGCTTACACTATGTGTGGAATCGCCGGGATATTATCTAGTGACCCCACTGTCATCAGGAAGGAAAACCTGAAAAAAATGGCAGATACCATCGCCCATCGCGGTCCTGACGGAGAAGGATATTGGATCAATCCCTCGGGAAATGTAGGCCTGGGGCACCGGAGGCTCGCTATCATCGATTTGAGCTCCGAGGCAGCTCAACCGATGGAATTTCTTAACCGCTATACCATCGTCTATAATGGTGAGATCTACAACTACCTGGAATTAAGAGAAGACCTGCAACATAGGGGTTACCATTTCCGAACGCAGTCTGATACGGAAGTGATTCTTGCTGCATTCGATTATTACCAATCAGATTGCCTGAAACATTTTGATGGGATGTTCGCAATGGCCATCTGGGATGAAAAGGAACAATCGCTTTTTGCTGCCAGGGACAGGTTTGGAGAAAAGCCTTTCTACTTTGCTTACTCCAAAGATCAATTTTATTTTGCTTCGGAAAAAAAGGCGCTCTGGGCTGTCGGCGTCGAAAAAAAAATAAATTACCCTCTGCTGCTGAATTTTTTCAGCACAGGCCATTCACAGACCGCAGCAGATAACAGCATTAGTTTTCATGAGGATATTTTTTCCTTACCTCCCGCACATTATTTGTTTTTCCGGCTCCATTCCTTTTCCTATGAATTACATGCGTATTGGGACCTGGATAAAGAGCGCCAGGTTACTATAGGTGAAGCGGCCGCTTCCAGCAGATGGAAGGAGCTTTTTTTTACTTCAGTGACCAGGAGACTTCGAAGTGATGTTCCGCTTGGAACCTCCCTCAGCGGTGGTCTGGACAGTTCTTCGATTCTAGCAGCCGTTTTCCATCTGATGCCGGGGGTGAAAAAAGATGCAGCTCAAAGGATAAACACCTTTTCTGCCATCTTTCCAAATTTTGCAAAAGATGAATCTGAATATATAAAAAGGGTAGTTACCCATTTTAACCCCGAAAACTATGCCGTAACTCCAAACGCCGATGGATTGATCAAGGATTTCGAACGCTTGTGTCATCACCAGGAAGAGCCATTCGCTTCTTCAAGCCCCTACGCGCAGTTCAAAGTTTTCGAACTTGCAAAACGCAAAGAGGTAAAAGTATTACTGGATGGCCAGGGAGCCGATGAGACGCAAGCCGGCTATGACGGGTATATTCACTGGTATTTACAGGAACTAATTAGGACCCATCCGTGGAAACACAGGCAGGAATACAGAGCCCTCAAAAAAAATGGGAAGGTTTTCGACTGGGGCTGGAAGAATTATCTGGCTGCGTTTTTTCCTGTCCAGACTTCCTATCAATTGGAAAAGCGAGAGGCCAGGAAAATTGCACACCATCCCGATATTAGTAAAGAGTTCAGTGAACAATATTTTGACAGGGCTTCCATCTACAAGCCCCTTGTCTTCAAATTAAATGATATTCTTTATTTTGACAGTTGCAGATTGGGTCTGGAAGAACTACTTCGTTTTGCTGACCGCAACAGCATGGCACATGGACTGGAAACGCGTTTACCTTACCTAAATCATGAATTAGTGGAATTTCTTTTTTCCCTGCCTTCCTCGCTTAAGATTCAAAATGGATGGACCAAATGGATCCAAAGGCAATCCATGTCTGGCCTGTTGCCAGAGTCCATCCTATGGAGAAAGGATAAAATTGGCTTCGAGCCGCCTCAAAAAATATGGATGGAAGATGCAAACCTGAAAGAATATATACAGGAAGCCAAAAGAAAACTTGTTCAAAAAGGGTTTTTGCGGGCAGAAGTCCTTAATAAAAAAATTCAGCCGCAGGATGCACCTGCGGCTGATAATTATAATTGGCGTTTCCTCGTCGCTGCGGCTTTCATTTGATTGGAGAGGTAGATCACAGGCCGCCTTCGATCAGGCTTTTTTATATTTTTCAAGCAGCTCAAAATTGCCGCCACCATCTGCCTTAACCGTATACCAACTGCTGTCATCTTCTAACTTGATTTCGTAGTCCACACTGGTGTCAGTACCCGTTTCGATGACGCCAAATACTTTCGTACCGGGATATTTTTTCTTCAGTTTGCAAAGAATATTTACCGGTAGGTTTTGCTCTGAATAATAACGGGTTGCCCGGATAAAATTTCCCTCTTTATCATAATATACCCTTGAGCGAATTTCACCCTCTCTGAAATTAACGATATAATTATCGGAGAATTCCTGCCAATTGATTTGTTGGGCATCAGGAAAGGTTTCCTTAAAAGATTGAAGTACTTTTTCATTGACGCTGGGTCGGTTCGCAAGTGTAACCATACAAATCGCCAGAGCACAGATGGAAAGAATGAGATTTTTTTTCATGATTTTGCGTTAAATGGTAAGAAATCTTATTTGCTGAAACAAACATAGGTAGGATAAGAAGGGAAGGCAAGTGAATCTTTACAGCTGGCAAATTAATATTTTGTTATAGCGCACCACTGCTGCTTACCAATCCATCTGAAGGCTGAAAAATCAGGTATGAAGCAATGCAATAAAGAGATGAGGCAATGTTACACGATATTTTGTTTTTAGGGTTAAGTTTATGTTAAACTGGAAATACGGAAAACGATCCACGAAAATATTCGTAAAACGAACCATTTCTATTTCTGATGGATGTTGATTCTATTTCTCATCTTTGCATACTAACAAATCTGATAGCATGAAATTTGCAACCAAAGTGATCCATTCAGGCGCAGATCCGGACCCATCTACCGGGGCCATTATGACCCCGATCTATCAAACTTCCACCTATGTTCAATCTGCACCGGGAAAAAATAAAGGATATGAATATGCGCGGTCACAAAATCCAACGCGGAAAGCTTTGGAACTAGCCCTGGCTGCCATTGAAAATGGTAAATATGGTCTCTGTTTCGCCAGCGGGGTGGCTGCAACAGATGCGGTGATCAAACTGCTTACACCCGGGGATGAAGTCATTGCAGCAAGCGATATGTATGGGGGAACATACCGGCTCTTCACGAAACTGTATGAAAAAATGGGGATCCGGTTCCATTATGTGGATATGCAGGATACTAAAAACATAGAGCCACTGATCAATGATAGGACTAAGCTCATTTGGGCTGAAACGCCCACTAATCCCATGATGAATATTGTCGATATTGAGGCGGTCTCAGGTCTAGCCAGGGACCACCATATTTACGTATGCGTAGACAATACTTTTGCTTCCCCCTACCTGCAAAACCCACTTGATCTCGGGGCGCATATCGTATTACACTCAGCGACTAAATACCTGGGTGGTCATAGCGATGTGATTCATGGCTGTCTGGTGATGAACGATGAGGAACTCAGAGAAAGATTGTATTTTATCCAGAAAAGCGCAGGCGCCGTCCCTGGCCCACTGGATTGTTTTCTGGTATTGCGTGGCATCAAAACCCTGCATATCCGTATGGATAGGCATTGTGAGAACGGAGAAAAAATCGCGCATTATCTTAGGGGCCATTCGAAAATAGCGAAAACCTATTGGTGTGGTTTTGAGGATCACCCGGGATACACAATCGCAAAAAAACAAATGCGCGGCTTTGGAGGGATGCTGAGTTTTATTCTGAAAGACGAAAATCCGGAAAATACCAAGAGGGTCTTGTCTTCTACAAAAATATTTGCACTTGCGGAGAGCTTGGGTGGTGTGGAATCGCTGATCAATCACCCCGCAAGCATGACACATGCTTCAATACCCCGCGAAGAACGCATTAAGAATGGTTTGAGTGATTCGCTTATCCGCTTGAGCGTCGGCATTGAAGACGCAGATGACTTGATCGAGGATCTGCAGCAAGCCATAGGATAATCTATTTATCGATTGACACATGAAGGGCCTTACTTTACATGAGTTTCTGGACCAGAAGGTTGAACTATACAACCAGCCTTCGTTTATTGCTGATGATCCCATTTGCATTCCTCGCGCATACAACAGGAAACAGGATATTGAAATAGCTGGATTTTTTGCTGCCATTTTTGCATGGGGAAATCGCAAAACCATCATTCAAAAATCCAGGGAACTCATGATGCTGATGGACAATGCCCCATATCAGTTTATTCAACAACATACCGGCAGGGACCTGAAAAAATTAATGGAGTTCAGGCATCGCACGTTCAATACGACCGATCTTTTGTATTTCGTTAGTTTCCTGAAATTCCATTACGCGACAAATGATTCTCTTGAAGTGGCTTTTTCCCGATGGATGAATTCGGGGGAGTTAACCACCCAAAACGCCCTGGATGGGTTTTACAGGTATTTTTTTTCCTTGGAAGACAACCCCCCACGCACGCATAAACACATTGCGTCACCAAAAAAAAATTCGAGCTGTAAGCGACTCAACATGTTCCTGCGTTGGATGATCCGAAAAGACGATAAGCAGGTGGATTTCGGAATATGGCCCCTGATTTCCCAATCCCAGCTGATCTGTCCGATCGACCTTCATGTAGCCAGGGTAGCTAGGCGACTTGGACTAGTTACCCGCAAACAAACCGATTGGGAAGCCGCGTTGGAACTAACGGATCGTTTACGCAAACTAGATGAAAACGATCCCGTAAAGTACGATTTCGCGCTTTTCGGATTAGGCGTCGTTGAAAAATATGGAATCTAGCTATGGAGCAGAACGAAGAATGGGAAGCACTTTCCGATGAACTCACCAAGCAGTATGCACTTCACCTGGGGAAGACTGCAAATTTGGCTCAATGCCATCAGGTCTTGGCTGAAGAAATAAATAATCTGGTCCGATCTGATTTCAACAAATTGATTCAAATACTGTACAGGGTAGATGTGGATGAAGCCAAATTAAGACGTTTATTAATAGAAGAAACAGGGGGAAATGCAGGCAGCATCATCGCCTCACTAATCATTGATAGACAACTACAGAAAATTAAACAGCGGAAGCAGGGCCCATCGGGTAATGCGCAATCTGATGAAGAAAAATGGTAAAAAGAGATGGTTAATAAATCAATTCTCTCACCTTTTCCTTGTCTTCTTTTTCTTTCCCGAGATCGAACATGGTGCCAAAAACCCGGTCCCAAATGGTGGTGCTCACACCGAAGCCTTTATGATCATCTTTGTAATGATGCAAGTGATGATTCCTCCATAAGGGTTTCATCCATTTATACGGAGGATTCCAGGCATGTATGGCAAAATGCATGCTGCCATACAAAAGATAGCCCAATACAAAACCAGGAAAAAACATAAACACATTGCCTCCAATCGCCCAATTCACTAAAAAGAAAATAGCGGAGGCAATAATCATGCTAGGGACCGGAGGCATAAAAAGCCGTTCCTTATCCCTTGGAAATTCATGGTGGTTGCCATGCATGACATACACAATCTTCTTCGCCCTTTCATTTTCTGCAACCCAATGGAATATAAACCGATGCATGATATATTCAAAAAAGGTCCAAAAAAGCATACCGCAAAGAAAGACCAGTATGATCCTGACAATGGAATACTCCAATTTAGCATTCGAATAATAAAGGAAAAAGCCAATCAATGGCAGGTAAATACCCCAGATCACCAAAGGATGGGTTTTGGTGAGCATTTCGAGATACGCGTTCCTGAATAACTGCGCCTGTCCCTTATTGTGAATCTTTTCAAATTTCATTCGTCCTCATTTAAAGCATAAATATAGGAAATCCTCCATAAAACAGGAACTCCACCCCGTTAAAGGGCAGCCTGGGATATGAATGCGCTAATTACCTATTTTTACGCGCATTTTCAAAATGAATTACTATGAAACTGGTTTCTTACCTCAAGGACGATCAAGATCAATTGGCGGTCTTTAAGGACGGACTCTTATTCGATATGGAGTGGATCCATCCCGATCTCCCCAATAACATGACGATGTTCTTAAATTATTGGACTGACCTGGTCCAGATGGCCAAATTAGGCGAACTCGCCATTGATGAGGGGCATATTTCCAAGGATCGGGGTATTCCCTTTGACAGTGTACGGGTAATTTCACCATTGCCTTTCCCTGCGTCTGTACGCGATGGCTACGCCTTCCGTCAACATGTAGCCGCAGCCCGAAGGAACAGGAATCTACCCATGATCGCTGAATTTGATCAGTTCCCGGTATTCTATTTTACCAACCATCACGGGATACAGGGGCCCGGTGATATCTTATGTATGCCGGATCATTTTGAAAAATTGGATTTTGAACTGGAAGCGGCGATAGTCATTTGCAAACAAGGCCGTAATATCCGGGCAGAACATGCTGATGATCATATCGGTGGGTTGATGATTATGAACGACATGAGTGCCCGCAGCCTTCAAATGGAAGAAATGCTCCTTAATCTTGGTCCGGCTAAGGGAAAGGATTTTTCCACTGCGCTGGGCCCTTGGCTGGTGACTCTGGATGAACTGGAACCCTTTGAGATTGCTCCAAAAGCAAACCATATTGGCAAATCCTGGGATCTCCCGATGGTTTGTTGGGTAAATGGTGAGCAAGTAAGCCAGGGCAATCTGGGAGATATGGACTGGACATTTGCAGAAATCATCGAGAGAGCTTCTTACGGGGTTAATCTCTACCCGGGGGACATCATTGGTAGTGGCACCGTGGGTACCGGATGTTTTTTAGAATTGAACGGATCAGCCAGGTTGAATAATCCCAATTATGTGGATCAATGGCTTAAAGAAGGGGATCTTATAGAGATGGAAATCACCGGTCTCGGAAAATTGAGCAATTCCATAATCAGAGAAGAGGATGATTTTTCAATCTTATCAAGAAAAAAAAGTGTTTAAAAAGTTGGGTGCGTATGAAAGTTGACCTACAAAATCTTTCGCTTGAATTGCGCCAGCATTTTTTGCAAAGCGCTATTGCGCCGCGGCCGATCTGTTTTGCCAGTACGATTGACAAGGAAGGCAGGGTGAACCTGAGTCCATTCAGTTTTTTTAACCTGTTTTCTATAAATCCTCCTATTGCGGTCTTTTCGCCTTCAAGAAGAGCAAGGGACGGATCAACTAAACATACTTTGCAAAATGTATTGGAAGTACCTGAGGTGGTTATCAATATTGTTGACAGGGATATGATCCATCAAACGAGCCTGGCTAGCTGCGAATATCCAAAAGGAATAAATGAATTCATCAAAGCGGGTTTTACTGCCGAACCTGCTGACCTCATAAAACCGCCACGGGTAAAAGAAAGCAAGGTGAACATGGAATGCCGTGTTATTGAAATTAAGGCCTTGGGCAGTGAAGGCGGATCAGGGAACCTGGTAATCTGCGAGATCTTACGTTTGCATATCAATGACAATATTCTAAACGAGAACAAAACAATCGACCAGACCAGATTGCATCAGGTAGCAAGATTGGGAGGGAATTGGTATTGCCAGGTTGATCAGAAGAATCTATTCGAGATTGAAAAACCAAATACAAAATCAGGAATAGGAATAGATGAACTGCCTGATCATATCCGTAACAGTGAAATATTGACAGGCAATAACCTGGGCAGCCTTGCCAACATTCATGAAAAACCTTCCATAGACCCGGCATTTCATGATGAGAAAATGAAAAGCATTTACCAGTACTTTTCTGTTGACCCTGCTGAGATGGAAAAAGAATTGCATACCTATGCAAAATTCTTGCTTGAGCAGGGAAAAGTGAAAGAGGCCTGGCAAGTTTTACTGGGTTGAATTCAATTACCTTTGCACCTACATTTTTGCCAGTCTTTAACATGAATACCACCGAACTTTCAGAACAGGAAATTATTCGCCGGGGAAAATTGACAGAATTGAAAAAGCTGGGTATTGACCCTTTCCCGCCGGCTTTGTATCCCGTAAATACCAGCGCCGCTTTTATCAAATCCAATTATAAGGAGGAAGAAAATAAATCAGGATTCTCTGATTGCTGTCTGGCCGGAAGGATCATGGGCATTCGCGATATGGGAAAAGCGTCCTTTGCCGTGTTGCAGGACAGCACGGGTAAGATACAGCTCTATATCAAGCGCGATGAAATCTCCCCCGGAGAAGATAAGAGCCTCTATGACCAGGTGTGGAAACATCTCGCTGATATCGGTGATATCTTCGGCGTTAAAGGATACGTTTTTACGACCAGGACTGGAGAAATATCCATACATGTTCGGGAATTGACATTTCTGGCTAAGTCGCTCCGGCCCCTCCCCATTGTAAAAGAAAAAGAGGGAGAAACATTTGATGCGGTAACTGATCCCGAATTCCGGTATCGTCAGCGTTATGCCGACCTGGTTATTAACCCGCAGGTAAAGGAGATTTTTATCAAGCGGACCAAAATGATCAATGCCATGCGGGAGTTCCTGAATCAAAGAGGGGCATTGGAGGTGGACACACCGGTATTGCAAAATATTCCTGGTGGCGCCTCCGCTCGTCCATTTATTACCCATCACAATGCGCTGGATGTGCCTTTCTATCTCCGGATCGCTAATGAATTATATCTAAAAAGATTAATCGTCGGAGGTTTTGATTGGGTATATGAATTCAGTCGAAATTTCCGGAATGAAGGTATGGATCGTAGCCATAATCCAGAATTCACGGTGCTAGAATTCTATGTTGCTTACAAGGATTATTTCTGGATGATGGAAACCACGGAGCAATTATTGGAGGCGACCGCTGCGGCTACTAATGGAATAACCCAGGTGATTATCGGAGGAAAAGAAATTGATTTTAAAGCGCCTTACCCACGCGTGGGTTTCTATGATGCGATAAAGGAATATACCGGACTTGACATTAGTAGCATGGATGAGGCTCAACTCCGTGAGGCTGCCATACAATTGCATCTCCGGCCCGAACCTAGCATGGGTAGAGGCAAACTGATCGATGAAATTTTTGGTACTGCCTGTGAAGGCCGTTTTGTCCAGCCCACCTTTATAATGGATTATCCCGTGGAAATGTCCCCTTTAACCAAGAAACACCGCACAAAAGCAGGGATTGTAGAAAGATTCGAGCTGATAGTCAATGGAAAGGAAATTGCGAATGCATATTCTGAATTGAATGATCCCATTGAGCAAAGGGAGCGTTTTGAAGAACAATTACAACTCATGGAAAGGGGAGATCAGGAGGCCATGTTTATTGACCATGATTTTATTAGATCGCTTGAATATGGTATGCCTCCCGCTTCCGGGATTGGTCTTGGAATCGACCGGATCGCCATGTTACTGACTAATCAGGCTTCCATTCAGGATGTCCTTCTTTTCCCGCAAATGAGGCCTGAATCTCCAAATTCACAGGCAGATTCCTCCCAAAAAAAATCTGAAAAGGAAAATTCATAAAAGTTTGTTAAATTAGGTTTAACTAAACGCTTGCATTATGAATAATTCAACGATCTCAAAGATTGGCGTTATTCTATACGCCCTGGTGATTGCCTTTTTTGGTGTCAATCATTTTATAAAGGGAAATGGCATGTCGGGGATGGTCCCATCTTTTCTTCCTGGTGGGGTGTTCTGGGTCTATCTTACAGGTGCTGCATTAATACTTGCAGCGATATCCTTTCTTACTGGAAAACAAACGAAGCTTGCTGGTATTCTATTGGCTGTTTTCTTACTGCTCGTGGTGTTCACCGTGCATCTTCCTGGAATTATTAATGCACCGGACGAAAGATCGGTAAATGTGCCTATGATCAATCTAATTAAAGATCTGGGACTGGCGGCGGGTGCACTTATTATTGCTGGAAGGGGAAACTAAAGGAAAAGATCCATCATCAATTTCTGATCAGGGTTTACAGCGTATTTGCTGAAATCTTCGACCCCGTCTTTTTTCAATACCTCTTCGTCAATAAAAAAATTACCCGTGGTCTCAAAGCTGGAACGCTGAAGAATAGAATATGCGGCGTCGGCCACTATATCCACCGTACGGCTTCTTTGCATCAAGAATTCGCCGCCTAGTAAGTTTTTGACCGCAGCGGTGGCAATCGTTGTTTTAGGCCATAAGGCATTCACACCAATCCGGCAGGGCTTTAGCTCCTCAGCCAAACCCAATACAATCATGCTCATCCCATATTTGCTGATCGTATAGGCGAGGTGTTTGGAAAACCAATTAGGATCCATATGGAGCGGAGGTGAGAGGTTCAGTATGTGTGGGTTATTTGCTTTTTTCAGGTAAGGAATACAAGCCTGACACATCAAAAAGGTGCCCCGGATATTAATATTCTGCATGAGGTCAAAACGCTTCACATCCAATTGCTCAGTTGGCGATAAATTGATCGCACTGGCGTTATTCACCAAAATGTCAATCCCTCCAAAGGTATCAGCCGTTGTCTGAACAATATGGCGGACATTATCCTCATACCGGATATCACCTTGAAGAGGTAATACTTTACCAGGTCCAGCCGCTCCAATTTCTTCGGCTGCCGAATAAATGGTTCCTTCCAATTTAGGGTTTGGTTCGGCAGTCTTTCCGGCTATGGCAATATTGGCGCCTTCCCGGGCCAGCCTTATCGCAATAGCTTTTCCGATGCCCCTGGTTCCCCCGGTGATCAGGACTGTTTTATTAAGAAAAAGCATAAAATAATGAGTGAATCACAATAATATTCTCAATGTAGAGCAAATTAGGCTGACCCCAAAACCCATTAAGGGCTTCTACAGGACCAGCCTCGTATATTTACGCCTATCCTGGGGAAAGGTGCATTTTCCAAATCAAGCAAATATGCTCTTGTAACGCCTCATTAGGTTTGTATGTTTACAGAGCTAAGTATGATTGATGAGGGTTTCAAAATCCAAGTCCAAGAACCAATATCCAAGTCCAGTTCCTAAGAAATGCACCATCCAATATCAACACCAGGAACTCTATATCAATCAAAACCAGCAAGTTACGATCCAAAATCCAAGTAAATTCCAATTCCTACGAAAGAGCGAATTAAAATTTGTACCTATTGATGGCCATGAAATTGTTGGTTAAGTAATGTACAAACAGATTTAAAAAGCCCTGACTCCTATTCAGGGCTTTTTCATTTTCACACTGTCAGGTCATCAGTTCAAAATTCGCTCAACGTTGGTTTGGTTTGCATGATTTTCTCCATCTTCTGTAAGATTTCCGGGGTTAGCTGTGGTAAAATTTCCAGCGCCTTGAGATTCTCTAAAAGCTGTTCCTTTTTGGTAGCTCCTAAAATGGCCGTCGTGACATGGGGGTTCTTAATACACCAGGCAATAGACAAAGGAGCGACATTAAACCCTAGCTTATTTGCATAATCACTTAGTTTTTTGACCTTTTTGATCCTTTCGTCGAGCAGCCACTGATTTTTTAACCATTCAAATCCACTAAGACCAAGTCTAGACCCATCAGGAATTCCTTTGTTATATTTTCCGGTCAGCAAACCCGAAGCCAGCGGGCTCCAAATACTTGTTCCGAGGCCGGTATTTTTGAATATTTCCAAGTACTCATTTTCCATCTTATGGCGCTCGAACAAATTATACTGTGGCTGTTCCATGGTAGGACCGATCAATTGGTATTGCTGTGCTACCCGGTGGGCTTCCATGATTTCCACTCCACTCCATTCACTGGTACCCCAATATAATATTTTCCCCTGTTCTATCAGGGTATTCATCGTCCACACAACTTCCTCTATTGGCACTTTTTTATCAGGCCGGTGGCAAAAAAATAAATCCAGATATTCCAATCGTAACCTGACTAATGCTTCCTGGCAAGCTTCCACCAGATGTTTCCTGCTCAACCCCGTTTGGTTAGGTCGATTTTGTTTTCCCCTCCAGCCAAAATAGACTTTTGAAGAAACGGTATAAGATGTCCTGTCCCACTTCTTATTTTGTAAAACCCGGCCCATCATCTTCTCACTTTCACCGAGCGCATATACTTCGGCATTGTCAAAAAAATTGATCCCTCGCTCATAAGCAATGCCCATCAATTCGTCAGCAACCTGGTCTTCTATTTGCTTGTGAAAGGTAACCCAGCTGCCAAGTGACAGCACACTTAGCTGCAGACCCGATTTTCCTAAATACCTGTATTCCATGTTTGCCATTTAATCGTTACTTGGGTACTTCATTGCCTTTTACCGCCAGGGGACCCATTACCTGATAGATCGTATATCCGCTAAAATCCTGCGGGGCCTCGAATCCTTTTCCATAAATAACAGTTCCTCCTCTTTTATTGATCCGGACCTCCTTATCTGTAAAAAAATTTTCCGTTCGCTGATCCCACCATAGTTCCCTGCAGTGCAGGGTATCCCCCTTGAGTATATTCTTAACGACCACGCAGTCCTTCAAAAACACTTTATTCAGGGATTCATAGTACTTGCCGTAGCGGGCATCCATTTGACTTTCGACCCTCATAGTGTCATTATAAAAGTCGGTATGTAAGCTCTTGGGGAATTCTACTTTTTGAGAATCAGCCAAGTTCCGCAGCATATAAGGAGCCGTCAATTTGGATCTTACTTTTGCGTCTATACTGTAATAAATGACTATGTCGTTCCCTTCTTCAATACCTCCCCTTTTTTTCCGGTAGGAAGGTAGATCCTTCACATTGTTCTCACAACTATTCAGAAAGATGCAGGACAGCATAACCAAGGCACTTAGGATTAGAAAGAACCTTTGCGGCTTCTTCATTTTCTTTATTTTATGATAGATTCTTCAGGAATTGAATTCGTTAATGGCATACAACCCCTTGTAAATCAAATCTGGATCTGCAAATATCTTTTTTTTCAGGTATCGGCTCAAATAGCTTGCATCTCCTCCGCTTAAAAGCACGTTAAAGTTGTCATACTTTTCTTCATAATTTTCAATGATGCCGTCAATTTCTTTGGCGATTCCCAGAATTACGCCACTTAGGATATTCGTTCTCGTATCATAACCAACCAAGGGAAAGTTCCAATCCGGCTTTACGAGCGGTAATTTGGCAGTGAACACCTGCAGGGATTTAAAACGCATCTCCATTCCAGGTGAAATGGCGCCTCCCATAAATTCATGATACTTATTTACAAAATTGTAGGTAATGGCAGAACCCAATCCGATCACCAGATTATTTTTACCCGGGAAAAGTTGCACAGATGCAACCACGAGCGCAAGCCTGTCGGCTCCTATGGAATCCGGCTTTCCCACGGGCGTGGTTATTGGAACTTTGGACAGATGATCCAGTTTATGAAACCGGGTCCGTTCCTTGAGTAATTGTTCAATGGCGGGATTATGATCGATAACGGAGGATAGGATTGATTTTTCAGGTTTCCAACTGTCCAGCAGATCCCGTATCCCCTCCACCGGATCATCTTCCAAAACGACGATCTGCTGGAGTAAATCACCAGAAAAGACTGCACATTTCAACCGGGTATTGCCAAAGTCGAAGCACAACGTAATTGCCATTTGCTGTTAGGATTTTTTCAATAAATCTAAAAAGTCATGCCCAAAAAATGATCATTCCTCGAATTCAAATGAAGAGAGGTTTTTGAAATGACCATTCAACTTTACCTTTTCTTTTAATGTTTCCATTTGTGCGATGACAGGCATTACTTTACCGAGATGCCGTTTCAGAAATTCCAACCGTTGTTCCTCCCGGAACAAACCCAATAATTCGTATTCCTCTTCAATCGATAAACCGGCGTGATGCGCAATATCATAGGCACCTAATTCATCATCCGGTTTTTTAAAGTCTTTACTGATATTTAATAACCGGTGCAATTCGCGGATAGCATTGACTACCTTTTGGACCAGCTCCTTCCTCCCATACTCCTCTATATTATCAGGATAGTTGACAATGGCGCCGCTATATAATTTTTCGGGGATGGATTTGATGATTTCCAGTATCCGAAAAACACTCAATCCCTCCGTGCGGATATCCATTTCTCCGGTTTCAAAAACTTTGACAATTTCATTGATCTTTACCAAAGTGCCAATCTCCTGAAGCTTTCCGTGTACCACCGCAGGTATCCCGAAAGGTCGACCCTCCTTATAACACTCATTAATCATTTGTTTGTAACGCGGTTCGAAAATATGCAGATTCAGGCTTTCGTGTGGATAGAGCACAATGCTTAAAGGAAATATGGGGATGAAATTCGTCATTGGAACTCAAAAATAATATTAATTATTTTGCTGCTACATTTGACCCCAATGAATAATCCATCCAACCACCCAATCGACTGGCGACTTTTGCTGGATTTGGTAAAACAAGGCGATGTGCATGCACTTGCCCGGATGGTCTCATTGGTCGAAAACGAATTACCCGGCTATCTAAGCACAATGGAGGCATTACCGGATAATGCCACATCCGGCATTATAGGAATTACCGGACCTCCCGGGGTCGGAAAAAGCAGTATTGTCGACCTTCTCATTGGCTATCTTATAGATCGGGGAAAGAAAGTCGGAGTGCTTTGTGTAGACCCTTCCTCCCCTTTTCATTTAGGTGCATTGTTGGGAGATCGCATCCGGATGAGCCAATGGTATAACCATCCGAGAGTCTTCATTCGCTCATTAACAACGCGCGGGACGCTTGGCGGTTTACATCCTAAGATGATTCAGTTCAGTGATCTGCTAAAGGCAGCTTCCTTTGATTATATACTGGTGGAGACGGTGGGTGTAGGGCAAAGCGAGGTTGAAATTGCAGGCTTGGCCGATACAACTGTCGTCATATTGGGTCCGGAAAGCGGCGACGAGATTCAAACCATGAAGGCCGGCCTGATGGAGATCGCCGATATTTTTGTAGTAAATAAATGTGATCAGCCTGGGGCAGGCAATTTGGTAAAAAATCTGATCATGCTTTACGGTGAAATCCCGGTTGTGAAGACCATTGCAACGCAAAAAAGCGGGATCGATGAGTTAATGGAGAAAATCCTTCAACACCAGCAATCACAAAAAGGATTTTCAGGGAAGGTAGCCATATTGACTGAAAAAGCATATCAACTGATCATGCATCACCGTATGAAAGATATCAGCAAAACAGAATTAAAAGAAAGAATTGAGGAGAAGCTGCACCAGCCCGGGTTCAACCTGTATCAATTTGTTTCTTCCTATTAAGTGGTCAATGGTCGCCTAATATGCCACGCGTTTTCTTAAGAATATTTTTAAACCGGAGACCCCAACCCAAGGTTGGCGTTTTCAGGGGACCATCAAATTTTTCGCCGCTGCGAAGATAATTGCGGGTAAGTGTGCTGGAGGTTAATCCCCATTTGGAGATAAAAGTATAATAGCCTTTATTTCTAAGAATGCGCCCTGTCGTTTTAGAACCGAAGTGATACACCCGGCTCTTTGCCACTCCTTTGAACAGGCGAATTCCAAGTCTCCATAATTTCATAGAAAAATCCGGATCTGAATACATGCCCGGTGAAAACTCGCCGCTGTATCCGCCCACGAGATCCCACACATCCTTATGAACCAGATTGGGCGGCCAGGTTGCCCCCTGCCAATCTTCCATTGATAGCAATGAAAAACCTGATAACAATTTATCTTCTCTGAATGCTTCAATATTTTGGCCAAAATCCTTTACGATGACACAGTTGTTATTTGAGGCAAATGGTTCAATGGCAGTAGCGGATAAAAAGAAAAAATGATGCCCGATCCTGTTAATTTCATTGTATAATTCCAAATCCCAGTTTGGACAAACATACATATCGTCATTCAAATAAATAATGTAATCTGTAGAGACGAGTTGCCTGCAGATATTCAGCGCATAACAAATACCAATGTTTTTTTCGCTATGGGTATAATCCAAATCGGGTTGGGCATTTATCCATTCGACCGTACCGTCCTTTCCTTCATTGACATGAACAATGATCTGATGGTCGAAATATGAATTCTTCCTGATGCTCTCCACACATAATTTCAGATAGACTAGATTATTCCAACTTGGAATGAGAATCGAAAACTTCAGATGATCAATACCTGACCGTTTCTTTTTTTGAATGGGTATATCAATAAACATGTCCGGCTCATTGAGTTCACTATTCATATGCCCGCAAAAGTAATTGATAATGTCTAAAAAGGGTCATTTGTGCTGCCATTGGACCCAGCTGGTGCATCGAGATTGAAACAAGAAGAAAGGAAACTTCCCCAGCTCCACAACACGAAGGTCCGGCTAAAAAGAGACACTTGCACCTGATGCAAAAGGCTCCCCATGCGCTTTGCATGTTTCCAAAGGGCCAAGGAATTAATATATATTTGAGTACTCATCAAACACATTAATAAAGATAATGGACCGTCTGCTGCTGATTCGAACGCTAATGAAGGAAAAAAAGCTACACAATTATTTGGAAATTGGAGTCTTTAATGGCCATATATTTTTCCGAATAAAGAGCAGCTTTAAGGTAGCCGTTGATCCCGAATTCAAATTTGACAGTTTGAGGAAAATGGGCAAAATAATCCTGAACCCATATAACCTGTTTAACCAATATTTTGAAAAAACATCAGACGCCTTCTTTGCAGAGAATGCGGAACAATTATTTTCAAAGAAGAAAATAGAGATTGCATTAATAGATGGCATGCATGAATATGAATTTGCCTTGCGTGATATCGAAAACACCCTTCGTTATTTGTCGGAGGATGGTGTTATTGTCGTTCATGACTGCAACGCGTTAACAAAGGAATCTTCCAGTTCGTACTCCGAATGGAAATCCGGGCCTGCTACGGGTACCTGGAATGGGAATATCTGGAAAACAATCCTTCATTTGCGCAGTCTCCGGGGTGACCTCAATGTTTTTGTGTTGGATTGTGATCATGGACTGGGGATCATCACAAAAAGAAAAACTGAAAAAACCTTACCTTATACGCAGGATCAGATTGCCCGGTTCAAGTATGATGATTTTAACGCCAACAGAGAGCAATGGATTGGATTAAGAGAGGCTAAATATTTTTATGAATATTTTGCCCTTTAGCATGATATTATTATTCCCTGTAACTCCTCCACCAGCGATAGCCGATGAAACTGAAGATTAATAAAGGAGCCGCTGCCAGGTAAATGATGCCGGCGTTCAGCCCTTTAGCGGGCTTTTCACCCATTTGTTGGGCTGTCCTTGTACAAATGGAACATTGAGCCTGTGCCGTTCCAGGCGTGGAAAGGAAATATAAAAAGGCAAAAAACAGGATCAATCCCCACTTTTTCATGCTGGAACTTTGTAAGATGCAAATCTACGATGATTTACTTTGATTTACTCTACTTCTACTGCCTTGAGCATTTTCTGAAATTTCTTCCTGTCATCTTCATTGAGGATTGTCTTGCGCAGGCGTATTTTTTTTGGAGTCACTTCAATACACTCATCCTGCTGAATATATTCCATGCATTCCTCCAGGGTCATCTGTATTTTGGGGATTAGCCGGACCGAATCATCACTTCCGCTTGCCCGCATATTGGACATTTTTTTTGCTTCTGTCGCATTGACGATCAAGTCACCGGGTTTGATATGCTCAGCAATGATCTGACCCACGTATACTTCCTCTCCCGGATCGACGAAGAACGAACCGCGATCCTGTAGCTTATCAATAGAATAAGCCGTGGTCGAAGCCTGGTTTTTAGAGATCAATACGCCATTGTTCCTGGCAGGTATAGGCCCTTTCCAAGGTTTATATTCGCTGAACCGATGTGCCATCACTGCCTCACCAGCAGTATTGGTGAGCATACTCGACCGGAGACCGATCAAACCACGTGAGGGAATGTCAAACTCCAGATGCTGCATTTCACCTTTGGTATCCATCACGTGCAATTCCCCTTTTCTCTGGGTTACCATATCAATCACCCTCCCGCTATAATCCATGGGCACATCCACTACGAGTACTTCAAAGGGTTCAGACCGTTTGCCATTGATTTCTTTAACAATGACTTGAGGTTGTCCCACCGTCAATTCGTATCCCTCCCGTCGCATCGTCTCAATCAAAATGCCGAGATGTAGGATTCCTCTGCCATACACATGAAATCCATCCGCGTTCTCTGTATCTTCTACTCTCAGAGCCAAGTTCTTTTCTGTTTCTTTGATCAAACGTTCGCGAAGATGGCGGGAGGTGACAAATTTTCCATCCTTACCATAAAAAGGTGAATTGTTGATGGAAAAAAGCATGCTCATAGTGGGTTCATCCACACTGATAATGGGCAAGGCCTCCGGATTCTCGGCATCTGCGATCGTATCGCCAATCGTAAAATCTTCAAGGCCCACTACAGCACAAATATCTCCGCACACCACTTCAGTAGCCTTCTTTTTACCCAGGGATTCAAAAACGTATAATTCCTTCACTTTTGATCTAACCATGTCCCCATCCGCTCTTGCCAAAATGAACGCTTGCCCTTCTTTAATCTCTCCGCGGGTTACTTTTCCTACTGCGATCCTACCCAGAAAGGATGAATAGTCAAGTGAAGTAATTTGCAACTGAAGACTTCCTTCTTGAACTACCGGAGGAGGAATATACTTTAAGATACCATCAAGTAATGGCGTGATATCTGCAGAAGGGGTGATGGAATCATTAAACCATCCATGTTTTCCTGAACCATAGTAGGTCGGAAAATTCAATTGGGTTTCTGTCGCACCTAAATTATAAAACAAATCAAAAATCGCATCGTGCACTTCTTCAGGGCGGCAATTGGGTTTGTCCACCTTATTGATCACGACAATTGGATTCAAGTGCAGTTGCAATGCTTTCTGAAGCACAAAACGGGTTTGAGGCATCGGGCCTTCAAAAGCGTCTACAAGTAACAATACACCGTCCGCCATTTTCAAAACCCTTTCGACTTCACCACCAAAATCAGCGTGACCCGGGGTGTCTATAACATTTATTTTGACACCCTTATATTTTACAGAAGCATTTTTGCTGAAAATGGTAATGCCTCTTTCTTTTTCAAGGTCATTACTGTCCATGATCAGTTCACCAGTTTCTTCATTATCCCGGAAAACCTTGGTTGCATGCAGTATTTTGTCCACAAGTGTGGTCTTTCCATGGTCAACGTGTGCTATTATTGCGATATTCCTGATCTCCATAAACTTTGCTCTCAGCTTTAGGCTGCTGGCTATTAGTTCATTAACGTGATTGTCGGAAACTAATTATAGGCAACCCTGCATTTTTGAAGGCGCAAAGGTACAAAATTTTTGTGGTAAGGCAAAGGAATGGCAGGAAGGGTCTTTTCGCTCGAATCCTTGCCCTTACGGTGGAGAGACAATCAAGAAACCGATGCTGTTTTTTGGAATATTGCCGGAGTTTTTCAATTTTTGGCAGTACCCCATCTAAAAAAAATAGAATCAACAGATCGAAAGCAGTTCATTCCCTGGACGCTCCCTGGTTAAACCCTCACATATATTTTTCGTTTGTCTAGGAAATATCCAACCAGCCAGCAAAACAACATCCAACAGATCGCAAATAGAAGAGAACCGAGGGCCAGTCCTGCATGGATGAAAATATGGTTATATACCCAATCGTGAAGCGAGACATCCGTCTGTGGATGGACAATATCCATTACCGTAGCTCCGACTTCGGATACCAGATAAATAAAAAGTGGATTTTTTCCAAGTACGGTAAAAAAACCCGTCCACCTTGTTTTACCCATAAAGTCGATCAGGTAAATCACGGAGGAGATAATAATGCAATCCAGGCCAACCGTGTAAAGTACAAATGAGCTTGTCCAAAGTTTCTTGCTAATAGGAAATACCAGGTCCCAGAAATAGGCAGCAGTTAACAAGGCAAAGCCAGCGAGCAATAATTTAGCCAGACCCTCGTAAGTCTTTCCTTTCCTTTGTAAGAAAATGCCGACCAAATACCCTCCTACCACATTGGCGACAGAAGGTAAAGTACTTAGCCAGCCTTCCGGATCAAATGCGACACCTTCTCCATGATACATATGGTTTTCTCCCATCAACCATTTATCTATTTTATACCCAAGATTGCCCGTCATACTCAAAGGATCAGAGGGATCGCCAAACCACATCATCAAGGGCCAGTATAAAATCAGAATGAGTATGCAAATTATTAGTGCTGTTCTGGGCTTGAGATAATAAATAAGTAAAGAAGCAATGCAATAGGCCAGTGCAATCCTCTGCAATACACCCAATATTCTGGTATGGGAAATCGGCGCGTCTATAAAGGGAAACCAATACAAAAGGTATCCGCATAAAAATATGATGAGCGTCCTTTTAAGAATTTTGCCTAGAACCTGAGATTGGGAAAGGCTTTCCCATTTAGCCATCACAAAACTCATGGCGTTACCTACAGCAAATAAGAAAGAGGGAAATACCAGGTCGGTTGGCGTGAAACCAAACCACCTGGCATGTTCCAGCGGTGAATAGGAGTAATCGCCGTTACCAGGTGTATTCACAATGATCATAAAACAAATGGTCATTCCGCGAAACACATCCAGGGCTAGAAATCGTTGATTGGGGGTTGACATTAGCAGTACATTTTGATTTGGCAAATGAACAATCGGGGCCTGAATATCGTAAACTTCCTCGGATCAGCCATGACCTGAAAAAAACAAAAAAATGCTTGAATCAGAATTTCCGGATGATGCGGATTATGACGGTTACGAGCAAACTGAAAAGGATCATGGTCGTAAATGGAAAATAAAACCTGAAATTCTCTCTTTCCACACGGATATCACCTGGCAGCCGCCCAATCCAGTGCAGCTTGTCATGGAAAAAGTAAAGAATGATTCCTAGTGCCACTATACCTGCTCCTGCCAGGATGATATATTTCCCTGTTTCCTGGTCCATGCGTTTATTTTTACATAAATTGATTTCAAATTTACAATATGAAAAAGAAATGGTTGCTGATCATTCCTTTTGCCCTGATCATTTTTTATTTTTTAGGGCCGAGGCCGGCGAGCCCCGTGTATGCCAAAGAATTGCCTTATGTACCTTCCACGCCCGATTCGTTGGAAAACTATATCCTTGCTAATGAAAGACAACATAAACTCAAGCCAGATAACGAAGCAAGAATTATTTGGGCACATGATTCCGCAAAACAGAAGACAGATTACGCAATCGTTTACCTGCATGGTTTTTCAGCATCGCAGGAAGAAGGCGATCCTGTGCATCGTAATATCGCCAGAAAATTTGAATGTAACCTTTACCTGTCCAGGTTAGCTGAACATGGCATCGATACGGTGGATGCTATGATCCATCTGACCGCCGATGAATACTGGGAATCAGCCAAACAAGCGCTGGCAATAGGTCTTCAGTTAGGCCGAAAAGTAATACTGATGGGGACATCAACAGGAGGTACTTTTGCCATTCAACTGGCGGCAACCTATCCCAGCCAAGTCAATGCAATCGTCTTAATGTCGCCCAATATCGCCATCAATGATCCGAACGCCTGGCTTCTGAGCAAGCACTGGGGACTGTCTATTGCCAGGATGGTGCTCGGCTCCGATTATGTTGATTCAAAAAATCAATCGGATTCGGTTCAGAAGTATTGGTATACGCATTATCGAGCTGAAGCTGCAGCCTCCCTGCAAGAATTGCTGGAGACGACTATGAAAAAAGAAATCTTTAGTGAAGTAAAACAGCCTACACTTTTACTATATTATTATAAAGATGCCATACATCAGGACAGCACGGTTAAAGTTTCCGCCATGCTTGATATGTTTGACGAGCTAGGTACTCCCCCCTCGATGAAAATCAAAGAAGCCATACCGAATGCCGGCAATCATGTTATCGGTTCCCGTTTAAGATCCCATGACTTCGAAGGCGTTGAAACCGAGATTGAAAAATTTATGTCTCTCACACTTGGAATAAAGAAAGCCGAACCTCTAAAATAATTCCTATGATCAGAACTATGATTGCGGGGATAGGGAAATACCTGCCGGAGAATAGAATAAGTAATCATGATCTTAGCCAAGTGATGGACACCAGTGATGAATGGATACAGGAAAGGACTGGAATCATGGAACGTCGTTTTGCAACCCGTTATGAGGATACCACTTCGACAATGGGTTTTGAAGCTGCAAAAATCGCGATTGAAAGGGCCGGAATATTAGCCAGGGATATCGATTTCATCATATTTGCCACCCTGAGCCCCGACTATTTTTTTCCGGGTTGTGGAGTCCTGCTGCAAAGAATGCTTAACGCCAGAGAAATCGGAGCGCTAGACATCCGTAACCAGTGCAGTGGTTTTGTATATGGACTATCCGTAGCAGACCAGTTTATAAAAACCGGAATGTATAAAAATGTATTGCTGGTGGCCTCAGAAACCCATTCCTATGCCTTGGACTTCAGTACCAGGGGAAGAAATTTAAGCGTACTCTTTGGTGACGGCGCAGGCGCAGTCGTTCTAACGGCAGGTCAGGATGAGAATCGCGGACTACTCAGCTCCCACTTGCATTGTGACGGCTCCGAAGCAGAACACCTTTGTATGATGAACCCAGGTTTTCATGCCGGCCGGTTTGCGCTGGAGAAAAAACCTGCACAGCCTGCTGAACCCTATGGAGGTATGTTTATTACTGAAGAATTGTTGAAAAAGGAGGACTTCTATCCGTATATGGACGGGCCTGCCGTTTTCAAAAAAGCGGTATTAAAACTTCCCGAGGTAGTTATGGAAGCACTTTCTGCAAACGGTTACCTTCCTTCGGATTTGGATCTGCTCATCCCACACCAGGCTAATTTACGCATCAACCAATATGTGCAACGGAAAATGGGATTGAGGGACGACCAGGTCTTTAATAATATTCAAAAATATGGCAATACTACGGCAGCATCCGTACCCATCGCTCTTTGCGAAGCGTGGGAGACGGGCCTGGTTAAGACAGGCAATTTGATTTGTCTGTCTGCATTCGGAAGTGGTTTTACCTGGGCAAGCGCATTGCTGAAATGGTAAGTTATACCTCAAAACTCCTAAAACGTTTCTGAAATGTCAGTCGGGTCCCGAAAAATTGTATTTCTTATAAACCCCATTTCAGGGAGCAAAGCCAAGACTTCCCTGGAAGATTTTCTTAGCCGTAAAACCACACAACAAGAAATTGAATTTGAGATTCTCTTTACACCTCCCGCGGGCGACTATCAGTTCCTGATAAAAAAAATCAAACAGGAAGATATTACCGACGTGGTTATCTGCGGAGGAGATGGTACAGTAAACGCCGTAGCATCGGCGCTCCTGGGGATTGGCGTAAATATCGGAATTATTCCTATGGGTTCCGGAAATGGACTAGCGTTTGCTGCAAACCTGCCGAAAGCACTGGATAAGGCTTTAGCGATCATTTTTAAGAATAAGCCCTCTTTTATTGATGCATTTTATATCAACCGGCAATTTTCCTGCATGCTCTGCGGCGTAGGATTTGATGCCCTAGTTGCCAGGGAGTTCGCTAAACAAAAAAGAAGGGGTCTTCAGACCTATATAAAAATATCGGCTATAGAATTTTTCAAGGCCCGGCCTTATAGATTTGAAATTGAATTGAAGGATAGATCCTTTAAAACGGAGGCCTTTTTCATAAGCATCGCCAATAGCAACCAATTCGGTAACCATTTTACAATTGCTCCGCAGGCCAGTTTAAGCGACGGGCTGCTTGATATTGTAATTGTCCGGAAAATGAGCAAATTAGCGCTGCCATTTTCCGTCATCAGCCAGGTAACCGGCATCAATGCTGTGCAGTATTTGGGCGACAATATCGAAAATAAGCATATCCTATATTTCCAAACCGATTCCCTTACCATACGCAATACCGAGCTTGCGCCACTGCACATTGACGGCGATCCAGCCGAAACTGCGCCGGAATTTAAGATTAGCATAATCAGGAATGGCTTGTGCTTATTACAGCCTTAATTGTTGGCTTAAAAACGAGGTTTTTATTTTCCGTATAAGATCCTGAATTAGCCGCCGTACTTCTTTTTTAATGCGCACCCATATTGAACAAGCGTTCGGCTTTTGCAAAGACCTGTTGATTGACGGGAGTATTCAAGGCGCCTGAAATATCCAGTTTTTCCTTTTGCGTGAGGTGAAAATTCAACGCGGCGCCTTCGTCTTCATTTTTGGGAATATATTGGAAGGTCAATTTATAAAAGGAGGGCCCCAGGATATCCTGTGTTAAACTCAAAAGATCGTCCTGATTATACTCCTGCATTTTATACCAGTTATACTGAAGCAGTAATAGAGGTTTGGTGATGATCTCTGTGATGTCATTTGACTCATAAGGATTCTGCCACCCTCCGGTCTTACGGTCACGGATTTGTAATAGCACGATGCCCCCGGTGTTTTTCAGGATCCAATCCTTAAATACATTAAGGAACCGGATAGCGGTTTGTTCCCCGAAATTATCCCTGAAACCAGCATCCATGACGTCGATTACCGGTTTAGTAGGTAACCATACATTCGGCAACACATAGGGAAAGGTGGCATTCATGCGCAATGCTGTGAGCAATCGCAGATTTAGAGGATCCTGCTTGGAGAAGAAGGAACAGAAATCAATTGCGTCAGGATCCATTTCTGAAATCCGTGTACTGTCATAGATGGGTCGCATTAAAAAGCTCACAGGTTGGGTGCTGATCATCATAGTCCTGCTGTCGCGGGTGATGACAGAGCTAAAGAGCATCAGCGGGATTTTTGAGTTTCTTTCGTCAGCAGCGATATCTTTAAGTTGTAAGTTCAAAACCCCATCCGTGTTAGCGCTTAGTTTCTGTTCGAATGCATAACCCCGGTCCTTTATATATTCAAAGTTTCCCACCTTGAATTTCTGGGCAGGAGCGGCTAAATCCCTGGCTACAAAAGAGGAAAATAAAGGATTGAGTAAGTCGGCAGAAATGAGATCGGCATATCGATGGTCCTCAATATTTAATGAAGTATCTTTTTCTGCCTTTATACGAGCGAGTTCCCTGAAATAGGTAGCTCCGAACATCCCCCCCGAGGCCCCTGTGATCAGGAAGGTCTTTTTCATAAGCTGACCCCCGCTTAGGCTATCGAGGTGCTGGAGCACATTCATCGTAAAAGTCGCGCTCCTATTACCACCGCCGCTGGTATTAATGATATAGAAAAGCGGTTTTTCTTCTTTTTGCTTTTTTTTCCAGTTTTCAAGAATTGCCAGCATATTATCCTCGTCCTTACTTACCTGGTCAGGGTTACACAACCTCAATAAATTCTCCCGGTTATATTCGGGGCGCTCAGCTCGATTGTTATAATTCAGGCCATAAGCCTTATTTGTTGGATCAATGATGTCATAATGATAAAGTAGGTTCAACACAAAAAACAAGACGACTAAGAAAGGAATACTCCAGCTTTGAAGAAAATAAGAGAATGCCCCCGACAAAGAAATCAAAATTGCGAAAAAGATCAATATACTGGCTGCAGCGGGTAACTGGAAAAATGGGCTGTCCATAAAAAATCCCACCACGATCAAAAAGATAAAAGCAATAAATATTGACAATATCGCCGAAAAATGATGACGGCTGAAAATACTCTCTATAAATTCCCGGCTATAGTGTGAAACATCTCTTTTTTTTCTGACGCTAAACGGAGAGTTGAGATACCATTGGACCTTGATGAGATAACTCTCATTGAGTTTTGTATCATTGGCCGGAAATTGAGATTTGAACAACTTGGGATTATTGATCAAAGGACTCATTCGAAGGAATATGGTTTTATCCGCCCTGAAAAAATAAAGCAGGGAAACCGTGATCATCAAAACAAATCCGGCCAGAAAACCGATGATCAGTAAGACAATATCACCGGTCTTGATCAACTCCTTATCCCTATCAAACTGCAGTGTTTTGAAAAAATAAAAAATCAGAAAAACTGCGGGGATAATAGTATTGTTAATACAGTATTTTAGAAAGGGGCGGGTGGTAGTCGCCAGGAACCTGAAATGACGGCTGTACAAAATAAAAGTGGTGATGTCCCAACTCATAATAAATACACCCATGGCGCCTCCAACAATACCGGCACTTAGCGCGTTCACATTGTTGAGATATTCAGGCGCCAGGAATAGGGCCTTGGCTCCGAAAGATTGCATAAATCCTCCGTTGATGGTGCTGAATAAGATGAACCAAAAAACCAATAAGACCTGAAATTTCTTAAAATGCAATAAAACCAATTGGACGGGAAAAGAATAATAAGTGGCTTTTAGGTATTGCATATCGTTGTGCAGATTCGATGTTTAGAGGCCTTCAACTGAATTGTTCATCTGATACGGGGTTCAATAATAACGAAAGGACAAAAATTAAATTATGAGAACCGGCTAGGTCCTTCTGACAAGATAAAGCATATACATCATCGACAACATGAATAGCAACGCATTTACCTGGTGCAATTGAGCAATCCAGTCAAAAGCCACCCAATGATTAGGAACGATGCTTCGGCTGGTGAGTAGCGCAGCAACCCCCAGCAGGATTTGAATAAATATAAGGAATAAAGGAACCCACCGGTACTTATATAGATGAACGGGAATGGCGGAAATGGTATATATCCTGATTGACCATAGACCGGTTAAGGCAAAAATCAGGTAGCCCAGCGAGCGATGAATAAACTGGATTGTCAGGGGATTGTCAATTAAATTCAACAAAACCGGAGACTTCTGGAATAAGGATGAGGGAATCCAATCGCCATTGATCGTAGGCCAGGTGGGCGCCGTATTAGCCGTTTTCAGGCCTGCCATCATCGCTCCGAATAATAATTGAATAAAAAGGGTAACCAGGATGGCCCAGCACAATCTGCGACCAACCCGATCTGCGATCAATTGCCTGGACGGAACCAATAATTGAAGGGCAAACCAAAAGGAAAAGCAAATCAGTACAAGAGCGAAGACAAAATGCAAGGCTAAGCGTGTAGGTTCCACATAAATCGCATCGCCCGTCAGGCCGCTGGCCACCATAATCCAGCCAATGGCTCCTTGAGCGGCCCCTAATACGAAAAGGCCGAGCAAAGGCTTGATCATTCCCCTTTTAATTTCCCCTTTACAGAGGAGTGTGGCAAAACCCAAGACAAATACCACGGCAATCAATCTGGCCCAAAGGCGGTGAAACCATTCCCAAAAAAAAATGAATTTAAAATCGGATAAGCTAAAGTCGGCATTCAACAAATGAAATTGTGGCGTTTCCCGGTACTTCTCAAACGCTGCCAGCCATTGCTTGCCATTTAGGGGTGGGAGGATTCCAGTAAAGACATTCCACTCTGTTATAGACAGGCCCGAGCCCGTTAGACGGGTGATCCCGCCAAGGATGACCTGAACAATCAGCATGAATACACCCAATAAAATCCATTGACCTACTGGACGAGAAGCAGGCAGGGTCTTTGTTTTTATCATGATGGCGGCAAAGGTAAGAAGGAAGCATTGACGCTTTAGCCATATTCTAATGCGGTAATTTCTCCCTTAACAACCCATATACCCATGTTCCCGCAATGGCGCTCAATAGGGTAATGACAACCACGGTTATTCCCGTGCCGATCTGGGCGTAAAGAGGGCCTGGGCAGGCGCCCGTGAGCGCCCATCCGGATCCGAACAAAATACCGCCAATGACCTGTCCCATATGAAAGCGCTTGGGGTATAATACGATGGATTCACCGTAAATGGTTCGCAGTTTATATTTTTTGATCAGCCAAACAGAAATAACGCCTACCACAACTGCTGAACCAATAATGCCATACATGTGGAAACTTTGGAATCGAAACATTTCTTGGATGCGAAACCAGGAAATGACTTCCGCTTTTACAAGGAAAATACCAAAAAGAACACCTACAATCAGATAAGAAAGATAATGCCCATAAGCATGTTTCTGAACTGATCCATGTTGAGATATAAGATCCAGAGAACGCACTTCGAAATCAGTATTGGGTTCTTCTTGAGTAACCCTTTTGAGTTCAGCAGATTGCATAAAAATTATTTTAATGCTGTAGAATATAAGGGAGGATCCAATTTGCAGTGACAATACCTCCCAGCATGAAGCAAATCGTGGCCACCAGCGAAGGCCATTGCAGGTTGGATAAGCCCATGATCGCATGGCCCGAGGTGCAGCCGCCAGCATACCTTGTTCCGAATCCAACCAAAAACCCCCCGCCAACCATGAATATCAACCCTTTTGCCGTAAGCAATGCGGACCAGTTAAATATATCTTGGGGCATAAGTTCTTTAAAACTGCTCAGCCCATAGCCCCTCAATTCGCTGACCAGCTTAGGATTGAGATGAATTGGATCCGGATTCCTTAAAAAAGAAATGGCGATTATTCCGCCAAAAAAAATACCCGAAACAAAAAAAAGATTCCATGATTCCTTTTTCCAATCATATTGAAAAAAGGGAATTTTTCCAGGCAGGCAAGCAGCACAGATATGGCGAAGGGAAGAGGAAACTCCGAATGTCTTATTACCAAGTATCAGCAAAGCCGGGACGGTTAGCCCGATCAATGGGCCTGCGATATACCAGGGCCATGGCTTTCTTAAATACTCTACTAAATTCATAGACTTAATTTTGTGAATAAAGTTAGAATATTTTATTGGCCAAAAAAAAGCATTCAATATGATCAAGGAGTACTTTTGAAAAAATGTGCGCCGGTGCTAAAAATTCAATGTCAGGGTTTAACGCCTGAAGCAGGATGTGATGAAGCGGGAAGAGGATGTTTTGCTGGCCCTGTGTTTGCAGCGGCGGTGATCCTGCCTCCTGATTTTTTTCATCCCTTGCTCAATGACTCAAAACAAGTCCCTGAGCCTATCAGGGAGGAATTAAGGGTATTTATTGAACAAAATGCTCTGGATTTTGCAGTGGCTCAAGTTGATAATGAAGAAATTGACAAAATCAATATACTGAAGGCTTCATTCAAGGCAATGCATCTGGCAATCATGCAATTAAAGACAGAGCCCAACTTTTTGATCATTGACGGCCATCTTTTCACTTCATATAAAAAGATTCCCCATCTCTGTATCATTAAGGGTGATGGCATTTTTGCCGCCATCGCGGCTGCAAGCATATTGGCAAAGACTTACAGGGATGAATATATGCGGGGATTGCATGAAGAATTTCCTCATTACCATTGGAACAGAAATAAAGGTTACGGCACTCCAGAACATCGCCTTGTAATTGAAAAGTTTGGTTTGTGCAAATACCATCGTAAAAGTTTTGCTATTCATCCCATCCGTGAGGAGATGTTTTAATAGCCACCAATGATACTTTTTCCTGACCATATTAACTTGGAAGACGAAAGAGTTTTGCTTCGCCCTTTAGAGAAGGCAGATCTTGGACATCTGCTGCCTTTTGCACTTCATCAATCAGATATTTGGTCATTCTCCTCCTTCATTCCTGCTGGTGAGAGAGGTATGAAGGAATATATCGAAGATACCGTCAACCACCGCGATGCAAAAAAGGAATTCCCCTTTATTGTTTTTGATAAAATGTATGCAGCGTATGCCGGAAGTACCAGGTTCTATGATGTTCAACTGCATAATCAAACAACCCAGTTGGGCTATACCTGGTACGGCAAAAGCTATCAGCGCAGCGGATTGAACCGGCATTGTAAGTTGCTCCTGCTGACTTACGCTTTTGAAGTTTGGGGAATGGAGCGAGTGGAGTTCAGGGCACATGCAAAAAATGATCGCTCTATAAAAGCCATGAAGGACATTGGTTGCACAGTGGAGGGCATTTTGCGGAGTTCCATCCCTATGAGTTCCGGTGGCAGAAGGGATTCGATTGTTCTTTCGATTCTAAAGGATGAATGGTTCAAAGGACTGAAAGAAAAATTGTTGAACAAAATTCATTAATGTGCACCTTGTCCAGTCATCCCTTAATCAGTATCCTGGACGTCCCACTTTCCGGCCCCCATCCGCAACACAACAGGAGCATCAGATGTACAATCGACGATGGTGGATGGGAAGCGGCCACCAATGCCACCATCCACTACAATATCGACTTGGTTTTTGAATATTTCATGTATGAGTTGCGGATCGGTGTACTCTTCTACTTTATCTCCAGGAAGTGAAACACCCAGTAAGGGATGGTTCAATGACTTGACAATTTCTCGGGCGATCTTATTGTCAGGAATCCTTAGCCCGATCGTATTTTTTTTGCTTTTAAGTATCCGAGGGACTACTTTACTGGCAAGCAAAATAAAGGTATACGGACCCGGTAAATGATGCTTCAGCAAACGGTAAACGGGCGTTGAAATAGGCTTGCTATATTTACTGAGATCGCTTAGATCGTAACAAATAAAAGACAGTTGCGTTTTAGAAGGCTCGGTTTTTTTTATGATACTTATTCTATCAACCGCCCGACCTTGAAAAATATCACAGCCCAATCCATAGATGGTGTCAGTTGGATAAATGATCACTCCACCGTCAAGCAAACACTCAACAATCGTTTTAATATTTCGTGATTGGGGATTTTCCGGATGAAGTTCCAACAGCATAAGCAAAAGTAGAATTAATCGTAACTTTGTGGAAATAGCTGATTTATGCAATTGCATGCCATAGACAGAGTAAATGTAATCAGCCCTCAGGACTTTAAAAGAGACTATTATTTTCCTATGAAGCCTTTAGTTATTACAGATCTGGCCAAACAATGGCCCGCCTATAATAAATGGAATTGGGATTATTTTAAGTCTATTGTCGGGCAAAAAAAGGTAGGCCTGTACAATAACGTTAAAAGTGACGCTTATACCCCGGTGAATAAAGCGGACGATTATATGGGTTTCGGTGATTATATTGAAATGGTCCGTAAAGGGCCTGCTGAATGGCGTATTTTTCTTTTCAATCTTTTTGAACATGCGCCTCAAATAACAAGCGATTTCAATTGGCCCGATGAGCTTATGAGAGGTTTTGTAAAACGTTTTCCCATGCTTTTTGTTGGCGGAAAAGGATCGGTTACCCATATGCATTTTGATATAGATCTCTCTCATATCCTTCATACGCAATTCATGGGGAGAAAAAGAGTGTTGCTTTTTCCCTTTACGGAACAACACAAACTGTATCGAAAACCATGGGAACCTCTTAGCTTAGTCAACTTTGAAAAATATTTTGATCCCGAAAATAATAAATTAGAACCCTTAAAATACCCGGCAGTCAAGTTAGCCAAGGGGTATGAAGTCATTTTGGAACATGGCGATACGCTGTTTATGCCAGCCGGTTATTGGCATCATATGGAATATTTGGACTCCGGTTTTGCCATGAGCCTCAGAGCCATGCAAGCGGATGTTAAAGGAAAACTCAAAGGCGCCTGGTATCTTTTGGGAATGAGGAATATCGACACCCTGATGAAAAAGACAGCACCCGTCTGGTGGTATAATTATAAGAAAGAAAAAACATTCAGATCCGCGGGTAGGGAGCTGGAAACAAGCTCTGGTAGGGCGTTTCAGGAAAATTAGTGGCTCTTTTGAATATTTTTTTATCCATCATTTGCAAAAAAATAATAAAAAAATTGCTTTTTAAAGAAACAGTCTTTACTTTTATCACGCTTATTGTTGAATCTACCCGCATAAATAGGCAAATACTTCAAACCGTTCCGATCCAATTTCCAAATCTTATTCCAATTTCCAGTTTTGTATTTATCGCATCCTGTATAGATTGTTTGGAGTTCATCTCCAGCGATTTAATTTGACCTATCCTTTCATACCAGCGTATTTATTTTCTTTACCCTTCAAAAACGATTCATATTATTCCTTATCCAGGAGATAATGGATAATGCAATTTTGGATTGGCATATCTGTTCCTGGGATTAAAACAAAATGGCAAATACGCAATATCTTTCTTTTTGTGGTTTCAGAGGTAAGCACAGGCCGGCGATGTCTATCGCTGGCTCTTTTTTTCCAACAACTACAAAAAAGTAAAACTTTTTTCACTGTGAATAAACCAATAAAAAACCGTCTTGTATTTAGCAAGACGGTTCTTTTCCAAGTATCCGGTAGTGAAATGTCATTCAATAGTCCAAGTTTCATTACCCCTAAGCAGCTTGTCTAAATCTCCTTTTCCTTTGCTCTTGATGACTTCTTCCAATTGAAGATTCATCATTTCTTCATAACAGGGCCGGTCGGTTTCATAAAAAATACCAAAAGGCCTTGGTAGATGATCTCCTTTTTTGGGATCGTCAAACATACGGACCAATATCTGTGCTTTGTAGAAATCTTTCTCATCGTGGATCCAGAGATCCTCTGCCTGAACACCATTACCAATTTCCACCACCACAGGTTTAAACCCATCAAGCTTAATTCCTTTATTTTGTCCTGCTCCAAAAAGCAGCGGCTTACCTTGTTCAAGAAAAAGGGTCTCTACTGGTTTGGTGGTCTTTTCAGTAAAAATCTCAAATGCTCCGTCATTAAAAATATTGCAATTCTGATAAATTTCCAGAAAAGAGGATCCTTTGTGCTGGTAACTGCGCAAAAGAAGTTGCTGCAAGTGTTTAGGATCACGATCCATGCTGCGCGCGATGAAGGTTGCATCGGCTCCCATAGCCAGGGCAAGTGGATTAAAGGGATGATCGATACTTCCGTAGGGTGTGGATTTGGTTATCTTTTGCTCCTCGGAAGTGGGAGAATATTGCCCCTTGGTTAGGCCATAAATCTGGTTATTGAATAACATCACGTTCACATCGAAATTGCGCCTCAACAGGTGAATGGTATGGTTACCGCCGATGCTGAGGCTATCCCCGTCACCAGTAACGATCCACACACTCAGCTCGGGCCTCGTGGCCTTTAGTCCTGACGCTATGGCCGTTGCACGACCGTGTATCGAATGCATGCCATAAGTTTCCATATAATATGGGAACCGGCTGCTGCAACCGATACCTGAAATAATCACTATATTTTCTCTTGGGATGCCGAGTGTAGGCATGATCTTCTGTACTTGCGCTAGTATCGAATAGTCCCCACAACCCGGACACCAGCGAACTTCCTGGTCGGTGACAAAATCCTTAGCTGTTAATGCGGGCAGAGGAATCGTATTTGTTTCACTCATGTAAAATCGTTTCAAAACAAAATTATGCATTTCCCCTGGAAATGTCTAGGATTTACCCCGGTGAATTGAGCCAATATTGGTTTAAAGTTGAAGAAAATCTATAACCACTCCTTTCTGCATTACCCAGGAAGGTGGTTCTTATCACTGGCATGCCGGACATTGGGGACATGGCAGATCAGGCCGGGTATGGCATGGAGGGAATTGGGAATTACATGGGGGAGGCTGGAGATGGCATCGCGGATTTTGGCAATAAATCCTACATAACCCGCCTGCTGAAAGGCATTAAGGAAAGTTCCATCAATTTCAAGTGTTGGCGTGCGAAAGGAATTCCGATAATAGTAAGGAATAGTATGGCCGCAAAAAAGAGATGAATCAGGGCCGTATACAATCCTCCGCAAATAAGCCAGACAATATTGAAAAAAAGGGAAAGACAGCCGCTGCTGTTTTGTGAAGGAACAACCTGACGGCCAAAAGGCGATAATACCAGTCCTGCTATCTTAAAACACTGTAAGCCCCAGGGAATGCCGATAATCGTGATGCAGAGTATAAAACCGCCAACGATATAACCTAGGGCAGACAGGAGACCGCCAAAGATGAGCCAGATGATATTGCCGATCAAGTTCACAAAATAAATATAGGTGTTTTTGGGATTTCCCAGAGTTAGAGTTTCATGGCAAAAAAAAGAGGGAGCTGATTGATTCAATCAGCACCCTCTTATCGAAACAAGGTAAATTGTAGATTAGTACCTGCTGTTACTGTAATTGCCTCTCCTTTCGAAAGAGCCGCCGCCGCCGCCTTTATTGCCGCCACTGCGTTCTTCTTTTGGCCTGGCCACTGACACACCGATGGTCCTTCCATCAACTGATGCCCCATCCAATTCAGCGATTGCTTTTTTTGCTGCCTCATCATCGGGCATTTCAACAAAAGCAAAACCGCGCGACTTGTTCGTAAACTTGTCGTTAATTACTTTGGCAGAAGACACTTCTCCGTATTCTGCAAAATACTCTCGTAAGTCTTCGTCTCTGACGTTAAAACTTAAATTTGAAACATAAATGTTCATAACTAAATAACTGATTAAAAATGACTAAATAACAAGCTGATCAAAAAGCAGGTGTAAAGAAGACTGACCATTACAGGGGAATGTGTAGCAGAAATGACGTTCACTTACTAAATGCTGTCTCAGCTCAATGAGCCACAAAGATACTTAATTTCCCCGATAAAGTCTAAATTAATTTCGACGCAAGCTCCTGAATGCCAATATTGCACTGAACAACATCAATATGCCACCCAGTAAAAAAGAGGCACCCGGGAAAAGGACAGGAGCCTTCGTACTTGTAAAAAAGGCAAATAAATTTGTCATCAGGGGAGGTCCGAAGATGGAAGTTGCACTCATCAAACTTGTCAAAGCTCCCTGTAACTCACCTTGTTCGTTGGCAGGTACTTGTCCAGCCATAATGGCCTGCATGGAAGGGCCAGCAATACCCCCCAGGCAATAAGGGATCAAAAAAGCAAACATCATCCAGCTTTGCGTTGCAAACGCAAATAAAAACATCCCCAAACTATATAGGCACAAACCTATATAAGTGCAGCGCTCATTGCCAATTTTTGGGATCACAATCCTGATCAACCCAGCTTGAACACTAGCGATCAACAAGCCTACCGTAGCTAAGGAAAGACCCACCATTTTTGGGCTCCAATTAAAACGGTATACCGTAAAGAAATTCCAATTGCTCTGTACGGCATGAGACGCAAGATATACCAGGGTCAGGGAAAAAATGAGTCCGCCGATAGCTGGATATTTTTTTAAATGAAGTAAGGATCCCAAGGGGTTGGCTCTTCTCCAGTCAAAGGGCCTGCGGTTCTCCTTAGCCAAAGACTCGGGTAGGATAAAATAACCATAAAGCCAGTTCAGTAAACTTAAAGCGGCGGCGGCATAAAAGGGCGCCCGAACTCCAAACCCGCTCAATAAGCCCCCTATGGCAGGGCCAATGATGAAACCCAACCCAAAGGCTGCGCCGATCAAACCGAAATTTTTGGCCCTGTTTTCAGATGTGCTGATATCAGCAATATAGGCCGACGCCGTGGAAAAACTAGCTCCTGTAATTCCTGCGATCGTCCTACCGACAAAAAGCCAGCCGAAACTGGGCGCGAAACCGAGGAAAAGATAGTCTACGCCAAAGCCGAATAATGAAAACAGCAAAACCGGCCGACGACCATATTTATCACTGAGGTTACCGAGTATCGGGGCACAAATAAACTGCATTAATGAATATACAAACAGCAGCCAACCGCCATCTTTGCTGGCCTGATTGACAGGAATATGCTTCATTCCTGAGATCAGCTCTGGCATGACCGGGATAATCAGCCCCCAGCCGACTACATCTACAAGAACGGTGATAAAAATAAACCCAAAGGCAGCTTTTTTGCTAGGCATTATTTCTGTTTTTCAATCATCGGCAGCGTAATGAATCCCTGCTTCATTTCGAACACGGTCAAGCGTTTCCATAAGCAGCAGGCTGTCTGCATGGCTCATTACAGGGCTCTCTGTCAGCCCCAATCGCAGACAGTCACCCACATGACGGGCTTCGTATTGATACCCAAATCCGGGTTCCTTTTCAAATGGAATGAGTTGCTTCGAATCTACCCTGCCAGGATAGAATTCGATGCTGGTGCTGGGTTCATAAAAACGATTGGTCAACCGAATCCTCCCTTTTTCTCCATTGATATCTGCCTCCGTTGCTAAATCAGAAGTAAAACTTGAAAACAATTGTGCGAGGGCTCCATCAGCATACTTGAACAATACAGCACATTGTTCATCCACACCCGTACTGGCCGCTGTCATTGAAGCTTCAATCCCGTCCGGCCGGCCAAGTATCGAAAGAGCCATAAACACATTGTAAATACCGATATCCAGCATGGTTCCGCCGCCAAGTGCAGGATCAAAAAGTCTTTTTGGAACTGGTGGTGCAGGTAAAAAGCCAAAATTTAGGAGCATACTCCTGATTCTTCCAATTCTCCCTTCCCGGGTCATTTCAATGACCTTATTAAAATGCGGAAGGAATTTTGTCCATAGCGCCTCCATTAAAAAAAGCTTTTCCCTTCTGGCCACCATGATCATTTCTTTTGCCTGAGTTGAGTTGATGGCAAATGCTTTTTCACAAAGCACCGCTTTTCGGTGTCCCAGGCAAAGCAAGCTGTGTTCATAATGAAATCCATGAGGTGTGGCTATATAAATAACATCAACTTCCGGGTTCGACACCAGGCCTTCATAACTGTCATGTCTGTGGTTTACATGGAATTCATCGCCAAATTCCTCTGCGATAGTCCGGTCGCGCGAGCCAACTGCAATAAGTTTGGCATCCCCGACATGGCGGAGATCAGCAGCGAATTTCCGCGCTATCCGGCCGCAGCCCAGGATTCCCCAGCGAATGCATTTTGTCATATGTCTTGAATTGGGGTTGAATAGACCCAGAGATGGCTAAATTAAGCATTTTGATAATTCCGCAGACTCCGGAAAATGCATCAGCCCATTCATAAAATAATGTATTTACGAATATTAATCTTTTGGTAAATTAGCTTCACAAATTGAACTATGCAGCAATATAAAAAAATAGCAGTTGTCCTTGCACTGATCTTTTCCATATTTTTAGGAATCGCCGCCACCCGGCCTCCGGAGGATCCTCCACATAAGAATCTGAAGATATTGCCAAAAAATATCAGTCACGAAGATCTGGATAAGGTTATGGACGGTTTCAAAGCTGCGCTCGGGGTGAAATGCGATTTCTGCCATGCTCCATCGAGCGACAGTACATCTCATAAACTCGATTTTGCAAGTGACCAAAAACCTGAGAAAAATATTGCCCGCCATATGATGCGCATGACTGGCAAAATCAACAAAAAATTTTTCAGTTTCAATAAAGATGATCAGGGAGTAACCGTTCCTGCGATTAGTTGCGTGACCTGCCACAGGGGAAATCCCCACCCCGAAGAAAAATAATGGCTTATTGCTTTGACCCCTGCTTCTAAAGCTATAAAATTTGATAAGAATTTCCAGGTCTGATAGGTGCTGGATAAAATTCGAATCATAGAATCATATATAATTCGCTATGTATTTTGAGTTTTACGCCACATTCTTTAAATGCCTAATTTTATGCCTCTTATTTGAAAAATATGGCGAACAATTTATTCGATTTTGGTATGATTGGGTTGGGAACCATGGGGCGAAACTTATTACTGAATATGGCAGATCATGGCTTTGAGGTGATTGGCTTTGACAAAGATGCTCAGAAAGCCGCCCTTCTGGAATCATCAGCTACGCCCGGTACGAAGGTTAAAGGGGTAAATACGCTGGCAGAAATGGTCAAGCTATTAAAGCTCCCGCGAAAATTAATGATGCTCGTTCCTGCAGGCAAGCCAGTAGATGATGTGATTGCCGATCTCCTTCCCCTATTAGGACCGGGTGATATTTTGATAGATGGCGGTAATTCCCATTATACCGACACGCTCAGCCGGCTGAGCTATCTGAAGGGGAAAAATATTCATTTCATGGGAGTCGGTATATCCGGTGGAGAGTATGGAGCCAGGACAGGTCCAAGCATCATGCCGGGTGGCGATCCTGTGGCATATACATTTGTACAGCCCATACTGGAAGCAGTCGCAGCAAAAGTCAATAATAGTCCATGTGTTGCGCATCTGGGGAAAGACGCTGCGGGGCACTATGTGAAAATGGTGCATAACGGAATTGAATATGCCATTATGCAACTTATTAGTGAAACCTATGATCTTCTGCATCGTGGAATCGGGTTGAATAACGACGAATTATCCAAAGTATATAAGACCTGGAATGAAGGTGAATTACAATCTTATCTCGTTGAAATTACCAGGGATATTTTTCTGAAAAAGGATGATAAAACAGGTAACCGCCTGGTGGATATGATCCTGGATAAAGCAGGTTCAAAGGGCACGGGTAAATGGACTTCCCAGGACGCTATGGATCTAGGCGTTCCTGTTCCGGTAATTGATATGGCTGTTTCCTTGCGTGATCTTTCATCCTATAAAGAGGAAAGGGTGCAAGCATCAGGATTATATAAATCTGCGAGCATTCCCATTGCGGTGCCCGCCGAAGTTTTTATTCAGCAAGTGCATGATGCCTTATATTTTTCCATGATCATTTGTTATGCGCAAGGATTGGCTATGTTGCATAAGGCTTCCCAGGACCTGGATATGCAGATTCCCCTTCCGGAAGTGGTCAGGATTTGGAGAGGGGGCTGTATCATTCGTTCTTCTTTACTTGAAGTATTCTTTAGTGCCTATCAGGCTAACCCACAACTTTCTAACCTTTTGCTGGATAAAAATATTGCAAAATTGGTGATGCCTAAAAAACAACCCATTCAACATGTCATTATGCATGCAACCCAAACGGGATATCCGATTGCCGGATTCATGGCTTCATTGAGTTATTTCGATGCATATCGAAGTGAACATTTGCCAACCAATTTGATCCAGGCCCAACGGGATTATTTTGGGGCCCATACCTATCAGCGAACAGATGAGCCAGGTATCTTTCATACAGAATGGGAAAAATAATCATTGGATATCCGCTCTCTTTTGGAGATCAGACGTGAAAATAAAAACTATTTATAGGCGAAAATAAGATTATGCAAAACCACAAAAGACCACCCACCTCACTTCTATTTATCTTCGGAGGCAGCGGCGATTTGAATTACAGGAAACTTTCCCCGGCTCTCTATAATTTATTTATAGACGGATGGATGCCTGAAAAGTTTGGCATCGTAGGCATTGGCAGGACCGAATATTCGGATGAAAAATACAGGTCCAGGTTACTCGAAGGCATAGAGCAATTCAGCCGGAGAAAAGGAGGTGATAATCCTCACTGGGATGAGTTTTCCAAAAAGGTGAACTATCTGAATATGGATGCAGAAAATCAGGCAGAGTACCAAAAGATTGCAGATATCGTTAAAGCCAAAGAACAGGAGTTTGGGGAACATCCTAATGTAATCCTCTATATGGCAGTAGCGCCACAGCTGGTACCTGATATTGCAAAAAAAATTGGCCCGCTCAATATCAGTACAGATAGAAAATGTACCCGCATCGTTGTCGAAAAACCCTTTGGCCACGACCTGAAAAGCGCCCATGACCTTAATCAACTGCTCAAAAGCATGTTCGAGGAGAACCAGATCTATAGAATCGATCACTACCTCGGAAAAGAAACAGTACAAAATATTCTGGCATTGCGTTTCGCAAATACCTTGTTTGAACCTATTTGGAACCGGCGATTTATAGATCATGTCCAAATTACGGCTGCAGAGACGGTTGGCTTGGAAGGAAGGGGTGGTTATTATGAGAAGTCCGGGGCACTAAGGGATATGGTTCAAAATCATATTCTGCAGCTGATCTGTATGATCGCTATGGAAGCCCCCGTTTCTTTTGAAGCCGATGAGATCAGGAACAAAAAAGTGGATGTGCTCAATGCCATCCGAAAAATCAGTATTGAAGATGCCCATCAGTACTCTGTTAGGGGACAATATGGAGAAGGATGGATGAAAGGGGAAAAAGTTCCCGGTTACCGGCAAGAAAAAAATGTCGATCCTGCATCGACAACTGACACCTTCGCGGCGGCAAAGTTTTATGTCGACAATTGGCGCTGGCAGGGGGTTCCATTCTATGTAAGGACCGGAAAATATCTTCACCAGAAGACCACCATTATTACCATACAATTTAGTCCGGCGCCCAATTTTGCATTTCCGCCTGAGTCCGCTGAAACCTGGAGACCTAACCGTTTGTCAATAAGTATCCAGCCAGAAATGGATATTCGCCTGAGGTTCCAAGCCAAGCGACCAGGGCAATCCATGACATTGAATCCTGTAGACATGATTTTCAGTTACAATGATACCTATGAAGGCGGAGAGCCAGAAGCTTACGAAACACTGTTGCTTGATGTGATGGAAGGGAATGCTACGCTTTTTATGCGGGGAGACCAGGTGGAGGCAGCATGGAAAATCATTATGCCCATATTAGATTCCTGGGAAAACAGGCCACCGGTGGATTTTCCAAATTATGCACCGGATTCCTGGGGGCCGGAAGATGCTGAAGCCTTGATCGCCAGGGATGGCCATAATTGGATAACGCTGCCTTCTATTTCCAAGTAATCAGGAATACCACTTCTCATTTCCACAAATCCTTATTCAAAATGCCATTACATATTTATAAAGACACCGAATTAATGAGTGTTGATTGTGCAAAATGGATTTGTGAATCTATCGCTGAAACTGTACAAACCAAGGGTAGGTTTACCTGGGTTTTGTCGGGTGGAAATACACCTAAAACCTTATATGAATTACTGGCAGCCAGTCCTTACCGGGAAAAAATCCCTTGGGAAAAATTACATATATTCTGGGGTGATGAAAGGGCCGTTCCCTTTGATGACCCGCGGAATAATGCAAAAATGGCATATGACAATTTATTAAATCAGGTACCAGTTCCTGCTTCGCAGATACACGTGATGCGCACCGACATCCCTCCTGAAGAATCAGCAGTAGCCTATGAAAAGATCCTTCAGCAATATTTCCCTTCCGCTAATCGCACAAAAACATCGACCGTTGGGGGCCATACCTTCGATCTTGTCTTGCTAGGGATGGGAGAAGATGGTCATACGCTTTCTTTATTCCCGGGTACCGAAGTGGTGCAGGAGGAAAAAGCATGGACCCGGGCTTATTTTCTTAAAGCTCAGGATATGTACCGGATCACCCTGACCAAATCAATTGTAAACCTGTCTGCAAAAGTGGCCTTTCTGGCAACGGGACCGGATAAAGCAAAGGCCCTGGAACAGGTGCTGGAGGGTCCCTTCAATCCAGATCTCTATCCTTCACAGGTAATCCGTCCATTAACCGGGGAATTGCACTGGTTTATTGACGAAAAAGCGGCCAGCGGATTGTCTTATAAATAGGAATCTCTTTTTCTTCGCTTATATACTTTCAGTGTTCACTTCTATGGTATCGTACACCAGGACTTTAGTCCAAAGGCCGGAATAGTCTTCAACGAATTGCAAATGGATAGGATCAATTTGATAACTAGCCTGGTCCTCTGCGTTGGAAAAGAATAGAAGCCAGGAAAGTGAATAGGAATGATCGATCACGTCGCGGTCCGTATCTGCTGGCTGACCGATGTGAAATTCCTTGATGGTCTTTATCCTCGTTAATTTTTGCAAACCTTCCCTCAATTTTAAAAAATCAGATTTGCTGTCTGGGTTTTTTAACCAAAAAAATACATGATGAATAAAAATATGGGAAAGAGCCATGCTGGATGATTTATAAATTTCAGCAAACTTACGGCGGGAAATCAAGCTAAGGCCAAGTAAACACAAGATTTATGTATTACCGAAACATTCTAGAATAACTCCCGGATCAACGCATTGGTCAATTTTCTTTCGCCTTTAGTCCAGAATGCGTTCGGGGGAGGGAATTCATTGATATTGTAGCCTGCTTGTTTGTCAAAATCAAAAACGGCATGGCAAAGCTCGTCCAATACCAGTGCACATTTTAGCCAGTCTCTCGACCAAATGATCGCCAAATTGGTTAATTTTTCTTCTTCCCTAAATTGGAGGGCATCGTAAATATGCAAAGCGTCCAATATCCGGGGAACTGGCTTTTCGGGGTCTGTTTCAACAGCATAGAAATAACCCATATCGCCATCATCTTCAAAAATAACACCATATTTATTTTCTGAGGAATGGCTCTCAATAAAAGCATCGGTTCCTTTCCTGAAGGCCTTTTCCTGCATCAGAAACCCATTCATTGTCGCATATTTTTTAACCAATCCAAAATACCTAAATATATCTTTTGTGCGACCGCCCTTCGGAATTTCGGGCTCAGTATCTTTTTTTCGTCTTCCCTGTTACTAAGAAATGCAACTTCAACGAGTGCATTTGGATAATCCATAGGTCCGTTCAAAGCAAAATTAAAATTCCCCACGTTGCCATATTCCTTTAAACCCAGGCTGAGTAATTGCTTTAGCAGGGCCTGGCTTAACGGACGGAAACCGATATGGCGGTAGTAGGTGCTGACTCCTTGAACACTGTCTTGGTCGGCTGAATTAAGGTGGAGGCTGATCAACAAATCAGGATTGAAAAGTCTTAATAATTCCATTCTTTCAACCATGCTCAATGAAGTGTCCTTCGTGCGTGTCATGAACACTAAGCTGACTCCAGCATTTTTCAATGCTTTTTCAAGATCCTTTGCGAATAAAAGGGTATAATCCTTCTCCTCCACTTTACTGGTAATTCCGCTGGTACCACTATTATCACCACCATGGCCGGCATCAATAGCGATATGAAGCTTTCGGATATCCAAAAGCGGTGGTTGCCTTTTGATGCGGATCATGAGTTTTTTGCCCCCGCTGTCATAAGCCACTGTATGACCCCAAAATGACTGGTGCTTCAATTCAATATAGATTCTCAATACATCATCTTCCACCTGTTCATACCAGCAATTACGGATTTCTTTCGCTGTCCGAAGCTGGGTTATCCAATTGGTATTGGTGGTAACTCCATACAGATCAATTGCGATCCGGGAGGGGTCGATGAGCTGCAGGCTATGGTAAGGAAATTTTTCGTCTACATTTACAGTGAGGTAATCAAAGTTTGAATCCCCGTAGACCTTCCATGCTCCGCTGAGAAAAGGATTATGGACCAAGGATCGATTGGCTTCCTTATCCAGCAATAGGACATCTTCCTTTGGAATATAAGCGGAATGATATTTCGAAAGCCTGACTTTGTAGTCGTCATTAAAGCTATCTGTAATTTTTAGGGCTATCCCAGAATCAAGATATCCCATTTTGGCACCACCCAACCTGTCGGTTCCAATTCCGTATTCCAGGAAAGGCAGTTTACCTGTGGTACGTGCAAGCCAAATGCTATCCTGAGATAAAACTACATTACTAGTACATAAGAAAAGCAATAAAAATCCAATCCTTTGCATCGATAAAGATTCTAAATGGGCTAGCTATCCTATCTATTCTGATTCGACTGGCTCTGATACCGCTTTGATTGCAGGTTGGGTTGACGGTTTTTGCAGTTCCCTTTCATCAAATAATTTTTTTATATCCGTTTTCAATAATTCCATTTCAGCAATCAGTGAAATATGCACTGCATGTTTTGTTTCTAATTCCTTTTGTAGAGACAGGTTATTTTGTTTAAATAGTTCCAGCTGGGCTTGCGTAACATCTTTATCCAAGACACCATTTTTCGACGATTCCAGTTCATGCTCCAGATGAACATACTTTTCTTTTAGTATTTTTAATTCGGTTTCCATTGGAATGACCTTACCCGCATATTCTGTTGCAGCCTTCAGACGCAATTCCGCCTCTAATTTTTTTCTTTCCGCAAAGTTGATCGCCGCCCTGGCCCTCTTGGTATCTTCTTCAGCCCCCCTTACTTTCTGCTCCCATACCATCGCCTTTGCCAATGTTTCCCTGGAAGCCTTCAGCTTGGCTTCCCAATCGGTCTCCGATTTAATTTTTGCCTCCTGCAGTAATTTCATCCTGTCTTCTACATCACCGATCAGTCTGGACAATCTTTTGATTTCCTGATTTTTCTCTTCAATCCCATGACCAAATTTATTTTTTTCATCAGAAAGTACGCGAATATCTCCTTCCAGCGCTTTAACCCGGTTACTCAGTTCAACTACGGCTTTCTCACAGTGCTTTTCCGCAGATGCTATATTGGATTTGAAATTTTTGAATTCATTCTCTGCACGCTTGTATTTGAGTTCGGACGCTTCCACCGCATGAAGCCATTTTTTTTGATCCGTCTTCTTTATAGTATACCGGCAAAACAAATAACCAGCTACGGCGGCGATGATCAATATCAGAAGATTATCCCAGGCGAATGTAGTATCGCCATGTTGAAAGATGTTTAGCAAAAGCATGGTGAACCAATTTATAGTTAACAATTACAGGTTTACCTGAACATGGGCTACCCCCATCGGCTTAGAAGAGAATTTACGGGCATCGTAAGATAGGCAATCTATTTAAATTAAAACCCAAAAATGTTAGATCGGTCAAAGTGAAATCCCCATATGACTACAGCGGGTATTTATTATCCCCACTCAATTTGGCGGCGATCCTTCTTTTCGCATCCTTACTGTTAAAAGGCGTTGATTTGGTGAATCTTTTCAAACCCAACAACATCATATTTTGCTCATCCCCGTCTGCGAATGCATTGATGGCATCTTTGCCAGATTTATTGATGTGGTCTGCGGCATCATATAAATATGTTCTCGTGATATCGAGTTCAAAACTGCATGCCTGCTCACCCCGCTGATCCACCAACTTCATCACCCTCAAAAGTGCGCTTTCCGCATGAAAGGTTTCAATGGCCATATCAGCTATGTTCATTAAAATTTCCTGCTCGTTGCTGATTTTTGCCATGAGTTTTTGTACTGCAGCGCCAGCCGTCATCAGGATAGCCTTCTTAAAATTGAGGATGGCATTTTTTTCTTTGGCGAATGCGCCTTCCTCCCGGTTACTGAAGTCAGGAATACTCATGAGCTCTTTACTGACCGACATCGCCGGTCCCATAAGGTCAAGACGGCCTTTCATGGCTCTCTTTAAGACCATATCCACAGTCAATAAGCGGTTAATCTCATTAGTGCCTTCAAAAATCCGGTTAATGCGGCTATCCCGGTATGCCTTTGAAATCACATATTCATCGCTGAATCCATTCCCTCCGTGGATCTGTACTCCTTCATCCACGACGAAATCCAGCGCTTCGCTGCCAAACACCTTCAGCATGGCGCATTCAATCGCATATTCTTCTGCAGCCCCCAGAAAAGCCTCGTTAAAGGGCTTGCCGGCAGCGAATAACTCGCGCTCTTTGTCATCGATCCATTTGGCCGTCCGGTACAAGGCGCTTTCGCCAACCCACATGAGAATTGCCATTTCAGCCAGTTTATTCTTTATTGCCCCAAAATTGGCAATTGCCGTTTTAAATTGTTCACGGGTATTCGCATATTGGATACTGGTAGTAGCGGCCCTTTTGGAAGCTCCGAGTGTGGCCGCACATAATTTCAGGCGGCCAAGGTTAAGGATATTGAATGCTATGATATGACCTTTCCCAGCTTCTCCCAGAAGGTTTTCCACAGGGACCTTACAATCCTGGAAATACAATTGAACTGTAGAGGATCCTTTTATTCCCATTTTATGTTCCTCAGGGCCTTGTGTAAATCCTTCAAATCCTCTTTCCACAATGAATGCGGAAAATTGTTCGCCATTAATTTTGGCAAAAATGGTGTAGACGTCTGCAAAACCTCCATTGGTGATCCAGCATTTCTGGCCATTAAGAAGATAATATTTACCATCTGCGCTGAGTTTGGCGCTTGTTCTTGCGCCTAACGCGTCACTGCCGCTGTTTGGCTCCGTCAGGCCATAAGATCCTTTCCATTCACCCGTGGCTAATTTGGGGATGTATTTTTCCTTTTGTTCGTCGGTCCCGAAATATAAAATCGGAAGGGTCCCGATTCCCGTATGCGCCGCGACGGCGACAGAAAAAGAAAAACCTCCTCCCAAGGCCTCATTGACCAAGGTGGCAGTGATAAAATCTTTTCCCAGGCCGCCAAAATTTTCCGGAACTGAAGTGCCCAGCAGGCCCTGGTCGCCGGCCTTTTTCACTAATAAAGGCATCAGGCCGGGCTCAAGCTTGTCAATACGGTCCAGGACAGGAAGCACTTCCGAATCCAGGAAAGAAGCACACATATCCTTTACCATTTGCTGTTCTTCATTAAAATCTTCAGGGATAAAGCTGTCAAAAGCAATACTTTCTTTAACTAACCATTCGCCTCCTTTAAAAGACAGCTTCGAATCTGTTGTTGTGCTCATAAAAATTGTTTTTTCAATGAATAATTGTCATTTCAAGTTATCGTAGACTTTTTGCAGGACTTCTTTACAAAGATTAATTTGGTTAACCGGTACTCCGTCCAAAGCCTCATTTAACGTTTCTTCGGCCAGGAGCATGGTCTGTTCCTGCAATTTCTGGGCCTGTTTGGTTAGACGGATCAGATTAATACGGCGGTCTTTTTCAGAGGCCACCCTGTTCACCAGTTGTAATTTTTCCAGGTTATCCACCAGGCGGGTAATACTGGGTTTATCACGGAAGGTGGCGCTGCACAATTCCTGCTGGCTCTTTCCATCCTCCTTCCATAGATGGTATAAGACACTCCATTGTTCAATGGTCAGATTCAAGCCGGCGGTATTGAACTTTTTCTGGAGCCGGCGGGCAATGGCGATCGAACCCTTACCCGTAATAAAGCTGTACAATTCTCCTTTCTTAAATTGGTTGTTTGGCATATAGTTAGTTAAACAACTAAAATAAATTTAATACTTATTTGTTTAATTCGCAAAAAATTGAAAAATATTTTTTATCATGCAATGCTCGAACCCATTAGCCTGATCCATGCATACTGAGTTGGTTGTTTTTAAGTCTTCCCTCATACACTATTCCCGATGGGGATCAGGGCCCGAAGTATGGATAGGTATCCCAGGATACGGGGCATCTTCGGATTGCTTTAATTTCCTGACCGGCCATTTGGCAAGTGAAGAGTTCACTTTGGTTGTCATTGATCTCCCTTTTCATGGTAGAACCCTATGGAAGGACAGCTTAAGGTTTGAAGTGCTGGACCTCATTGGGATTATAGAACAGATATTGGGCCTTGTAAACCGAAAAGCGGCAAATTTTAATTTATTCGGGTTCAGCATGGGCGCTAGAGTAGCGCTAAGCCTGACTGAAAAAATCCCTGAAAGAATCATTAAGCTGGTATTGATTGCGCCTGACGGATTGCATAGCAATGCATGGTATTTTTTGGCTACGCAAAATTCCTGGGGAAATCGCTTGTTCCGCGTAACGATAAAACATCCCGCCTGGATTTTTTTGCTCCTTAGGGTGGGTAAATTTTGCCGGATCGTTGATCCGGAGTTATTCAATTTTGCCAACCATTTTATTCAGGATAACAGTTCGCGCGAAGATTTGTATAACCGTTGGACAGTATTAAAAACCTTTAATCCAAATTTATCCTTTATCAAATCAGGTATTGATAAATATAAGATCCCTGTTGAGCTGCTTTTCGGGAAAGACGATCCTATGGCAAAAGAAAAATATGGAGAAATGTTCAGGAGTGGAATTGAATCATTTTGCAGGATCCATTTAATTGAGGGAACTCATCAATTATTGAAAGAACAAAATGCAAGCATCATACTTTCTTTGATCAAAAAATAGATCTGGTATATTTATGCTGCAAATACGATGTTTCTGATAATTCTCATATCACTGCTACTGATCACCGTTTATGCATACATAATCGGTTTTTACCGGAAAGCCTGGAATCGGATTCCTGTTTTTCAATCCCAGGATTCGACCGGTTTAGATCAGGTGCGTATCGCAGTCATTGTCCCAGTCCGCAATGAAGAAAAAAATATTGGAAAATGCCTAGACGCACTGGCAGCTCAACAATATCCTTCAGGGCTTTTCCAGGTCATTGTGGTTGATGATCATTCGACGGATGGAACCTGGGACCAGTTGAATAGTCTGCGCTTTGAAAAAATGAATACCCGCTACCTGAGATTGGCAGATTATACAGAGCAGGATGAAATGGGTGGTTCATTTAAAAAATTTGCCATAGAAACCGCCGTCAATATTTCCAGAGAGGAATTGATATTGACTACAGACGCCGATTGCAGACCCGGGCCGCAATGGTTGTCCATTATGGCAGAAGCCTACCGCAAGAGTGGCGCAAAGATGATCGCAGCGCCTGTAAAAATAGAAGCGGACCGGTCACTCCTTTCGGTTTTTCAGACACTTGATTTTTTGACACTTCAGGGAATAACCGGGGCAGCCGTGTTTACAAGAACCCATTCGATGTGTAACGGCGCAAACCTGGGATTTGATAGAAGGGCTTTTGCAGAAGTGGGAGGATACCGGGATATCGACGATATTCCCTCTGGCGACGATATGTTACTGATGCATAAGATGTACAAAAAATATCCGCAAGGTATTTTCTTTCTGAAAAGCAGAGAAGCGATTGTTCCGACCCAACCCGAGAGAAGCTGGAAGAACTTACTCAATCAGCGCATCCGTTGGTCCAGCAAAGCTGATCAATATGATGACAAAAGAATATTTAGGGTATTGTTATTCGTTTACTTTTTCAATCTCCAATTTGCCGCCTTATTGGTCGCAAGCTTCTTCAATAAGAGGTATATTTTCATATTGGTGATCATGCTGGTTTGGAAAACAGTCATTGAATTTCCTTTTGTCAGAAAAATTGCCTTTTTTTTTGATCAACAAAAGCTGCTCGCGTTCTTCCCCTTTCTTCAGCCCTTGCATATCCTCTATGTGTTGACGGCAGGTTGGTTTGGAAAATTTGGCTCCTATGAATGGAAGGGCCGGACAGTGAGGAGATCAGACCAGGGGAGATCTGCTTCCTTTTATCACAACGTATGGAAACGCTTAAAAAAAAATATTGGCGCCGTGATCGGAATGGGCCTGATTTTCATTTCTGTGCTCATAGCAGCATTCGCCTATCTTATTGCACCGGATCATTCTCATGATGCTAATCGCATGATTGTGGAAATCGGGGGCCGCAAGCCCGGCTTCACACAACAATTCCTGCTCCTCAGAAACGGGAAAACGGCAGCACCTGCATCCTTTCTTTCCCGCCTGATTCATGGCACCGACGAGGGGTTCAGCTATATCCCCATAAATTCGTATGAACAAAAAAAAGACAGCCTGGTCATCCATCAATTCATTGATGAAGGCCTGGAAGAGCGAGTTGCTTATCCAATTACAAAAAGCCAATCCGATTCGAAGGGTGCATTGGCTCCTTATATTATAAAATCAAAAACCTTTTGGCTGGGAACTGATCAGTATGGCCGTGATATTTTAAGTCGTCTCCTGATCGGTGTCAGGGTAAGCCTTAGTGTTGGACTAATCACCGTGATCATTTCCTTAAGTATTGGCGTTTTACTCGGTGCGCTGGCTGGTTATTTCCGGGGTTGGGCGGACGATCTGATTATGTGGCTAATCAATGTGATTTGGAGTATACCCACCTTACTGTTGGTTTTTGCCATCACCCTGATTTTGGGAAAAGGTTTTTGGCAAATTTTTATAGCCATCGGTCTAACTTTATGGGTAAACACAGCAAGAATCGTCAGAGGACAGGTCCTGGTAGTTAGGGAACTGGAATATGTTCAGGCCGCCAGGGCGCTTGGTTTTTCTACTTTCAGGATTTTATTTCGTCATATTCTTCCCAATGTGATGGGGCCGGTGATGGTAGTGGCGGCTTCCAATTTCGCGTCTGCCATCATCATTGAAGCAGGATTGAGTTTTTTGGGCATTGGGGTTCAGCCTCCGCAGCCAAGTTGGGGGCTCATGATAAAAGAGAATTATAATTTTATTATCACACACAATCCCATGCTGGCCCTGGTCCCTGGTCTCGCCATTATGCTCCTCGTGCTTGCTTTTAATCTTTTGGGCAATGGCTTAAGAGATGCCATGGATGTAAGAGGGTAAATTATTCCGCCTCCTGGTAAACCTGCACATTTCTGTTAAAGCTTTCTTCGAGTGAAATAAAAGTTTCTGTTCGTTCGATACCCTTTATTTTCTGAAGCTCATCGTGCAGTACAAAACGAAGTTGATTAATGTCCTTGCACACAATTTCAGCAAACATGCTGTAATTGCCTGTAGTATAATTGAGACGAACGATTTGAGTAATCCGGCGCAATTCTTTTGCTACGAAATCGTATAATGAGCTTTTTTCCAGGTAAATCCCGATAAAAGCGATAACGTCATAGCCTAAATGTTTCAAATCCACATTCAATCTTGTACCTTTGACAATGCCGGATTCCTGAAGTTTCTTTATCCGTACATGAATCGTACCCCCAGAAACAAATAATTTTTTACCCAGGTCAGCGTAGGAGATTTCAGCATTTTCCATCATTTCAAAAATGATCTGTAAATCCAATTTGTCGAGATTTAATTTTCCTTGCATTGTAGGGGTTGATTTTAAAGTATATTCAATAATATTAGCAAATATTTGAATATTATCTAAATATTCCAAATTTTAGTTGAAAATAATACAACAACTTGGTCTTTATGCTTAATATTGCATCATAAGCATCATTTTTTGTCATGCAAATACTGTGGAGTGATGGAATTTTTGGCAGACATGCCCTCTTGTCTCGGGGGTGGGGATACAGGACAAACGTAATATAATGCCGGTCACACTTTACGGTGAGGCCGACTGGGGTTGACCACCGCTACATTGTATTATAGCTAACTGCCCCGTGGAGGTTCGAGCCCTCCCTCTACAGCAAAAGACAGATTGCCCCCAATGGGGGCATTTTTGTGCCTGTCAGCAGGTAAATCTGATTGCCAAAGCGGACAATCCCAAAATTGCCTAATCCTCCGTGCTCCTCCTTCATATATTTAAATCGTTGTTTATCTATTATCTGATTGTTTTTCTTAAATCTTCTTTCATATTTGGTCTTTGTTTAAGAAATCTTCCCAAACACCAAAACTAATTTTATGAAATGCATTTTATCTATTCTTTCTTTTGGTATATGTCTGGTCATTTGGACACCTCATCTCAGCGCACAGAATTCGCAATCACCATCTATCCCAACTTCACTTCCTGCGGTTGTAAATGGAAGCTCCGGCTTGCAAGCCTATAACGTTTTTAGAACATTCAAGGGCCTTGGCTTTGTCCCGGGCAATACGAAATGGAATAAGAGCTTATTTGAGAATTTGACTACTACTGGCCTTTTCGGAGGTTCTTACAATACTGCAACAGGTACTCAAGCTTTGAATTCAAATACTACCGGTTCCTACAATACGGCAGATGGTTACCAAGCGGTATACTCAAATACCACTGGTTTTTCAAATACAGGTCTGGGATACCAGGCTCTATATTCAAATACTACTGGTGGATACAATACAGCTGGTGGAATGGGTGCTTTGTTGAAAAATAACGCTGACGATAATACTGCATTTGGATACTATGCCTTGTCAAATAATTCAACAGGAACCTTTAATACCGCATTAGGTATATTTGCTTCCAATCTTAATACTACCGGAAGTGGTCTCGTAGCAGTTGGGGTGAATGCACTTGCTGATGCACAGAATGAAGGTTACAGTGTGGCAGTAGGTTATTCCGCACTGGGCACCAGCATGTCATCCATAGGGCGCAATACCGCAATTGGCTCCAATGCATTGGCAAACAATTCCTCAGGATATAATAATACGGGAACGGGAGCTGATGTGTTGGATTCCAATAGCACAGGATGGGATAATACGGCAACGGGCTACAGCGCGATGAGTAGCAACTCGACGGGTAATTATGGTGTTGCATTGGGCCATTTCGCACTAGACGCTAATACTACGGGGAGTTCAAATACTGCAGTGGGAAATACAACTTTAACCAGTGTAACGACAGGCAGCAACAATACTGCTCTTGGTGCTGCTGCGAACGTTGCCAGCGGCGCCATTTCTAACGCAACCGCCTTGGGCTTCAACGCACAGGCAAGTGCCAGCAATTCTGTTGTGGTCGGCAGTACTTCCGTGACCAGCATCGGAGGTTATGCTGGTTGGACTAACTTCAGCGATGGACGCTATAAACAAAATATCCAGCAAAATATTCCGGGCCTGGCCTTTATCAATAAGCTGAACCCAATTAGCTATACCCTCGACATAAACGGTATCGAAACCAAATTGCACCAAAACCAAAAGCCCATAACGAATAAATATGAGAAGACGGCGTATAATTATATGGATGACCCTTCAGTGAAGCAAGCCATGCAGGAAAAATCAGCGGCCACCTATTCCGGCTTTGTCGCACAGGATGTAGAAAAAGCCGCCGATTCCGTAGGGTATAATTTCAGTGGTGTCGACAAGCCAAAAGACGCCAACCAAAGTTTTTATGGGCTCCGCTATGGAGATTTCGTTGTTCCGCTAGTTAAGGCAGTGCAGGAGCTTTCCGCGAGCAGTAACAAAAAAGATTCAACGATCAATTCATTGCAGGAAAAGGTAGATTCACTGCAGACTCAGATTAATGAGATTCGGGCAATGCTGCTTTCAAAAAATCAATCAGTTATTTCAGCAATACCAGGCGCGTCTTTGGATCAAAATGCGCCAAACCCCAGTTCTTCATCAACGACAATTGCCTATGGATTGCCCCAAGGGACGATATCGGCGCAAATGCAGATCACAGACATGAGCGGAAAAATTTTACAAATCATTCCTTTATCAGGCCTAGGTCGAAACAGTGTCACTATCGACACTTCCTCACTGTCGACAGGAACCTACAGTTATTCCCTGCTTATCAATGGCCAGCTAGCTGGCACAAAAAAAATGGTGACGGCGCGCTAAAGTGAAGCTTGCTTTTCAACCCTGTCTTGAAGAAATCAACTTTGCCAGCAGTCTTGGGCTGGATAAAACCCAAATGTTTCGTCTGGCCGATAGCAGTTTTATACAAAGAAAAGAGAATATACTGATCACCGGCGCCGGGAAAAGCTTCGTGGCCTCAGCACTTGGGCATTTGTGGCTTACACAGTCGGATTATACAGCAGAAATGATTTCCGCTACTTTGCCAACTCAGATATGCTGTTCCTTATTTGTAGTCATGTTACTTTTTTTTCCCCATTCTAATCTTGTAAAGCCTTGATGCTAATTCTTTAGGTGAGGAAAATGTTGCAAACAATATTATATATAAAAAAATGGGAACAACAATAGACACAAAACAAAGAAAAAATACAATCAATGTATAAAATATGCCATAACGATAAATCAGTTTGAAGTAATAAAAAGATTTCCGTTGTTCTTCTTCTATAAGATGATGATTATAGGCATAAGTACAGATGCCATCGGCAGCAACTGCTATCAAAATATAATTGAACCCAAAAATCGCCAATGCCATACTGCTTTCCTTTTCAAGGTATTCAGCTAAAATAGCTGTGGGAAAAGGCGTAAGTGTTATGACGAATAATAAAAAACCATTTACCCACATAAATTTGGTGTCAACTTTCTTAATGTATTCAAACGCAACATGATGATTTATCCAGCAGACAAGTATTGTTACAAATCCAATCAAAAATGCAAGAAAAGATTGCCAATGGTGAAGACATGTTTTTAACAACCCATCATCCGATTGAGTATGTAAAATTTGTATCAGTTCCAATACTAAAAGTGTAATAGCAATAGCAAAAACAGCATCGCTGAATGCTTCAATTCGTGTTGTTTCTTTTATCCTATTTTCGCTTTTTTTATGGTCCACATATTTAAAATTGATTTCGTATTGAGTTAAAACCGCCGCAAGTAAGACGCATAACGGCTCCAGCTTTCTGCTGTGCTGGCATTTTTGTTCGTCAGCTGAATACCTTACTAAAGATAATTAGAATTACTGATGTTGAACTGTGATACTTCAGCCAGCATAGCATGAAGTCTCCATATAACCTAAAGAACTGTTGAGGCAGTTAAAAAAATAGCCAAATAAATTCGCTACAGTAGCTTTTAATTATCATTATCAAAACTTTAAAAGTAATGAATAAAGTTAATTCGAATTTCGAAGGACAAACCATCTTCATCGGCATGGATATCTATAAGTCCAGCTGGAACCTTGGCATTCATTTAAACGACATGTTTGTAAAAAATATTCATCAAAAAACCCAATCCCTATGAAGCCGGCAAGTTTGGCTTTTGGATACAACGCCAACTAACCACTTTAGGCATATAGTTCATGGTCATCAATCCTGCCGACATTCCCAAATCTCAAAAAGATTCACTTTAAAAAACAGATCCACGTGATGCCCGTAATCTTTCCATGCGATTACAATCGGCAGTATTTCATAGCATCCGTATTCCAGATGAACAGGAGGAAGCTGACCGGGTATTAACTCTTTTACAAAACTGGGTCACGGAAAATATTTCTACAGGTTTCCTTTTTTCAACTCATCTACTGCGTGGTTCACCGCTCTTGCGGTGATAGCCATAAAAGTCAGCGAGGGGTTTTGGGTCCCCGTCGAGGTCATGCAAGCGCCATCTGTTACAAAAACATTTAAACAATTATGAAATTGATTCCAGGAATTCAGGAGCGAGGTCTGTGGGTTTTTACCCATTCTTACTCCTCCCATTTCATGAATGTCAAGCCCAGGAGCCTGCCTGGTATCGGTTTGGGTTATTTGGGTACAACCCGCTTGGTCAAGCATGTCGGAGGCCTGAATAAGAAAATCCTTCAATTGTTTTTCATCGTTTTCATCGTAAGCCACAGAAGTAATCAGCTGTGGAATTCCCCAATCGTCATTGAGCTCTTTGCTCAATCTGACTTGATTGGTCTGTTTTGGTATGGTTTCTCCCTGCATGGACATATATACCCCCCATCCATGCGCCCTGGTTAAATCTTCCTTATAGTCCTGACCGATGCCATCTTTATCAGCATCGCCGTCCCAACCGGACCTGGATGCACCGGCAAAAACCACATACCCTCTCAAAAAATCCGTTTCCTGTTTGTAGATATTGCGAAAGGCCGGCATAATGCATTGAGCTGGACGACGTCCATAATAATATCCGTCCTGGAATCCATCCATCGAAGCGGTTACCAGACCCCTGTAATTCTGAAATGCAATATATCTTCCAAGCAGGTCATGATCATTTCCAAAGCCATTTGGAAAACGGTTCGAAGTCGAATTGAGTAATATAAGATTGGTATTGAGGCAGGCAGCATTTACAAAAATAATCCGGGCGTAATAGTCCGTTGCCTGCTTGGTAATGGCATCTATGACACGCACTCCGGTTGCCTTATTTTTTGTGCCATCGTAGATGATGGAATGAACAACAGCATGGGTCTTCAGCGTCATGTACCCCGATTTTTCTGCCCAGGGCAGGGTAGACGAGTTAGCACTGAAGTAACCTCCATAAGGACATCCCCGAGTACAAAGATCCCGGGCCTGACATTGACCGCGGCCTTGCTGGAGATGGATGGCTGCAGGCTTTGTGAGATGGGCACAACGACCAGTAAGAAGATGCCGCTCAGGGTATTTGTCTTTTATTTTTTGCTGGATGTGTTTTTCAACGCAGTTCAATTCCCATGCTGGCAGGAATTCTCCGTCCGGCATGGTTTCAATCCCGTCTTTATTTCCACATATCCCCGAGAAAATCTCTACATGGGAATACCAGGGCGCCAGATCATTGTAGCGCAGGGGCCAATCAACAGCAAAACCGTCCCTGGCCGGCGCCTCAAAATCAAAACGGCTCCAACGTTGGGTTTCACGGCCCCACATCAGCGACTTACCGCCCACCTGGTAACCCCGGATCCAGTCAAAAGGCTTTTCCTGAATATAGGGATGCTCCTTATCCTTTACAAAAAAATGCTGGGCAGATTCATCGAATGCATAACATTTACTAATGATCGGGTTTTCTTCCTTCAGCTTTCGGGATATGCGGCCCCGGTGTGGAAATTCCCAAGGATTTTTGGTTGCTGTAGGATAATCCCGGATATGTTTTACATCCCTCCCCCTTTCAAGCACCAAGGTTTTGATTCCATGATCACAAAGTTCTTTGGCCGCCCATCCGCCGCTGATCCCGGAGCCAATGACTATGGCATCATAACTGTTTTGGTCAATACCCTTTCCACCAATCTGCAAGGTTGAGTCGTTGGGCATGCTGATGATTTAACAGTGAAAATAACAAAATTTCAAAACCTGGTGGTCAAATTGTGCTGGAAAGCAAAAAATTGAAATCAATGGAGTCGACGGAATGATTTTTTTTCAGTCGATGCAACCAATTGTGCTGAAATTGCATTTGTAAGCATTTAAGGCATCTAGATTATTTTTCCCTAATGAACATAGCTCAACTCATCAAAGAAGGCAAAGCAGGGAGTAATGCAGCGCAAAAATGCATTTTTGATCTGTTTGCAGATAAGATGATGGTGCTTTGCTGCAGATATGTAAAAAACAAGGAGGATGCGGAAGAGTTATTGTTGGATGGGTTTTGCAAATTCTTTAAAAATCTGAGCAATTTTCAGTATCAGGGTGAAGCCGCACTGTTTGCCTGGATTAAGAAAATCATGATCAATGAATGCCTGATGTTCCTGAGGAAAAAGAATGCATTTCGGATGGTCACGGAGGCCGATGCAGCCGAGGTTTCTTTTGACGATGAGGGCTTCAGCAAATTGTCGGTGGAAGAGATATTTTCGCTGATCGTGCAATTACCCCTAGGTTATCGCACCGTTTTCAACCTTCACGCCATCGAAGAAATGACGCACGCAGAGATCGCTTCCTTGATGGGTATATCGGAGGGAACCTCCAAATCCCAATTCAGCAAGGCCAGATCCCTTTTACAAAAATTATTGACGCAAAAAGAAACTACCTATGTCAATCGAAAAACAAAATGATTCACGGCGCGCGTGGGAAAGCTGGAAGGATCGGTTGGATCATCTGAGCTTTGTGCCCGGCCTGGAGCCTTTGGATAAAGACTGGATCTGGGAAAAACTGGATCAACGGCTCATTAAGCCAATACCGCTCAGGAAATATGCTTTCTATTGGATAGCGGCTGCTGGTTTATTGGCCCTGGTCTTTTTTTCAGTGATTCTGTCAAAACATCAAAGAATCGATATCGCTCAAAAAATAAAGGTGAATCCCAGTGGACCAAAGACCTCAGAAAAAGACGGTCTAATTTCCAATACCCCGACAGGCCCTTCATCGAAAATGAAGGGGATTGTCTACAATATCCCGCGAAAAATACGTTTCCCTTTAAGGACCCCAACGCTGCGGCCAGCGATCACCGCCACCGAAGATCATTCCAATCATTTGATGAACTTATACCCAATTATACCCGAGCTAAGTCCTGTTGATATTGCTTCGCTTTCCGCCATTGCCAACAAAAAAATTGGCGCCATGGTTCCCTTGAACGAGTCCCTGCCCGGAGCAAATCTCAATCCATTTTCGGAGTCTGCACCAGAGCGATATTTCTTTAAGATAAAAGTATATAATCCTGCTAACCTCTTCATGCCCTCGGTTGCTGATGAGCAGTCAAATAATCCTATTTTAAAAATTCCACTTTCCGGTCAAAATTAAAATCATGAGACAAACCTTTATCATTTTGCTTAGCCTGCTAAGCATATCGGGGATATCATTTGCCCAGCAAAGAGTCAAGGAATCCATGACTGAAAAAACTTTTGGCATACCAATGGTCACAATGGTGAGGGAATACCAGATAGATCTGGGCAACGGTAACGAATTCCGTGTTTCCGTATCTGAAGTCAGTGAGCTTGGGTTACTTGCAAATATCGATTCGATACTTCAGGTATTCATGCTGGATATGGTGCCCCTGAAGGATTCTTTTGCCGATCCCGCCCGTTCCAAAAGGTTTGATTATGTCATTGATACCGGCGGAATCAAAAAAATCCAGATTACTCAGTTCAGGCCTATGAGTGACCATTTCCTCATCAATAGAGCTGGAATTTCCGCCCTTAAAATGGAACAGGATACCATTATTATTTCCGGCTTTTTAAGAAATAATTCCATCTTCAAGAATAAGCAGGCCGTATCCTATTTTCAGATCAAACTTTTTCTTAACCTGGTCAGCGAACTTCCAAACATTGTCGATGGAAGATTAAATGAAAAAATGAAGACGATTATCGGAACCCTGAATTCCTCCTTTCAGCCTGTCTTTCGGCCTATGCTCAACGGTCTGTATCAAATTAAGGCAGATACTTCCATTTTTCTAAGAAGGTCAGGAGGCGCTCATTTTAGAAACAATAGTGGTGTTAATCTGTACATCGCCACCAATATTCAAAACTATAAAAATTATTTTGTCCCATCTGTGAGTCTGGGGATGGCCTTTAGATTAAACAACGGCCTGACTACCCATGATCTCGGCCTCTACTGGGAGCCCCAGTTTCTTTTTGCCATGAATCCTTCCCAAAATAAGTTGAATACTTACCAAAACGATTATATTACCCTGTTCTATAAATTGGGATATACCTCAAACAATTACCGTCATCAGTATCAGCTATTTAATTTTCATCCTTTCATTTCCATCGGCTGGCTTTATAGGCAGGAAGGTTCATTTTTTGATGAACATAGCTTCCAGTTAGGGGTGGGCATATTGACCTTCTTGGGCGGATCTGTTTCGATTGAACCTCAACTGTATTTTCACAATTTTTTTGAGAACGTGACCCCTGGACTCAGGCTTGTAGTAAGATATGGACGATAATCTATCGCAAAGCAGAACTATGTGGGTCGCCCTCAAAAAAGCTTTGCGAGATTCCTTACCTTAACGGAAATTTTCGCAAATGGATTCCCGCCGTGATTTCCTTCAAAAAATGGCCGCTTCAGCCATAGGATTTACATTTTTACCCAAGCTGGGTGCCTTTAGTAAAGCTCCCGAGCCGGTAACCGAAGGCCCTGTATTAAAAGTGGCCATCATGGGCCTAGGCAATTATGCTACCCGGGTTGCCGAAGCCATGCCAAGCTGCAAAAGAGCGAAATTGGTCGGAGTCATCAGTGGCACACCTGCCAAAATAAAAGCATGGCAGCAAAAATATCAATTGCCTGAAAAAAATTGTTACAACTATCAGAATTTCGACAACATAAAAGATAATCCTGATATTGACGCCGTATACATCATTACACCCAACGGCTTGCACCACGACCAGGCAATCAGGGTTGCAAAAGCAGGCAAACATGTCATTAGTGAAAAACCGATGGCACTCAATGCAAAACAAGCCCAGGAAATGATCGATGCTTGCAAGCAGGCAAATGTAAAACTGCTGGTCGGTTACAGGATGCATTTTGAGCCGAAGACTTTGGAGATCATCCGGATGAGGAAATCCGGAGAGCTTGGCAGGATCCGGTTTTTTCAGGGGTTGTCGGGTTTCATCATCGGTGATCCCAATCAATGGAGATTGAATAAAGAATTGTCCGGAGGCGGGTCGATGATGGATATCGGCATTTATTCGGTCAATGGTGCCCGTTATATGACGGGAGAAGAACCTGTTTGGGTCACCGCGCAGGAAACCAAAACGGATCCGGTGAAATTCAAGGAGGGGGTGGACGAGACCATCCTATTTCAGTTTGGGTTCCCGAGCGGGGTGCTTGCCTCCTGCCTTTCCACTTACACCATGAATGACCTTGACCGGTTTTTCCTGGATGGCGATCAGGGATTCGCCGAGTTGCAACCTGCGACAGGTTATGGCCCTATTGAGGGCCGGACCAGTAAAGGCGAGTTAATGCAGCCAGTTACCATTCATCAGGCAGTTCAAATGGATAATATGTCCGGGATCATTTTGTCCGGAGAAAAGCCTCTTATCCCTATTGACGGCGAGGAGGCGCTAAAGGATCTGAGAATTATTGACGCGATTTATCTGGCTGTTAAAACCGGGAAAAAGATAAGTTTGGCCTGATTGATCTTCCATAGCGATCCTTCCTCCTTCCGGTGAAGAAAATAATCTGATGAAAGAAATAGCTCAAATTCCAAAAAGGTTTTATTCGCTTGATGTTGTTCGGGGGCTGGCAGCGCTTTGTGTTGTTTTATGGCACTGGCAGCATTTTTTTTATTATGGTACGGTGAGCACCGGTTTTGAAAGAAGGTTGGAGCCTTTCTATTCCATTTTTTCGATCTTTTATCAGAAAGGCTATCTTGCCGTCACTTTGTTTTTTTCATTATCCGGATTTATTTTTTTCTGGCTCTACGCAAAAAAAATTGCAGACAGAAAAATCAACGGAACCTCGTTTTTTGTGTTGCGCTTTTCTCGCCTTTATCCATTGCATTTTGTAACCCTTATCATGGTTCTGATTGAACAAGTCTTATCAAAATCGATTACGGGAACCTATATGGTATACGCCTGTAACGATCTGTATCATTTTATATTGAATGTTTTTTTCGTCTCCTTCTGGGGTTTTCAAAAGGGTTTTTCCTTTAATGCTCCGATTTGGTCAGTTTCCATTGAAGTATTCCTGTACATTATATTTTTTGGATTCTCATTTTTGGGAGGGGCTCGTTTTTTGTGGATTACCTGGGCCTCGGCGGTGCTTAGCCTGCTTATATTCTTTCTTCCCTATGAAATGAGAATTGGCTTGTTTTCCTTTTTTATGGGAGGAGCCATGTTTCTCCTGTACACCAAACTCATCCGCTTCAGGATAAGCAGCTTTATATGGATTATCGGATCAGTGACGGTATGTTTGTGGGGAATTGCTCTACTCAATCTTCGATGGGGTTTTGTCGCAGCACTGATCAACACTATTCCAAACACCTTGTTTATCTACAAATTAATTTCCTTGATTCCCAACTATTTTGTTTCCGGGATTTTATTCCCGGTTACGCTTTTAACGCTGGCACTTCTTGAAACCTATAAAGGCAGACTGGGATCAAAAATCAGATTCCTGGGTGATATTTCTTACTCGACATATCTCCTTCATTTCCCTTTGCAGCTTCTCCTTATTTTATTATTTACGGTGCTACATATCGGTAGGAACATCTTTTATTCTGATATATTTTTTATTGTTTTTTTTATAGTATTGATAGGTCTCTCCTATTTGAGTTTCCATTATTTTGAAAAACCGGTACAACAATGGATCCGGAGTAAGTGGCTATCGAAAAAAAGCTCGGCCTGAAAACAGATTGACTTGAAACAAAAGCAAAGAACTGGGTTGACCTGCTGAGCCATCGCTGAAATCATCAAACAAATCATTTATAATCTTAATGTATAGATCACCGGTAGCAGTAACATCCTTGTGGGGAAAAAGAACCGATCCCAATTTTAACAAACCTAATTTACCTTAATCGAATGGCGCTTGGAATTTTGGCATGGAATTGGGTTTTTAATGTAAAATAACTGTCGTTACCAATATTCCCAAGATGAAAAGACTGAATTTGAAGGATATAGCCTTAAAACTGATCCTGCTATGTGGCATTGGATGCTTTGGCTTCGTTTTTCCCGATTCATTAGGGGATCATGACAAGATGGTCCATTTTGCGGCCCACTTCGGAATGAGTTTTTTAATTGCCTGTCTTATCTATGCCTTTAGCAGACTTACCTTGAAGCTGGGAAAAACGAGTTCTTATTTTCTCCTGATCGGGATTACCCTGATCGCCGGTTCCGTGTATAAGTGGATGGAATTAATCAGCCAGGGAAAACTTGCTTCCTTCCAGGTGGGTAAGCTTTTCGAGGTTTCCGGATACTATACTTCTATGTCGCAGAATATGTCAGGAATCCTAACTGCCTTATTTATGATCGGTTATTTTTTTGACAGGAAGCGGAAAATTTCCTCATTGACTTTTGTCAAGGGAATCCACGGCGATGATCGTTCCATCAGAGTCGATCACAGCCGTAACCTGATTCAGGACCTTGGCTCCTAAGCTATCCAGTGATCTGTATTTGCAAACCACCTGCATCCTATGAATGCTTTCAGGTTGATAAATGGTTTCTTGATTCTTATAACTTGACGGAACATTTAATTTGGCCTGCACGTATTTCCTCAGAGGTCTGCAGGAACCATCCAAACTGTCGATGAATTTTGACACCCAGATATCCTGAAATTTTCCTAATTTCTTCCCTTTGGCCATCCGTGCATCATCAAATGATACGGATTGCAGAGGTTTTGCCGAATCATACCTGTAGATATATACCATGTTGATATTTTCGTATCCGTTTAATTTATATTTCTTGTCAAAATACGCTTCCGTTCCTGATTTTTCCGGGTTATCTACAGCAATCAGGACTGCGCTATCCTTATAAAGCACATCCTTTACCTCATAGAGAGAATCCCCTTTAATGTCTGATTCCAGATTGGGGATGTTGGCAATTTTCGAGCTTTTCAATAGATCTGTTTTTTCCCTTTCCTTTTTCGCAATATACATTTTGGTCCAGATCAAGCCAGCAAACAATAATAGTGCCCCCACAATGATACATATGGCTTTTAAAATTCTACTCATTTTCAATATTCTTATTTTTACTACAATATAAACAACAAAAAATAAAGTTACTCCGGAAAAGGGTGATCCGAAACCGTCTTTTTTCGGATCAAACTCAAATCCGCCTGTTTCATATCCGGCATTAAGAAGTGCATAATCAGCCAGGCCACCAAATAAGCACAACCGCAAATTGTAAAAATGATATTATATCCGGCGGTTTTGTTTCCCAGCAGTTTGAAATAATTCAGGATATTACCTACAATAATAGGGAAGATAATACCTCCAACTGAACCTGCCATACCTCCAATACCTACGACTGAGCTCACCGCCTTTTTTGGGAATATGTCTGACGCCGTTGTGAAAATGGTAGCGCTCCAAGCTTGATGAGCAGAAGCCGCCAAACTGATCAAAGCGACTGCCGTCCACATATTGGTAGCATACCTGGCGGTTACTACGGGCAATACTGCAAATGCGAATATCAGCATGGCCGTTTTTCTCGCTTTGGGGACGGACCATCCCTTTTTAATCAGGTAAGATGATAAATAACCCCCTCCGATACTGCCCAAAGAAGTGGAGGTATACACGATTACCAGCGGCCATCCAGGTTTCCTTAGGTCGAGCTGGAAGGTCCCGCTGAAATAATCAGGCAACCACAAAAGAAAAAACCACCATATGGGATCAGTCAGGAATTTACCCACTAAAAAAGCCCAGGTCTGTCTGAAAATAAAAAGCTTTTTCCATGGCACCGGAGACGGATCAAACTTGCCATTAGTTTGCAGGTCATCACTATGTATATATTCATATTCTTTTGATGATAACCTTTTTTGTTTTGATGGAATATCATAAAAAATGTACCAGGCGATCAACCAGATAAATCCAAGAGATCCGGTAATTAGAAACGCCTGCCTCCAGCCCCAAATACCCAGGATCCAGGGCACCATGATGGGGGCAATAACGGCTCCGATATTGGTTCCTGAATTAAATAAGCCCGTGGCAAAGGATCTTTCCTTTTTTGGAAACCATTCCGCTACAGATTTTATGGCCGCGGGAAAATTACCTGATTCACCAATACCCAAAACAGCGCGTGCTGCGGCAAAACCCACCGTTGAACCCGAGAGGGCATGAGCCATTGCGGCAAGGCTCCAAATCAGCACAGAAATCGCGTACCCCAGTTTTGTTCCGATTTTATCAATGACATAACCGAATACGAGTAACCCGCCCGCATAAAACAACTGGAAAATGCTATTGATATAACCGAAGGTCCGGTCATCCCAATTAAATTGTTTCTCCAACACAGGTTTGAGCAAACCGATCACCTGGCGGTCGATATAATTGATTGATGTTGCAAAGAATAGTAGCGCAACAATAACCCATCTGTAATTTTTCATGGTTACCATGCTATCTCCAGAGGATGATTGAGCTTGAACTGAAAATCTTCCAGATAGTGGAACCATCCCTTGGCGTCTATTATTTTTGCCGCCTTATCCCAAACGGCTCCGGCAAAATAAACGAGCGGGTGCCCGGGCGTATATTCCAACTCCGTCAGTAACTGTCCATGCCTGATCATCATCTGTTGAACGGGACTTGTAAAAAGACAGCCGACGCCGGTGGTGCCATTGTTCTTATTTGCCGGTTCCCAGTATCCCATCACCTCTTTTTTTTCATCCAGCCACTCCACGCCCGGATCTTTTCTTTTGACTATGCCGACAACTGCAGGAAGCGACCGGTCAAACGCATAGTCAAACCTTACTTCAATACGGTTGAGTTGCGAGCCAGCATCGAGAGAAATGGTTTTCGAAACTCGCACGGCATCCCCGTTTACATTCCAATTGTCATATTCGAGTTGGAAACTGGACCGAAGCGGTCCATTATCCAAAATAGTCCAATGGCGATAATTTTTTGAATACCATATCGAATCATTCAGATAAGGTGCGATATTTCCCGCACCTAAAGAAAAACCAACATCATAATAGTCCATTCCATCTCCATGGTCTATATGGTACTCTCCCCTTTTGTACCGTTCATTTAAAACTAACCTGCCGGTACGCTTTACCCAGATATCAATACCGTATGCGTCACCGGAACTCCCCTCTAAAGCTTTTCCAAACATACGATACGCGATCCGGTCATTCTCCCAGGCGAAATCATCCAACCGCTCAGGAACAAAGCGGGCAAATGTTTTTGGCACTAATGGACTGGGACCCTGGTCGGAAAATTCCAAAAACACAGTGGAGCCAGCCGTGATATTGACCTGCACCAGCAGATTAACCGGCGCTTCATTACCCAGCCGTTCCCATTGGTAGGGAATTTCTATGCCAGTGATAGGATCAAGGATTCTATATTTTTTTATTCCAGTGATTTTCAGAAAGGAAAAAAGTTTTTCGCAAGGAACCGATACGATCTCTTCACTTCTCTCTAAACCGGTGGGATTATACAAGGTGAGGATGGGCGCATTTTCTTTATGCAGGAGTGAGAGCGGGATCATTTCAGAACCAGCTAGTAAAAAAGCGCCAACACCATACACTTCAGTACTGTTGCCATCCACTGCTCCGGGCTTTTCACCAATCTGCTGGACAAAACCCAATTTACCATCTTCATGGACGGAATTCACCAGACTGTTCCAGGCTCTAATCACCACGGGAGCATATTGCGCATAGGGCAATAATTTGTGATTGATTCCCCAGGCCAACGCATAGCAGTAGAACCCTGTGCCGCTGGTTTCATGCACCGGATAACTAACAGTATCGAGAAGTGCCGCGTGCCAGCTTCCGTCAGCATGCTGGATGGCCGCTATGGTGGCGGCCATCACTTTGAATAGATTAATGAATTTCTGGCGGTCTATACATTCCGGGGGCATATTTTCAAGCATGCGGACTAGGCCTCCCATCACCCAACCATTACCCCTCGACCAAAACATTTTTTTCCCATTCGCTTCTTTTTGGTTCAAAAATCTCCCATCCCGGAAATACAAATGTTCTACAGAATCATATAAGTAGGCGGTTGTTTTCCACCAGAGTCGGCTTGCCAAATCAAGGTATTTCTTTTCTCCTGTGGCTTTGCTAAGATATGCGAGGGCTGGAGGGCCCATAAACAGGGCATCACACCAGGCCCATTCCCTTAGCTGTATATCGTTTTTCCACTCAAGCGATTCTTCGTGAGGTAAAGAAGCGATACTATCGGCTTGCGCTTGAAAACCGCTGATCATCTCCGGATCATGAAAAAGGGCATACATCTGCGCAAATAGTTGACCCACGCAATAATCATCAGCAAATGTTTTTTTGGGTCCGGTATTCCAATGCATGGAGTTGCCAATCGCCTTCATCGCGCAGAGATACTTCGGGTCATTGGCAACCCTGTTTAGGGCCATGAACCCAGCATAACAGGCCCCATTTGTCCAATCCGATTTGTCCTTGCGCATCCCCTCTTTTTCCCAGCTCTTTAATTGCCAATCGGCCACCTTTTCCATCTGATCCAATATGGAATGAGCGTCCCCGTTGTTTTGCGCCTGCGCCATCCGGCAACAGGACAAAATACAGCACCCGATCAGCAGATTTTTTTTCATAAATCCATTTTCATACCGGGAAAGAAAATAAGTACTTTTTATAAAATCAATGCGGCGTTGCGTCCCATCCAAAATAGCCATTTGCATTGTGGAAACAAATATCCTGGATTATTTTGCCCATCCATTTCAAATCATTTGGCAACTCGCCTTTTTCTATTTCTTCGCCCAGTAGGTTACATAACAATCTGCGAAAATATTCGTGGCGGGGAAAAGAAAGAAAGCTCCGGGAGTCAGTGATCATACCCACAAACCTGCTCAAAAGACCCATATTTGAAAGGGCATTCAGTTGTTTAGTCATTCCGTCTTTTTGATCCAAAAACCACCAGGCTGCACCCCATTGTACTTTTGCGGGATAGGACCCGTCATTAAAATTGCCAGTCATGGTAGCCATCATTTCATTATCGGCAGGATTGAGATTATAGAGTATGGTTTTCGGTAACCGGTTGAGGCTGTCCAAGCGGTTCAGAAATATTGACAGCGATTTAGCCTGCGGGAAATCTCCTATTGAATCCCATCCTGAATTCGCGCCCGCTAGCCTGCTCATCCGGCTATTATTATCCCGAAGGGCGCCCAGATGAAATTGCTGCACCCAACCCTTTTCCCAATCCCATTCAGCTAGCGTGGCGAGCATGGCTGACTTAAATATCCTTTGTTCAGGAATATCGACACTTTTTCCGCTCCGGACTTTGTCAAAAATGACACGCACCCCTTCCTCGGTATAGTCTTCAGCATACATGGATTCAAGACCGTGGTCGGATAATCTGCAGCCCATTGATGCAAAAAAATCATGCCGCTGCTTGAGCGCAGACAAATAATCCTGAAACGTCGAAATACTTTTTGAGGAAGCAGCTTCCAGCCGCTGCAAATAGAAATTGAAAGGGACTGGATCAACTATATTAATCGCCTCATCCGGGCGGAATGCCGGCAAGACCGAAATTTCAAATCCATCGTTTTTCAATTGTTGATGATACGTGAGGGAATCTGTGGGATCATCTGTAGTGCAAATTAGTTTGACATGCATCATGCGCAGCAAATTGCGTACCGAGTGCCCTTCTCCCTGAAGCTGTGCGTTGGACCTTTCATAAATGTCTTTAGCCGAATCCGGGTTCAAAATGGTATCAATTCCAAAGTACCTTTGCAATTCCAAATGAGTCCAATGGAAAAGCGGATTTCTTATCGTATAAGGCACGGTAGTTGCCCACTGTTCAAATTTTTCCCAATCGCTTCGATTTCCTGTACAATAGCTTTCGTCAATGCCATTTGAACGCATCGCTCTCCATTTATAGTGATCTCCGCTTAGCCAGGCTTCTGTGATCGTATTAAATTGCTGGTTTGATGCAATCGGCTCAGGCAGTAGATGGCAGTGGTAGTCTATAATCGGCATTTCTTTTGCCACCTCATGAAAAAGGAGTTGGCCGGTGGTATTATGCAATAAGAAATTTTCATCAAGGAATGCTTTCATACATACAATTTACCCTGCCCCTTGTTTTCCAATCTTCCCAATTTCTTATAAACTCACACCCCTTTTCCAGGGTATAAAATCATCCTGGCCGTGCTTGACTGCGCTTACGGTTATTTCCCCGCTTGCTACTTTGGACACATAATCTAATATCCGCTCTCCGCAGGCTTCTATCGTCTCCTCTCCTTCGATGATAGTTCCGGCATTGATGTCAATGATATCTTTCATTTTCTGATATAAAGAAGAATTGCTGGAAATTTTTACTACAGGTGCGATTGGATTTCCGGTGGGAGTCCCCAGGCCGGTTGTAAAAAGTACAATCGTAGCACCAGCCCCTACCTCTGCAGTCGTTGATTCCACATCATTGCCTGGCGTGCAAAGCAAATTCAAACCTGGTTTATGTATTTTTTCAGGATAGTCGAGGACGTCAGCAATGGGTGAGGTACCCCCTTTTTTTGCAGCGCCCGCAGATTTGATGGCATCGGTAATTAATCCATCCTTAATATTTCCAGGCGAGGGGTTCATATCGAAACCCGAGCCCACCGCACGTGCCCTCTCCTGATACGAACCCATAAGTTCAATAAATCTTTTGGCTGTTGCTTCACTGCCGGAGCGATCGCTCAATTCCTGTTCCACTCCACAAAGCTCAGGGAATTCAGAAAGAATGACCGAACCTCCCAATGCTACCAGCAGGTCTGAGGTATATCCGATCGCCGGGTTCGCGGAAATTCCGGAGAATCCATCAGAACCCCCGCATTCCAGTCCGATACAGAGTTTATTTAGAGGAGCTGGCTCGCGTCTGCACTGGTCGGCAATGGCGAGGCCAGCAAATGTCTTCTTTACCGCAGCTGCAACCATCATACTTTCATTTCCAATTTTTTGTTGCTCGAGTATATATAACGGCTTATCCATCCGGGGAGTGCGTTTTTTTATCTCTTCTGTCAGTAATGAAACCTGCGCATTCTGGCAACCAAGGCTTAATACGGTCGCCCCCGCCACATTGGGGTGCGTAATATAACCTGCCAGCAGTCCACATAATGCCTGGGCATCCTGTCTTGTTCCACCACATCCTCCTTCGTGAACTAGAAATTTTATCCCGTCTACATGTCTGAAGAGACGCTCATTTTTTTCGGTCATTGAATCTTCTTCAAAGGTAAGATCCTGAATTTCTGCAGCTGAGGTACCCGATCGGTATAGTTCAACCAATTGCTTTGTAAACCGGTTGAAAATCTTTGGTCGCGCGTACCCAAGTTCTTCCAGCAACGCTTCTTTCAGCACATCCACATTCCTATTTTCACAAAAAACCATCGGAATGATCAGCCAGTAGTTTGCTGTACCTACGGAACCATCAGACCGGTAATACCCCATAAAAGTTTTTGTTGACCAGGCAGTAATGTCTGGTACAGGCCAATGTAGTTTCCTTTGTCCTGATAGCTTGTAGGCTTCCGTGGCATGTTGCAGGTTTGAAGTTGTAATCCTGCTGCCAACGGGTATCGCTAGTGTAGCCTTTCCTACAAGTACGCCGTACATTCTTATTTCACCTCCGATCGGCAAAGATTCGGTGGTAAATTTATGTTTTGCGGGTATAGCTTCCTGCAATTCATAACGGATGCCATTGTATTCCAATAATTCTCCTTTGGACAGATCGGTTAAGGCAACCAGTACATTATCATCCGGATGCACTTTCAGTATCTTTTTTTTCATCTGGGCTATTTGGACGATTGAATGTTTTTTAATGATTCAGCTACCCCTTCGCTCATCAGCAAATTCAGTTTATCCGAAACAGCGTCTGCAAATCCGGGAAGTTTTGACAGGTCGGTTCCCCAGAAGGCCCTATGACTCAAAACATCATTGACTACCCGGTAAGGCTGTTTCCAACACTGCGCATAAAAATCTGCATGATCATCGTTCACAAGGTAGGCCTTACCATTAGCTTCTCCATAATACTGACCACTCTGCTCCCTTACTGATTTCATAAACCAGAGGTGGGCCGCAAAACCTAAACTCATATATGCCGGAATTCTGCCAAATCGTTCAAAATAATTAAGCAGTATCGGAACATTTCTCAGGCGCATTTTTGACGAATATTGCAAAGTTATGGACAACCAGAGATGGTTTATAAAGGGATTCCGGTACCGGTCGAGTACCTGCTCTCCAAATACTCCGGCCGCTTCCACGGATAATTTCTCATTAGTGATCGAAGGAATAATTTCCTGAAACATCAAAGAGCGAATATAATTGGAAAATGCGTCATTTTCCATCGCGTCCCTGACAGTGGCGAAACCCCTAAGATAGGCAAGACCGCAGCTAAAGGTATGAGAACCGTTAAGCAACCGGAGTTTAAGCTCTCTAAATATGGTTATGTCGGGTGCAATGACAACTCCGGGATCCGACAGGCTGAAAGATAGGATGTCCCTTACTTTCCTATTGTCCGATTCTATGGCCCAAAGGCAATAGGGTTCCGCCATGATCATTAGGCCATCTTCATACCCCAGCTTTTCTTCCATCCCGGTTTGTTGCTCAGGCGGAAGTTTTCCAGGAACAATCCGGTCAACCAGGGAATTGCAGAAGTAATTGGCCGTTTGGAGCCATTGGCAAAAATCCTTTTCCAGGCTGTTCTGTTCAGCCAGTTCCAAAAGGACTTCGCGAAGCCTTTCTCCGTTGCGGGGAATTAGTTCTGTCGGAATGATCACCATTCCCTTACCGGGATCCCCATTAAAAAAAAGGAATCTTTTGTATAAAATAGCCAGCAGTTTTCCAGGAAAGGATTCAGGAGGAGCAGCATCAATATGATCCTGGATTAATTGGATGCCGATCTCTGTGGTGTTGGATATCACGATTTCCAGCTGAGGATTGGTGGCGCAGGTAAGAATCTCATTCCAGTCGTTTTTTGCAGAAAGAAGCCGGCTGATTGACGCATTGATGATATTTTCTTCCTGTTTCACTCCATTGACAAGCCCTCTGATGCAAGTGGTGTACAGTCCGTCTTGTTGCCTGAATAATTCAGTTTCTCCCGTGGTGGTGGACTTGACCAGTACAATTCTTCCATTAAACAGCCCTTTTTTGTTTGCTTTATCAATAAAATAATCGGGAAGGCCACGCAGTAAGACACCGGTACCGAATTGTAATACTTTTTCAGGGAGATCAAAATAAGAAGCGGAAGGAAGGTCAATCCCGTCAGGTTTGACCCTGCTGATCATTTGTCTTGAAATTTTCATATGAAAGTAGAAATTGTCCCGGCAAATATCCAAACTGGCGTCAATACAACCAATACCAACTTAGGTTAATTTTGCCACTGATGGCACAAAAGAAATTAATGCGTTTTGAGGCGATCAAGTCCTTTTCCAATGTATTGCAGTATCCTGAGGGCATGGCGGGAAAGTGGAAAGGCTTTTTTAGAAACGACCATCCGCTGGTATTGGAATTGGCTTGCGGGAAGGGTGAATACGCCGTAGCGCTTGCAAAAATGCATCCGGATCAAAATTGCATTGGCGTTGATCTAAAGGGAAACCGGATTTATGTAGGCGCTAAGATATGCCTGGAAGAAAATATCGGCAACGCTGCATTTTTGCGGACGCAAATTGACCAGATCCATACTTATTTTGCACCAGGCGAAGTCCGGGAGATTTGGCTCACCTTCCCGGATCCTCAATTAAGAAAATCAAAATCAAAAAAAAGACTGACCCATCCGAGGTTTCTTAGGCTTTATCAACAATTCCTAGTACCGGGTGGCCTGATTCACCTAAAAACAGATTCCCCTGTACTATACGCCTTTACCTTACTGGTGATCAACATGTACCGCCTTACCCTCCATGAATCTAATGAGGATATTTATGCCCTTCAGACAGATAGAAAAGAATTGAGGATAAAAACGCATTATGAAGGACTGGATATAGCCCATAGTAATAAGGTTCATTATGTCTGTTTTTCATTACCCGCAGCTGTTTTGCCCGAGATCGATCACCTTTTATTACAACGAATCAAAGACAATGAATAAACCCCTGATCGAAGGAATTGACTATTATTATAATGCACAGGGTTATATGGTGCTGACCGAAAAATATCATCTCGAAAAAGGGTTTTGTTGCGGGTTTGGCTGCAAACATTGCCCCTATGATTATGAAAAAGTACCGGAACCCAAACGTTCAGAATTGCTCAGTCAAAGAAACAACCATGGCCAGATCAAAGAATAAAAAAAGAACGGATGCAAAATTATCAGCAGTCAAACCTTCTGGAAAAAGGGAAGGCTCCTTTTTCGAATGGGTATATGATGTGGCCCGTCAGATACCGCGGGGCAAAGTCACCTCTTATGGGGCAATCGCTGCCTGCTTAGGTACCCGGCTTTCTGCAAGAATGGTGGGATGGGCCATGAATGGCGCGGGGCAAGTAAAGCCAAAAGTTCCGGCACACCGTGTCGTCAACCGGAATGGCATGCTGAGTGGAAAACATCATTTTTCGACACCGACCCGCATGCAGGAATTACTTGAAAAAGAGGGGATCAAAATAACCGGCGATACTATTGAAGATTTTGAAAAGCATTTCTGGGATCCCGCCAAAGAGCTTTTCTGAAAGTTCAGGATTTCAAAAAAAAGGATTCCTTGCCGTTCAGTTCCAATTGTTTGACCAATCTCTTTTTTGAGGGATAAATGTTCAGAAAATTTAATACCAGTGCACCGATGATCAGGAGGAACAGCAGGTGGCCGGAAATAATAAATAAAATAATGGAAAATAGGATTGGCCCTGTACAGAGGGCCATTTGAAGAATGCTTGCGATCCTATAAAGTTCAAACCTTACCGCCATTTCCTTTTGTCCCCTGGCCTCCCGCAGCTTCCTGGAAAATAACAAATAGGAAAATCCTGCTGAAAAAATAGACAAAAGGATGTCGGCCAGAAGTAGCCCCGAATTGAACGAATTTGCACCATAAGAATATACCCGGGCATTCACCATGAGCATTGCGCTCAAAAAGAATAGTGCCATGGTGAATGATAAAATCTTATAAAAGGTCTGCAGGGATTTTAGATTTTTTGGCTTTGCCTCCATTTCCTGATATAGTTCAAAATGAAGAAATAGTCATTCAATAATAAGGGCTGATCATCAGGTAAACTACCACTCCCGATACGGCAACATAAAACCAGATAGGCCATGTGATCCTGGCCAGCCGGCGATGCCTGTCGAACCGCTGCTGAAAAGCCCTCTGTAATGTAAATAGCACTAATGGGACAATGACACCTGACAAAATAATGTGCGATGTCAATATAAAATAGTAGGCGTACCGCATAGGACCGGCTTGCAATTTTTCCTGGTCGCTAAGTATCCCATCATGATTCAGATCCCCATATTTTACTGAAGGAGTGGAAGAATGATAAATGACGTAGGAAATCAAAAAAATGGCGCTGAGAACTACGGCCGAAAGGTTGGCGGTTTTGTGTGCAGGGATCTGTCCATGCCTTATAAAATAAAGGCTTGCTAAAAGCAAAATTGCTGTAGTCGAATTAAGAAAAGCGTGAAACAAGGGAAGTGCCCTTGTATTAAAGCCAAAATTAATTCTTACATGGGGAACTAGTAATATAAATGCAACCGCAGCCGGGATCGCTATCGAAACAAATATTATCGGAACCGTGAGGTTATTTTTCATTACAAATTTCTTTTATCCTAATGCCCTTTTACCTTAAATTTTCTGCTAAAATAGTATACGCCCGCCGCCGTGGCGGCCAGCACAAAAATAATGATCGGGAGAATAGGTATCATTTCATTAAAAACGGACTTGCTGTTCTTATCCCTCTCTAAAATGATCAGGCCTATATCACGAGATAACCTGCCCAGATCGATGCTGTCCAGCCCATCATAATACCCCCTGACCACATGAAATTTATCAAGTAGGACCATTTTCTGTGTGTGGATAAAGTTGGAATCCACTCCACCTCCATCGGCGATTCCCATTTTCAACTCATTGAGCGCAAAATCATAAATGGTCTTTTTACTTCCGGTGAGCAACCACCAGGTATCAGGATCGACCATGTATTTGCCGCCATATTTTCTGAGTGCAGATGAAGAATCCCGCTCGGGGTCCACGCTAAAAGAAAGTAATTGGACCGAGCTTGTATCCGTCTGGTTTGTCTGGTCCTTTTGCTTCAGGGAATTTTGCATCTTTTTCATATTGCGCGTCAGCGTGGGGCATATATTGGGACAATGCGTAAAGAAAAAATCAGCGACAATGATCTTTCCCTTGAGCTGACTTAAGGAAACGGAGTCGCCAAGTTGATTCTTCAATTGGAGGTTACTGACTTCATGCCAGACCGTGTCGGTTATTGCTTTCCCATCGGTCATCGTTGTAGTAACTGAATCGTAAAAATATCTCCGGGGCATAACCAGTGCATTCTGGCTTGCATATTTTACTACCAGGTAACTAAATAATGGAGCGAAAACCGCTACAAAAACTGCCAAAATCGCTTTGTTGTTCATCTTAAATAAAAACCACCGCCGGTTGCGATGGTCAGGTATTAAACAAAATTCAAAAAATTGACTTGTTATTCAACCGCTCCCGGTTTTTTTGCCTGAGGTTCTTTTGCAGGGATCTTACTTTGTTCAAGATGATTGCGGTCATAAGCATTACGAAGATTTTTATACGAATTCCCATCCCATAAGAAGGCAGTCAGGAACCAGATGAACAACATAGCCGGAATGCCTACAGTCATGATCATGTTTTTAATCTCATGACGGAGATGCATGAATTCGGCAATGATGAAAAAAGCCTTTGCGAGGGTGCCAATGATAAATATGCCATTTAGGAAATGTTTGGGAAGAAAGTCAGTCTCATAGTATAGGATCGCCAGTGCCAGTTCGACAACTGTGATGATCAACAAAATCCAAAAGGTCCTCCAAACAGCCTTTGTCGAAAAACCGTGTTCGTCATGAGGTACGGCAGCCGTATTTGTTTGTGAATGCTCCATATATTTCAAATTATTTGGAAGTCAACATTATAAAAGATAAAAACAAGTAAATACAAAAACCCATACCAGGTCCACAAAATGCCAATATAATCCTGCCTTCTCAATCATCAGATAGTGTCCTTTCCGGTCAAAATCCCCTCTCCAGGTCATAATCAGCATGATGATATTGATGATCACTCCTGAAAAAACGTGAAAGCCATGGAAACCTGTTATGGTGAAAAAGAAATTTGTAAAATTTGTAGACGATTGCGAGCCATCAATGTTCATAAATGGATTCCTTCCCCACCATGCGCCTTCTGAATGAAGATGGGTCCATTCCCAGGCCTGGCAACTCAAAAAGGCCAGACCCCCAAGTATGGTAAAAAACATCCATTTCATCACCCCCTTGCGATCATTATTGTGGCCTGCTCCCACCGCAAGCACCATGGTTACAGAACTCATGATCAGAATAAAGGTCATTAGACTCACAAAAGCCAAGGGAATTTTCATTTCCCCGATAAAAGGAAACGTGCGAAAGACTTCATTTGGGTTGGGCCAGCTATTGCTCGAAAAACGGATCGTTCCGTAAGAAATAAGAAAAGCCCCAAAAGTAAAAGCATCACTCATCAAAAAATACCACATCATCAACTTGCCATATTCCACATTGAATGGGCTTTTCCCACCGGCCCACCATTTTTGTCCAGCAGTTATTGATTGTGCCATGTTATTGTTTTAAGCTGATTGGCAAATTTATTCAACAAAAATCAAAATTACTTCATCCAAAAAAAGAAAATGAACAAATAGATCCAAAGAAAGTCCACAAAATGCCAGTAGGTACTTGCCACTTCAACAGGCACCGGGTCATAGCTCCGGATCTTTTTACTCAAGGCCCTGAAAAACATTACGATCAGCACAACAACACCACCCAGCACATGAACCGCATGCAATCCTGCAATCACATATAAAAACTGCCCGGCCCCGGAACCCCTGAAACTTACCCCACGGTTCCAAATCTGCTTGAAACTCAGCCACTGCAACCCAATAAAAACCAATCCGAGGGCTGCAGTAATGGTGATACAATTTCTATACCTCCTCATGTCGCGGTCTTTGAAAGCCTTGAGGGCCATCTGGATGGTCAGGCTGCTCAACAGTATCACTCCAGTCGCATACCAAAATGTCCGCGGCATATCAAAGGAAGTCCATCCCGGTTGATCCCGCTTCACAATGTAAGCACTTGTCAGTCCTGCAAACATCATGATAATGCTCCCTATCGCCACCCATAACGTAAACTTATGAGGATGTATTTTCTTTCTTTGTTCAGTCACCTTTTCTTTTTCTTCAAATGATTTGCGTTTTGTCAATAAGTAGCGCCAGCAGCACAACCGGTAAATAAATATAACTGCTGAACATCACCCTTCTGGCCGCCGTCACTGTCATTTCCCTGTATAATTTTACACACTGCCACACCATCAGGATATTGGCGACAAATAGTATAACCAGGCTGATCCTGCCACTCATCCCAATTAAATAAGGCAGCACGCCGACAGGCAACAATAATAATGAATAAATTATGGCCTGAATGGCGGAAAACCTGGACGGCCCTTCCCTGGAAGGTAATAATTTGAACCCAGCCATACTGTAATCCTTATGCGCAATCCAGGCAATTGCCCAGAAATGCGGGAATTGCCAAAAAAATTGTATAGCAGCCAAGGCCCAACCTCCCGCACTAAGATCGTCATTTCCGGCAGCCCATCCAATAAGGCAAGGCAGCGCTCCGGGAATCGCTCCCACCAATACGGCAACGGAACTTATTTTCTTTAGTGGTGTATAAATAAACGCATACAAAAACAAACTGAAAACACCCAGGGCTGCTGTAAGAAAATTGAAATGCCAAAGAGCAAGGGTGCCTGCGATTCCTGCAAAAATGGCGAAGGTCCAGGCCTCCCTTTCACTCATTCTGCCAGAGGCGACCGGCCGGTTGGCTGTTCGCTTCATCAGGGCATCTGTATCTTTTTCCACGATTTGGTTGATCGCGTTTGCGCTTCCTGTGACCAGCATGCCTCCGAGAAACAAAAGCATGATGGCCTTCCAGTCAAATACTGTTACCTTAGGAGCAAGCAGATAGCTAATCACCGCCGAAAACACCACCATAAAGCTGAGGTTGAATTTGATCAGCAGCTTATAATCCTGCAGTTTGCTGGCGATTTTAAAAGAACTGGATTGCTCCACGGCTTCCTGCGACATCAGTATGTAATATTTGTTTTCAAACAAATGCCCCGACAAATCAGGGTCAGGGCATAAACATTTACCAGTCAAAAGGGTCAATGATTCGTTTCTTTGGCACTGATCGGCTCTGTCTGAGGTATGAAGTCCCTTCCGTCTTTACCATAATCATAAGCCCAGCGATGCACTTCGGGAATTTCCCCCGGCCAGTTGCCATGGCCCGGATGAATTGGAGCCGACCATTCTAAAGTGTTGGAACCCCAAGGGTTTTGCGAAACCACTCTTCTGCCTTTAAATATGGAATAAAAGAAATTGAAGACAAACATCAACTGTGCCGCAAAAACCACCATGGCTACAGTAGACATAAACCGGTTTAAGTCACCAAACTGATTAAAGGTGCTCCACTGGGAATAATCCGGGTAACGTCTTGGCAAGCCTGCTAGACCTTCATAGTGCATCGGCCAGAAAATAAGATATGCGCCCGCAAACGTGATCCAAAAATGGATATAGGCCATTGTATTGTTCAGATATCGTCCAAACATCTTGGGAAACCAGTGGTACACTCCGCAAAACATGCCGAAAAATGCCGAAACCCCCATTACAATATGGAAATGTGCGACGATAAACATAGTATCATGCAGGTGAATGTCCAGTGTGGAATTTCCAAGAAAGATTCCAGTTAATCCGCCTGATATAAAAAGGCTCACAAAACCGATGGCAAAAAGCATTCCCGGCGTAAACCGGATATTCCCTCTCCATAAAGTGGTGATCCAATTAAAAACTTTGATGGCCGAAGGAACAGCAATCAATAAGGTCAGGAGCACGAAAACAGAACCCAGGAAAGGGTTCAGGCCGGTAACAAACATATGATGGGCCCAAACCAAAAAAGCCAGAATAGTAATGGCAAACAGAGAGCCTACCATCGCCATATAACCGAAAATCGGTTTACGGGAATTCACCGCCATGACTTCAGAAACCAATCCCATGGCGGGCAAAATAATAATATATACTTCCGGATGACCCAGGAACCAAAACAAGTGCTGGAATAATATTGGGCTTCCCCCTTCATTAGGCAGCGCTTTACGGGTGGAAGCGATGAAGATATCCGAAAGATAAAAACTAGTGCCCGCATGGCGATCAAACAATAAAAGAATCAACCCCGAGAGTAAAACGGGGAATGACAAAACACCGAGAATGGCAGTAAATAAGATTGCCCAAATCGTCAATGGCAGCCGGGTCATGCTCATGCCCTTGGTCCTCATGTTAAGAATGGTCGTGATATAATTTAGGCCACCGAGTAAAGACGACACGACAAATAAGGCCATGGCAATGATCCAGAAATCCATGCCGGCCTGAGACCCTTGAGAAGCATCGCGCAGAGCGCTCAGTGGGGGATAGACCGTCCAGCCACCAGCTGCAGGGCCGGTTTCCAGGAACAGAGAAGAAACCATCACCACGCTGGCCAACCAGAAAAACCAATAAGATAACATATTGAGAAAAGGAGAAGCCATATCCCTGGCCCCGCATTGAAGCGGAATGAGAAAATTGGCAAAAGTGCCGCTCAGGCCTCCTGTCAGAACAAAAAATACCAACACGGTACCATGCATGGTTACCAGGGCATAATAAAATTCAGGAGAGATCCTTCCCCCTTTGGCCCATTTGCCAAAAATATCTTCCAGCCAGGGGAATGTCGAATCGGGATACCCCAGCTGAAGCCGGAATAATACGGACATTAGTCCACCCAAAATAGCCCAGATCATGCCCGTGATCAGGAATTGGCGCGCAATCATCTTATGATCCTGGCTGAATACGTACTTGGTGATGAATGTATCTTTATGATGATGAATCGCATGTTCATCCAAGTGCACTTCATGGCTGGTTATCACGTCGGCGTGTCCATGCGGTATTGCTTCGTTACTCATAGAAAGTTTTTATTCAATAACCGGATCCAATTAGTTTTTGTCTGCAATCAACTTGGTGGCGGCATCACTTGCCAAATTGGCTGCGGTTTTTACGCTGTCGGAATTTGCCGGATTGGCAGGTGCTTTGTCTTTTAAGTTCTGCAAATACACCGGCGTTTGTTTAGCCCTCCACAACACAAACTCATCCGGACTGACCACCTGGATGGTACCCCTCATCGTATAGTGACCTGCTCCGCACATCTGATCGCAGGATATCTCATAATTAAAGTCCGCCCTACCTGTCTTCTTCCTCATTTCCTCGGTGGTGAATCTCGGTGTAAACCACATCGTGGTAGGCGTCCCGGGAACCGCATCCAGCTTCATCCGGAATTCTGCCAGACCTACGTCGTGAATGACATCCCTGGAATTGATGATTAATTTGACCGGTTTGCCCACAATGAGGTACATTTCTGTATTGACAATAATGTCATCATGAGAGGCCGGATCATCCCAAATCAGGCCCAGCGAATTATTTTCTCCGTCGTTGATATTCTGGTAATATTTCTTCCCGAAAATATTGTCCTTGCCGGGATAACGGAAAATCCACCCGAACTGCTTCCCTGTAACTTCAACGACCAGGGCATCCTTGGGGGCATCGCCCGTAATGCGGAACCAATATAATAAACCAAACCCAACCAATACGGTCAGCGCAATGGCCGGGATCACCGTCCACACTAGCTCCAACCTGTTATCGTGGGGTAAATAATAAGCCTTTCTTTTTTCGGAATGCTGGTATTTAAATGCAAACCAAAAAAGAAGGATCTGTGTAATGAAAAACACCACCCCGGTAATGGCAAAAGTGATATAGAGCATCCTGTCAATCTCTACCCCCTGCTCTGAGGCTGCTTCTCCAAGGATCTTCCCTTTTAACAGCTGGTTACACCAGTATACTCCTATTAATCCGATCACCAAAAAGAAGATCATCAAAAAACCATTGATGCGGTTATTGTGTTCAAAGGTTTTCTTTTCTCCTTTCAATATACCCACATACTCGCTTGCCTTGGCTATTTGAAAGGTGATCAGAAATCCGAGCATCAAAATCAGAAAAAGAAAAATGGTTGACATGGTAGCATTACATATTTACACTTATAAATGCGCTCAATGTTTATTTCCTGCCCTTTTAAGTATGGTGTATGACACTTTCCTTAAGAAAGGGATGGTTCATGGGGATCATCGGGTACTTGCTCAGCACATAACCGGTATTCCAAATGATCAGCCCAACAAATCCGGCAGCAATACCAAAATCAAAAAGATTCATAGGTACATGCGTAGGAACTTTACCACCGAAAACCATTTGATAGAAATCCAGCCAGTGGCCGAAAAGCAAAGCTACTGACATAAACGTAACTACAGCGTAATTTCGTTTTGAGCTTGCCCGCATATAAATTAACAAAGGTGCCAGGAAATTGATGATTAGATTCAGGTAAAAAACACCCTGGTACGCACCTTCGAATCTTGATCTGAAATAAACGGTTTCCTCAGAAATATTAGCATACCAAATCAGCATAAATTGAGAAAACCACACATAGGTCCAGAATATTGAAAAAGCAAATTGGAATTTACCCAGATCATGCAAATGCTCGTGATTGGTATATTCCAGATAGCCCTGATTTTTAAGGTATATCACAAAAAGCGCCATCAGCGCCAGACCCGAAACAAAAGTGCTTGCGAATGTATACCAACTATACATGGTGGAGAACCAATGAGGATTTAGACTCATCAACCAAAGCCAGGGGGTAACAGAAGCCACGGTAAGCGCAAACCAGACGATGAAAAGGGCAGCCCAAACCGTGTTTTTATATATATACCTTTTCCCCTCCTCCACACTCAAAGGTTTATCATCGATTTCGCGCGACATCCTCCGCATTTTTAAACCAAGCACACTCCACAGGCCGATGGAAAGTATGGTCCAAACAGTAAAAAAGGTAGGATTCAGAAATCCGACTTTCCCCTTTAGGATTTCATCTTTGCTGACAGCATCTTTGTCCAGCCACTCATAAATAATATGCTTATTCCCAAAAACAATGGCCATCAGGATGGCGAATGTGATGATGCCTATCAGAGGTACGCATGCCGATATCGCTTCCGTTACCCTACGAAAAGAAATTTGCCACCCTCCCATGGCAAGTGTGCTGGCACATAGGAAAAACATCGCGGCATTCACTGTAAGCAGAAAGTAAACGCTATTTTGAAGCAGGGTGGCCCAGAACCTTGTCTGTTGTTCTTCATCACCGGTTCCGTACATGATATACCCAACCACGAGGGACAATATGCCAATAAGTATCAGCCCGATTGACCATCTCTTATAGCTCCGTGGGATTTCAAAACGTTCTTTCATGCTTATCATTTTTTTACCGCCGTGGAATCAGCAGGGGCACTGGCCGCCAATTTGGCTGCCTCCTGTTTCGATTTAATATAATTGATTACCATCCAGCGTTGACGACTATTCAATTGAGAGGCATAACTTCCCATATTAACCCTACCATAGGTAACTGAATAAAACATCTGCCCTTCCGGCATTGCTGCATATTTCGGATCGCCTACGAGCGCTGCGGGTTTGGCAACAAATGGCCCAGATCCATCTTTATACAAAGGGCCGTTGCCATCAAGCTTCGGACCATGGCAAATTGCACAATTCACCAGAAATAATCTTTCCGACTCAACCTTTTCTACGGTGTCCAAAGTAGTGATGGGGCTAATTATTTGTTTGGAAGCTATATAATTTGTACTGTCTGCGTCTTTATCCTTTTCAATGGGGAAAGGCAGGAGTTCCCCCCTTTTAATCGTCCCAGGAACCGGCCGGTTGCTGAAATAAATGCCTTGTTTTTTTAAAGCATCTCTTTCTGCTTCCGTAACCGAATACGTTTCAAAAGCCCGGCTGTAAGCCATGTCAGGCATATACACCCTTCCTGGCTCCCGCTTAATGTCACTACAGGCAATGAATATCACTACCGAAGAAACAATCAATGAGAGTATGACAATTTTTTTCATCGAAATATGCAATATTCGTTTCAATTATACCAATGAAGCTCCAGTATGCTCAAACGGCTTCTTTTCTTTATGATAAACGCCCAACCACCAGCCTGTTTCGGCCATCTGCACATTAATATCTTTTGCACCTATACTGCTAAGAAAGGCCGTTACTTCGGAATCATTCGTTTTTGCTGTACATTCTATAACCATCACAAACAAGTCGTCCGTTGACCTGAGACTAAAGTGATGTTTTTTGGCGAATGGTGCCAGCTGACATAAATAACAAAAAGTCAGAAACATACCAATAGAAGCAAATAAAACGGTCAATTCAAAAGTAATAGGAATCCAGGCAGGCAACGCAAAATGAGGCTTTCCTCCAAAATTTAATGGCCAGTCACTTGTAAATACCCAGCCAATCCCGCTAAGCGCCGTCGTCGTACCGGTAATTCCATATATGAACCCAGCTGTATGCAGGCTGGTTTCCCTTAATCCCAAAGCCTTATCCAGACCATGAATAGCCATAGGCGTATAGACGTCATGGATCTTATATCCCGAAGAACGAATCTTTTTTATCGCAGAGAATAAAACCGCTTCTTCTTCAAAACTGCCGACGACAAACTTTTTTACAGCCATATCTTTAAAAAAAAATGATACCTTTTTTTATCTGCTCAATGGGCATGCGCATATTCATGCGCAAATTCATCCACGCTTTCCTTTTCCTCCGGACCCATTTTTTCCTTGAATGTTTCACCAGATTTCTTCAGAATATGTTTAATCTCGGCTACAGCAATCACCGGGAAAAATTTAGAGAATAAAAAATAACATGTGAAAAATAAACCGAATGTGCCCAGATAAAAACCTATTTCCCAAATCGAAGGGGAATAATAGGTACTCCAGCTGCTGGGGACAAAATCCCTGTATACGGAAGTGACGATGATCACAAACCTTTCGAACCACATCCCGATGTTTACAATCACGGACATAAAGAAGGTGACCGTAATATTTCTGCGCAATTTCCTAAACCAGAAAATTTGGGGCGAAAGCACATTGCAACTCATCATGATATAATAGCTCCATCCAAGAGGGCTGAATAGATTGACACGGTTTTGCATAAAGGCCCAGCCCTCAAACTTGTTTTGGCTGTACCAGGCGACAAATAATTCTGTCAGATAAGCACAGCCCACTATGGACCCGGTGAGCACAATCACTTTGTTCATCACATCAATATGTTCGATGGTAATATATTCTTCCAGATGCAGTACTTTCCGGGTTATAACCAGGAGGCTTTGGACCATAGCAAAGCCAGAAAAAATGGCCCCCGCAACAAAATAGGGAGGAAAAATAGTCGTATGCCAGCCGGGGATAACGGATGTGGCGAAGTCAAAGGACACAATCGTATGCACAGACAATACCAGGGGGGTACTGAGACCTGCCAAAACAAGGGAAAGGGCCTCATGCCTTTGCCAGTGTTTGGTAGATCCTGTCCAGCCAAAAGACAAAGTGCCATACATGAATTTTCTCCATTTCAATTTTGCCCGGTCACGGATCGTGGCCAAATCAGGAATCAGTCCAGAATACCAGAATAGTAAGGATACCGTAAAGTATGTTGAAATTGCAAATACATCCCAAAGCAGTGCTGAATTAAAATTTGGCCAAATCGCTCCCCTGGAATTGGGATAAGGGAAAACAAAAAAAGCCAGCCAAACCCGACCCATATGCCAAAGCGGAAACTGGGCCGCACAAATGACCGCGAAAATGGTCATCGCTTCAGCAGCGCGATTGACTCCTGTTCTCCAACCCTGGCGAAATAGTAAAAGGATGGCCGAGATAAGCGTACCTGCATGCCCGATACCGATCCACCATACAAAATTGGTTATATCCCATCCCCATCCGATCGTTTTATTCAGATTCCATTGCCCGATACCATAGACAACATCCCTGTAGACAGAATAAATACCAAAGCAAAGCAAGCCAACTGCGATCAGAAAACCAATCCACCATAACCTTCCCGGCCGGGCCTCAATCGGCCTTACAATATCTTCTGTAATCTGATGATAGTTTTTTGGTCCCACCACCAACGGCGGCCTAGCTTGTGATTCGTACTTTAATGAAGCCATAGTTTTTATCGTTTAGCCATTCATCAGCTAACTACACATGTTTTTCAGCACCAGCCTCGTTTTTTTCGCCCATTTCCTCTGGTTGGAGGTTAATCATTTCCGTATTTCTGACTTTTGCCAAATAGTTGACATTCGGCAATACGTGCAATTCCTCCAGCGCGTGGAAAAGACGCTCTGAGTTATCTTCCCTGGTTTTTGAGATCCTGCTCTCCTTATCATTGACATTTCCGAATACAATTGCTTCTGTTGGACATGATTGCTGGCAGGCTGTCCTTACATCTTCCATATCCTTTAATGGACGGTTTTCTTTTTTTGCTTTTAATTTTCCTTCCTGCAGGCGTTGAACGCAAAATGAACACTTTTCCATCACCCCTCTTGCACGGATAGTCACATCCGGATTGAGTACCATACGGCTAAGATCATCATTCATCATGTGGACTGCCGGTCCCAGATGGCCGTCCTCCTGCTGGTTATTGGGAAAACTATCAGCCCCTGTATAGTCTGCCCAGTTAAATCGCCTGACTTTGAATGGACAATTATTTGCGCAATATTTTGTTCCAATACAACGATTATATATCATCTGGTTCAGGCCTTCGCTGCTATGATTGGTTGCTGAAACCGGGCAAACATTTTCACAGGGTGCATTATCGCAATGCTGACACAGCATGGGTTGGAAAAGGGTTTGGATACTGCTGGGGTCTTCCAGATTGCCACTAAAATAGCGATCGATCCTGAGCCAGTGCATCTCATGAAAATAAAGGACTTCCCTTTTCCCTACTACAGGCACGTTATTCTCTGCGTGGCAGGCTACCACACAGGCGCCGCAACCGATACAGGAATTCAAATCAATCGACATTCCCCATTTGATCCCCGGATATTCATACTGGCCATAGAGGGTACCTTCTTTTTCATAATCTTTCGTGCCGCCATAAGGGCCTATTTCCTTTTCTCTTTCTTTAATAACTATGTCTGGTGTGGCAAGAAAGCTTGTGAGTGTCACTTCTTTGACCACTTCCGTGCGTCCTTCGTAACTACTATGGGTTTGAGTCTGGGCGACTTTATAGAAATCATCCGTTTTCTCAAAGCTAATGTCTGCTCTGTTCCAATCGACGGTCGATCCATTAAAAATTGCTAGTGGAAAAACATTCTTACCTACATCCGCAGCGGCCCTTCCGATAAAATCAGCTGTGTTTTCCGGCTTGGCGCTTTCTCTGCCAAAACCCACCGCAATCGCAATGACATCGTTATGCGTTCCCGGTATAACTACGGCAGGTAGGTCAAATTCTTTATTGCCCACCTTTATTTTGATGACCTGACGGTCAGGGTGCACTTCAAATTTATCTGCCTGGCGCCGGTCGCTCAAATCGATCCCCCAGATATCTTTTGCAAATTTTGGCGAAACAACAGCGTAATTGTCCCAGGTTCCCTTAGTCACAGGATCGGGTAACTCCAGCAGCCAGGGATTATTTGACTGACTCCCCGTACCCATGGATACTTTCTGATACAACACCAATTCCATGGCAGCGCCTTTTTTTATGGCCAGTATCGCTGCTGCAGCTTCTGATATCTTTGATGTATTGCCTTTTATGAAAATCATTCCACTACCGTTGCCAGGATTGGCAGTTTCTACAACGCCTTCCTGAAGGGCTTTTTCAAATGCTTCAACGCTTCCTAGTTTGGCAACCCAGAATTGTTTAAAATAAGCCTCATAGGTGGTATTGTTACCACTCCAGGCTAAAAGCGAATCCTCAAATGCCCTTGTTTTAAATAATGGAGCGATCGTAGGTTGGAGCATGCTAAAATATCCTGTTTTTGGCTCCGCGTCGCCCCAGCGCTCCAGAAAATGGGGGGCGGGAAGGACATATTTGCATAATTCAGTGGTTTCATCCAGCCTGTCGTTAAAAGAAATACTCGCTGTTATTTTTTTAAGGGCAGCCTTGAATTTGCCGGCATCATAATAATCATAGGCGGGGTTAACACCATACACCAGCAAACCTCCAACCTTACCGCCATCCATATCATCGACCAGGGCCTTAAATTCGCTGTCAATACCCTGCCGGCATTGGAGGGGGGTGGTCCAGTCGATGGTAGTATTATATGCCTCAATGGCGTCATTGATGGCGTTGATAATGATTTGAATCTGAGGATTATTACTTCCGCAAACCACAAGCGCTTTGCCTTTATTCGCCAATAGGTCTTTGGCCACCCGGCTCACCGCATTTTTAAGTTTATCATCCAGGATAGTAGCGCTTGCTGAGCCTTCGATTTCTCCAAGCAGGGCTAGGGCTATGGCGCCAGTTTCCGAAGGCCGGTGGGTAAATCTGCCATCAGCGTTTGCACCCGTCAGGGTCAACATGCTTTCAAACTGATAATGTTTGCTCATCTCAGGAGCTTTCTCATTAATTTTCCTTCCTTCAGCATATTGGCGGGCAAATTCTACTGGTGATAACCAGGTTCCAAGAAAATCAGCACCCAGGCTGACAATTATTTTGGCGCGGTCAAACCTGTAGGAGGGGATCGCCCTTATATTGAATGTGGCTTCATTGGCCAAAAGGATTCCGCAATAGGAATCCACATCATACTGGACATGCCGGCTGCCCGGGTATTTTGAAAGAAATGCTTTGATTATATCTTTTGTGCTCGGAGAATTAATCGTGCTGGTGAGCAATACCACAGGGGCGCCGTTCAACCCACCCATGGCATCGGCTACCATTTTGTCAAAAGCCTCAAATGTGCTGATTTCCTGCCCTATCCCATTGACCATCTGAACCGGGTAGCGTAAACGAGCTGTATCATAAAGATCCAGTACGGAGGCCTGCACCCTGGCAGATGTTCCACCTTTTGTAATGGAGGATAGCTCATTTCCCTCGAGCTTGATGGGGCGTCCATCCCGCACTTTGGCTACTACAGAAAGGCTGTCTCCGCCAGCAATATAGGTGGTCGCATAGTAATCGGCGACACCTGGGATCAATTCTTCAGGTTTATTGACGTATGGGATGACTTTTTTAACTGGGATTTCGCAACTGGCGGCGAGGGCGGCGGCTGCAGTACTAAAACCCAAATATTTCAAAAAATCCCTGCGTGGTGTTTTCCCATCCAGAAAACCCTCTTGCGGAAGTTCTTCATTAAATTCATTTTGAGCCGATTGCCTGAATGTTTCGCCATCGCTTCGTTCACCAAAACTTTGCCAGTACTTTTTATCGCTCATATCTGTTATAATTAAATCCGCGGGGTTAATAATGGCATTTCTGACACTCGGTACCGCCGATCTTTTCAACCGTTACACTATCCAGTTTACCGGATTTCAAATCATTATGAAACCTCTGATAAATACTATAAAATTTATTGCCCTCATTTGAAGCATCGGGGAAATTCACTTTGGTTGTACGATGACAGTTGACGCACCAACCCATACTGAGTTCTGCGAATTGTTTGACCTCATTCATTTCCTGAATCGGACCATGGCATGTTTGGCACTGCACCTTACCCGCCCTCACGTGTTGGGCATGGCTAAAGAAAACATAATCCGGCAGGTCATGAATTTTTGTCCATTCAACTGGTGTGGCCTGCCCAGTGTATTTTTTGGTTTTTGGATCATAACCAGTATGCTGATACAGCTTTTGAATTTCTGCGTTGGCATCAACAGACGATCCGTCTTCCCGGGTCAGCGGCTCGCCGTGATAATCATTGATCACTGCGTGACAATTCATACACACATTCAGGGATGGGATTGTCGCGTGTTTGCTTTCCCAGGCATTTCCGTGGCAATACAGACAGCTGATTTGATTGGCACCGGCATGAACCTTATGCGAATAAAAAATCGGTTGCTGAGGCTGATAATTCTGTGAACGGCCTAGCCCGATGGCTGCCTGCACAATATAATAGCCGCCCAATACAAAAAGAATCAGGGTCACAAAGGTGATATACACCTTATTCCGGTAAAATGGGACGGCTTCCATAGAAGGAATCCCTTCTTTTTCATCCGCCAATTTTTTCAGACTGCTATTCACCTGAAGCATCGTAAACATGATGACCGCAAGGATCAGAGTCAGTATGCCATATAATAGGCTATTGTCATTTTCTACAGGCTGCCCAACGATGCCAGGGTTCGATGCTCCGGGTCCGGGCGAAGGATAGGTTTCAATATACTTCAGGATCGCGTCAATTTCCGGATCGGTTAAACCCGGAAAGGTATTCATCGGCGTTTTGAATTGGTTATAGAGGTCATTAAAATATTTATTTCCCGATGCCAGAACAGCAGCATTATTTTTAATCCATTGGTGCAATAATTTTTTATCGGGAACTCTTTCAGTTACTCCTTTTAAAGCAGGGCCTGTGATTTGTTTAATGGGATTATGACATTGGGCGCAATTGGTTGAGAAGAGTGCTTTTCCATCCTGAGCCCACAAAGTGCCACCAAAAAAAACCATTGCAGTGAAAAGAAGACCAAAGAATATTTTTTTAGCAATTAGTCTATACTGAAGCATACATTCAGGCTGTTGTATAAATTGTGGAAGGATCTCCTGATTCGCTGCAAAAATAAGTCAGGATAACAAGAGGCGCAAAATTTTTTTGACGCTCCTGGCCTGCATTTCAGCGAATTCTATCCATCTTTGATTTTCGAATGCAAGGTTTTTACGGATGAAAGCAAAGATCAAATTTCCAAAGTGAAATTGATCTTTTGTAATCCATTTTTTAAAGGCGATTATATCGCACCTTTATCATCAATATTATTTCAACCCCTATGTCCATGATCGAAAGTTATCATCCGTTACCTGGTATCTGCATCTTTGCCTCGGGAGCAGGAACCAATACGCAAATGATCATTGATCATTTCCGCAAGCGTCCATTGGCAAAAGTCGCACTCATCGCCAGCAATAAGCCTGATGCTGGCGTAACGCTCATAGCTGAGAAAGAAAATATCCCTTTGTTGATCATTGAAAAAGAAAAATTTTTTCGAGGGAATGGCTACGTGGATGAATTAAAAAGGGACAAAATTGAATGGATCGTACTTGCCGGCTTTTTATGGAAAATACCGCTGCCCTTGATCAGGGCATTTCCGGACCGGATCATTAATTTGCATCCTGCCTTATTGCCAAAATTCGGGGGCAAAGGGATGTATGGATTGCGCGTACATGAAGCCGTGATTGCAGCGGGGGAAAATGAGAGCGGGATCAGTGTTCATTATGTTAATGAGGAATATGACCGCGGGAAGGTAATTTTCCAGGAAAAATGTCCTGTCGATCCTAAAGAATCCCCAGAATCCCTGGCAAGAAAAATCCAAGTCCTTGAGCACCATTATTTTCCTCTTGTCATTGAGGATTTAATCCTGTCTCAAGCACAATCCCATCCAGATGGGTAATTGAATAGTAAAAAATAAAAGTTAAAAGATAAATACAACAATTATTAATTGCGGTATTGATAGTAATATCACAGTTTAAATACCTTTCTTTTGGGTCAATTATTACGCTGTATTCCAATCTTACTGCTGTCATTTACTTTGCTTTTGAGCTTAGAAAGCGCGCGTGGACAGGTTACCGTCAGAGGCAGTGTTTTTTATAATATGTATAGGACCAGGCCTCTGGATGCAGTCAGTGTAATCAGTACCTCCGGAAATGGAACGGTCACTGATTCCAATGGTTTCTATATGATTATAGTCAATGAGCGGGATTCAATCAGCTTTTCTTACCTGGGCAAGTCCACCGTGAAATTCCCGGTTAAAAGCATCAACCTGGCTAATAATTTTGATGTAGCCCTTCAGGTTACCCCCACAGAACTCAGGGAAGTCAGGATCTCTCCAAGAAATTATACCAGGGATTCCATTCAGAATAGGGAAGATTATGCAAAAGCTTTTAATTTCAAAAAGCCGGGAATCGGAATTTCAGGCCCCTCGGGACAGGGTTTGGGCGTAGGTTTCGATTTGGATCAGTTAATCGACGTATTTAAATTTCAAAAAAATAGGCGAATGCTGGCTTTTCAAAGAAGGCTGATTGAAGAGGAACGGGATAAGTTTATCGATCATCGTTTCAACCGCTCGGTTGTCAAGAAAATCACTAAAATGGATGATAATGAGATTGACTCATTCATGATCAGGTACAGGCCTTCATTTGAATTCTGCAAAACCAGTACCGAATATGATCTCTATGAGTATATCAAATTGGCCTATCAGGAATTTAAAGGGATCCGGAATAAGAACGGCAGGTTGAGGCTACAGAAAAAATAATGACCAAAATAGCTTTTGGTATTCGAATTCCCGTCTGTTTTGCTATCTTCCCCTTGATTTTTCACTTCTATAAAGACATACAACCCACATGAGAAAGCAACTGTTTATAGTTCTTTTGGCTGCTTCTATGGCCAGAGGATCCATCAATGCCCAGACGATGGTTCAACCAGTATTGACGGTCGCATCGCCGGAATCTGCAGGCATGTCCTCTGAAAGATTGAACCGGATCGACAGTCTGATCACGAAAAATATTGATCGCAAATGGACAAATGGCGCTGTGGCGCTGATAGTCCGCAATGGTAAGATCGTGTATTATAAAAGCTTTGGATATGACGATATCGACTCCAGAAAACTAATGAAAAAGGACGGAATTTTCAGGATCGCTTCCCAAACAAAAGCGATTACGAGTGTCGCTGTCATGATGTTGTATGAGGAGGGTAAATTTTTATTGGATGATCCGATATCAAAATATATTCCGGAATTCAAAAAGCCCCAGGTATTGGATAAATTCAATCAACTGGATACTACCTATACCACGGTACCTGCAAAAAGGGAGGTCACCATTCGCGATCTGCTCACGCATACCTCGGGAATCGGGTATGCTCAAATTGGTTCCAAAGAGGCCAATGCGATTTATTATAAGAATGGAATAACCGCCGGAATCGGTCTGGATACAAGGGTTCTCGGAGATGCCATGAAAAAGCTAGGAGGGCTTCCCCTTATGCATCAACCCGGAGAAAAGTGGACATATGGCCTGAACGTAGATCTGCTGGGATACCTTGTGGAAGTGGTTTCGGGATTGCCACTGAACGAATTTCTCAAAAAGCGCATCTTTGATCCGCTCGGCATGCACGACACTTTTTTTTATCTTCCTAAGGAGAAGCAGGTTCGTCTGGTAAATCTCTATGACGTTGATTCCACAGGAGCGCTCAGCAAATCGCCAGAATATTTCGATTATAATGGCCGCATGAATGTCAATTATCCCAAATCAAAAGGGACTTATTTTTCGGGGGGAGGTGGTCTTTCCTCACCCATTATGGACTACGCCATCTTCCTGCAAATGCTCTTAAACCACGGGATTTACAACGGCAAAAGAATTCTAAGCCGGAACAGTGTGCGCATGATGACCATGAATCAGATTGGAGACTTGAACCTGGGGGCCTATAAATTTGGTTTAGGATTTGAAATTACTACAGAAAAAGCAAGTGCACTCTTGCCAGTTCCCGAAGGCGCTTTCAGCTGGGGAGGAGCTTTTTCCACCACTTACTGGGCTGATCCAAAAGAAAAAATCGTGGGATTGATTTATAAGCAGCTATGGGGTGATCAGCATGGTGAATTATCCGACCTGTTTAAGGTATTGGTATACCAGGCGATAAATGATTGATCCCTGTTCTTAAAGCAGTCGATATGGACCATTTACAGAACGAACTCAAGAAGGAATTTCAGATTGAGAGGATGATCCTTTTTAGTGATGGCGTATTTGCGATTGCCATTACGCTGCTCGTGATTGAACTGAAGGTCCCCGAAATCCCAAAAGCGCTGGTTACCGATAATAGACTTGTCGAAGGCCTCGCCAATCTGATACCTAAATTTGTTGGATTTATTCTAAGTTTTTATATTATTGGTTTGTTCTGGACGATTCATCACCGCATGTTTGGTTTTGTTGTGAATTACAACCGCAAATTGCTTATTTTGAATTTGATCTTCCTCATGGGTATTGTCCTGATGCCATTCAGTACCGCCTTTTACAGTGAATACATCCTGCGATTTGTAAACTCTCCCATGATTGTTTATGTATCCAATATATGTCTCATCAGTTTAGCCAATATTCTGCTCTGGCTGTACATCAGTAATCCAAGGAATAAATTAAGTGAGGGGATAAATCCCCTGTACGCAAAATATATTCTTGTCCGGGCAATCGTTATGCCGGCCATTTTTGTTTCCCTGGCCCTAATCTATATTTTCGTTCATCAAAGGCTGGCTCTTATGATAATTCCTTTTATCGCGCTGATCCTCCGGGTGGCAACCAGGAAATTAGGAAGACAACTCAAAAATCTAAAGTCTTCCGAAACCTAACCTGATGAAATGGAGAACAAACCAATACAACCCAAACATTCCCAGTGAATCAACCGTCCTGACCATTCATTGGTAACTACCTGGTAAATTTGGCTTTTGATCGATTGCATTTGCTGGTATTTTCAACATGTAATAAATTGTAGCCCGGTCATCCAAATTGTCCTTTATAACAAAATCTAATGATTTTGCTTCGCCATACACGATTTCTTAAAGCGGTGTTTATACACAGCATCAGTGCATTTGGCGGGCCTCAGGGTCATTTGGGTTTGATGATTAAACATTTTGTAATCCAGCGAAAGGACGTTACAGAAGAGGAGTTAATGGATTACAATGCCTTTTGTCAATTGCTTCCCGGAGCCTCCTCCACCCAAACCCTGACGCTGATCGGTTACAAAAGAGGCGGTATTCCCCTTGCCGTATTGACGCTGATTATTTGGATATTGCCGGCTTGTCTCCTCATGGGTGGGTTTTCCTTCTTTTTGGAATATATTAACCAAAAGACCCTAAAGACCGACGTATTCAAGTTCGTCCAACCAATGACGGTAGGATTCTTAGCCTATGCCGCCATCAAATCCTTTAAGATATCTGTTCATAACACGATCACCCATATCATCATGGTGGTCAGTGCGCTGGTAACCTTTTTCTTGTTTAAGACTCCCTGGATTTTCCCAATCCTGATTGTGCTTGGTGGTTGTGTTACTAATCTGAGCAGCAGACGCATCCCGCAAAAAGAAGAATCCCGCAAAAAAATAAAATGGGTAAATATTTGGCTTTTTGCCTTCATTTTTTTACTCGCAGGAGTAAGCAGCGAACTTGCAAGAAAACATAACTGGCCGAATCGAAGGCCGATCAATCTTTTCGAGAACACTTATCGATTTGGGAGCCTGGTATTCGGAGGTGGTCAGGTATTAATACCGATGATGTACGAACAATTTGTGGCGAGACCCGAATCCCAAAAACTGATGAGAAGAAACCCCAATATTGTAAAGGTGGATAAGGAAGATTTCTATACCGGCGCAGCAATCGTGCGTGCGATTCCCGGTCCCGTCTTTTCGGTAGCTTCTTTTATGGGCGGCATTGCGATGAAAGACCAGAGCAATACGATGAGGATCGCAGGTTGCATTATCGGATCATTCGCTATTTTTTTGCCCAGTGCACTACTCGTACTTTTCTTTTTTCCTATTTGGCATAACCTAAAAAAATATGCTTCGGTGTACCGGGCCCTGGAGGGAATCAATGCGGTGGTCGTAGGCATCATCATTGGCGCCACTTTCTATATGATGAAAGATATTTCAGTTACCGGCTGGCAGGTGATCCTGCTGAATATCGGAGTCATTGTCGGAACCTGGCTTTTTCTTTCTTACAGCCGCCTGCCTACGCCTGTGATCGTGCTGGCCTGCTTACTGCTGGGCTGGATTTTTTAAGTTACTTCACCAATAATGAGGTTTGATTTCAAAGATGGCGGGAAGACCAGGAAATGTCGCTGTCTATCCGTTCCGGATCGAGCAATTTCATATTGTTATCAAAAAAATAAAGCGCACTGTCTCTTCTATTTCTTATATTTTTTCTTACCCAATAGACACAATGGATGGCTATGCCAAAGGCCCGGGTAGTATCTGCCCCAGGTACCAGTTTACTCAGAGAATCAATTTCTCCTGTGATAAAATTATTTTCATAAGCGTAAAATGCTGCACTGTCTGCGAGTTCCAAATTGATAGCATTTTGTAGTTGTCTCTTTATTTTATCCTGTTCGCGCTGATAAATAAAAACATCTAGCATCCTTCCCTGTTTTTCAAAAAAAGTATCTGTTCTGATTAATTTAAAGGAATCCAGAAGCAAAGAAGAGTCAATACGCTTCATGTGATCTGTAAAATTCAATGCAAGCTGGCTGGTAAGGCTTCCCGTCTCATTATTTTCACAGGATACGAAAAGGGAAAGGCCAAAAAAAATGCAATACAGCTTCCCGTTCATAATCTTGCAGTTTATCAGGACGATAAGATATGAAAAAAATAATATTCCAGAAAATCCTACATCCAGGCAACAAATAAAAATCAGGAGAAATCATTGCTGACCTGAAACCTGACCATCGGGTGGTGTTTTATAATCTTTATCCCATTGTTCCTGTTGGTGCAAAATCTGAAAGGAAGAAAGGATATCCTGCGCAAATGGAATTTGTCTTTCAGATAACCGGCTATTCTTATTTTGCAGATATTGATATGCATCATTGGCCAATACTTCATCAGGTGGGTTATTTTCGCCCTGGGATTTATAATAACTCAACTGCTGTTGAAGATCTTTCCTGAGGGAAGCCGCAACTTTTCCTGCCAGTTTCAAGTCACCGGACTGATAACAAGCCTGGAGAAATGCCAAAGAAATGGCGTCGTGCCTGTTTCCCATATTGGTTGTCATGCCATAGGGGAAGTTGGCTTCAGGTACCTGCTGATCAAAATGCTCCAGGACCTGCCTTGCCAAATCTTTTTTCCCTGCTTCTGCAAGCCGAAGCGCTACTTGCGCATGTGCCAGTTTTATAATATTCAGCCGGCGTCTATTCTCCTCATCATAATATATGAACTTCTTCCCTGGATTGCCGTATTCAAATTTTTGCATAATATTTGAAAAGGACGATTCCAGATCTATGGGATCATTTTCAACGGGAACCAGCCGATACGAAAGGCCTTGGAAACGCAGGTATCTGCCTAAGCCTAGTTTGGAAGCGTCCTGATCGTTGGTGAAACAGATAGGCCGCTTCCATTTGTTGGCGGCTATAATAGATAATATAGCCAGGTCATTCTTTATTAAATAGGTTTTAGCTGGCAGATCAATATGCAATTCTTTGACCACCTGATCTCCGGAATGCACCGTAGCGTTTTTCCTGACCACCTCAGGGTCCACGGGTACGCTGACTTTCTTTACGGGTAATATATTATACGACTCCCCGTCTTGCATCAAGGCGGAGTATTTAGGATCATCGCTCCCCACGACATTTTTGATCATATCATAGAGATCATAATACTTGTTTTGATCGATTCCGGGGAAGCCATTTGGTAATACTACAATCTCTCTTTTATAGCCTGCAATCTGTTCCGGTGTAAGAATGAGGTCAGCCGGCGGACTCTGGTTGATCTTATAACGCAACTGGTTCATATACCAATCAGAACCCAGCAAGGTGGTAATGACAATCCGTACATCAGGGCGTATACCCTCTACCTCCTGCGCATACCATAATGGATAGGTATCATTATCTTCTGATGAAATCAGGATTGCATTTGGAGGACAACTTTCCAAATAGTCTTTTGCCATATCCCTGGCCAAAGTTTTGCGGCTGCGGTCATGATCATCCCATTCCTGACAACCCATTAATACAGGAACCGACAAAAAACAAAGTGCAGCTGCTGCATAACGTGATAATGGGGCCTTCATTATTTTCCCCATTTGGTCACCAACCCAAATCACCCCAAGACCGATCCAGATAGCAAAGACATAGAACGAACCCGCATAAGCATAATCTCTCTCACGTGGTTGGAACCCTGCTTGGTTAAGGTATATGACAATGGCCATGCCTGTAAAAAAGAATAAAAGCACATTGACTAAAAAATCCCGCCGGTGGCGTACAAACTGAAACACCAATCCAGCGAAACCAAGCAGTAACGGCAGCATGTAGAGGCGATTATAGGATTTATTACCGGTATGTATGCTGTCGGGCATTTTGCTCTGATCCCCATACATGGCATTGTCGATTAATGGGATTCCGCTAATCCAATTGCTGTCTCTTACATTGCCATAGCCCTGAAGATCATTTTGCTTCCCGGCAAAATTCCACATGAAATAACGCAGGTACATCCAACCTGCCTGGTAACGCATAAAATATTTCAGATTGTCCCCCATTGTTGGCTGATCTCCTTGCGAAAGACCTGAAAATTGGTGGTACAGATCGATCTCGCCCCGGTCATTATTGCTGTTGTACATCCGCGGAAAAAAATGGGAAGAGGGTGTATTACTCCAGTCCTCATTGGAAATGGTTCCAGCGACATCGTATTTATCAATCCCTTTTACATATAATGGACCTCCGTCTACCCTGGGAGGAGGATCTGTGAAATCAGGGCCATAAAGAATCGGCCAATCCCCATATTGATCCCGGCTCAGGTATCCAACCAGGCTGACGGGATTGTCGACATTGAACATGTCAATTGCCGGGTCGGCATTCGATCGGATCATCGTAGTGAAATAGGTGGAATAACCCAGAAGCATAAAGCCCAATCCCCAGAGGCCTATTTTCAACAGATAGTGATTTCTTTTTACGGCATATCTGATCCCCCATACGATTCCCGCAGTTAGGAGAACAAAAAAGAATGCAAAGCCGTAAAAAAATGGCATTCCCAGGTCATTTACAAAATGAATATCAAACCAACCTGCTCCTTTGATGCTGTACTGAATGACGAATTTCAGAACCAGGCCGGTGATACTGCAACCGGTGACAAACGCCAGAATAGTTCCCAGGGTTGTTGGCTTGAAGCGTTTAAAGTAGTAAACCATTACAATTGCAGGGATGGTCAACAGGTTTAACAAATGAACGCCGATGGAAAGGCCAATCATATAGAAAATAAAAATAAGCCACTTATCCGCACCTGGCTGATCTGCCCGCTCTTCCCATTTAAGAATTGCCCAGAAAACGAGCGCTGTAAAAAATGCAGATGAGGCGTATACTTCCCCTTCAACAGCACTATACCAAAAAGAATCGCAAAATGTATAGGCCAGCGCGCCAACTACTCCTGCGCTCATGATGGTGAAGATCTGTCCTCCGGTTAATGGGATGGCTTGTTTGGTTTGACGAATACCTTCTTTTTGAATCAGCTTGCGGGCAAAATGGGTAATTGACCAAAACAGAAACAAAATGCAAAATCCACTGGCCACGGCACTCATGAAATTTACAGCCTTGGCAGCCGTTAAAGGATTGTCCCCAAAAAGGATGATGAAGAATCGGCCCATCAGGACGAAAAGAGGTGCTCCTGGCGGATGGGGGATTTGTAATTTATAACAACTGGATATGAATTCACCGCAATCCCAAAAACTACCCGTGGATTCCATCGTCATCACATACACAGTGCAGGCGATTGCGCAAACTATCCAGCCAATAATGTTATTAGTCTTTTTGTAATTCATAAAGCAGTTTTTTAAGATCTTTCCCAATTTAAGGATCGGGCAACATTCTCTGAAGAAAAAATCCTTATTTAACTATTCGTTTGTGAAATGGACATTCCTTCCATCAAAGGAGAATCCTTATTTTCTTTAGTTATGCCATCAACTTAGCCGACTTATACTTATATTTATAATCAAGGGCCCACTGCTTATTACTGCAATCTGTCATTACAACGATTGAACCATGAAAAATAATTGCTTGAACCTTTATCCCTGGCCATTTTCCTATGGCCCGTCAAAAGCATCCATCGCCTTCCTACTACTCGTATCTTTTTTTAATCTATGCAATATGCTACCAGCCAACGCACAGAAGGATACGGGGAGAATTAGGGTGATCATGATTGGCGCCCACCCAGACGATTGTGACATCGGTGGAGGGGGAACTGCAGCTCTTTTTGCATCCATGGGGTATGCGGTCAAATTTTTGTCTGTAACCAATGGTGATGCGGGTCATCAAACAGAGAAAGGGGCGGAATTGGCAAAAAGAAGATTTGCCGAGGCCCAGGAATCCGGAAGAAGGCTGGGAATAACCTACGATGTCTTGAACAATCATGACGGAGAATTGCTGCCTAGTTTGGACGTCCGGCTGGAGATCATCAGAGAGATCCGGGCATGGAATGCAGATATCGTCATTGCCCCTCGGCCAAATGACTATCATCCTGATCATCGCTATACCGGAGTACTGGTGCAGGATGCCGCATATATGGTGGCGGTTCCCGATATTGCCCCAGATGTGCCCCCATTAAAAAAAAACCCGGTCTTCCTTTACTTCCAGGATCATTTTCAACGGCCAAACCCTTTTCGTCCGGATATCGCCATCGATATCAGCAGCACTTTTGCGCAGAAGATCAGCGGACTTGACGCACATACTTCACAATTCTATGAATGGTTACCCTGGATAGGTCACTACTCTGACCAGGTCCCGAAAAGTAAAGAGGAAAGAATAAAATGGCTGGCAGAAACCAGAGGAGGGAAAATCACGCCCGAAATCAGGGCTTCACTTGAAAAATGGTATGATAAATCAAAGGCGAGCCAGGTTGAGCATGCTGAAGCTTTTGAGATCTGTGAGTATGGGGAGCAGCCTAGTGACGATGAGGTCCGGAGATTGTTTCCAATGCTTTTAAGAAATTAGGGGTGACTGAGATGCTTTTTAGATACACCGCTAATGATTTTTTCTCCTGCAGCTGATTACTGATAGGTTGCAGCCCCTTGAATTTTTCGATAAGGTTCCTTAAAAAATTGCCCGATCAGGGCGTTAAACTGATCTTTTTTAAATATTGGGGTGGAGTGCCCAGAATTGGGTATGATCCACAAATAAGATTTTGGGATATTTTCCGAGATCAGCACAGTGTGGCGGACAGGAATGGCATCATGATCCCCTCCAATTACTAGCGTCGGGCATTGTATGGTTTGCAATTGCTGGATTGTCATATGGGGTTCATTCATGTCCAAATCCACTATTTTCATCCTATTTTTTATGTCTTCATTCTGCGGCATCCTGTGAAGATTGGCGCTTTCCACCTTGATATCATTAAAGACATAGGGGGTAAGTCCAGTAGTATCGGGCCAGAGATTTGCTCCGGTTATGGCCAGTTTCTTTACCTTTTCTGGATGCCTTATTGCAAGGAGCAGCCCATTGATGCCGCCATCGCTCCAGCCTATCACATAACAGCTGTCCAGATGAAGCGAATCCAGCAAGGCATTAAAATCATCGGCCATCATTTCAAATGTCAAGGAATCTCCGCGGTCTTTGGATTTACCCTGTGCGCGGCTATCAACAGCAATTACCTGGTATTCACGGGAAAAATAAGGGATCTGCAGCGAGAAGTTGCTCATGGAGCCTCCGTTACCATGGATAAAAAGAAGGGGTTTGCCCTCCCCGTATTTCTCATAATATAACTTGAAACCTCTTGTGGATAGCCAATGACCGGCTTCCTTGTTGTCGCCATATTTAGCCTGAGAATCGACCGAACTGGCCACACAGAATAGTAGGATCCCCATAAAAATACTCCTCATCATATTGAGTTAATTTTTTCAAAGATGATGAAAAAATCATCCCTCCGGTTGATTTATTGTAAAATGCTGTTTGTGAAGTATGGAATTTAGATGGCTGGCCTAATTATTCAATGGCCCTGATGGCCTTTCCGAAATCAGGATCGGAGCCTATTGTTTTCGCGACCCTTAAGTATACTGATTTTAGGTTATCGGTCTTAGGCATTTTTCCTGCGATCTCGACTAATAAATTGCTCTTATCAATGTCAGCATTTATTAACGCAACATTATTTAGCAAATGGGTCCATTGTACCTCCGTTAGTCCATTTACTTCAAAGAATTTTTTATACATGTTTTCCCGATCCAGGTCCGAACCAAAACGACTGATGATGTCAATCAATTGGTCAAAGTGTGTGCTGTCGACTTCTTTTTTATCCATCAGTTGATGCAAAACATTCTCCTTATCTAGATCAGAACCAAAATGGCTGACCAGATCCAATAGCTTGTCCACATGTTTGCCGGTAATATCCCCCCTATCCATCAGCTGCCTCAATAAGTCCTGTTTGTCAAGGTCAGAATTAAAATTGGAAACCATTCCTAATACATTATCCAGGCGAACTTCTGTAACATCGTCCCGCTTGATTAATTCCTTCGTCAGATTTAGCTTGTCCAGATCAGAGTTAAAATGTTTTATAAGGTCCAACACATGATCAAAATTAATGTCCGTCAGGGATCCCTGTTGAATCAGGTGCATCAAAATATTTCCTTTATCCAAATCGGAATTCATATGCTGAACGCCTCCGTAAAAAACCCGGTTCGTTTGTGAATCTTCCAGTTCCTTAATACTAAACCGCGAAAAATATTTCGATTTCTCAATGTCCGAGCCCATGGAATCAATTTTTTTTGCAATCAGCGTTAAATCTTCCTGCGAATTTGAATCAGTTGACAAAAGCCGGTCCAGATAAATGCCCTTTACATTATCGAATTTTATATTATCCAACTCATTTAATAATGCAGCCTTTCCTCCTTTTTTGTAAATCCGGTCCATCCTGCCTTCGGCATCGAACCCGTATGCGATCATTTCCTTTATGGCCTCAGAAACCAATTTTTTGCCACGGTCATCCATGTTCAATTTATTATGACCGTCATATAACTCATAACTTATTTCCCCATGCAGGTTGCTCTCAGCTACTACTTTTACATCATTTTTCCTGTATTTCAAGTAGCCGCCAGCTGAAATACTTTGAATAGCAGATTCGTCCTCATTAAACTTAATTTGACCTGACCATTTCATTTGTTCTATGAAATTATCACTGCTGATGGTCATATTACCTTCATTTCCATTCCCATGATCATGTCCCGTCCAGGAAAAATACATGCGTATGAAAATAAGGCAAAATGCAATTAAGAAAAATATCAGTTTCATTGATATAAGCTTTACGGATTTTCTTAAGATTTATTAAAACTGTAATAATATGCTGCAAAACCCCCGGCAAGGCAGAATGCCATGATAGAAAGAGAATGTAATCCAAAAGGTCTTGTAAAGCTTATGATCGCAAATCCTGCACCTATTCCTGCAAGAACAAAAGCCCATTGCAAAATGGTTTTTTTATTACCCGCGTCTTTCATATTTGGTTGGACCAATTGAGAAACAACATTTTCGGACGTTTCTTTTTCGATGATTTTTAATTTAATCCGGAAATCCAAATTTTGTTTCATCATCTGAAGGATCCAATTCGAAATGAGGTATATGACTATGACAATTCCAGTAATATTAAGGCAATCAAAAAGAAATTGCCTATCCTTGAATGGGTCAATGGTATCCTGCGCAAACGTTGCAGAGGAGTAGAGCAGAATGGCTGAAGCCGATATGAATTTTTTCATTTTTATACGATTGATTGAATAATTAGACAGTCATGAGGTTATTATGTTGCAAATAATTCAGTAAAAATTCAGGGATTCCATTTGCCGCTGGTATTTCTTATACATCTTTAGGATTCTGAAAAGCACTATAAATATCGCGGTTGCAAATATGATGTATGTGAAAACGCCGGAAATTCCAGCGAACATATTCCAAAGATTTATCCTGAACAAATACAATGGGACACCGACTATAACCATACAAAGTATGGCCAGCAGCCATGCAGAAAGACTGAACCGCCAAACTCTATTGCTTTGCGCAGGAATTGGATTTGGTAATTGTTCCAGGACCAAGGCTGATAAATCAAAATCAAAAACCGGTTTTGGCTGATCTTTAATTCTGGAAAACAGCACTAGATAGGCCGCTGCTTCGGCCTGGCATGATGCACACGCGTTAATATGCGTGATGGACCCCATTGTGCAATTGGATTTGTCCAAAGCATATTGTTGCAATTCCACATCTGAGAGATGCTTAGCCGTCATAAGGACTCCTTTTTGTATTTTGATAATAAATGATCTTTTAACATTTTTCTCGCCCTAAACAAATAGCTTTTGACCGTTCCGCTGGGCAAATTGGTGATTCCTGCGATTTCATCATAACTCAATTCTTCATTATGATACAAAGTGATTAATGTTTTGTAAATGGGTGAAAGCTTCTCAATTTCAGCCTTCAAAATGGATGATATCTGTTTTTGAAATATGATCACCTCTGTTTGATAGCTGGAATCAAACATGATAGCAGCGCTTAATGATTCTATTTCATCGCCAGTATATTCCCCATCTTCATTTTGGTACCCCGGGAAAATCAGTTTTTTCTTTTCTATATAGCTTAAACAGCGATTATACGCGATCTGACCAATCCAGGTGGAAATCTTAGATTGAAATTTGAAACCGGAAAGTTTATGGAAGGCATTTAAATATATATCCTGCGAAATATCCTTCCGGTCTTCTTCGTTGGGGATCATTTTATAAATAATCTGGGTGACCAATCCTTCCGTATTTTTTATAATTATTCCAAAAGCGCGGGTATCACCGCTCAAAACCCTCTCGACCAGGTTTTTATCTGACAGATGATTTCCAATTTGATTGTTCACTTGTAGAATTAGACAGGATGGCTTCTATTTTGTTGCAAAAACGCTCGCTATAAAATTAACTTCACTGAAATACCCTGACATAATCCACAAACATGCGTTGGGGAAATACGGTCGCTGTACTTGGAGGACCTGGCCAGTTGCCTCCTACGGCTACATTAAAAATAAAGAATGAGGGACTGTTGAAAGGCCAGGTTCCCCCACCCGAAAGATTCTGGCTGTTGGCAGTCATATATGGCTGGTCATCAACCAGCATCTCCATGCTGTCTTGTTTCCAGATCAGGCTGAAAACATGGAATTGCTGGGAAAAATCGCCGCTTGACAAGGAATAAGTATTGCTGCTGCTTCCTTCACCAGCCGGCTGTGCCCAATGAATCGATCCTACCACCCGGTTAGGATTTGTTCCTATGAGTTCCATAATATCGGTTTCCCCGCAGGCCGGCCAGCCAACTTGCTGGAAATTGCCACCCAACATCCACAACGCCGGCCAGAGTCCGGAAGAAACGGGCAATTTGGCCCTCATATCAATTCTTCCAAACTGGAATTGTTGCTTGCCTTGCGTGTTCATTCTGGTAGAAGTATAATTGCTGCCGGCATAGCTCTCACTTCTTGCTTCAATGACTAGGTGACCACAGGACTGGAAGACATTCTGTGGCCTGGATGTGTAATACTCGAGTTCATTATTTCCCCAACCATTACTATTGCCTGTTTCAAAATTCCAATTATTGGTATTGACAGAATTACTGTTAAACTCATCGCTCCATATAAGGTTATATCCAGGGTAGCTCGACGCCGTTTCATACCCTGAAGTATCGGTAGGCAAGTAAGTCCCATCATTTTGAATAGTGGCAGTTCCCGTTGGGTTCGACAGGCTGCCATTGACAGGGTTGGAAAGTTGCAGATAGAATGACTGTGGCGGCTGCCGTAGGCTGTCACCGATCACGACGATATCTGCATAACCTATCATCTGCCCAGCTGCAATCACTAGTGTCCCCGACTGAGGAACATAATCCTTATTTGCAATGGCTGTTCCATCCTGGGTAGAATAGTTGACACTGATTTGGACGTTTGAAGCTTCATTGACTGAAATCATTAAATGAAAAACACTATTGCTGTCTGTTCGTTCCTGGCTTAGGTTCTGAATGGAAATTATTGGAAGACTAGAGCTGCCTTTATGGGTTGATCCTTTCGTGCATGCGCCCAGGACAAAAAGAAAGCCTAAAAAATGAAAAACCTTCATAAACAATATTACTTACTGCAATCTTAAAAAGCAAAGGTAAAAGTACGATGTAATGATGCTTCAGAAGACCTAGCGTCATTAATGGATTAGGATTGACAAATCCTCCATGATCTCTCAAAAGCAAAATCGGACACAGTTTGTAATGAAAGCGGGCAATAGCATTCCGCATTTTTGTATAAATTGTTGAGGAACAAACGAATGTAACTACGGCATTTTTTTGGCATTGGCTGCCGAGAAGCGTGTAAACCAATTTTAGTGCATCAGTTATACCTGGATTAACCAGAAAAAAAATACTCATGTTTAAGAACTACATCAAAATTGCCTTTCGGAATCTTACCAAACAGAAGTTGCTTTCCATGATCAATATTCTCGGATTGTCTATCGGCATTGCCTGTTTCAGCTTATTCATATTGTATGCAGTAAATGAATTCAGTTATGACGGCTTTCATAAAAATGCGGATCGGACCTTTCGGGTTAATCAGTGGTATACATCACCCGATGGTGGTGAAGGCGGCACTTCAGAAACACCGGTGGCTTTGGGCCCCTCAATGAAAAGGGAATTTTCAGATGTTGAGCAAATGGTCCGGATCAAGTCTTCTGGTAGCAGCCTGATACACGCTGGAGATAAATCGAGTTGGATGCATTTAAATTTTGCGGACCCCCAGATATTTTCGGTATTTTCTTTTCCGCTCCTCTACGGCAACCCCGCCACAGTATTAGCAGATTCGCGCAATATGGTAATAACACGAGAAAAAGCGCTGCAACTTTTTGGCAAGACTAATGTTGTGGGCAAACGAATTGATATAAAGTATGACGACCAAATCGAACCTTTCCTCATTTCTGGCGTAGTGGAAAACCTGCCTGAAAATTCGACAATCAGCTTTGATCTGTTGGGCAATTTTGGTTTTATCGAAGCTTCAAAAATGGGCCAGGAGGCCTCCAAAAATTGGAATATGACAATTGGCCTGGAGTCCTATGTCATGTTAAGGAAAGGAAGTCAGCTGATGGAACAGCCTATCCGATTAAAGAAATTCAGGCAACAATATATGCCGGATGAAGCCAAACAAAACGGAGGAAACACATCCGCCTTTGTCTTACAGCCTTTAAAGAAAATGCACACCAGTGTCAATCTGGATGCCGGCCCTCCCGGGAGCACGACTGATCCGAAGAATATTTGGCTATTGGTATGCATATCGGCCATCGTTTTAGTAATTGCGTCCATTAATTTTACTACGCTCGCAATAGGCCGGTCTGCAGGCAGGGCAAAAGAAGTAGGTTTAAGAAAAGTGATCGGAGGAAGAAGAAAACAATTAATCTATCAGTTTCTGACAGAATCTATGCTTCTGGCCTTGTTATCAGCTGTTCTCGGCATTTGTATTGCCCAACTTCTGTTACCCTACTTTAACCAACTTTCCGGCAGGACCTTGAGTTTTTCATTTCAGCAATACCCTCAACTAGTGCTCTACCTCTCGGTCGTTATCTTATTGGTAGGTTTATCGGCAGGTTCTTATCCGGCACTTGTACTTTCAGGATTCCGTCCTGCAGAAGTGTTGAAGAGTAAAATTAAACTGGGTGGCTCCAATTTTTTCACCAAGTCGCTGGTAACTTTTCAATTCATATTTTCCATTGGACTGATGGTAGCCACTTTTATCATTTTGCAGCAACTCTCCTATATGCGAAGTAAGAACCTGGGGTTCGATAAGGAGAATGTGGTGGTGGTCAATACCAGAGGATTAGATACGAAAAAAATCTATCCCTTATTCAAGCAGGCGGTACAGGCGCAGGAAGATGTCCTGAATGTAGCAAGCTCGGTTATTGGCCTTGGAGAAGGCCAGGGACAAATGGGAGGAGGATATCACCTGAACGGCAAAAATGCTTTTGCGCTGGAATATCCCATCGACCGGGACTACCTCAAAGTAATGGGTATGCAATTAATAGCCGGGCGCAATTTCGATGCCAGCTTTGCATCGGATACCCTGAATGCAGCAATAGTCAATGAAACCCTGGTTCGAACAGAAATGAACAGTACCCCAGAAAAAGTGTTGAAACAGCAATTTAATGACAAGGCTAACCCTGGTGAAGCTTCAAAAATGATCATTGGTGTGGTAAAGGATTTTAATTTCGAGCCCTTAACCAAGGCTGTAAGGCCTCAAATTTTCACTGTCTTTGGCAATTCCCAAAATGCCGAGCAGTTTTTAGTTAGGATCCGGCCAGGTAACCCCGCCTTAGCCCTTTCCAAAATTGAATCTTCCTGGAGAAGCCTGGTCCCCGATCTTCCCTTTACTTTCAGTTTTCTTGATGATAACATGAACCGGTTCTACCTCTCGGAGCAACGATGGGGCCGCATTATGGGTTGGGCAGGAGGTATTTCCATCTTTCTAGCCTGTATGGGTTTGTTTGGGTTGGCCTCTCTAACCGTGGCTAACAGAACCAAAGAAATCGGAATTCGCAAAGTGTTAGGTGCTTCAAGTTCCAAAATCATTAGTTTGTTATCAAAGGGCTTTTTAAACCTTGTAGTGATTGCTTTTTTGATAGCGTCTCCAGTAGCATGGTTCTTCACAAATAAATGGCTTCAGAATTATGCATTCCGGATCAATATTGAATGGTGGGTTTTTCTTGTTACAGGAGTATCTGTAATTTGCGTTACCTTATTAACTGTGGGTTTCCAGGCAGTTAAAGCAGCAATGTCGAATCCGGTAGAAAGTCTGAGAACTGAGTAAGATTCTATTCTTAGTTCCTGAACAAAGTAAGAACAATGACAATTCGCTTTTCCGGCCATCTTCACCTGGAATCCGGTAAGTTTTTATCCATTGGGCAACAGAATGATGAATTCCGCAAATTCTCCTTCTTGGGTTTTCACTTCCAATTCCCCACCAGCCGTTTTTATGATATCATAACTCATAGATAAACCTAAACCAGTTCCTCGACCTGCTGGCTTGGTAGTAAAAAAAGGTTGGAATATCTTATCCAATATTTTATCAGGAATGCCGAGTCCATTATCCCTGATAATAATCACCGTGTGATCGCCTTGTTTTCCTGTGCTTACGAAAACGGAGGGTTTGAAATCTTCTCCCAGTGTTTTTTTCTTTTCGTCGACTGAATAAAAAGCATTGTTAAACAAATTCAAAAGCACCCGTGCAATATCCTGGGCATTAATATTTATCTGCTCAAGGCTGGCATCAAAATTTGTCTGGAAGGCAGCATTAAAAGATTTGTCCCAGGCACGTATTCCCTGGTAACTCAATTTTAGATATTCAGAACAGAGCAGGTTAATGTCTGTCAACTCCTTATTGACGGAGCTGCCCCGGGAATGTTGTAACATACCTTTGACGATGGCGTCGGCGCGTTTGCCATGGTGGATTATTTTCTCTAAATTCTGACTCACATCTGAGGCAAGATTGTTAATCTGAACTTGCCCTGAGGCTGACAATTTCTCCCTGGAAAGATGGTCCTTCATTTCATCCAGCAATTCCGAATTAATCTCAGAAAAATTATTCACAAAATTCAATGGGTTCTGGATTTCATGAGCGATGCCAGCTGTAAGTTCACCAAGTGAAGCCATTTTTTCTCGGTGAATCAGCTGCGATTGGGCTAATTTTAGCTCGGAGAGGGAATGTTGGAGGGCCTCCTTCTGCTGGGTTAGTTCTGCAGTTCTCTCATCCACTTTTTTTTCCAATATGCTATTTTGCCCGACCAGTATCCTCTCTTGCTCTTCATGTAAAGCTTGTAGATCCTTATGGTATTGTAATTTCTTTCTCTGACTAATGACAAAAGAAATCAAAAAACTCGCAAAAAGAAGTACCATCGCAGAAATGCCAATGATGACCCGGTATTCAATATTGATGTCGAGCAGGTTCATAAAAAGCTTTGGCTATTAAAATACACAAGGTAATATAGGCAACATTGTGAATACTCCATATTTTATCAGCTAATCCCGGATTTGCTTTCACAAACGGCACATAAAACAGGAATACAAAAAAATTAATGACTACATAAATGCTTAGACCGGTGACTACCCAGAAATCTTTCCCCCTGTAAAATTCTTCGGTCTGTGCACGGAGAATAGACAGATAATATTGCATACAATAAACGAGCAACAAATAGGCTTCAGTCGCCAGTAGATTTCCACTCAGGTGATTAGGGTCAAAAAAATCTTCTATAAAGATAAAATTGTAGACGATAAAAATCAAGGCAACCATGTTGATGATTTTGTTCAAGACGTTCCGGTAGGTTTTTCCAATAAGACGAAAAAAATAGCTGAAACAAGCAAACCGCACGAGGGAATGTATATTATATAAAACATTATTGCTCTGCAGCCATCCGGGCAAATATGATTTGAAGTCGCCAATAATATCGCCAGAAAGGTTTAGAAATAGCGCTACCCATAAATAAAGGATAACTGGTTTTAAAAACCCCGGTTGTTTTCGTCTCAATTGCAAAATAGAAATGGGTATGATCAGAGCCCATACTTCAGACCAGTCAGAGATTAGTTTAAGGAGCTTGAACATTATTGATTCCCGTCATGCGGTGGAGAAGGATTGGTTACAATACCGGTGCCAGTCATTTTAGATATACCACCAGCCCCCGCATTGAGAGAGTTTGCCAGGTAAATCTCATAATTAATCGTCTCCTTAGTCGTGCCCGGGTAAGTTATAAATTTAGGAATAAATACAAAATATTTATTGTTGGGATCAGCGGCATAGCCCGTAAGTTTTTGCCATTGATCGTCTTGTTTGCATATTTCCAGGTCGCCCAGGTATACCCCGTTAAACCCAGGAGGAAGCGGCAATGGATTGGAACCTGGAACGACAGATAGCTTCAGATCATAGGCTGGATCAAAGCCCGTATGATTCCGGTTACCCACATAGATGGCAAGAGTCAAGTCTCCATTTGGTAAATAATAGAATTGAAGCACTATTTTTTTTCGTGATGTGCCCACTAGTGCAATCAGGCTCCTTACTTGCGCAAGTCCTAGGTATAAAGGGTGAACGCTTGGGTTCAATGCGCCGATGATGGTGATACCGTTTTTAGAAAGAACTGAAAAATTCGAAGAAGGCCGGGTTACAAATGACAGCAAGAAAAAGAGCGCTAAAGCAGCGGCCATTCTGGGGATTTGCTTTTTCATTTTACTCATTTATTTGAAGAATGACAATGTTATAAACAAAATGGTTCCCTGTGCGGACACTTTTATTTAGATCAATGTAAATATAAAAACATTAGCCCTCCTGCTTCGGGATTATGGTAAATTTAATTTATTTAGACAATAAACCAGTTCTTCGGGCAAAGCCAAGACTGGTATCCAACTTTACCATCCGTTGATTCTCGCTTGCAAAATCAAGATCCAAGTAAAGAGGTCTCATTCCAAAAATAGTTGACTTACCGGGACCTGGTAGTAAAAATGTCCGAGAAGCTTATTACCAATCGAGCGATCAATAATTTAATGCCCTGCGTCATATTCCTTAAAGGAGTGTGTGTTATTTTTCCGGAATAGCCATTGGAGAAAATCCGTCAGTTCCAGCTATTAACCTGAATGTAATAGGCTTGAAATAATGGTCACAATCATTCAATATTGTCAATAAATCTTTTATTTTTCAATCAATTCAATTCAGGGTGTTTGGAAAAATACGAATTGATGGCTTCCGACCAGTCCCTCAAATCATGTTCGTAAATACTTTGGAGTGAGTGCTCATTCTTTCTATTTCCCTCATCATTTAATCCTGTAAATGAATAGCCAATTGTCGCCTCTGTTTTATTTTTGCCCAAAGACCTGCAATCAATCGTTATCGTCCAATATCGGTTTGCACTTAACACGAGATACTGTATCTGATGGTCTTGCTGATGATATTTTGAAACTATCCATAGAAGTTCTGTTTCACTTCTGGAATGTCCGGGAGTTTTAAAAGTGGTTCCTTCCGCAATGACTTCCTCTGATGGGTATATTGCGTGGGGATTCCACCCATCAGCCCATTTTCTTTCTTCAAAAGCGCCAAAGAGAGGAAAAACAAGTTCCACATCCTTATCAATTATTATGCTGGAGGTTTTTGAAATCCGTTCAGATTTAAAATTTAAGGTATCCATTTGGGAATAAGAGCGCTGCAAAACAATAAAAATGCTTAGGAAGGGAATAATTATTTTTTTCATCCTGCCAAATTATTCAGAAAGGTCAGATTTCCTTTATCGAGAATTGGGATTTATGGCATATCCAAAAATTGCAAATGGAAAGTCTTTTAGACGTGCTCGGGTTTTTTTCCTAAACTTGTAATCATGAATGCAACAGAACTCAAAAACGTACAAGCTCCGCTCAAAGAGAAATATCGCGAGCAACCGGATTCTGCACTTATTACATTAAGAGCAGAAGGGATAGTCGGAGAAGGTATATCCTGCAAAGTAGCTACTGGCAGGGCGATAGTGGAAGCTGGTCTTCATCCAGCAACCGGGGGAAACGGCATCCAGGCTTGCTCGGGTGATATGCTTCTGGAAGCGTTGGTAGCTTGCGCAGGAGTTACCTTACAGGCAGTAGCGACATCCATCGGAGTTGAAATAAAAAAAGGGATTGTAAAAGCGGAAGGAGACCTTGATTTCAGGGGCACCCTGGGAGTTTCAAAAGAAGCTCTGGTTGGATTTAAATCTATCCGCCTGACTTTTGACCTTGACGCCATCGCTACCGAAGATCAATTGGCAAGTCTGAAGAAGCTCACAGAAAGATATTGTGTGGTATATCAAACCATTAACCATGGAGCACCGATCGAAACAACGTATCATTCCTCATAGACCATAAAGAAATCTGACCTAGCAAAAAATAAAAACCCGCATACCTGCGGGTTTTAGAAGGGACGGAAGCTTTTAGGAAATTACTCTTTTGCCGTAGCAGGGCTGATTGTCGTGGAAACCTCCGTAATCACATTGGCTGGAAATCCACCTTTTTTTGCATGTTCTCTGATGAGGTCTTCATTCTCTGCTTTGTAGACACAAAAGATCTTATTTCCAGTGACATAGCTTTGTATCCATTCTATCTGCGGGCCCATATCCCTTAGGACACTACAAGATTTTTGTGAAATGGATTTTAATTGTTCTGGTGTTAGTTTACCCGCATCAGGGATGTCCCTCTCAATAAGGTAGGTTTTCATTGTTGTTGATTTTGTTGTTGTTTTTGAATTGTCTGTTGCGGTTGCTGATTGTGCCATGGTGGCGTATCCGGTGAAAAGCAGTGCTGCAATAATCAATAGGCGGTTGGTAATTGTTTTCATGTGAATCATTTTTTAGATTGTTAAGAATGATTAAAGATAATATCAGGAAGTGCCGGGAGGCTGTAACAAATCATTCAATAAATGGTAAATGATCTAGCACAATTTGATCAAATAATGGTAAAATTAGTTCTAGAAAAATGACTTACTGCAGTAATTCCAGGTAGGCCATGGGGAGAAGGCCGTATTTCCTCTTAAAACATTTCGTAAAATAAGACGCACTTGTGAAACCGGAGTCAAAGGTGATCTGTGCGATGTTATATTGTTGCTTCCTCATCAGTTCCTTTGCCTTTTCAAGCCTGAATTCCTTTAGCAGTAAATTGGGCGACAAGCCAGTGAGTGAAATGGTTTTCCTATACAATTGGGACTTGCTCATCGCCATGGTATGGCAATAGTCGGTGATATCAAAATCCGCATCCTGCCAGTTTTCCTCCAATTTGCTGTATAGCATCTCCAGCAGGCTTTCGTCCTTAGGTGGCAAGATTAAAAAATCCCGCTTTCCGCTTTGAGGGAAATCTTTAGATACAAGCTCCTTTATTGAAGAAGCTATGGCGATTTTAAATTTGCCTGCAAAAGCGAACATACTGATTCCAAATTGTATCGTATCGCCAAACAATTTGTTGCTTTTTTCAACTGGCTCCCCTCCGTTTATAGCTATTCTGAAATTAAGTGCATTTGCCATTGAATCCTGCATATCCTTTTGAATGGCTACTGCACAGGCAACCGCTTTTGCAGCTGAGGAGAAGGAAATGATGAACCCAACTCCTTCGTGCTCTGCTTCCGTGCCCCCATGTTGCAGTTGATTCTTCCTGATGATTTTGATATGATTGTTCAATAATTCATTTGCCTTTTCATCACCAAGTTTATGCTTCAGCAAATTGGGGTCTGTAGTCTTGGTAATCAATAATATGCGGAAAGAAGGATCGGCAAAGACTTTTAACCCATCATTGGAGACTTCTGCTTCTTCCGGGTCATATATCCTGCCTAAGAATGATTTAACCAATGTACTCTTTACTTCTATTATTTTATTTGGAATCAAGCCGTGTGCCTTACCATGCATCTCCTCCACAGCCTCTTTATCGGGGGCTTCTATCAGGCAAAATATATTTTCACGTTCTTCGTCAATCCAATAGGTCATGCATTTGCAACCATACTCTTCCTGGTGGAGTAAATCTTTCTGGTGCGCCTCAGCCACATTTTTAGCTTTTACACCCGGGACAATATGTACATCCATGTAAATGGGCAAGGCTGGCTTTTTTTGTTTCGTGATGAAGATAAATATTTTTCTTTGTTATTCAAGCAGGTCAAGGCTGCAGATGGATAGACGCAGAAATCAAAAGCCCTGAACTGGATACCCTTCATTACGATGTGCAACCGTAATTTACAAAGCCTTTACCATAAAAGAATCTATTTTTTACACTGTCCATTACAAGTGAATAATGCTAATTATTTACAGTAGACAGAATTTAACGATACACTATTCATAGGTAGAGCAACTGTTGATCTTACACTGACTAAGTGGCGAAGGCGAGACGTTTTCCTGACTATACATAAATACAAAACTGAACATCGATATGTGCGAAACCGAACGGTAGCAATGAGCCAGAAACCTTAACTAATTGATTACTAAATCGTAAACAATTAGGCATGTTTTTAGCCGCAATCAGCGGTATTCTTAAAAAAAACGAATGTTTCAAAACTACTTCCTTCTCGCCTGGCGCCACCTCGGTAGGAACCGGGGCTACACCATCATCAATATTGCGGGCCTTTCCATCGGCATGGCCATCGCCCTGGTCATCGGCCTCTGGATCACTGACGAAACAACCTTCGATCACTATGCCCCCCACCACAGCCGCCTGGCCGCGGGCTGGCTCAACCAGCGCTTGAATAACGCCACCAAGAAGGGAGAATTCTACACCGACCAGACAATCATGATGCCTCTCGGAAACACCCTCAACACGCAATATAAGGAGCTCTTCAGCCGCGTTGCCTTGACGCACAGCAGCGGCACCCGGCTCTTCAACTATGGGGACAAGACCGTTAGCGGCATCTCCCAAACAGCACAGCCCGACCTTCCCGGAATGTTCAGCTTCCGGATGCTCATTGGAAGTGCTGACGCCACAAAAGATCCTTCTACCATCATCATTGCCAAGTCCCTGGCCAAGGCCATTTTCGGCAATGGCGATCCCTTGGGCAAAACTGTAAAAGTCGACAACACCCTCGAATACCGCATCGGCGGCATATATGAAGACCTGCCAAGGAATACCACCTTCAATGGCCTACAGGCCATCTTCCCCTGGGGCAATGCCGAGAATAGCTACCATCGCGATAATACCAGTTGGCAAGACCATAACGGTGCTCTTTTTGTGGAACTGGCTCCGGGAGTTACCGCCGAACAGGCCACTGCAAGGGTAAAAAATTTGACTACCCCATTCGAAAAGGACTTCCACGAAGAGGTCCTGATCTATCCCATCGACAAAGCTTATCTGTATAACCAATTTGAATTTAATAAACCCGCCGGCGGCCGTATCACGATGGTTTGGCTCTTCGGCATTATTGGCGCATTTGTCCTGCTGCTCGCCTGCATCAATTTTATGAACCTGGCCACTGCCCGCAGCGAAAAACGTGCGAAAGAGGTGGGGATAAGAAAGACCATCGGCTCGCTCCGCAGCCAGCTCATCGCCCAATTCCTCAGTGAATCCGTTCTGCTGGCGGTGATTTCCCTCTGTTTCGCCCTGATCCTTGCACTAGTCTCCCTGCCCTTCTTCAATGGGCTCGCCGACAAACAAATGTCTATCCCCTGGACCAGCTCGCTGTTCATTATCTCGATGCTTTGCTTCACGGTCTTCACTGGGCTGCTCGCCGGTTCCTATCCCGCATTCTATCTCTCGGCATTCCGTCCGGTCAAAGTCCTCAAAGGCAAACTCCAGGTAGGCAAATCGGCCTCCCTGCCTCGTCAGATCCTTGTCGTGCTGCAATTCGCGGTCTCGCTCATCCTCATTATCGGGACGACCATTGTCTACCGACAAATACTCTACACAAAGGATCGACCGATCGGCTACAACCGCGAAGGCCTCTTCACTGTCGACATGAACACCCCCGATATCGGTAACCATTACGAAGCCCTCCGTGCCGAACTCATTCAGCGAGGTCTCGCCGCCAATGTCGCGGCCTCCGATATGAAGCCCACCGACTTTGAGGATGGAAACAGCATCGACTGGGCCGGCAAACGCCCCGAACAAAACACGATTGGCTTCAACAACGTCAACATCACGCCTGACTACGGCAGAACCATCGGTTGGACCATTACCCGCGGCCGCGACATGTCCCGCGATTTTCCTACCGACAGCAACGCCGCAATCCTAAATGAAAAAAGCGTCAGGTCCATCGGTTTCAAAGATCCTATTGGCCAGATCGTAAAGCTCTTCGGAAAACCTTACACCGTCGTGGGCGTCTGTGCTGACATGGTTAACAATAACCCTTACGATACGGCGCAAAACGCCATCTTCGTCGGCGGCCGTTACACCGGCGAAATGATCGTAAAGATCAATGCTGACAACAACCCGCACAAGATGCTAGCCGCAATGGCATCCGTCTTCAAAAAATACAATCCTTCGAGTCCTTTTATCTATAAATTCGTCGACGAAGCCTATGCTGTAAAATTCAAAGCCGAAGAACAAATAGGCAATCTCGCTGCAGTCTTCACCGGCCTAGCGATCTTCATTTCCTGTCTAGGCCTCTTCGGGCTCGCCTCCTTTGTAGCCGAACAGCGCACAAAGGAAATTGGCGTCCGCAAAGTCCTCGGCGCTGGCCTGCTCAACCTCTGGGGTCTGCTATCAAAAGAATTCCTGAAACTGACGGCCCTTTCTATTCTCATCGGCATTCCTCTTGCCTACTATGGAATGGACAAATGGATACAAGGCTATCTCTATCACGCCCCCCTTTCCTGGTGGATCTTCGCTGCTGCCGGCTTGGGCCTTATCGCGATCACCCTGCTTACAGTGAGCTACCAGGCGCTAAAGGCTGCACTCATGAACCCCGTAAAAAGTTTGCGATCGGAGTGACACTGACTTCAGGTTTGGAAGAATAATTGTTGACTAATATTTTCTATTTGCGTGCTCATGTTGCACCCGATACAAATTCCGCTTTTCCAAGTCCTGTGGGGTCGTTCAAGGTTTAAAATGAATTCATTTTAACTCTGGCGTTCCTTTTCTCTTTTTCAATGAATTGAACAAATTTTCTTTTATATACTGGTCCCAAGCTTTTTCACAACCTCCATAACACTCTATCCCTGGAACCAGGCCTATGTGCGTAAGAGTAATTTGGGTTCCATCCTCTTTTCGTGAAATTTCCCAAATTATGGTAGTATCCTTCCATTCCTTCTTGTTTTTCAGCCAATGCTTATAACAATCAATGACATGCCAAACTATTTTCTTTTCAGGGATAAGTTCGACAACTTTCAAGGTTATAAAGGTCTCCCCGAAATGAACTGTAAAAACATCATTGAGTTTTTTCGAGCTGCCTTCTACATCTTCCGTCCACCATTTTGAAACGCTGGTAATACCTTTGAATGCTTCTTCAGTTGAAACATTAAGAGTAATGGTTACATTATAATCTTGTTTTTGCATAATCTTTGTGTTTATTAGTTATTAAGAATTACTATAATCATTTTTTATCCTGGTAACCATCATTTGCTCAATCTTTCCTCCAGAACAATTCCTGTTAAGATAAATTCTCGGCCGGCAGCCAAAACCGTTGTTTGTTTTTATAAGTAAAATGAATTTTTCCCATTTTTTTATATTGAGCAGGCATGATCTATTTTTCTGGTCCATTAACGATACAAACATAAAGTCTTAATTTCGTTTTATATGGGTGTGAAATAGACATTAGAACGGGTTGATTTGGACAAGTTAATTGTATATTTTTGTACAAAAATAATAGATGAAGCAAGTCATTATTCTTGTTCCAAAGGGGCAGGTCAACCTCAGTAGCATTACAGGGTCTCTTGAAATCCTCAGCAGAGCCAATGAATATTGGCAGAAGATGGGCAACAAACCCAGGATGGAAATCCGCATAGCCGGTATGGTGACAGAACTGAGTTTGAATTCTGGCTTCTTCACTATTTATCCAGTGAGCATCAAGAATATAAAAAAGACCGACCTGGTGCTTATCCCTTCGCTTTCTTACGATTATGAAAGTGTAATCAAACAGAATCAAGAGCTTATTGTCTGGGTCAGGGATCAATATAATCAGGGAGCTGAAATTGCAAGTATTTGTACTGGCGCTTTTTTGCTGGCGGCCACAGGTCTGCTCGAGGGAAAGACCTGTTCCACGCATTGGAATGCGGCTTTCGATTTCAAGAGATTGTTTCCAAACATTAATCTTCAAATCGATAAACTGGTCACAGTTCAAAGGGGAATATATACCAACGGTGGCGCATACTCATTTTTGAACCTCATACTTTTCCTGGTTGAAAAATATTTTGACAGGCAAACGGCTATCTTATGTTCAAAAGTCTTTCAAATTGATTTTGACCGGATATCCCAATCGCCTTTTTTTATTTTCCAAACGCAAAAGAACCATGGTGATGAATTGGTATGCAGGGCACAAACATATATTGAAGAAAATTTGAGTGGGAAAACTTCTTTTGAGGAGCTGGCTTCGAAACTTGCGGTTAGCAGGCGAAATTTTGACAGACGTTTTATAAAGGCTACAGGCAATACTCCGGTAGAGTATTTACAACGGGTAAAGGTTGAAGTTGCAAAAAAAACCTTAGAAAATGGCAGGAAAAGCATTTTTGAAGTAATGAGTGAGGTAGGTTATTCAGACGATAAAGCCTTCCGGGAAGTCTTTAAGAAAATAACCGGATTATCTCCTTTAGATTACAAGACGAAATTTAATAAGGAGGCAGTTTTGGTTTAGCAGGAATATTTGAATTCTGTAAATGATTGTTTGTTTTCCCAAAGCTAGAACTTTCAGTCTCCATATTCTAGTTTGTTAATAGCAAGATTGATACGGGAATAATTCCAGGGTTAATTAATAATTTTTCATGTTTTATTCCTCTAACTCAGTGAATGCACTAGCGGATTCCAGTTTTATCCTACGGAGCTAATTCGCCGTACCAATAAGCAGCCGTTACTCCACCATCCATAAGAAAATCACTTCCTGTGATAAATCCACCATCTTGACCCATCAGAAGTGCGCCGACGGTTCCAACCTCATCCGGAGTGCCGGCTCGTCCCGCAGAAGATTTCTCTATCATGCGCCGGTAGCCTGCACCACGCGGCCCTTTCAGTTCATCGTTAGCGAGCGGAGTTATAATAATTCCAGGGCTTATGGTGTTGATTCTTGCACCTCGCTTGCCCCAACGGACTGCTTCTGCCATCACCCGCAACGAATTCCCCCGTTTTGAAAGCTGGTAAGCATGAAGGGAGTCCTTGACCTGATCGAGTTGAAGCAATGGCAGATGAAGTAACATTTCGGCCGGGGTTGTTGCGAGGGCTGCATTTTGCTCAACAGAAAGGGGTGGCAGACGATGCCCTGATTGCGAAGCGATAACCACGCCAGCACCTCCGTGTGCGATGACATTGCCGAATTCTTCCAAGACAACCGCGGTACCGTAAAGATCTACCTTTAGAATCACTTCAGGTGACGCTTGGGATGGGGAAACGCCAGCTGCATGAATGACGCCGAAAATTTCACCTATGGATCTGGCTTTTTCAATAAGATGTTGAACAGACTGGCGTGAAGACACATCTACTGTCGCCGTGGCTACTTCAAATCCCGCATCACTTAGTGTTTTTGCCGCTGTGTCGGCATTTTCTTGACGTAAATCAGCCAGAAAAATAAACTTTCCTGCGCTAACCCGGCGTGCAATCGCCTGTCCGATTGATCCAGCACCAATTACAACGATCACTTTTTTCATTGTAATTCCTTTGGTTTGTTCGTTCTTAAATTCAATGTGCATGGACCTTCCTTCCAATGAGTTGTGAATTAACTTGGTGATAATTAGTATTTCATCTATCCACCCATTGAACAAGCAGATCAATTGGGAAATACATAAGGTAGTCCGTTACGAGACTGCCATTTCATAGTACATACAATGACTCTGAACTCAGGCCAGGTCAAAACGATCAAGGTTCATAACCTTGCTCCATGCTGCCACAAAATCCTTTATGAACTTCTCCTTTGAATCCTCAGATCCATAAACTTCAGCCAGGGCGCGAAGTTCTGAGTTAGATCCGAAGATCAGATCAACACGGGTGCCCGTCCATTTAAGTTCGCCCGTCTCACGATCGCGACCTTCAAACACATTTTGGGAATCCGAAGTCGCCTTCCATGTCGTGCGCATGTCGAGCAGGTTCAGAAAGTAGTCGTTTGTGAGCATCTCGGCATGCTTGGTGAATACACCGTGTTTACTGTTATTGAAGTTGGTATTTAGGACGCGCATGCCACCAATGAGCGACGTCAGTTCGGGCGCAGTCAACGTCAATAATTGAGCCTTGTCAATCAGCAATTCTTCCGAGGATGCAGTGTGTTTTGCATTCAAATAATTGCGGAACCCATCGGCAGCGTGCTCAAGCACGGCAAAAGATTCCACATCAGTTTGCTCTTCCAAGGCATCCGTACGTCCCGGTGAGAAGGGCACCCTCACTTCATGACCAGCACTCTTCGCCGCTTTTTCAATCGCCGCAACTCCGCCGAGAACAATCAAGTCTGCAAGTGAAACCATCTTTCCTCCCAACTGAGCATTGTTGAATTCTTTTTGGATACCTTCCAGCTTTTTCAGGACTGTCGCCAATTGAACAGGATTGTTTACCACCCAATCCTTTTGCGGTGCAAAGCGAATACGTGCGCCATTTGCTCCGCCGCGTTTATCGGACCCCCGAAAAGTTGATGCTGACGCCCATGCAGTCGATACTAGTTGGGACACTGATAGTCCGGAATCCAATAATTTACTTTTCAGTCCGACGATGTCGTTATCGTCAATCAGTTTATGGGTAACCATTGGGAGAGGGTCTTGCCAGATCAGATCTTCGGCGGGCACTTCCGGTCCGAGATAGCGCGGACGCGGACCCATATCGCGGTGCGTTAACTTAAACCATGCACGGGCGAAAGTGTCTGCGAACTCATTCGGATTCTCGAGGAAGTGTCTTGAAATTCTCTCGTAGACAGGATCGACCCTCAAGGCGATATCTGTCGTAAGCATAAACGGGGCGTGACGTTTCGATGAGTCATGCGCGTCCGGCACGGTACCAGCGCCAGCACCACTCTTCGGCGTCCACTGATGGGCACCGGCGGGTCTCTTCGTTAACTCCCACTCAAATCCTAACAAATTTTCAAAATAGTTGTTGCTCCAATGCGTCGGCGTCGTCGTCCAGGCTCCTTCAAGACCGCTGGTAATCGTATAGGCTCCATTACCTTTCCCGAATGTATTTTTCCAACCGAGACCCTGCTCCTCAATGCCCGCGCCGGCTGGCTCGCGGCCCACGAACTTGCTTGGATCAGCAGCACCATGAGTTTTGCCGAAGCTGTGACCGCCGGCTATAAGGGCTACAGTTTCTTCATCGTTCATTGCCATACGGCCAAAGGTCTCGCGAATGTCGCGAGCTGACGCAAGTGGATCAGGTTTTCCGTTAGGGCCTTCTGGATTCACATAGATAAGACCCATTTGAACAGCACCAAGAGGATTTTCCAGTTCGCGGTCACCAGTATAGCGTTTGTCTCCCAACCACTCGCCTTCAGAACCCCAATAGATATCTTCCGAAGGCTCCCAAACATCCGCACGTCCTCCGGCGAAACCAAATGTTTTAAAGCCCATCGACTCAAGGGCGCAATTGCCCGCCAAAATCATCAGGTCTGCCCAAGAAATTTTTTTCCCGTATTTCTGTTTTATTGGCCAAAGCAGCAAGCGTGCCTTGTCTAGGTTTGCATTATCCGGCCAACTGTTGAGTGGTGCAAAGCGCTGAGTACCGAAACCCGCGCCGCCACGGCCGTCCGCGATGCGATACGTTCCTGCAGAGTGCCAGGCCATCCGAATAAAGAACGGACCATAGTGGCCATAATCGGCAGGCCACCAACTTTGGGATTTTGTCATCATATCGAAGATGTCCTTCTTCAGTGCAATAAAATCGAGTGACTTGAACTCTTTCGCGTAATTGAACGCTTGTCCCATTGGGTTGGAGAGTTCAGAGTGTTGGCGAAGGATGTTTAGCTTCAACTGATTGGGCCACCAGTCTCGGTTGTTCGTTCCATTTCCAGCGGTTTTCTTCAGTGCACCCCCATGAAACGGGCATTGGGCTTGATCCTTATCATTAACATGAGATAATATTGATCCGTCAGGATGTGTTAGTTTTTCCATTTTTTAGATTAATAAATTATTAATAATGATAAAATTACGATCAACTGTATTTACTTTTTACCCTGCGGGCAAACTGTAGGTCCATTTTCATACTCCACATGGCTCGTGCGCCGCTTGCGCTGGGATGCATTCCTTTTTCCCTCTCCGTTTTCCATAACTAAATATTAGAAGTGATACATGAGGATTAAACCTATTCAACCTCAATTTTACAATAAGTACCCTAATAAATCAAATTGATTATATTTATAAAGATATAAGTAAAATCTATGACACTTACCCAACTGGAATATATTGCGGCTCTTGACACCTACAGGCATTTCGTTTCAGCCTCCGAACAATGTTTTGTAACCCAACCCACACTCAGCATGCAAATTCAAAAGTTGGAAGAGGAATTGGGTGTGAAGATTTTTGATCGTACCAAACAACCGGTTATCCCCACCGAAATCGGTGCGAACATAATAGCGCAGGCTCGGATTATTCTTCAGGAAGCCAACATGATTCCCCAGATAATTAGTGATCAAAAAGCCAATATGAAAGGAGAGCTCCGCATTGGTATTATTCCAACACTATCTCCTTATTTATTACCTCCTCTCTTCAAGCATATGCGAGAAAAATATCCACAACTCAACATAATCATTAAGGAAACAATTACAAAGGAAGTCATTCATGAATTAAAAAACAACCGATTAGACTGCGGATTGGTAGTCACACCTCTAAAAGATTCATCTATTAAAGAAGATATACTCTTTTATGAAGAACTTTTTGTGTATGTATCAAAAAAGAACGCTCTCTATAATAAAAAATATGTATTGGCTGCCGAGATTGACCCTGAACAGCTTTGGCTTTTGGAAGAGGGTCATTGTTTCCGTTCACAAATCTTGAATTTATGTGCACTTAGAAAGAGTTCTGATTTCCATTTCAAATACGAAACTGGAAATATTGAAACCTTAAAGCGAATGGTTGACAAGAGTGACGGCATAACCATTTTACCCGAACTGGCAGTGATGGAATTCAGTAAAAATCAGTTAAAATGTGTGAAGAGCCTTAAAGAACCAAGTCCGGCCAGAGAAGTTAGCCTGATTACACACCGCGATCACATAAAGACTAAACTCATCAAGGCCTTAAAGGAAGAAATACTCAATATTGTTCCGAAGGCTATGCAAAAACTACAGAATAAAAAGGTGATGGAGATTAATTACTGATGAGTGAAATATCGGTATCCATGTCTCCAAATCCACGCCGGGAAGGGGCATTTTTGAGGCATAATTTGCTCGTATATGCATTTTCATAAATAAAAAAGACCTGCTTATCAGTTATTGGCAGAATTTCTTGCCAGACTGTTTTTTGAAAAACCACTAAAGAGGATGAGACCATGTTTTTCTTCTACGCCAACATTTATACTATGCCACCTTCCAGCCTTTCAATAAACCATTTAAATAAACTTAGGGGTAACCCTTCAATTTGTTTAGGAATAATACGAAGTAATTCGGTAGTTTAGGAAGGAATAACCACATCAGTGGATAAGCTTTGATGTTGTTGATATTTTTTCAGGCAAGTAGTTCTGTAAATAGAATGAAATGCAAGATCAACGGAAAAATTAAATCATTTTTCTTTTTGCAATATTTATTTCTGTTTCATGTATAAAATGGAGGCTCAGTCACAAAGTTATTATGCAGTTAAGCCTGCTGGGATTTGCTTTTTTCTTAGTGCAGTGGTTTCGATACTTTCCTGTAATGCCCCAAAGGTAGAACGATACGGATTTCTTACACTGCTTGGGCGTGATACGATTTCAATAGAAAGCATAACCCGCCAGGGCAATACTTTAACAAGCGAGGAAGTTGATCGCTTTCCTGGTGTGCGGATACGCTACACCGTGGTCAATCTTAACGACGACGGCAGTATACGACATCTTGTAATGAACATTCACACACCCAGCGAACCGTCCCGTCAGCGTGATCGAAAAGTAGTTGCCGATGTCGCAGATAATAAAGTGCACATTTCTAAAACTGATAGCACTGGCACGGTGAATCGTGATTTTCCAACAGGTGGCAGTATTGTAGTAGCCCACGTGCAGCAAATGTATAGTTTATATGAGCTTTACTTTGCGGCGGCATTGAAGCGGGCAGCAGCATCAAAGCTTGCGGCTGGCAGTCCTGTACAGATGCGGCAGTTTTATATTGACCGGGAATTCGATAGGTTTCCTTTGGGTCGGGCCGCCGTAAACCCGCTTGACAGCGGCAAGATAGAGATAACACACGACTGGCTTTCTGGAACCGGGGAGGCTATGATGGACTCTGCGGGTTACATGCTTAGCTATTCGGGCGCCCGAACTACATATGATGTGCAGGTAAAACGACTTTCCACGCCACCAGACCTAAAAGCCATTGCCGACCGTTTTGAGGCAAGGGAGACTCAAGAAGGCAACGTAAAGTCGTTAAGCATCCGTGATTCCGCCCGGATACAAATTGGTAATTCGATTTTCACCGTTGACTATGGCAGACCGCTGTTGCGAGGGCGAACATTGCTGGGTGATGTGATACCCTACGACCGTGTATGGAGAACAGGAGCAAATGCGGCAACGCAGTTTACGACTTCAACCCAGATAAAGCTTGCCGGCATGCAGGTACCGCCAGGTACATATACGCTGTTTACTGCGCCACATACAAATGGCGTTGATCTGATTGTGAACAAACAGATTGGACAGTGGGGTACAGAGTACAATCGTTCGCTTAACTTGGGTATAGCAAGGATCAACAGCGAGGTTGCCACTACGCCGGTGGAAGAATTCACAATATCTATTATACCCAGCGATAATCGGCACTGTACGCTTGTACTCGAATGGGGTTCATTCAGGTGGATTGCACCGATCGAAGTGCAGTGAGGTAGAAGGCTTAGTCAAATAAGAAAAATGGAGCTTGCGATAACTTGTAAATGAAATTATTTAATGATGTTGGTGGAACGATCTGGTTTTTTCTACTCGTATTTCTTCAAACTCCTCAGTTTTTTTATTTTTCAAGACAAATTTGAAAATATCATGAAACCGTTTCTATTTCTGTTATTAGTTCTTTATTCTGCATCATTACCGGCGCAAGACAGTACTTGGATCAAAGGCCATTTCTACAAAATTGAACGTTATATCAAGATGCGTGATGGCATCCGGCTTTTCACTTCGATGTATATACCTAAAGACAGTACCGAGAAGCATCCTATCCTGCTGACTAGGACGCCTTATTCCTGCGCTCCATATGGAGAAAATAACTGGCGCCCCTGGTGGAAGAGGTTCCAGAAAGAATATTTTAAAGAAGGCTATATTATGGTTACTCAGGATATGCGTGGCCGTTATATGAGTGAAGGCGAATTTCATATCATTCCAGTTTATATAAAAAATAAAAAATCGATATCGGCTGTTGATGAAGCCAGCGATACTTATGACGCGATTGACTGGCTGGTAAAAAATGTTCCTGGAAATAACGGAAGAGTCGGTGTCGTTGGCATTTCATATCCGGGCTACTGCGCAACGGAAGCTGCATTGAGTGGTCACCCGGCTTTAATAGCGGTAAGCCCTCAGGCACCGACAACGGATGCTTTCATGGGTGATGATGTGCACCATAACGGCGCTTTTTTCCTGGAAGATACTTATGGCTTTCTTGTAGAATTCGGCATTGGCAAGCCTCGGCCAGTTCCTACAACAGAAAACGCAGTTGGCATTCCTCCTTTCACTGCAGACGCGTATGATTTTTATTTGCGGATGGGAGCGCTCAGCAACATGACAAAGATTGTCGAAAAAAACAATATACAGATATGGGATGAGTTCATGCAGCACCCGGATTATGACGTGTGGTGGAAAGCGCACAATACAAGAAACGGGCTATATGATGTAAAACCAGCTATGCTTGAGGTTGGAGGACTATTTGATGCAGAAGATTGCTTTGGTGCATGGAGCGTGTATAAGGCGATAGAAAAACAAAGTCCTACTACACGTAATAAGCTGGTCATAGGCCCTTGGTTCCACGGGCAATGGGCCGGCCCTGATGGCACGCATTTAGGCAATGTCCGCTTTGGCTCGAACACCTCAGTATGGTTCCAGCAGGAAAGGGAAATACCTTTTTTCAATTATTACCTTAAGGGAAAGGGCAGCTTGGACATTATGTCAAAAATAAGCGTCTTTTTTACTGGAGAAAATAAATGGCACGAGTTCAGTCAATGGCCGCCGGAGAACATTCAATTGTCAAATCTTTATCTTCAAGAGGATAATCATCTTAGCTTTGATCCGCCCGTAACAACTAATAATCCTGATGAATACGTGAGCGATCCTGCCAAACCTGTTCCTTATACCGAAGGAATACATGAAGGCCGTACCAGAGAATACATGACCGATGATCAGCGTTTTACAGCTAACAGGACCGATGTCCTCGTATATAAGACTGATACACTCAAAGAGGATTTGACGATTGCAGGGCCTCTCTCTGCAGATCTTAGTGTAAGCATCTCGACAACCGACGCCGACTTTGTCGTCAAATTGATCGATGTATTCCCGGACAATTTTGTATATGAACCGGACGAGAGTGGGCAGCAGTCAAACTATGTCATGGGTGGATACCAAATGCTGGTGCGAGGAGATGTGATGAGGGGCCGTTACCGGAACAGCTTTGAAAAGCCAGAAGCATTTGAACCCGGAAAAATATCAGAAGTGAAATTTACCATGAATGATGTTGGGCACACCTTCAAAAAAGGCCATTGTATCATGGTGCAAGTTCAGAGCAGTTGGTTTCCCCTGGTTGACCGCAATCCGCAAAAATTTGTGGACATATATACTTGTAAAGATCAAGATTTTCAAAAAGCAACTATAAAAATCCACCATTCTGCATCCAATGCATCTTTTCTTGTACTACCCGTATTGCATTGATATCCTATTCAGAAAATATTATCTGGCTATCGCAGTTAAGAGAAAATTTCGCAATGTCTCCAAGTCTGCACTGAATTTTATGGCCTGTCAATTCAAGATTACAATAGTTGCAAAAAGATGCAAAAAATATCTCGCTACATACCTTTTAAGTAAAAAGAAGTCGGAGGTCTGAAGCCAGAAGGCAGACCTTCTTTAAAGTTCGTGACAATTGCCGATTATTAATTTTTGATTTTCAAGTTTCATTTCCCTGAGTCTACTAACGAACAAATTCTGTATCAAAATCGTGCAATTCACTTTACAGCCTTCAGGCTAATTCACTCTGCATCAATCAAAAATGATTTTGGCCTTTTTGTTGTTGGGAAGCAACCAAATCGTTTGTTATGATTAAGAATTATTTAAAATCAGCATGGCGCACATTAGGGAAGCATAAAATCTTGTCGGTTATTAATGTTCTAGGGTTATCAATCGGCATAAGCGCTTCGCTAGTGATCTTTTTAATAGTTAGCTACGATTTGAGCTTTGATAAGTTTGAAAAGGACAGAGACCGTATTTACAGGGTGGTGTGGACAATCGCTACTGCCGGTGAAAAATTTGATCTTACCGGCATTACCTATGCAATGCCACCGGCAATAGAAAAAGAAATTACGGGACTGGATGTGGTTGCCCCGTTTAGCGCATTCAATAATAACCCAAAAATTTCTGTGGCAGCTGCAAATAATTCGGAACCGGTTGTTTTTAAAAATCAGCGAGGTTTTGTATATGCTGATAAAAATTATTTTGATCTCATTACCTATAATTGGCTCGCGGGCTCGGAAAAAACTTCTCTGCAACAACCTTATCAAACGGTGTTAACACAATCTGCAGCAGCATTATATTTTCCAAACCTGCAGCCAGAGCAAATCATCGGCAGGAATTTCTACTTGAATGATAGTGTTACGGTAACAGTTACCGGTGTTGTAAAAGATATAACCGCCAATACTGATTTTACATTTAAAGTGTTTGTTTCAAAACTTACGTTCGAAACTGCCAGGTTTCGCCCACAAAATTTTAATAACTGGGCAACTGCAAATGGAGCATCACAATTGTATGTAAAGCTAGCTGCAGGTGGATCGCCGGATAAAATTCAAAAAGCCATTACTGCAATTTACAGTCGTAATGCACCAAAACAACCGGGAGATAACTTCGAAGTCAATTATATATTACAACCATTACATGATATTCATTTTAATGCCAAGTACAATACATATTCAATACCACAAGCAAGCACAATCGTGTTATTTGGATTGCTGGCGGTAGCTTTATTTTTGCTATTACTTGGCTGCATCAATTTTATTAATCTCGCAACAGCTCAGTCTGCACAAAGAGCAAAAGAAATCGGTATTCGCAAAACCATCGGCGGCTCAAGAAAGCAACTGGTATTCCAGTTTTTAACCGAAGCCTTTTTGCTTACCAGTATAGCAACTATTTTTTCCCTTATTCTTACCCCATTCATATTAAAAGCCTTTTCCGGGTTTGTACCGGAAGCTGTAAAATTTAATGTATTGCAACAGCCGGGGATCCTTTTGTTTTTATCCATGTTGATAATAATAGTTACGCTCTTATCTGGTTTTTATCCGGCTGTAATTTTATCATCCTATAAACCGATAGCTGTTTTAAAAAATCAAACAGGTACAATCGCTTCAGGAACAAGCAAAGCGTCCTTGCGCAAAGCTTTAACGATATCTCAATTTGTAATCGCACAGTTCCTGATTATGGCAACTATTCTGGTGAGCAAACAAATCAGTTATACATTAAATAAGGACTTGGGTTTTAGAAAAGATGCCATCGTTTATATAACTACAAGTTATAACGATGCTGAAAAGAGCCACAAAATCACCTTGCTTAACATGCTTCGCACTATTCCTGAGATCAAGATGGTAAGCCTAAGCTACAATCCCCCTAATTCCGGTAATACATCTATGGATCAGATGAAATACAGGGACGGGAAAAAAGAAATTGAAACGGACGTAGAGGAGAAATTCGCTGATACCAACTATATAAAATTATACGGCATAAAATTACTGGCAGGTCGCAATATTTCCCAGTCTGATACAACAAAGGAAATACTGATCAATGAAACCTATATGCACGTTCTTGGTTTTCAAAATCCGCAGAATATCATTGGAAAATATATAGACTGGAATGGCAAACAGGTTCCCATAGTTGGTGTGGTTGGGGACTTCAACCAAAAATCCCTGCATGTACCAATAAAGCCTTTACTGATCACCAGTGATATCAGCAATGAAATGCTCATTAGTTTATTGCTTCAGCCACAAAATGCAAACGGCACCACATGGAAAACTGTACTCGCAAAAACTGAAAAAGCCTTTAAACAAATTTACCCAAACGACGATTTCTATTCCGCCTTTCTTGACGAAGACATTGCCAAAAGTTACACACGAGAACAAAATCTATCAAACCTGCTAACCTGGGCAACCGGCCTAGCAATTTTTATCAGTTCTCTTGGATTATTAGGTTTGGTTATGTATACCATCACACAACGCACCAAAGAAATTGGGGTAAGAAAAGTGTTGGGAGCTTCAATTTCACAAATCATCTACCTGATATCAAAAGATTTTTTACGGCTGGTATTGGTTGCCTTTATCATTGCCACACCGCTAGCGTGGATAGGTATTAACCAGTGGCTTCACAATTTTGCATACCGAACTGCTGTTACATGGTGGATTTTTGGCGGAGCCGGTTTGCTCATGATGGCTATTAGTTTCATTACGCTAAGTTTTCAAACTATCAGGGCAGCAACAGCAAACCCGGTAAAAAGTTTGAGAACTGAATGATTTTTTTGAATAGAATCCAGCTTATATTGACGCAACTATTTGCATTTGCTTTCATACAAAATGATTTAAGAAGGTTCAATCTAAGGTAATTCAGTAGTTCTTTTTAGGTTGCAACATGCAATAGTGAATTATACATTAGAGTTGGTCAGTTTGATCAATTGTCCCGCCTGACCAGATGCCAGGCCATCCTCAAAATATGGAATAAGAAGCTGACGGCTGGTCCCGCCAATAATAGAAATGCTTATATTACGCATGGTTTTCCCCAGCTAATTTAGCCCCTCATCATGTCCCAGCAACGCCACCTCGCTGCCATTCTCTTTACTGATATAGTCGGATATACTGCCCTTATGCAGGAGAATGAGCAAAAGGCTGTTGCATTAATAAAGCATTACAATTCATCGCTTAATACAATTGTTTCTCTCCATGAAGGGAAAGTATTGAACTATTATGGAGATGGAAGCCTGTGCACATTTCCCAGTGCTACCGAGGCACTCAATTGCGCTATGGAGCTACAAAAGGAGCTACAGACTTATCCTAGTGTACCCCTTAGAATTGGTCTTCATATAGGAGAGGTGTTTTTCGAGGATGGCAAAGCCTTAGGTGATGGAGTAAATGTAGCTTCACGTGTGCAATCCTTGGGGCAAGCAAATACCATCTTATTCTCCAAAGAGATATATGATAAGGTTAAGAATCATCCTGAGTTCAATTTTGCCTCCCTTGGATTTTTTGAGTTTAAGAATGTGGAGGAACCCATAGAAGTGTTTGCCTTAGCGAATGAAGGGCTATTTGTTCCCAATAAGGAACACATGAGTGGCAAATTAAAAAGCAAATTGCCAAAAGGGAAATATTCTTCAACAAGGAAATTACTTGCGGCATTGTCATCGATTGTTTTGGTTGCCGCATGTGTTTTTGTTTACCTGAGATATTTAAGCTACAAGAACTACTCTATTGAAAATTCCGTGGCGGTAATCCCTTTTACCAACATGAGTACTGACCCCAATCAGGAATATTTCGCCGAAGGCATGATGGATGAAATCCTGAATCATTTATACAAGATTGGTGGATTAAGGGTGACTTCACGTACATCCTCCTTGAAATATAAAAACACATTAGAAAGTATTACAGAAATAGCTAATCAATTGGGGGTATCTAATGTGTTAGAAGGCAGCGTGCAAAAAGAAGGCGACCACATTAAAATAACAGCACAATTGATAGATGGAAAAACCGATACCCATTTGTGGGCCGAATCCTATGATAGGGAATTAAAAGACATATTTTCCATCCAAAGCGAAATTGCCCAGGAAATTGCGTCAGCCTTAAAAGTAAGAATTGATCCTGCAGTGAAGGAAAGAATTGAATCTAAACCTACTGATAATACAGAGGCTTATGGTATGTATTTGAGAGGTAGGAATGTACCTTATGGTGATAAGAGAAGCCATTTTATGCAGGCGGCAATAGATTTAGATTCAACATTCGCCGACCCCTATGCAGATCTAGCAGAAAATTGGATTTGGAGTGGAGGATATAGTGGGCATGTCACTGCAGACGAAGTTCTAAAAAATGCTAAACCCCTATTGAAAAAAGCAATTCAGTTAAACCCTAATTTGGCTAGTGCCCATATAGCACTTGCATATATGGATCTATTGTATTTATGGGATTTTGAAAACGCAGGAAAAGAATATCAAAAGATTCGTGAGCTAAATCCTTCTAATCCAGAAATAACGGGGCTATTTGATGATTACTTACTAGCCACAGGAAATGTTGGCGAAGCAGTGCAAATTGCCTCAGAAGCTTATAAGCGGGACAGTTCAAATTATTATAAGACTTTGACCCTGGCAAACTTTTACAACGGTAATTTAGAGGCCACCAGGAGATTATTGGAGAGTCAATATTACCTGAATAAATCTTATGAATATGAATGGTCGAATTACATCAGAATTAGCGTCTATTGCCACGAATTCAAGAATGCAGTCCGGGCATATGAGGAAAATGAACTTACATACGGGCCGTATAACTCTTCCATGGTCATCGGTTATACAGCTATTGCCTATTATAAAATAGGACTCGAGGATTCCACTAAAAAGTTTATCGACGTAATTAAAGTTAGGGGTGAAAAGTCGCCCATAGGCAGCCCTTCTTTTTTTCTAGCCGCCATTTATACAACCATGGGTAAAAATGACGAAGCAATACAGTGGCTTCAAAAGGCATACCACGACAAAGAAGTAGAAATGTACTGGCTCAAGGTTGAGCCTTCATTTATCCCTTTGCATAACGACCCTAGGTTCAAAGAGATTTTAACCAAGATTGGGTTCAAATAAAACTTCCCACAGAAAACCTGGAGAGAAGCCATTAATCAACTCAAATACCAACTTTGCGCTTTCCCTTCCAGCTTGTACCTTACTAGGCCAGTAAATTAAAATGTACTGTTTTATTTCACTGCATTAACTGCCTGCTGGAACGCCTGACTCACCTCGGCTGGCATGTGGTCAAAGTTTTTTTCATCTGGAAATTTTCCATTTTCTATATCAATGATAAATTCACCTATCGCTTTTTTGATGTCACTAGACAGGTCAAGATAGCGCTTGGCGAATTTTTTCGTAAAGGACTCAAATAATCCGAGCAGGTCGTGCAAAAGCAATATTTGTCCATCCAACCCAGGGCCGGAACCAAAGCCGATGACCGGAACCTTAACGCTCTTTGCGATATGGCTCGCTATTTCTGCAGGAACAGCTTCCAACACAAGCATACAGATGCCTGCGGCTTCGAGGGCTTTGGCATCTTCCACTATACGCAAGGCCGCATTCACATCCTGGCCGGGTGATTTGAATCCTCCGAGCAGGGTCATCGCCTGCGGCGTAAATCCAATATGGCCAACAACGGGTATCGACGAATTTACCAGTGCTTTAATAGTTTCTGTTCGGGTTTGTCCGCCTTCAAGTTTTACTGCGTCACATCCGCATTCTGCCATAAAACGGCCAGCATTTCGAATTGCGTCAGGTATGGTTATTTCATAGGTAAGGAACGGAAGATCCCCGATCAGAAAAGTGTTGGGTGCGCCTTTTCTAACGGCTTGGGTGTGCGGAACCATCAGATCCATGGTCACTGGTAAAAGAGAACTAAAACCATAAACGGTCATACCGATGGAATCTCCTACTAGTAGTACATCGATCTTTGCTTCCTCGGCAAGTTTTGCAAAGGGAAAATCGGACACCGCCAGCATGGAGATCTGTTGATGCGCTGTTTTTTTCTCCAGTAAGGCTTGAATTGTCGCTTTTGGCATATATAGTCATCTTGAAATTTACTTTGTCGGCGCTTTCCGATGCGTATGGCATCAAAAATTATGCCCTGCAAGGAGTTTCTTGCCTCTGAGCAGTTTGACAGCCAGAAATGGGGCTGAGGTCATAAGCAGACCCGTGACCAATTTCCTTTGAGGGTTTTTTAATCTACCCCAATTGCGGTAAAATATTACCCGGTAGCTAGTCGAAGGGCAGAAATAGTTATAAAGAATTGCAGGAAAATAAACGGCACAAGCAAAACGGCAAACCATATTTTTTAGAACAGGAAATTATCATATAGATTTCCAATAGTAGGCCAACAATTCCTTTACCTTGTTGATGGGATGCGCGGGGATTATTTCCAGTACGTTCTTAAGCCAGTCAAAGGGGTTGACGCCATGCAGTTTGTAGGTGCCCATCAGAGAGTACAGCATAGCGTTCCGCTGAGCAGCTTCATGGCTTCCAGCGAACAGGTAATTTTTCCTACCCAACGCAACCGGGCGGATGGCACGCTCGACAGGGTTATTGTCGATATTTAATTTTCCATCAGTGGTATAAATCATTAATTGCTTCCATCTTTCGATGCTGTATGCCAGGGCTTTGCCGATGGCGCTTTTGGGAAGTACTTCTACGTAATCCTGCTGCATCCATTTGCCCAGCGCTTCCAGGATCGGTAGCGCTTCCTGTTGGCGCAGATTGAGCACATCTAACTCATTTAACTGTTCGTCGGTTGCCTTTCAGGTAGGTCCACCTGAGCAAAAAGGAGATCCGTAACTCGAGTGATTGTTGTCGCGTCCGCACGGCTCGAATTTTAAGATGATAAAATTGGCCAATCAGCGTCAGACAGAAGATTGCAGAAAATTGCACAATAGTGCAAAAATTTTGGAAGAAAATAAGTAGAATCTATGTCTCCAAATCTACACTGAAAAGTTACATTTTAGAGACATAATTTGCATGTATATGCATAATTCAAAATAAAAAACACTGAATTGCAGTTATTTACATCAATTTTCCAGTGTATAAGTGGTGTGGGGCGGAATCGAACCGCCGACACAAGGATTTTCAGTCCTTTGCTCTACCGACTGAGCTACCGCACCTTAAATTAATTTATTTAAATGGGAGGCAAAAATAGGTGTTCTGGGCAAAAATCCGAAATTCTACTGGCAAAATCAGGAAGGCTTACATGCCGTATTCATTTAAAAACTTTATTCGCATCAGCTTCAACTGCTCCCAGGAAAAATTCTTACCTGATAATTCTTGCTGAGCCACCTGCAAACTACTGGTTTCGCAATTCTTAAAATAATCAATAATCTCTTCCTGTTCGTACTCGTCAAGCATTTCATCCAAGGCATAATTGAGATGGAGTTTAGTACCGCTGGCGGCGATGGTTTCCATATCTTCTAAAAGGGCGTCAAGACGCATATCCTTGTTCTTGGCAATCATCTCCAAGGGAATCTTCTTATCGACCTGCTGGATAATATAGACCTTGTTGACACTTTTGTTTACCACGCTTTTCATTACGAAATCATCCGGTCTCTCAATATCATTATCAGCGACATATTTTGCAATCAAATCAATAAAGGGTTTTCCATAACGCAAAGCCTTACCCTTACTGATTCCCTGACATCTTTCCAATTCAGCCGGAGTCGTAGGATACAAAGTAGCCATATCCTGCAATGAGTTTTCAAGGAATATCACAAAAGGCGGCAGATTTTTCCGCTTTGCCTCTACTTGGCGCAAATCCTTTAAAAGCTCAAAAAGTTTATCATCCGTGGGAGCAGCACCGGCGAATTCTCCCGCTTCTTCCTCGTCGTCTTCATTGGCCTCTTCAAATAAATTATTCAGTACTATTGGAAAAGAAACTGGCTTCTTTATAAAGGCCTGCCCCTTTTTAGTAATTTTCAAAACACCATATTCTTCTATGTCTTTTTTCAGGAGATCTTCCAACAACAATTGACGGATGAGAGAATTCCAGTAATATTCGTTTTCGTCCTTCCCGATCCCGAATTCCGGAATCCCATCATGACGGAAAAGTCTGGTTTGCGGAGTAAGTTTTCCAGCAATAATATTCACTGTATACATGGTAGCAAACCGTTCATCCAGAGCGCGGATTACTTTTAAAGCCTTAACCGCATTATCCTTTGCTTCAACGCGGTCTTTCGGATGCAGGCAATTATCGCAATTTGAACAATTTTCAGCCGTGTATTCTTCGCCGAAATAGCTCATTAATACTTTGCGCCGGCATACACCTGTCTCGGCAAAACCGACTGTTTCATTGATCAGCTGTGCCCCCACCTCCCGTTCACTCAATGGTTTATCCTTCATCAGGTGTTCCAGTTTGGACACGTCCTTATGTGAGTAATACAAAATACATTTCCCCTCCAGGCCATCCCTCCCGGCCCGGCCTGTTTCTTGGTAATAATTCTCGATGGACTTGGGAATATTATAATGAATGACAAATCTGATGTCGGGTTTGTCAATGCCCATCCCAAAGGCAATTGTGGCGACGATAACCTGGACATCTTCATTTAAAAAAAGATCCTGGCGTTCAGTTCTCAGTTTACTATCAAGGCCAGCATGATAAGCAACTGCTTTGATCCCATTGGCACCCAACATGTCTGCCAACTCTTCGGTGGTTTTCCGGTTCAGGGTGTAAATGATCCCGCTCTTGCCCTTATTCTGAATAATGAATTTGACAATACTTTTTATGGTTTGATCCTTTTTGATCTTTGGCAGAATCTCATAATACAGGTTGGCGCGGTTAAACGAGGAAATAAAAATAGCGGGGTTTCTAAGACCCAGGTTCTTAATGATATCATTTTGCACTTTTGGTGTCGCGGTCGCTGTAAGGGCTATAACGGGAACAGAAGGATTAATGAGATCCATGATTTCTTTTAATCTGCGATACTCAGGTCTGAAATCATGACCCCACTCAGAAATACAATGGGCTTCATCGACAGCAAAAAAAGATATCTTAAGGTCACTGAAAAATTCAAGGTTTTCTTGTTTTGTGAGGGTTTCTGGAGCTACATATAACATTTTGGTATGCCCGTTGAGGAGATCTTCGTGGACCTCACGTATTTGTTTTTTGTTGAGGGTGGAATTTAAAAAATGAGCGACACTGTCTTTACTACTGTATCCACGGACAAGATCGACCTGATTTTTCATCAGGGCAATCAGAGGGCTTACAATAATTGCAACTCCTTCGCTGATGATTGCGGGCAATTGATAACATAGGCTTTTACCCCCGCCTGTAGGCATTATTACAAAAGTATCCTGACCGGCAAGAAGGTTATCAATAATCGTATCCTGTTCATTTTTGAATCCTTCAAAACCAAAATGTTCCTTTAAGTGCTTATGCAGGGGATTGGAAGTTTTCCCTTTGGTTACATCCTTGGTATCAGCTTTACCCTTTTTGGCTACTGCAGGCTTTTTACTTGTTGTTGTTGTCATTATCAAAAATTTTCCTTCTCATCATTGTTCTGGTCAAATTAATTTAAGATAATCAAAATATCCCAAACACCCTCAAACAGTTATCCCACAATGCAAAAGAAGCAGATTTACAAGGGGTTAGCTTATATTTTTGGGGATTGCAAAGGTACAAAAAAAAGATCAGTTCATGAGCCCGGTTTTTGTTAAAAATTTGATGCCTGTGGGTTATTTGCCTGCCGGAAAGCCATAATTTTACCAATTCATCGATGACGACCGAATCCATACAAGAAGCTGCCATTCGAACCATTCAACTTGAAGCTGAATCCATCAGCCTCCTTCAACAATATATTAATGAGGATTTTGTAAAAGCAGTAAGATCAATAGCTGCCTCAAAAGGGCGTTTGGTCCTTAGTGGGATCGGAAAAAGCGCGATTGTGGCCCAAAAAATCTCTGCCACCTTGAATTCCACAGGCACCCCTGCCGTTTTTATGCATGCAGGTGATGCCATACATGGAGACCTGGGAATGGTCCAGGAAGAGGATATCGTACTCATTATCAGCAAGAGTGGAGAAAGCCCGGAGATTAAAGTGCTGTATACCTTTGTAAAAAATTTCCGAAACCTCGTCATTGGGATGGTGGGTAATCAGGAATCTTTCCTGGCCAGGCAATGTGATATATTCCTGAATACTACGGTTTCCCAGGAAGCCTGCCCAAACAACCTTGCCCCAACCAGCAGCACCACTGCTCAAATGGTAATGGGGGATGCCCTTGCTGTCACTTTAATGAAGATGCGTGGATTCAACAGCGAAGATTTTGCCAGGTTCCATCCTGGCGGGGCATTGGGAAAGCGACTCTTTTTAAGAGTTCAGGACTTATATATACATAATGCCCGACCTCAGGTTACAAAAGATACTTTATTACATGGCATCATCATGGAAATGACTTCCAAAAGGCTGGGAGCGACTGCTGTGGTTGATGAAGTGGGTAATCTGCTTGGCGTGATCACCGATGGTGATTTGCGCAGGATGTTGGAAAAAAATTCCGGTATTCCGGAAATCAGAGCCAAAGACATCATGACTGAAAAGCCCAAAAGCATTGAAGCAGATGCTACTGCTGTCGAAGCACTGGATATTCTGCGAAAACATGATATTACACAGCTTGTCGTAGTGGAAGGAAAGAAGTATATAGGTTTTATACATTTGCACGATCTAATTAAAGAGGGAATTATCTAATTGTAAACAACCCATCTATCTTGGATGAATGAGCTTTTAAATTTAAACCGAATGGCAGGTCGCATCCCTTCCACCCACGCGTACCGGCGATGGTTGGGGTTTCCTGCTCCCATTTTATGAATAAGCATCATTATGTCGTAATCATGGCTGGAGGGATTGGCAGCAGGTTTTGGCCCATGAGCAGGCAGAATTTCCCCAAGCAATTCCTTGATATCCTGAATACGGGCCAGACGCTGATTCAGTCCACTTTCGAACGCTTTACTTCTTTTATCCCTGTTGAAAATATTTATGTGGTCACCTCACAGGAATATTCCAATATCGTCAAAGCACAATTACCCAATCTCCCGGAGGAAAACATATTGGGTGAACCTTCCCGCAAAAACACGGCCCCCTGTATCGCTTATATTTCTTTTAAATTGATGCAAAAGGACCCTGCGGCTTCCCTGATCGTTGCCCCAGCTGACCACCTGATCCTGGATCAGAAGGGGTTTTATAAAGTTTGTATAGAAGCGTTAAGCTTTGTGAATAAATACAATGCCTTCATTACACTGGGCATTAAGCCGGCCCGTCCGAATACGGGCTATGGGTATATCCAGTTTGAACAACATTCGGTAACGGATAATGTATTTAAGGTCAAGACTTTTACGGAGAAGCCAAATATTGAACTGGCAAAGACCTTTATTTCCAGCGGGGATTTTCTATGGAATGCAGGCATCTTTGTCTGGCAGGTAAAAAATATCATAAGTGCATTTGAAAAATATTTGCCGGAAATGTATGATGTGTATTCCTCAGAGAAAAATGCATTTAATACAAGTGCTGAAAAAAAAGCATTGGAACATATCTACCCGCTTTGCACCAATATCTCCATTGATTTCGGGATCATGGAAAAGGCCGACAATGTGTATGTGATCCCCTCATCATTTGGCTGGAGCGACCTCGGAACATGGAACAGCGCATATGAAAATTTAGAAAAAGATGAAATGGACAACGCCGTAGCAGGTAATAACGTGATGCTGATGGAAACCAGTAAGTGCATGGTTCACGTTTCGCAAAAAAAACTGCTGGTTCTCGAAGGCCTGGATAATTTCATTATTGTAGATACTCCGGATGTACTGTTGATTTGTAAAAAGGATAAAGAGCAGGAAATCAAAGAATATGTTTCAGAAATAAAACGCAATATGGGCGATCAATTCTTATAATGCATGACATCACCTATCAGCAATATTCTTTTTATGGATATTGAGACAGTTTCCCAGTATCCAAGCTTTGCCGAAGTCCCCGATGAGTGGAAGGAGCTATGGAGCAGAAAGTCTGAATTTCTGATCAAAGATAAACTTGTAGACAGTCCTGAAACCATCTATGGCCGGGCAGGCATTTACGCAGAATTTGGCAGAATTATTTGCATTAGTTGCGGGATCATTTCTGGAAGCAAGGATGATAAGACCTTATCGCTGAAATCTTTTTTTGGCGATGATGAAAGGGAAATACTTCAGCAATTTTGTGATATGCTGACCAAATGGGATTCGGAAAATAATAAATGCCTCTGCGCCCATAATGGAAAGGATTTTGACTTTCCTTACCTGTGCCGCCGTCTTATCATTCATGCGCTCCCCATTCCGCCAATCCTGCAAATATCCGGAAAAAAACCCTGGGAGATCCAACACCTCGACACCATGGAGCTTTGGAAATTTGGAGATTACAAAAATTATACTTCACTCAACTTACTTGCGCGCAGTTTGGGAATACCAACGCCAAAAGATGATATTGACGGAAGCAAAGTTGGGGAAGTGTACTGGCAACAACATGATTTGCCGAGGATCGTAAACTATTGCCAGAAGGATGTGATTACTGTTGCCCAGGTCTATTTACGTCTCAACGACCGGTCCGAGATAAAGCCGGAAAAAATCATTATCAAATAAATCATTGATAAATGGACGTTGAACAACTCCGCGAATACTGTTTGTCAAAACCTGGTACCGAGGAAACTCTTCCCTTCGGCCCGGACACCCTTGTATTCAAAATTGCAGGGAAAGCCTTTCTATTGTGCACGCTGAATACCGGTGAATTGAGCTTCAATGCAAAATGTGATCCTGATTTGGCAAGCGAACTCCGGGAAAAATATACATGCGTCCGGCCCGGTTACCACATGAACAAAAAACATTGGAACACCATCGTGGTAGATGGTTCGGTGGCCACCAAACTATTGAAAGAATGGATCGATCATTCCTATGAGCAGGTGGTCAAGGGGCTTCCTAAAAAAACAAGCAGCTCACTTAATAACCGCTAGCTGGCTGCAGTTTTCTTTTTACTGACACGCCAGACAATAAAGTAATGATATGGGAATATAAGCCATCGGTCCTTTTGTAATAGGAGTAGCGCAGGGCGACTTCTTTAAATGAAATGCCGGGTCCATTCTTACCCGACCCTGAATACCTGGCTTCGATGCCCTCTTCATAGCTGGTAAATGCAGACAGGTCATAATTGGAGGTATAATAATTCTCTTTGGGATTATGGTCTTTATATGGCTTGAAATAAAAAGATGCAGTTTGCATATGCCACCGGAACAAGGGCGAGATAGTAATTGCAGGTGATACTTTAATTCCAAAAGAAAGTTCCAACGTATGCGCAGTAATGCCGAAATTATCCCAATAAAAACGGTAGTAGGCCTGCAATATATAATTGTCTCCGATAAAACTGTTCAATTGAAATCCAAGAGGAATTTTAAATCGGTCCGGCGGAAGATTTTCCACCCGTTCTGAGCTATCCTCAAAATACACCCTGTGGTATGGCGTGGACAAGAGTCCGTGCTGGTATGAAAACCCTGGGAAAAAGCCCAATTGCATTCTGTTATTAATAGTTTGCTGGAGTTCAAAACTGGCGTTATAAGACTGCCTCAGATAGGCACTGAACCATTGTTTATAACGAAGCTCAACAGGATAAACCAGTGTTAGCGGACTTTTCCCATTAAACCGGCCTAACCGGAGATCATCAAAAAATGTCTCCAGCCTTACTGTCACATCCGTTGTTTTTTCTTTATTGACATGACCTACGGAAAGACCAAGTCCATAGGACAAGTAGGCCGACTCTGCCGAGAAATATCCTGAAGGCGTCAGGCTCAAACCTTTTTTTGGAAAACCCTTCTCATAAGAAATATCAATATATTCCCGTTTACTCACCCTGGATGCCGAGGATACCACAAAGTCAATATTATCCAAAGAAGCTGAAGTGATGACATCCAGCCCCGTGGTGACCGAATAGCTTTTTGAAGAATCAATTTGTCTTTTAACTGTCAATCCAGGTGAATACACCAATAGCATTTGCGTGCCGATACCTCCTGTAATGGCAGAATGGTTGCCGTTTTGAATGTACTGCGAATACACCACCTGAATGTCGGTTCTGGGAATTTTCTTTTGACGGTAAAGGCTGTCAGGAGCTTTCTGACCAAAGCCATATAGGGATACCGCCGTCAACAGGCCGAATACTAAATATTTTCTTTTCACAGCAAGTGGATTAGAGATTTAATTACAGCCGCATCCGCCGCTGGTTTTTCCTTTGCCGCCGCCAGAAGCGCCCTCACGGTAGGTATGGGCTTCTGTTGAAAATTTTTCCACTGGTTTTTTCCCCAGTTGCATACTTTCATCATTGAGATAATTCCGCTGCCAGGGCTTAACAGTTCTGCAACCATATAAGAAAACAAGAAAGATAAAAACAGCCCAATGGAGATGTTGAAATTTATACCGCATGTTGGATATTAATTTTCTTTGAATTGAATTGTCTATTATCCTCATCTACAATAATACAATAGGTTTTAGGCAATTGATCAATCAGATAAAGCCCTGCTTTTCTTCCCATCACGCTAACTGCGGTAGCCAGCGCATCGGATAGTTCGGCAGAAGGGCTTATTACCGTAACACTTTTAATCCCCTGGACAGGGTAACCGGACTTTGGGTCAATATTGTGGGAATACCTTTTGCCGTTAAGGTCGAAATATTGGATGTAGTTCCCGGATGTGGCCACTGACAATTCATCCAGCGGCAACCACAGCATGATTTTTGACAAATCATCAGGATTTGCTATCCCTGTTTTCCAAGGCTCGCCATTGGCTCTCTTACCCCAGGCTGTAAGATCCCCGCTGGCATTGATAACCCCTGACTGAACCCCCTTTTGTTGCAAGAGGGTTTTGACTTTGTCTGCCGCATATCCTTTTCCAATGGCTCCAAATCCAATATGCATTCCTTGGCGGGTTAAACGAATATTGCCAGGCGGGGAAAGTTCCATTTTTGCATATCCGGTTTTGTCCAGAGCGCGGGCAATAGTTTGATGGTCTGGCAATACAAAATGTTCTCCTTTAAAGTTGTATAATTTCTTCAGGATTCCCGAAGTGATATCGAAGGCACCCCCGGTAAGTCTAGAAATATTATTGCAGCGTACTATCAGCTGAAATACTTCTTCGTCTACACTGACTTGGCCAAGGCCAGCGTTCCGGTTGATCAGGGAAGTTTGCGAATCCTGATGAAACTCGGTCAGAAGTGCCTCCAAACGTTTGACCTCAAAAATGGCGTCCTCCAACAGGGCATTTCCGCTTTTCTCGCTTTCAGCCACAACAATAAACTCGAAGGCCGAGCCCATTAGCCTATTTTGACTGGTATATTCTTTCAACATATGAGCCGAACGTAATTTGGATTTGATCAGGTCAATGAATTCCTGGGGAGACTCATCATTGTAACTAATCGAAGATAAAACTGTTTTATCGGGTTTGAGCAGGAGGACGAGCGGGAAAATCCCGTCGGGATCGAACTTGGCTGCCAGCGCTTCATTTTTGAGGATTGCTTCCTTGGTAAGTCGCTTTCTTTGCGGGAAATCGGCGTTTACCAGAACAAGTTGCAGGCCGGCGAATCGGCGGAAAATGCTATCATGAAGGATTTTTTTTTCAAACCGGATGCATGGCAGGCACCAGTCCGATCCCGAGAAGATCAGCAGGATGGGTTTTTGCTCCAATCGAGCAGCCTCAAACAAATCCATTGCTGAATCCGGAATCTGTGATTGACCGGTTTTCTGAAGGATGAAACAGAAAAATAAAAGGTACAATAAGGGTTTCATCGGCTTGAAAAAAAGCTACAAGTTACTTCAATTCCAATGTATGCAATTGGCTAAATCCGGCTAAATTTACCTGCTTTATAACAAACAGTTTCTCATGCTTCCTTCAATTCAATCCAAGCTTCCAGGTATTGGTACAACCATTTTCACCGTGATGAGTGCACTGGCATCCGAACTGCACGCAATCAACTTAGGCCAGGGTTTTCCTGATTATCAGATGAATGAGGCATTGATCGGTTTGGTAAATGAAGCGATGGAGAATGGATTCAACCAATATGTCCCCATGCAGGGATACTTACCCTTACGCGAAGCCATCGCTGAAAAAGTGCAGTTTTTATATGGGGCATCGATTGATGCAGGATCGCAGATCACCATTACGCCAGGAGGTACCTACGCCATCTACACGGCGCTTACCACAGTCCTTCAGCCGGGTGATGAAGTGATAGTTTTTGAGCCTGCTTACGATAGTTACCTTCCCAATATCGAGATCAATGGAGCGGTGCCTGTCTTGATTGATCTTCAGTTTCCCGATTATACGATCGATTGGGAAAAAGTGCGCCAAAAGCTGAGCCCCAGGACCAGGATGATCATGTTGAACTCCCCGCACAATCCTACTGGAGCAGTATTAAGAAAAAAAGACATGGAGGCCCTGCGTTCAATTGTAGCAGGATCCAATATTCTTATATTGGCAGACGAAGTATATGAACACCTCATTTTCGATGATATTAAACACGAGTCCATTCTTCGCTATCCGGAACTTTCTGAAAGAAGTTTTGTTTGCTTTTCTTTTGGGAAAGTATATCACTGCACTGGTTGGAAGCTTGGATATTGCATTTCTTCCCCTGCGTTAACAAAAGAATTCCGCAAAGTGCATCAGTTTAATTGTTTCTCCTGCAATGCTCCAGTACAAGTAGCCCTTTCCCAATTTCTTTCAAACAGGGACGTTTATCTCTCGCTCGGGCTCTTCATGCAGGAGAAAAGAGATTATTTCCAGAAATTAATGGCACAGACCAAATTCACCGCCCTCCCGAGTTATGGCAGCTATTTTCAGGTTTACCGCTACGATCGGATCAGTGATGAAGGAGACAGGGAATTTACCATTCGCATTGCCAAAGAATATGGGGTGGCAACCATTCCTGTTTCAGCTTTTTATCAATCTGGTATGGATAACCGTGTGGTCCGTTTCTGTTTCGCCAAAAAGAAAGAAACCTTGGAAAAGGCCGCCGAGCTGCTGATGAAAGTGTAAGCCTTCATCATTCCACTACAAAGGCCGTTTGATAAAAATTATTCTGGGCACCGATCAGCCGTAACCTGACATAGAAAGCTTCGGTGAAAATCTGGTAGGCGAAGAATTCATGGTTGGCCACGTTAAACTCATCAAAAAGAATGATATCCCCCTTATTCAGGAATGGGTAGAGTTGAGACAGTACAAAAATTGTCGAGGAAAAAAGGTCTGCATCGAGATGAATCAGCTTCGGTTTGCCCCTTAATTCTCTATCGTGTTTGCGATTGAAATCCGATAAGGTTTGCTGAAAAGTACCCTTAATCAGGTTTGCACGGGGATCGGAGATGGAAAGCCCCTTCATTTCATGAGCCATATCTCCTTTTTTATAGAAGCTACCCCAATTTTCCGGTAACCCTGAAAAAGTGTCAAATCCAAAAAACCGGGAATCTGCATTCAGATTATGCTTAAGCCACCAAACAAAGGATTCACCTGAAGCCACCCCGAACTCTAAATACAGGATTTCCTTCTGATCGAGGTTAAAATATGAAGAAACTGCCAAATAGAGGTCCAGTCTTTTGGAATAATTTCTCTTGAAGACAAAAAAATCATTGATTACCAAAGAAGGGCTATTGTTAAGACGGATCCATTTTCTAAGCCGATTGAAGTTTCGGATAAACAGAAATAAATTATTTAAAGGAGATAACAAGCGCAAGATGCCTGTATAGAGAAGGAAATCCTTAAAAAACTGGAACAATTTCATTCCTAAAAATAGGGAGTTCTTTAGTTATTCAATCAAATTTGACACCCGCTTCCAACAATTCCTTTTTGAATTGTTGCGGATTGTTGAAGTGAATCGTTGTAAAACCCAATTCCTTTGCAGGCAGAAGGTTACGGAGATTATCATCTACATAAATTGCTTGCAGCGGATTGATTCCGAAACGCTCAATCAGCCGTTGATAAATATCGAGAAATGGTTTTCTTGTTTTTTCTTCTCCAGACACAATGCGTCCATCAAACCAGTGCAGGAAATCGTATTTCTGTAAAGCGATGGGAAATGTCTCATTACTCCAATTGGTAAGCGCATAGAGTTTTAGGCTGGTATTGAATTTCAAATCATGAAGTATCTTAAGCGTACCTTCTATTGGCCCCCCAAGCATCTCTTCCCAGCGATCGTAATACATCCTGATCTCCTTCTCATGACTTGGGAATTTTTTGACAAGCAATTCCGTTGCCTCGCTCAGGCTTCTGCCTGCATCCTGTTCTTCATTCCAGTCCGGGGTACAAATATTTTTATAAAACCAGATCCTTTTTTCAACATCCGGAAAAACAGATTGGTAGACGTAGTCCGGGTTCCAGTCCAGCAGGACGCCTCCTAAATCAAAAACAACTGTATTTATTGGACTCATGGTCATCATTTTAAAAATTGATAGGCAATCAGGCTCATCAAATAAGCAAGACCCGTCATGTAGATCAGCTGTATGATCGGCCATTTCCAACTTCTGGTTTCTCTACGGACCACTGCAAGCGTACTCATGCATTGCATCGCAAAGACATAAAAAATCATCAGCGAAACGCCGCTCGCCAGCGTGTAGACTTTCCGACCGTCCGGTAGTGTGGCCATTTCCATTCTTTGCTTCAGGGTTTGCCGGTCTGCGTTCTTTCCCCCTTCCACACTGTAGAGGGTGGCCATGGTTCCGATAAAGACTTCCCTTGCGGCAAAGGAAGTGATCAGGGCAATCCCGATCTTCCAATCATAACCTAGGGGCCTGATCAAGGGTTCGATAGTTTTACCCAGACGGCCTGCATAGGAATTTTCCAGCAGGATGGAATTTTTTTCCTTATTCAATTGCAGATTATCCGAAGGATGCAACTGTATTTCCCGGGCATAATGTTGTTTTACCTCCCGCATGCGTGCGCTTGGCCCGTAGGAACTCAATGCCCATAATATCATACTGATCACAATAATTACTTTGCCCGCATCCATCACAAAGATCTTTGCTTTATTAACCATCGTGACGATAATATTCTTCCAGCGCGGCGCACGATAGACTGGTAACTCAAGTATGAAAAAACTCTTTTCTTTCATCTTGATAAACCATTTGGCAACATAGGAGACAAGGAGCGCCATTACCAAACCAAGTAAATATAAACCCATCATCACCAGGCCTTGAAGGCTGACAAAACCAAAGACCCTGCCATGAGGTATAACCAGTGCGATCAACATGGTAAATACGGGTAACCTGGCGCTGCAGCTCATCAGTGGAGTAATGAGAATGGTTAGCAGCCTCTCTTTTTTGTTCTCAATGTTACGCGCGCTCATGATCGCAGGAACGGCACAGGCAAAACCGCTGATCATGGGCATTACGCTCTTCCCATTTAACCCCACTTTGCGCATAAGCTTATCCGATAGAAAACTAATCCGGGCCATATATCCCGTATCCTCCAAGAGTGTAATCAGGCCGAAAAGAATGCCTATTTGAGGTACAAAAACCAGGATCCCGCTTAAACCGGCCAGAAGGCCATTTACCAGCAAATCACTCCACCAGACCTCAGGAAGCACTGTGCCCAGCCAGCCATTCATATGCGAGAAAGACCAATCAATGGCATCCATCGGAAACTGCGCCAGCCAGAATACGCTTTGAAACAATAAAAAAAGTACCACCAGCAGGATCAGGTATCCCCACACCCTGTGCAATAATATATTGTCTAATCTTTCCGTAAAAAGTGCTTTCTGCAATGGATCAGGTTCGGATACCGTATGCTGCAGAACCTGTTTAATACGGCCATAGCGTTGGAGGATTTCCTCAGCCTGTATCCTGGTATGATTGAATGAGTGTGCGGTTTCAATATGCTCTATCCGCTCCTGAATCCGGGAGTTGAAATTCAGCTGCTCATGATTCATCAGATAGTGGATCGCTTTATAATCACTGATATCGGGGAAGGACTCTTTGAGATCATCTACTGCCAAATCTGCCAGCAACTTATTTCCGATAAAGTCACGAACTGGCACGGGGTGGGATTGCTGGGAGGTTTGGAGGATGATCCTTTTTAATTGCGGTATCCCTTTATTTTTTCTTGGATTGACCACCACGATGGGGACGCCCAGTTCCCTCTCCAAACCCGCAATATCAATCTCTATTCCTTTTTTACCGGCCAAATCCATCATGGTCAGAGCAATAACAACCGGAATCTTAAGATCGATGATCTGAGAACAGAACAATAAATTTCTTTTAAGGTTACTGGCATCAGCAAGCAGGATAACGATATCGGTGTTTACTTCCGGATCCTGTTTCAATAATACTTTATAGGTCACCCATTCATCGCTGCGTCTGGGATAAAGACTGTAGGTTCCCGGCAGATCAATAATCTTTGCGCGATATCCAGGGGCAAGCTCACTCAATCCTGTTTTTTTCTCCACGGTGACTCCTGGGAAATTGCCCACCTTCTGGTTGAGGCCGGTCAATGAATTGAACAGGGAACTTTTACCACTATTGGGATTCCCAACTAACGCAATATGTAAATCTTTCTTAATCAAAAACGACAGGATTTTTGTCTCTAAGCGGCTGTTCAGGCCAGGCTTCAAAAATAACCCGTAATCCTGCAACTGATTTACGAAATCGGGAGGTTTATGGTTGGATGATCAATTTACCACTCTCATAAAACGGAAGTACATTGGCGATATCCTCTTTAAAACAATACTGGATGTCCTTTTCAAGCCCGTACCCCGAAAGACGCTGATAATGCGAGGCTTCCTTTTCCCGGATGAATTGATAGGGATCAATCCTTGCCTGGTTATAGAGCGTTTCGGCAATTTTTGAAGAATCGCATGCGATTGAAAAATGATTTTTTACCCGGCTGATCAGCGCCCCGGCAAAAAGAATATCTTCCATGTTGACAAGGTCTTTCCAGCCAGCGCAAGCGAGGATGACGTCGTTGGTTTGCAATAAGAGATAGTTGCATACGGTGCTAAGATTGGGAAAAGAGCCAGTGACAATAGTTTGCGCGCCCTTGTCGAGGGCCATATGCAGGAGCCGGGTACCATTGGTTGTTGTCAACACCAATATCTTTCCTTCAATAAAGGCCCGGGGGTATTCAAAAGGAGAATTTCCATATTCCAACCCCTCGGCAATTTTGCCATCCCTTTCACCTGCCGTGATGCAATCAATCTTTTTGCCAAGTTCTATGCATTTTGCCACACTGTCCACCGGTATCACATATTTTGCTCCGTTATACAAGGCCGTGGCAATCGTGGAAGTCGCACGGAGCACATCGATGATCACGACTACCGAATTATTCGCATCATATAAATGCATCAAAGCCGGGGAAAAAGAGGTACGCAAACTAGGTTTAGAATGGGTCATTTGTTCAAAATAAACTTCCATTTTTCCGATTCTGCGTATTCCCTGATGCTCTGATTACGCTGATCCAATAATTTTTTCAAATAATTTTTCAAAAACAGGCGGCCTGCGATTTTCCCAAATCCGCCATAGGGCATTTCAAAACTAAAAAGATCAATCAACAATGTGCCGTTATTGATCTGTTTGAAATGATGTTCGTGTTTCATGGATTTAAAATCACCACTCACCATTTCGCCAGTATAAGATAAGGGGCGGTCCATGGCGGTTATTTTTACCTTTAACACCCTAATCTTAAAAAAATGCTTTGCCTTCCAGGTAACAGTTTCGTCAAACTCAATTAACCCGGCCGTAGTTCCGGCTACTGCCTGTTCATCCGTATGCGCCATTATCTTTTTGTGCAGGTCAATGCTCCTGCTCAGGTCAAAGACCCTTTCAGCGGGAGCACCAATAAATGTCGTCAGGTGGATAGTAGGCATCGGTCTCGAATTGCTTTTTAAACGGATTTGCGGTTTAAAAAATACGCCATTTTCTGCATACAGAAATGGAATGTGCTGATCAGCTGAACGGCAGTTTGACCACCCTGGCCTGTAGTAGCTTATCCCTGACCTTAACCAAGATTTTGGTGTCGATATTTGAAAATACCGTACTGACATATCCCATTCCAATGGCCTTCCCAAGGCTAGGTGACTGTGTCCCAGATGTGACCCAACCAATGCCACGTCCACTAAAATCCTTGATCTCATAACCGTGACGGGGAATACCTTTGTCTATCATCTCAAAACCGATCAGCCTTGAAGTCGGCCCATCTTTTTTTTGTTTTTCAATGATTTGTCTGCCTACAAAATCCTTTTTGAATTTGGTTATCCATCCAAGACCCGCCTCAAGCGGGGAAGTTTTGTCGTCAATATCATTTCCATAGAGGCAGTAGCCCATTTCGAGGCGGAGCGTGTCCCGGGCTCCTAAACCAACCGGTTTTAAACCTACAGGCAATCCGGCTTCAAATATCTTGTTCCAGATTTCGGTTGCATCATTATTTTTATCTTCGAAATAGATCTCAATGCCCCCAGCACCGGTATACCCGGTTGCGCTAAGAAGCACATTGTCTACACCCGCAAATTTTCCTTTTGTGAAGGTGTAATACTTTAGATTCAGTAAATCGATTTCGGTCAAAGGCTGCAATATTTTTGTGGCATTTGGACCCTGCACAGCCAGTAAGGCTGTTTTATCGGATATATTATGCATTTCTACCAGATTGGTATTGTTTGCTGAAATCCATTTCCAATCTTTTTCGATATTCGATGCATTTACAACTAGCATATAGACATTGTTCTGCTCAATGCAATACACAAGACAATCATCGATGATGCCCCCTTGTTCATTGGGCAAGCAACTATATTGCGCTTTACCACGGTCCAAAGAAGATGCGTCATTACTGGTAAGGCGCTGGACTAACTCAAGTGCATTGGCCCCCTTCAGGATAAATTCCCCCATGTGACTAACGTCAAAAATGCCAGCATTTTTCCGCACAGCAAAATGCTCATCATTAATTCCGGTATAACTGATGGGCATATTATACCCTGCAAACTCAGCCATTTTTGCGCCTAATGCAATATGTTTACTTGTAAAGGGAGTATTTTTCATATGCCGGTCCAATTTATATCCATGCCTTATGGACGCAAAAATAAGTGAATGATTGATATATCCTCCTTATAGAAGAGCCTCCGCCAACTGGCAGAGGCCCTGTGTTCCAACTTCAACCCCGCCAGCCAGCCTAAGCCAGATCTGGCGGCGGGGAAGATGCAATCAAAAAAGTAAAGGTTCCACTTCTGTTTCGAGCTTTGGCTTAGCCATAGAGATCGGTTCTGCCTGAGGGTCTTCCTGGATTTCTTTAACCTGTTTCACTGGTTCCTTCCGGTTTTCGGGTATCATCCCCTCTTTATCTTCTTTTTCAGGAAAACTATCTTTCTTATTCTTATACCGGTATCCATTTCCTTTTTCCGGGCGTTTCTTTTCTATGTTTTCTCCGCTATCATTTCTTTTCAGGCCAGTTTCTGTCATCACATATTCAACATTGCTGTTCCAAGAAAAAGTATCATCCCAATCCCCGTCCCAATCAATGTTCCATCCTCGCTGGCGGTGGTTGACCTCGATATTGAACCAATGGTAATCATCTACATTCCTGTCCACTAGTATCTTCCTACCGACAGGGATTTGAACCACAATCAATACTTGTTGATTGCGAAATTTTTCTTCGGGGGTTATTGCAAAACCCTGCGGCAAGTATAGGATACTGTCTGATTGGTGGGTGTCAAATTGAATCATGCCAGCCAGGCCCTTAGCAATCTCAGGATTATTTCCGCGACTGAACCTTATGCGAATCAGATGATAAGCGGAATCGGGGCTTTTGGTAAGATTTACGCGAACCGTTGTCATCATCACACTGTCTTCATTAAGGCTATAAAAAGGACCATCATTATCCCAGTTGAATCCGAACCAATCACTTCCGTAGTAACTGACTTTCCCCTGTTCCGCTTTAACGATGAGTTTTCCTCCGGAAGGCTGCGACAGGTTGATCACATCCTGGACGCTTGCCCTGGTCCGGAAATTACTGAGCATCATCGCCACAAATGTGAATACACTGAATAATCCAATTACCCATAATGTCCCAAAAATATAGCCGAGGTAATTGTTTCTTGAGCGAACCCCCATAATCCGCCGGATTAACCAGGTGAGTAAAGCGATCACGGGTATGCAGAAAAATAAAACCAAGCTCAGCAAGGCAAAAAAGTTTTGCAAATTATTGCCCAGCAAATAATTTCTGAAAGGCATGATCCCTACCCCGCTGAATAATAAACCAATCAACACGGAAATCAGGGCAAAAGAAATAACGCCTGCGATAAAAAGGAAAAAGGCTTTGAACAATACGCCGATTGCATGTCCGATTCCGCTTCCGGTTTTGCGCACCGCAGGTCCGGCTTCGGTGGCAAAATTTTGGGAAACCTGCTTTACCTCTTTGCCGAATTGTTGGGCCCGCTCCTTCATTTCAGTACCCATATCCTTTGCGCGCCCTTTAAATCCTTCCAAATCGCTTTTTATACTGTTTTTGATCGATTCCAGATCTATTTTCTCTCCGCGCATTTCGAGTTTTTCCGAAGCGGAAACTGCCTCCGGTAACACGATCCAAAGGACAATATAGCTGACGAGAAGTGCCCCGCCCAAACCACCTGTTACAAAAACAGGAGCAAAATCAAAATCAAACCATTCATTCCTGAAAATGGATGTTAAAATGCCAAGAATAAGCGGCAGCGCAAAAATCAAACGGGGTATCCAAACATCCCAATGAAGATAGGCCGCCAAACCACTGGCGACGCCGCCAATTACCCTGTTGTCGGGATTGCGGTAAAGGCGCTTCCGGATATTGGTCTCCAGTGTCCTGGAAGGAACCACGATCCACATGATAATATAAATGATGATGCCGCTACCAAAGCCTCCGAAAGAGATCAGGGCAAAAATGATCCTGACAATGGCAGGGTCAATTCTGAGATAGTTAGCCAATCCGCTACAAACACCACCCAGGATCTTATCATTTTCAGAACGGTATAGGCGTCTGGGTTCACTTGGCGCCGACTGTTGCTGGGAGTACCTCTCCTGATTTGTGGCTGATCCCGAGGATCCAGTATTTGAGAATTCCTCCTGCTCCAGATCTTCAGGACGTCCCATACTGATAATGATCGAATTGACGTCATCATCGGTAATACAGGTACTGTTTTTTTGCAGACGTTCTGAAAAAAGTTCGGCAAAACGATTCTCAATATCATTGATGATTTCATCTCTACCTTCTTCGCTTGCAAAATATTTTCGAAGACTTTCTATATACTGCTTCAACAGCTCAAAAGCAGTCTCTTCGATGGGGATGACCCTGCCATGGAAGTTTATATTGATGATCTTTTTCATTTTTCTTGTATTTGTAGATTGAAGTTTAGTTGGTTGGTCCTCCCATTTCGTTTTTCCGGCTGGCCAGGGAATTGACTCCATTAGCCAGTTCATTCCAGGTCGTTTCCAGTTCCCGGTAGAAATCAAGCCCTTTACCGGTAAGTGAAAAATATTTACGTGGTGGCCCGGAGTTGCTTTCGACCCACCTGTAAGTCAACATTTCAGCATTTTTTAATCTGGTCAGCAGCGGATATAGTGTTCCTTCAAGGATGTGCAGGCCCGCAGCTTTCATTTCTTCAACAATGTCCGATGGATAAGCTTCCCCGCGACGGATGATGGAAAGAATACAAAATTCAAGTATTCCTTTCCGCATCTGACTTTGAGTGTTCTCTATGTTCATATATCAAGTTTTTGGCGGGCAATCCTGAATCTGGTCTTCGGCTACTTTATCTCTATGATCGCCAGCTTTGAAAAACAAATATAGGGGATATTTTAGTACTATGCAACACAAAGTACCATTCTATTGTAGGTAATCATCATAAGCGACTAATGAGCCTTGCATCAAATGCGCTCTGGTTAAGGGTTTCAGGGCATCCCAAAAAAAAGAGAAGAAATTTGACAATTGTACGACCGGCAAATATAGTTTATGAATGGTCTAGCTTCTGTAAAAGATGATCCTTAACCTGAAACCGGGGGAATAATAGAGATTAGGGGCATATGGATGGACCGAATTTATCCTTATTAAAAACTCCAAATGAGCAATGATGAAAAAACTGCATTTATTGTCATTTTTGGCGTTATATGTTAACTTTTGGGCTGGTTTTTACCCTTTTTAGGGAAAAATGCCGGATTTCAAGATAACTTTCAAAACAACCAAAAAAGAAAAAACAAGGATGCCCATTTCTGCATATCCCTGGGGGATTGTCTTCTTCTGTTTTGCAGGGGATCTATATTACCAGAGATGGGTAAAGCAAAAGTCATGGAATGAAGTCTGGAGCAGGGAAGGGAAATATCTCCTGGTGGCCATTATGCTAATTATCTTTCTTTTTTTGCCTCATAGATCAAAAGCCTGAATAAGCAGGCATCTGAACAACATAGCAAAAAACAATATCAGATGAAGTATTTTTTAGTAATTGGAGGGATACTTGCCTTTGTAATAGCCCTTGGGTGGGACATTAATGCTTGGTTATTGTATAGCGACGGCACAGTGAAAATGGCACCTTCTCAGCTCCGGAGATGGGAATCGATCTCCGTTCCGTTCATTCTTCTGGGTGCCTATCTGTTGAGTAAAGGATTGGCAAAGAATAAACAATCTGCCAAAATGAAATTGAAAAAATGACACCAGTACGAGATTTTCTACGCCTCTCAAAATAAAGAGGCCAAAACCAATAAAAAAGCGAGTCTGATAGGAAGGACTGGCAGCTCCTGGTGAATCAATAACAGAATGACTTATTTGAAGCCGTTGTCGGATAACCATTTCTTTAAAATGGTTTCGAATTGGCCATATTCTTCATTGCTCATATTCTTGGGCCGGAATATGACAATCTCTTCGTTGACCAAAGAAACATTGGCGTTGTCCGGGAATTTTGAGCGAACTGAGTAATGCTCCTTATTAAAAAACTGCCAAAATCTTTCTGCGTCGGCCCTATTTAATACTTTCATTTATTAATTATTTCAGAGAGAATCTCTAACATTAAGATTGGTTATTGTTGTTTTTCATTCATTAAGCCTTCTTATCAGGCGAAGGGAATCGAAGATTACATCAGCATTCCCCGAAACGCTAAAGGCGTTTTTGCTTTAAGCAGTGGAAATGAAATCTCCGAATATAAGCGCTTCTTCTCCTTGCTGGCAGACACAACGGTTGCGATGGCGCCAATGATTTGTATCACTGAAAATTTTTTCTCCAAATTGCCTGCCGAAAATATAAAGGTCCTATTACTATATTTCCTCGAAGTATATTGATATGTGGGGTCGCAATATTTCGTCTCAACACCACCATTCCAGGTAAATGGATTGGCGAACGTACACAGAATAACCTTTTTTTTCAATAAAATTTCGGCGATTTTTTGTGAAGGACTAGGGTTCAAATCTTCCGCGATTTTGACAATCATATTTGTTCCAGCAATATGATATCATTAACCAAAGAATGGTAAAGGTATCAAATTTTGCCAATATCCAGCTTCTGGGTGTAAAACGGCCTAAATAACTCAAAAAGTGGACAAGCAGTCTAAATTTTACTGCTTTACTACAAGATGGGGTAACAGGAAATGAGCTTGATATCAGTGCTGCATTTTGTCCGCAATGATGATCACATACAAAGACCCCCCTACATTTTCGAACCGTAGGGTGTTTTCATTAATTTGATATCCTTCGGGCATTTCTTTAAAGGTCTCTTGAATTTTCTTCCAAATGATGGCATCGGTCAAATGAGTTCGCTGCCAGCCATCAACCTTATTGGAAAGGGCTATCGGCATCGTGAGAATAATACAATCTAAAGGCATAAGTACTTTTTATATTTATTGAATCAATGAACCCTATTTCTTCAGTCCGATTTCCATTAGCCTTTCATCAAGGTATTCCCCTGCCGTAATATCTGCATATGCTTTCGGATTTTCGCTACTGATGCAGCTGTCAAGACAAGCCAGGCTCATTTCACTTTTCGGATGCAGAAAGAAGGGAATGGAAAACCTGGAAGTATGCCATTTTTCACGTGGAGGATTAACGACACGGTGGGTGGTCGACTTTAACCTGTTATTTGTAAGACGCTGTAGCATATCTCCCACATTCACTACGATTTGTTCGGGCAAGGAAGTCACGGGTACCCATTCGTTTCCTCTGTTAAGGATTTGCAGGCCGTCGGCTGATGCACCTACAAGCAGGGTAATCAGATTAATATCCTCATGTTGTTCGGCTCGTATGGCAGATTTGGGTTCCCTGACTATCGGTGGATAATGAATAGCCCTCAAAATGGAATTTCCATTGTGAATTTGCGATTTAAAATAATTGTCGCTCAAACCCAGATAGATCGCAATGGCCTCCAGGAGGAATGCGCCGGATTGTTCAAATCCCCGGTAAGCTTGCAAAAAAGTAGGAGATAGCGCAGGGACTTCGTCAACTTGCACATTCGCTGGGTAATGCATTGGATCGCCGTCTGCCACAGTTTGTCCGAACTGAAAGAACTCCTTTAGATCAGGCGCATCGCTACCTTTTGCATGCTCCTTTCCAAATGATGTATAACCTCTTTGGCCAGCAAGTCCCAACTGTTCGTATTTTTTCTTTTTCTCCTGGGGCAAAGAAAAAAATTGCTGTACATATTTGTACAAATCACCAATGAGGTTGTCGGGTATGCCATGATTCTTGACAGACACAAAACCCACCTCTTCATAAGCCTTCCCTAAGGCTTCGACGAATGCCGTTTTTTTTCCTGCGCTCCCTGATAAAAAATCCTTGAGGTCCACTACTGGAATAGCCATACTCAAACAAAGGTTTATATCGACAATATTTTTTTTTAGTAGATTTATCGGCAAAATTAGAAATTTTGGTGACAAGAATGGGTTTTCTTCTTTGTTGGTTCATAGCCGAATTGCTCTTATCCTGCAGATCATCCTATATGAAACATGTTTCGGACTATCATTTCGATCCGAAGATCACCGTCCCGGAATACAGGATCGCCGATTATTGGGCTGCCCTTCCTTTTACCTGGAATCCTTCCGATAGTACACCAGCTCCATTAAAGGCATCAACGATGAAAGATTCCGGAATCGACGTTTTTTTTCTGCATCCCACATCTTTTGAGTCAAATAACGATACCGAATGGAATGCCAATATCGATGATCCCGGAGTCAACGCAAAGACAGATTACTCATCTCTTCTATATCAAGGAAGTGTTTTCAACGAATGCCGCGTATTTGCGCCCAGATACCGCCAAGCCAATATCATTGCCTATTTCTCCTCGGATACGCAAAGAGCTAAAAAGGCATTTGACCTCGCATATCAGGACATCAAGACCGCCTTTCAATATTACCTGGATCACTACAACCAGGGAAGGCCCATCATTATTGCTTCCCATAGCCAGGGAAGCACCCATGCAAAACGTTTATTGAAGGAGTTCTTTCAGGACAAACCGCTCGCCAAAAAATTGGTTGCGGCTTATATTATTGGAATGGCCATCCCTAAGAATTACTTTTCAACATTGAAGCCCTGCGCGGATTCCACGCAGACTGGTTGCTTTATAAGCTGGAGAACATACAAAAAAGGATTTGAACCCGGTTATATAAAAGAAGAGAACGGCAGCGCTTTTGTAACTAATCCATTAACCTGGACAACCTCAGATGAACCTGCACCCAAAAGCCTCAATCAGGGCGCGGTCCTGTTCAAGTTCAACCATGTGCTGCCCCAAATTGCTGATGCCCAAATACACGATGGCATACTCTGGACCCATAAGCCGCATTTCCCGGGGAGTATTTTTTATCTGACGAGGAATTATCATATCGGCGACATCAATTTGTTCTATGTCAATATCCGGGAAAATATCAGGACCAGAATAAAAGCTTATAGGCAAACTCATGTACTCCCATAGATTCATTTTTAGACCATCCGTTTGTTATTCGGTAAATTCAATAAATAATACTTTGAAAACAGCTTGATTTCCTTTGCCGCTGGCCAGCTGCAGGGGATTTTTGGAGAAATCAAAATTCCGCATTTTTGGGGGTTCTTGGAAAAGCTATGACATCTCTGATATTGGTCATACCGGTTACAAACTGGACCATTCTTTCAAAACCCAACCCAAAGCCTGCATGGGGTACGGTGCCGAATCGACGGGTATCCAAGTACCACCATAATTCAGCGGAAGGAATATTCATTTCTTTCATTCGTTCAACGAGCTTTTCCATCCTTTCTTCTCTTTGCGAGCCGCCTACAATCTCTCCAATCCCCGGAGCCAAAATATCCATTGCGGCCACGGTTTTTCCATCCTCATTCTGCCGCATATAAAAGGCTTTGATGGCTTTTGGATAACCGGTAACTATAACCGGTTTTTTAAAATGCTTTTCTACCAGGTAACGTTCGTGTTCGCTTTGCAAATCAATACCCCAGCTTATGTCATATTGAAATTTTTTCTTTTTATACGCAGAAGATTCCAAAAGAATATTGATCGCTTCGCTATAGGATATCCGTTCAAAACGGTTATTCAAAAGAAATTCCAATTTTTCAATCAACCCCATTTCACTGCGCTCAGCCAGGGGTTTAAGTTTTTCTTCTTCATCCAGGCGCTTTGCAAGGAAATCAAGGTCTTCCCTATAATTATCAATGGCATACCGGATGATATATTTTATAAATTCTTCTGCCAGATTCATGTTGTCCTCAAGGTCGAAGAATGCCATCTCCGGTTCTATCATCCAGAACTCTGCCAGGTGCCTGGCAGTATTGGAATTTTCTGCCCGGAAGGTAGGACCGAAGGTGTAGATTTCACTGAATGCCAGTGCAGCCAGCTCTCCCTCCAGCTGACCACTCACGGTCAGGTTGGTTGCCCGGCCAAAAAAATCCTCGCTGAAATTTATGGAGCCATCCTCATTCAGGGGTGCACGGTTGAATGGTAAAGTGGTCACGTGAAACATTTCACCTGCACCTTCAGCATCCGAAGCGGTGATGATTGGCGTTTGCAAGTAAAGAAACCCTTTCTCATTAAAAAATTTATGAATCGAAAATGCAAGTGCATGACGAATCCTGAAAACTGCTCCAAAAATATTTGTTCTGAATCGGAGATGCGCATTTTCCCTGAGGAATTCCAGACTGTGCTTTTTTGGCTGGATTGGAAATTTCTCCGCATCGCAATCCCCGAGGATTTCCATTGATTTTGCTTTTACTTCCAATTTCTGACCTCTGCCAAGCGAAGAAACGACCTCTCCGGTAACCATCAAAGAAGCCCCCGTGGTAATACGTTTCAGTAACGATTCTTCCTGCGAACCAAGCGGTACAACCACTTGCAGATTGGTATTGGTCGAGCCGTCATTTATTGCGATAAATTGATTATTGCGAAAAGTTCTCACCCAACCCATGACCACGACTTCCTGGTTTAAAGCTTCTGAATCCAGGAGTCTTTTTATTTTTATTCTTGTGTTGAACATGTCAGTTTCGGAAATTATACTTTCGATGAAAATCGGTGCGGCAAAGATAAAGCTTGCGGGTAAAGAATCATACTGAGGGGTAAAACCGTTGCAAAGCAGGTTGGAGAGAAACAGAAAAACTGAAGGCTTTATTGAGGATGAGGCGCTAATTCTGATCCCTTTACATAGGTTTACCGTCCTTTACTTCACTCTGTAATTCAAAATATTTTTTTGCTTTTTGCGTTTTTATGCTAAAATTGCACTGGAATTAAGCTGATTAGTACTTATCCATAGCTCACAGCTCATCAGTTTTAGTCATTCTGATCATCATAATCAAAACTCATTTCAAACCTTTTCAACGAGACAGACAGGCTGTTTTTGAATTAGTGTTCAACTCTCAAGTCTTTATATGTACGACATCCTTCAATTGAACGACATGCTCGTTCCCGAACTGCTCGATATTGCTGAGCAGCTTAAAATCCCAAGTGCAAAAAAGTTAGGCAAACAAGAACTCGTATATAAGATTCTGGATAGACAAGCTGTGGATTCAAGCGAATCAAGTGGAGATCAAGGAGGCGATAAACCTAAACGCAAAAGAATCATTAAAACTGTTACTGCCAATTCAAATGAAGAAGCCATTGTAGAAAGCGGTGATGATAAATCAAAAAAAGAACCCAAAAAAGAAATCCGGAAGAAAGAAGAAAAACCATTGATAAAAAAAATAAAGAAAAGAGAGGACCGGCAGGAAATTTCTGCTGAATCGGAAGATCAACCTCAGGAGTCCGATGATGAAGAATCAGAAATAGAACCGCAGGAACAGCACCGGCAACACAGCCAACACAGCCAGCACAGTCAGCCCAGCCAGGAAGGACATGGCGAGCAGGAAGGACAGGATGAGGATGAAGAACAGCGTTCCAATGAAGAATCGGAATCAGGTGCCGATCACGGACGTTCGGGTTCAGATTCTCAGCAAAATAAGGTTTACCCTCAACGGAGGAATGATGCATTTAACATTGAATTCGATGGTGTCATTCAATCGGAAGGCGTATTGGAAATGATGCCTGACGGCTATGGATTCCTGCGCAGTAGTGATTATAATTATTTATCCTCCCCGGATGACGTATATGTTTCTCCATCTCAAATCAAGCTTTTTGGTTTAAAAACCGGGGACACCGTATTTGGGGCCGTCAGGCCTCCTAAGGAAGGTGAAAAATATTTTGCTTTATTGAAGGTGGAGACAATCAACAATAAAAGTCCAGAAGAAGTTAGAGACCGGGTACCTTTTGATTATCTGACACCATTGTTCCCGTATGAAAAATTGAATCTTTTCAGCGGCCCTTCGGATTACTCCACCCGGATAATGGATCTTTTTACGCCGATAGGCAAAGGCCAGCGCGGACTGATCGTTGCCCAGCCTAAAACGGGTAAAACTGTGTTGTTAAAGGCCGTAGCCAATGCCATTGCCACCAATCATCCAGACTGTTATCTCATGATTGTCCTTGTTGATGAACGTCCCGAGGAAGTCACAGATATGGAACGGAGTGTTAAGGCAGAGGTCATCGCCTCTACATTTGATGAACCCGCAGAAAAACATGTTAAAGTTTCCACCATGGCGCTCCAGAAAGCGAAACGCCTGGTTGAATGCGGACACGATGTGATCATCTTACTCGACTCCATAACCCGGCTAGCGCGCGCGCACAATACCGTCGCTCCGGCCTCTGGCAAAGTATTGAGCGGTGGTGTAGAAGCCAACGCCATGCAAAAGCCGAAACAATTCTTTGGTGCCGCAAGAAAAATAGAGCATGGTGGCTCCCTGACAATTTTGGCAACTGCACTTATTGATACCGGTTCCAAAATGGATGAAGTGATCTTCGAAGAATTCAAAGGCACTGGTAATATGGAATTACAACTGGATCGCCGTTTATCCAACCGTCGCGTATTCCCGGCCATTGACCTGGTTGCCTCTTCCACCCGTCGCGATGATCTGTTACTAGAGAGGGATATCCTTCAGCGCATGAATCTCCTGCGCGTTTTCCTTAATGACATGAATACGGAAGAAGCCATGAATGAATTGCTTAAAAGGATTAGAGGGACAAAAAGCAATGAAGAGTTTCTCGCTAGTATGAATGGATAATTCCGTGGGGAATATGGCTATAGAAAAGCTGACTATAAAAGCCTTCCTACAATTTTCAAAACAACATCCGATATTGGATGTGCGCAGTCCTGGCGAATTCCAACACGCTCATATCCCTGGTGCCTATAACCTTCCTTTGTTCAGCGATGATGAAAGAAGGATAGTTGGTACTGCCTACAAGCAGCAAAACCGTGAATCGGCAATCAAAACCGGTCTGGAATTCTTTGGAATCAAAATGAGGAAAATGATAGAAGAGGTCGAATCCCTTCAAACCAAAACCGTCCTGGTTCATTGTTGGCGTGGAGGTATGCGCAGCGCAGGCATTTCCTGGTTATTGGATTTGTATGGTTACCGGGTTTACAACCTGATTGGTGGGTATAAAAGTTTTCGCCGCTATGTCTTGGATATATTCAATTGCTCCTTCGCTTTTAAAATATTGGGTGGGTTCACCGGTTCGGGAAAGACAGATACCTTAATTGCTTTAGAGAAAAAAGGGGAATCTATCATCGATTTGGAAAATCTGGCGAGTCATAAAGGCTCAGCCTTCGGAAAGATTGATAATATCGCACAGCCCTCACAGGAAATGTTTGAAAATAAGCTGGCTATGCAACTCAGCGGGAAAATGAACGGCTCCATCTGGGTCGAAGACGAAAGTCAGCGGATCGGTTCCATAAATATTCCTCCCCAGGTTTGGAAAAATATGCAGCAATCTCCCGTATTCTTTCTGGACATCCCTTTCGAAGAAAGGCTTAAACGGATACTAGTCGAATATGGAAACGCCGACATAGAATATCTCACCCATGCTATTTCGCGCATACAAAAAAGACTGGGTGGATACGAAGCGAAAACGGCCACCCACTTGATTTTGGAAAATGATCTAAGGGGTGGTTTTTCGGTATTGCTTAAATATTATGATAAATGTTACCAAAAGTCAATATTCGTTCGTGAGAAAAATGCATCTGCACTTTGCAGGCTTCCGTGCGCCAATGTGGACATAGAAGGGAATTCCTCAACCCTGTTGAATAGTCAGATCAGCCATCAAGCCATATTCTAAATGAACCCAGGAATGAACGATATCCGGTTAACGCAATATTCGCATGGTGCAGGCTGCGGATGCAAAATCTCGCCTGGCATGCTGGAAGAAATCCTTCAGGCACAATTTGCCATGCCGGAAGAAGGCGGGTTGATGGTGGGTAATCACAGCAGGGATGATGCTGCCGTATACAATATCGGGAACGGGCAAGCGCTGATCGCCACCACCGATTTTTTCATGCCTATCGTTGATGACCCATTTGATTTTGGGCGGATAGCTTCAGCCAATGCCATCAGTGACATTTACGCGATGGGAGGAAAACCGCTGCTTGCTATTGCTATTTTGGGTTGGCCTGTAAATACGCTGCCGGCTTCAGTGGCCCGAAGGGTAATTGAAGGAAGCCGGAGTATATGCAAAGAAGCTGGCATTCCTCTGGCAGGGGGTCATAGTATCGATTCGCCTGAACCCATATTCGGACTGGCTGTGAACGGTCTGGCGCCAACGGGCAATATCAAAAAAAATAATACTGCAAAAAATGGAGATCTACTGTTGTTGACCAAACCGCTCGGAACAGGAATACTCACTACAGCTGAAAAATTGGGTATCCTGCTTCCAAAAGATAAGGGGCTTGCGGCAAATACCATGATGAGGTTGAATACCGTGGGCGAGACTCTCGGAGGGCTCAAAGAAGTTTCAGCACTTACTGACGTAACCGGTTTTGGTTTATTGGGTCATCTTCTCGAAATGGCTGAAGGCAGCGGGCTAAGTGCATCGGTGGAATTCAAAAAGATTCCACTGATCATCGATCATCTGAAGGATTATATAAACCTGGGAGCAGTACCTGGAGGCGCCAAACGCAATTGGGATAGCTATGGGAAGAAGATCGGCTTTCCGGCCGGATGCGATTTGACAACAATACAGGCAATTCTTTCTGACCCGCAAACCAGCGGGGGTTTGCTAGTCGCAGTGGACAGCAGTGGCCTCGATCAGGTAAAAAAGGTCTTCGGCAAATCCGGCTTGGATGCATTTACTGAACCCATAGGAGAAATGGTTTCCAAAAAGGACATTTCGATCCTAGTTTCAGATTAATGCATCAATCTTTTTAGCCAAATTCCTGTCTTTATCGGTAACAATATCTCCTGCATCATGGGTAGAAAGCCAGAATTCAACAGTGTTATATACATTGGTCCATAAGGGGTGGTGATTCATTTTTTCTGCCTCCAGCGCGACCCTGGTCATAAAACCAAATGCCTCAGAAAAATTTTTGAATTCGACCTTCTTGTGCAGGGTATTATTTTTCTCTTCCCACATAACTAAGCGTTTTTATGATTAAAAAATTAGGTATTCCTTATGTTTGATTTTTTCATTGGTCAATTCCACCACGAGTTGTACACCGTCCATCATTCTTACGGTACTGACCAAATCCTTTAATTGTTCGTCATTTACTGAATCATCCTTAAGTAACCAAAGAAAATCAAGATGCCGGAATTCAGCAAGAAGGTATTCCCCTTCAAATTGATTGTTATATAGATAATGACGCAAAGAACAATTGGGTTCGGGATATTCGAAAACGTTGAAAAAATACTTTCTTTGTTTTTTAGCTACCTGTATTTCTATTTGACTATTAATGCGAAAATCAAACCTGAGTCGCTTATTCAGCTGCCAGCAAAATTGATAGTCTTTGATGGGGGCTACGATACCGAGCAACCTGGTGTCCTCAAAAAAATTATCGGTCAGGTCCCCGGTGTCCAGTCTGAGTTTCATAATTAATTGAAAGGTAAGAATTAAAATTTCACGGCTGTTTCTCCCACCTCATTTGCGCGTTTATACTGGACTTTTGCCGAGTCTCCTTTTTTGAATTTGGAAAGGGCTTCCATATAGGTTTCCAGGGAGGATACCTGAAAATCCCCTAATTTGATGATGACGTCCCCTTCTTTTAGACCAGCCAATTGTGCTGGTCTGCCTTCACTTATAGCGTCCACCCTGACACCGTTACCGTTATAGCTATAATCCGGCATGATGCCTAGAGTTACCGAAAAACGGATAGAACCCGCTACGGGAGCCTCCTTTGTTTTTGTAAATGCCAGCTTGCCTTGTTTGTCGAGTGTCCCCACCAGATTAAAGATCCATTCTACCAATACCATTTCGCCTGTATAATTTATTTTATCGGAATGATCCGTAGGCTTGTGGTAATCGTTATGTATGCCTGTAAAAAAAAAGAGGACCGGTATTTCTTTCCTGTAAAAGGAGGTATAATCGCTGGGACCAGTACCACTGGAGTCGAATTTGATCCTGAAATAATTATTGTCCGTATTATTTTTCAATAACCCTCCCCAGGCTGGAGAAGTGCCATAACCTCCTATAATTAAAGAATGGGTACTGTCATTTAGCCTTCCGACCATATCCATATTGATCATGTAATTGAAAGTACTCAGATTCCTCGTTGGATGACCAGTAAAAAATTTCGATCCCAGCAAACCCAATTCTTCTCCGGAAAAAGCAATAAAGAGGTAATTATTTTTTTTTAATTTGGCTTGTTTCAGCAGGCGAGCCAGTTCAATCATGGCTGCCACCCCGCTAGCATTGTCATCAGCACCATTATGGATCCTTTTTTCTTGTCCCTTATACAAAGAGTTTCCGTCTTCACCATATCCAAGATGGTCATAGTGAGCGCCAATAACTACCGTGGATGCCGCACCGTTATCAAGCCACCCAATCACATTATTGCCGGTCCTCAGCTTTTCACTCATATCCACAGTGATTTTTACATCGAGTGAAGCTGACTCGTCTTTCAAAAATCTTGCTTTTCCAATCCTGGTTACATAGAGTACGGGAATGCTTTCCGTCTCGGACCTGTCTTTTGGATCAAAAGCAATATGATCATCCTCCGATGAGCTATTATAATATATGACAGCGGTCGCGCCTTTTTTTGCGCAGTCCCTGACCTTTTGATGGATAAAATTGTTGATATCAAAATGGGGATTTCCGGTGTTGGCTTCTAAAATCTCTTTACAATCAATGAACCAGGGAACGCCGATTTCCTGTAACGCAATTGCAGGCATTCCTTCGACCGACTTGAGTGCGCTATAGGAAAGTGGAAAATAATCTTTATCCAGTTGCAGTTCTTCGTTATTGATGCTAAACTTAGTTCCGGAATTAATCTGCTTTCCATCATTAACTTCAAAAGGCTGTTGCCAGCCATGGTGATCACCCATCGGTTGAAGTCCAATTTTTTGGAATTCTACAATAATATAATCGCTGGCCAGTTTTTCCCCAGGCGTTCCGGTCCTTCGCCCTTCGAGCTTATCATCGGCCAAATAATGGATCTCGTTTTCGAGGTTGGTAATAATGATTTTATCTGCTTTCTTCAGCTTTTGCGCAAAACAATCCTCCAATACAAATATGGATATGAACAAAAGAAAGGCAAGCCTTGCGCCGAATTGCATATAAATTGATTTAATAAGGGTGGTCGGACTGGGCAAAGGTAAATGAACAAGCGATTAATATAGTTTTTTCCCTTACTTTTGCAGATTGATCTTTCCTGCATTTAAAGCCGATCATCGGACGGCTGGCTGGAAGTCAAATCAGAAAAAAATGGCTCTCCCGCACCTTATCAAATATGTGTATACCAACGGAACTGATGAAGTGATTCGTCGAGGAAAAAAAATTCACGCTATCGGATACGTGGAGTTAATTGAATACGATGAATTATTCGAATCAGTCATTCTTCGGGTAAAGGATGATAGCTATGCTATTTATTACAAAGTATACGTTCAGAAATTCAAAGACGCCAAAACACTTTCCGTCAGGTGCAGTTGCCCGTACAACCTAGGCGATATTTGCCGTCATGAAGCAGCTGCATTGATCCAATTGCAGGAATTGCTGGATAGGAATTTACTGAAAGCAGAAGAAATACAGTACAAGCAGCAGCATACGGTTGTGAAAATGAAATACATCGACCTGCGGACCATCCGGCTGCTTTGCTCCCCCAAATCACTTGATGAAGCAGAAAGATATTTGATGGTCAACCGCCCGAACATTGAATCGGCCAAGGACGAAACAGTAAAAGCGACCGTTGATCTGGAAGGTATTTCTTACCAGGTAGTTATTCGTAAAAATGAAGAGAGGAATTTTGATACGAGTTGCGAATATGAAGATGTCGCTCATCCCCTTTGCTACCCGAAGGTAATTGTTTTCCTTCACCTGCTCAGGGTTCACGGCCCTTATTATTTCGACACCATCCGCAATTGGGATAAGGAAAAAAATAAACTGCTGGAAGCATACGGCTATGCATTGACCGATGATCTCAAGGGAAAATTCGAATTCAGTTATAAGGAAGGTAAGCCCTTTTTAAGGGTCCTTGATACCTCCATCAAAAGGGTGGTACCCGTTACCGGCGGAAGGCCTAAGCCGGTTGTAGAAGAAATCCAAATAGCACTGGATACTGGAGAGCAGACAGGTTCAGGTTCCGCTCAGCGTTTAGGAGTGGTATTTAATTTTAATCGCGATTCCTACCCTGGTTTTGCAGTTGACGCAGTCACTGGTGAAAGTAATGACGACCAGACATCCTATGTAGGTAAGGTTGAAAAAATGGATCTGAGTAAATTCGTGAATACCGAATCATTCAGTGAGAATGATAAGCAGCTCATTCCTTCCCTAAGAAAAATGCAGGAACCGGAAATAACCAAGTACCTGAATAGGAACTCGCCTTTCAGCGGCATCTGGGAGAATATCATCCACCACGAAGAAGATGACCTACCAGAAGAAACCAAGGCGCTGATGATGGAATACCTTCATCCAAAATTCAAAAAACTTTTTTTCGAACTGAGCGCCAATCCCTTTGTTTTTTACCTGAACGGACACAAGCCGTTTAAGACTGAAAACCTTCAGCAGATTGGAATGGCCTCAGATCAGATTTCACCCTTTCTTAGAATTGCGATTCAAAAGAATCAATATGAGGTAAAATGCTTCGTAAAAATTAACGGTCAATCAGTACCGGTTATAAATAATGAATGTAACAGCAGCCTCCTGTTTTTTTATAACCACAATCTGTATATCTGGGATAAACAGGAAGATATTGCCCTGGTAGAAAAATTCCTGGGTAAAGGAAAGCTCCTCATCGAAAAAGCAGATTGGGCTGAGGAGTTGAAAAAATTCATCCTCCCCCTGACTCGGAATTATCATGTGGAATTTGATCCAGAAATGATCAAGGAGGTAAAGGATGGAGAACCAGAAAAGAAATTAATGCTCGTAGAAAAAGGAGAACACCTAGTATTTCAACCTCTTTTTTCCTACAAGGGTTTTGAAACCAGACCTGGAGGAAAAGACGAGATCATTGTTCCCGAAGGAGATAAAGTGCTGATTGTCCACCGCAATAAAGAGGCAGAACTTCAGTTCAGCAGGAAACTAGAATCTTTGCATTCTCAGTTCATTCATACAGAAGGTTCCATGAGCCTCGCCCTCAAGGGGAGTGATGTATTGAAAAACAACTGGTTCTTTCTTTTTGTGGATGCCATGCAGGAAATGAAAGTTCCTGTATATGGTTTTGAAGCATTAAAGAATTTCCGTTTTAATACTGCAAAACCGCAAACAAAAATCCACATCAGCAACAATACCGATTGGTTTGATGCAAAAGTGGACATCGTCTTCGGGGCCCAGAAAGTGACGATTGCTGATGTCAAAAAAGCGCTTGCAAACCGCCAGCAGTTCGTCCCTTTGAGCGATGGCACCCTGGGCGTATTACCCGAAGAATGGATAAAAAAATACTCTTTGTTGTTCCGTGTGGGAGAGGGCAGGAGCAACCAGTTGCGTTTGTCGAAATACCACATGAGTGTAATCGACGAACTGTATGAAAGCCGAAATGAAGAAGAATTGATCATCCGGCTTGAAGAAAAGTACGAGCAACTCCGGGAGTTCAAACATATAAAAGAAATTCCGCCGCCGGCACATCTCGAACAGATACTCAGGCCGTATCAGCTTCATGGCTTCCATTGGCTCAACTACCTGCACGAAGTGAGTTGGGGTGGCATATTGGCCGATGACATGGGTCTTGGTAAAACCGTCCAGGCATTGTCATTTTTGCATCACTATAAATACAAATACAACCGTCTCAATGCCCTGGTCGTCTGCCCCACTACCCTGATGTTTAACTGGGAAAATGAAATTAAAAAATTCACTCCGGAGCTGACCTTTCATATTCATCACGGCGGCGACCGGACCCGCAGCAAGGAGATGTTGAATAAATACAATATAATTATCACCACCTATGGTACCTTAAGGAGTGATATCAAAATGTTGATCGACACCCCTTTCGACTATGTGGTGCTTGATGAATCCCAGGCTATTAAAAATCCAGCCAGTAAGGTAACCAAGGCCGCCTGCCTGTTGAATACCAAACACAGGTTATGCCTAAGTGGTACTCCTCTACAGAATAACACACTGGATATTTTCGCGCAGATGAATTTCCTGAATCCCGGCATGCTGGGCAGTATTGAATTCTTCCGCCAGGAATTTGCCATACCCATCGATAAATTCGGAGAAGCAGAACGTAAGGATCATCTTAGAAAGTTGTTATTTCCTTTTATCCTCCGTAGAACGAAGGAACAGGTCGCCAAGGACCTACCCGAAAAAACAGAAACGATACTATATTGCGAGATGGAGGATGAACAACAAAAGGTTTACGATGCTTACCGGAACGACTACCGCGATAAGATACTGGGCACGATCGAAACCCAGGGGATTTATAAATCACAGCTTACGATCCTTCAGGGGCTGATGAAACTGAGACAAATCTGCGATTCCCCAGCTATACTCAACGAACCCGAAAAATATCCCAACCATTCCATTAAACTCGATGAACTGGCCCGTGAAATCACGGAAAATATCGGCGACCATAAAGCGCTTATTTTCTCCCAGTTTCTTGGAATGCTGGCCTTGATCAGGGAGAAATTAAAGGAGTTAAATGTCAAATTTGAATATTTTGACGGCAGTACCTCAGCCCACGAAAGGGAGAGAGCCATCGTCAACTTCCAAAGAGACGATAGCTGCCGCGTATTTCTGATTTCCCTGAAAGCGGGAGGCGTGGGTTTAAACCTCACGGCCGCTGATTATGTGTATATCGTAGACCCCTGGTGGAATCCCGCGGTCGAGCAACAAGCCATAGACCGCACCCACCGCATAGGGCAGACAAAGAATATCTTCGCCTACAGAATGATCTGTAAAGATACCATCGAAGACAAAATACTAAGTCTTCAGGAAAAGAAGCGGTTGCTGGCACGTGACCTGATCGCTGATGACGACGGGTTCGTAAAAAGCCTAACGCGGGAAGATGTGGAATACCTTTTCAGCTAGTTTTAGTTGTGGAATACCTGATTTGCATCCTTTCTCAATCCCTGCTTCAGCGAAAAATGTGTGAAATCTGTAACTTATATCTATGTAAGTATAACAATTCCCAGAGCAAATGAACCCAACTTTGGATCAGTCCACTTCACCCTATCGTCTATCCCTATTGCCTTTGGTATATCTTGACCATAGGATTTTGTGATCAGTTTGTTAATTTGCTTCTCATAATTTGGCCGTTTCATGAGAATAACCGTCAGCATCATACTTCTGTCCATCATTTTTTCTCTTTCGTCCTTTGGCCAAACGAAGGTTAGTGGCACAGTTAAGGGAATTATAGTCGATACCGCTTCCAGCAAACAAAACCTTGAGCAGGCTACAGTGTCGGTTACTCCCGGCACGGATTCTTCGGCCACACAATTCGTCGTTACCAACAAGCAAGGAGCCTTTATGTTGAGGTATTTGAAGGCTGCTACCTATCATATGATTATTTCTTTTGAGGGCTACCAACCTATTTTTAAGAAATTTACCATTGATACCGGCAATCTCGTAGTCGATTTTGGCACCTTCTATATGCAGCGGCAGACCGATCAGATGGCTGCTGTAATCATATCACGGCCTCCCATGGGCATTAAAGGCGATACCGTGGAATACAATGCTGCGATGTACACCACAAAGCCAAATGCCGTTGCTGAAGACCTGCTCAAAAAGTTTCCTGGTATCCAAGTCGATGCCAGCGGCAATATTACCGCCCAAGGTGAGACTGTTCAGAGAGTGCTGGTAAACGGAAAGCGATTTTTCAATGACGACCCAAAAATGGCCACCCGCAACCTTCCTCCTGATGTGATTGAAAAAATACAGGTTTTTGACGACCTCGATGATCAGAGCAAATTCTCTGGTTTTGACGACGGCAACCGGGTAAAAACCATTAATATCACTACAAAAAAAAATAAGAGCCAAGGTTATTTTGGAAGAACTGTGGCAGGCTTGGGGACAGATCAGGATTATGATGAAAGCATCAATTTGCACCGTTTTGACGGAAGCCAGCAAATTTCATTGCTCGGGCAGGCCAACGATGTCAATAAGCAAAATTTCACCATTCAGGACATTTTGGGAAATTCCGGATCCAGAAGGGGAGGCGGCGGACCTGCTCCAGCCACCAACCAAAGTAGCCCTGGCGTCACCACTGTTTGGGCAGGCGGCATTAATTACCGGGATACCTGGGGGCCAAATACCGATGTGTATGGCAGTTATTTTTATAATTTCCAGCACGTTGCTTCTAACACCCAGAGCCAGCTGGTCAGGGATTTGCCTGGCGGGGTCGACGATACCACTAACTCATATACTTCGGCCATTCAAAGGACAACAAACCAACGCATTTATTTTAACCTGGAGCAAAAATTTGATAGCAGCAACTCCCTTATCTTCCGGCCCAACCTTACTTTCCAAACTACTACGCCCAATGCAACCACCTCTTCTTCTACCGTGGATCAGGGAGGTTTAGTCAACTCTACATCGGGTTATTCATCCAGCACCAACAGCGGCTTTAATATTAATGGATCGAATCTGACATTCCGCCACAAGTTTGCCAAGCAGTACCGGACGCTTTCCCTTGACTTGAATGGAACGGTAAATGTGAATAACGGAACTGGAAAAAATTATTCACAGAATAATTTCTATAATTTGAAATCATTCGACGGTCTGGATTCTTCCCAGTTGCTTAATCAGTTCTATAATGATTCCCTGCATTCTTATATTTTCAGTCCCACCCTTTCTTACACAGAACCTGTTGGCAAAAACCAGATTCTTGAATTCAACTACAATTACACCTATACCAGTAATCATACCGTTAACAATACCTATGACTATGTAGACTCCCTGCATGAGTATGACTCTTTCGATAGCCTTTTCAGTAATTCATATAAGTTCGTTTCCAATGCCAATCGCATTTCATTGAATTACCGGATCCAAAACCCCAAATTCAATTTGAACCTAGGTTCAGGAGTACAGTTTACAAACTTCAACAGCCTGAACACAACCAAAAATATTGATGTGTCGCAGAATTATGTGAACCTCACACCCACAGTTATTTTTCAGTACAGTTTTTCAAAAACGCAGCGGCTACGCTTTTTCTACCAGGGAAGAACAGGAACGCCTTCGGCATCCCAATTACAACCATTGATCACGACATCGGATGAAATTAATTATACGGTTGGAAACCCTGAGTTAAAGCCTCAGTTTACGCACAGTATCCGGATGCTTTATTCTTCCTTCGATCCAAGCACTCAACGTGTACTATTTGCCACCATCAATGGCAGCACCATTGTCAATGATATTCAAAGTGCGGTCACTCCCAATAACAAGGGCGGTCAAACTTCCACTTACGTTAATTTAAACGGTACCTATAATTTGTCGGGTTATTTTAATTATGGTTTTGCTTTAAAGAAACCAAAATCAAACCTGAACTTTATTACCAATGTCAATTATGCACAAAGTCAAACGCTGGAAGATACGGCGGCATACGGATCGGCTGTGTATTATCTACACTCCTATACGAAAAATACCACTTTGGCCGAAACGATATCTTGGACCACGAATATCAAGAAGAACTTTGACATGAATTTCAGTACGGCCTCTACGTATAACATTGCCAATAACTCCCTGCGCCCAACCCAAAACCTGAATTATTTTTCGGAGATCTTCATAGCGGAGTTCACCGCCTATACCAATAGCGGATGGCTGGTTGCGGCAAACTTTAATTATACGTATACGGATAACCGCACACCAGGGTATAATGCCAGCGTTCCTTTATTAAGCCCAAGCATCGCCAAATCCCTGTTTAAGAAAAAGAATGGAGAAATCCGCCTGAGTGCGTTTGACATATTGAATTCAAACACCTATGTAAATAAGAGCCCCTCCAGCATCGGCTATACAGCGACCAGAACCAATACCTTGACAAGGTATGCTATGCTCACATTTACCTGGAATCTAAATAATTTTGCGGCTACCCAGCAAAGCGGAATGCCAAGAATGTTCAACAATTTCCGTGGAGGCGCACCTGGTGGCCCGGGAGGTTTTGGAGGACGGCCTGATGGAGGCGCACGTCCACCGCTTTAAGTTACACAAGCATATTTACTTTTTCCGCTTGACCGGAAAGGAATGAGAATTGTTTAAAGGAGATTGCCCTTCTAAGAGGATCGTCAGTAGGTTTCCCAGAAATCTAAATATGTTGGGAGAAGGACGATAATTATCCCTGTAAATCTTCGCTCTGAGCATATCAAAATACATATTCTTTTCTTTCATGATAATGGATTGAGATGGAAGCTGGCTTTCAATAGGCACAACGTACATTTTCAGATTTTATTTTGTTATCCCCTGCCAAAATTCAGCGTAGTTTTTCTATTGCTTATGTCTTGGTTTTATAGTATTTTGTTCCAAATCCTTTACTATGAAAAACATAGGTATCACCTTTGCTTTCCTTGTTTTTTCTGTCTGCCTGTTCTCCCAGACAGAGGATGTATTCTCCAATAAGGTCAATACGGCACTTGAAAAGGTATTAAAAGATTATCCAAACCGCTTTCACAATATCAAGGGAGAGGTCATTGTGCAAAACCCACAAACCACAGAATATCGTTCCATTGTCCAGGTGCCCGGATCCGCTTCTTGTATAGTAACAAAAAATAATCAGGCAAAGATTGATACTTATGCGTGGACTTGTACTGCGTTTAAAACCGCAGACTTTTATCTTGCCAAAAACAAGTTCAAAGAAATCTTTGACGACGTTGAAAATACCATCATTAAGATCGATGGGGAAAAGCCATTTATCATCTCGGGTCAGTATGCCAGCCCAGCAGAAGACAACAAATCTACCGCCATCAACTTTGACTTATTGCCTGCGACGGGGGAAATCAAAAAGATAAAGGTAGAGCTAGTTTTGCTGAAGGAGCCGAAAGAATGGAAAATTGCATTACAGGTGTGCGATAACGACCTCAAAGATGAAGGGCGAGGATCTGTTACAAACAACTGATCATTTTCGAAATAACCAGTAGCCTACCCCATAATAATGATTGGTAATCCCAAGCCAATTGGTCGGGCAGGCCACCGTGTACATGCCCGTAAGCGGTCAAATACTGTTTTGCAAACGTCACCATCTTCTCTGCTAGGTACCTCCTTAAATTACAGTCAGTTGTTTTATATATGGAATAACCCTTAGGTGGTGGTTTTTTGACCTGGGCGCATTATTCTTTTTGCTCATGACCATCCATACAGTGAGCTTGCGCGTAATCAAAGTAGCAATCGCAAATCCGCAGAAGAGTTTGCACGCAGGGTAAATGGATTTTATTCTTGATGGAAATACTGTCAGCCTGAATCATACAATCAACATATAATTCTTTAAAACCTCTTCGATCTCAACAAGCTTAAATGGCTTTGAGATATAGTTGTTCATGCCTGCTTCGAGACATTTTTCCTTATCCCCTTTCATAGCGTCGGCAGTCAAGGCAATGATAGGGATATTACAAAGAGGTTCATCAAGCTGGCGAATCAATCTTGTGGTGGTATACCCATCCATTTCAGGCATGTTCACATCCATGAAAATCAATACAGGATCATAATGTTGAAGGGATTCAAGTACTTCCCGTCCGTTATGCATGGGTATGACTTCAAAGCCCATTCTCCTTAGCACCTCCGATATCAGCAACATGTTGATAGGATCATCATCGACGACCATGACACTTGTGGCCTGTGATATTTTTTCAATGACAGGAAGCGAGGGATGAAGACTGTCGTTTTGCATGCGCTTTTCAAACAGGGACAGGAGGGTGCTATGCAGTTCATGCATTTTAACCGGCTTGGAAAGGAATTTATTGATGCCTAGTTTTTCAGCTTCATATAGATACATATTCTTTTCCAGGGAGGAAAGCATTAAAATCATCGGTTGATTGTGACTCTGTCCGAGTTGCTTAACTTCTTTTGCAAGACTGATGCCATCCATTCCAGGCATATGATTATCCGTGATGATCAGATCATAAGGTTCCTGTATGCTTGAAGCATACCCGATTTTCTCCAGGGCATCCTTTCCGTTTGAAGAAGTTTCAGAATAGATTTGGAAATGGCCCAGGATTTCCTGCATCAAATGGAGGCTGGTTAGATTATCGTCCACGACCAACACCTTTTTCAATAAAGGCTTGGGAGGCAACAGGATTTCAGGTTGTTCATTTGCGACTTCCAGCGCCAGATGTAATGAAAACTGGCTTCCTTTTCCTGCTTCACTTTCAACCGTTAAATGTCCGCCCATCAATTCGGCCAGGCTCCTGCAAATAGTGAGACCTAGTCCGGTTCCTCCATATTTGCGGGTGGTTGAACTGTCGGCCTGTGTAAAACTGTCAAAAATCTTTTGCAGCTTTTCTCTGGCAATCCCGATTCCCGTGTCTTTTACATGAATCGACAGGTTCAGGTATTTTTTTCCATCACGCTCATAATAATCACCTGTTTTGCAAACAGAAATAAAGATTTCCCCTTCCCTGGTGAATTTAATGGCATTACCCAGGAGATTAACCATCACTTGTCGTATCCGCAGCGGATCGCCCAGGAATTGGGAAGGAATGTCTAAATCTACCCTGAATAGTATCTCCAGCCTTTTTTCAAAAGCCTTCACGGTCAATATGTCGATGGTCTCTTCTACCAGTTCGTCAAGCTTGAATAGAGTGTGATCAATAAGCAACTTACCCGCTTCTATCTTCGAGAAATCCAAAATATCATTAATGATCTCTAGTAGACCATAGGCTGACTTTTTTACATTCTGGAGATAGTCCCTCTGTGTTTTTTGCAATTCTGTTGTCAGGATAAGGTCGGTAAACCCGATAATACCGTTCATCGGAGTACGTAATTCATGACTCATATTGGCTAAAAACTCACTTTTTGCCCGGCTTGCCGATTCCGCCACCTCACGGGCTTGGATCATTTCAGTTTCAATTTGTTTACGCTCTATGGCTGCGGCCAGGGAAGAGGCAAAGGAACGCAGGATTGAAAATTCTCCTTCCGTCCACTCCCTTTCCTTCGTAACCTGATCGAATCCAACCAATCCCCAGAATTGTTCTTTCAGGAAAATAGGAATCGCGAGCGTGGATTCCACATTGTTTTTTTGAAGAATCGCAGCCAGTTGCGGATCCTGCTCTGTCTTTTTGTAGCAGACAAAGGGCTGGTTCTGCTTAAGTGCCCTGATGATATTCCTTATGTTATCAAAAGGAATATGCTGCATATCCGCATTATTTAACCTGTAAAAGGATTCATTTTCCGCCCATTCGTTGATTTCACTTGCTTCCCAGCTCTGGGTTTCGGTGTTAAAATGATTCTGAAATACATATACCCTGTCCACCATTGCCCTGGTACCCAGGATTTGAATAGATTCAGTAATGGCCTGGTTCAGGTCGTTATTGACCAACAAAGACTGTGTGGCCTCCGAAACTGCATGCAGCAGTTGGTCTTTTTTCTTCAGTTTTTCGTGTGCTATTCTTTGATCGGTTATATTTCTTGAAGTACAAATCAGCTTGATCACTTCATTTTGATCAATAATTGGTTTGACAATCGTTTCCAGCCAAATATAGGACCCGTCTTTCTTACAGATTCGATATCTGATGATCACACTTTCGCTTTCTGAAAAAGAAAAGGTCTTATCAGATGCCAAAAATTTGTGTTTATCATCCGGATGCACGTAGTCTAATATGGATCGGCCCATGACCTCCTCTACGTCGTAGCCCAGGACATTGGCCACAGACGGGGATAAATACCATACGGTTCCGTCCGCCGCATGCACACTTATTATATCTTCCGAATTTTCTGCCAGCAACCTGAATTTCTGCTCGCTATTCACTAAGGCATTCTCCGATTCTTTCTGGGCAGTAATATCCTGGGCAATACCAAAACCGCCATATTGATCAATGACTTTTCCTTTTACAAAAAGGTAACGCATCCAACCCTGCCTGGTAATCACCCTGCAGGAAAATGAAGTTTCATAATCCTTATTTCCCTTATTGAGTATTGCCTTGGAAAATTCTTCAATAACACGGGAGAGGTCTTCGGGTACAATGAATTGATTAAGAAAATCCTCAAGCTGGATTTTTTCTGAAAACTCATCGTCCATAGCGAGCAGCTCCTTCAGCTCCCGGCTGAATATGAGTTCCTGGGTAATGAAATCCATCTTCCAGGAGCCCATTTTTGCATAGGTCATGGCATAAGAAAGTGTTTGAATGGCTTCTTCTTTTACCTGTTGTGCCTGCACTTTGTCAGACACATTCAAACCGATGCCCTGGATCTCGTTGATCTGGCCAATCTCGTCGGAAAGGGCCAGAAATTCCCAATCTGTCCATAAATATTGTTTGGAGCCCTTAAAGGGTTTACGTATTAATAATTTGACGATTTTTCCAGGATTGTTCCAGCATTCATCGGCAACCTGCTCGCATCGAAAAATATCCTTTGGAAATATAGTTGCAAAAAAAAGAGTCTGTTGAATCTCCTCCTCCGTATAGTTGAATGTCTTTAGAAATGCAGAATTCGCATAGGTAAAATTTCCTGAACGGTTGATTCGAATGACATAGTTGGTTTGCGAATGGAGAATGGAACTGATATATTTTTTTTCCTGCAAAAGTTCATTTCTTGCGTGTTGTAATTCTTTATAGTTTTTTTCTCCTTTTTTGAAAGTGGGTTCCAACACGAGAAAGACCAGCAAGATGATGGCAACAAAAAGCGAAATGAATTTGCCGGTATTGATATTTGCTGATTCACTGTTTTGTTCATTTACGATCTGTGTGTACCCTCTGGTAATTTCACTCATCAGGGGTTGAAAATTTTGCTGATTGTAAAGGATTTCCCGCTGGTAGAGTTGTTTGTTGATGGTCAGCAATCCCGCATCCGCCTGTGTCAGTTCCATGCCGATGGCCACAAGGCTCTTAAAATATTGCCTGGAACTGGAAAATAACAGTTTGATCTCAAAAAAAGCCTGCGGGACTGGAAGTTTTGGGGACTCAATCTGGGTTTGAAGGAATTGTTGGTTTTGTTTAAAAACATCCAGAGATTTTGCCAGATTGGCCTTTATCGCTTCGGATTTGGTATCATCGTCACTTTCGAGGAGCAAAATGGCGTCGGTGGCGATATGCTGGCTGAGTGTTTGTTGCTGTCCTGAAATATTGATCGCATCCACCGATTCCTTGTTTTCTGCAGCTTTTACGTGAATAAGGTAGTATCCAAAAAAGTTGAATAGCAATACGAGGACAGAAAGAACGATGGCGATGCGTATAAGTTTCCTGTAAGGGCTTTTCATGGTTTTTCAGCAGATTTCAGGGAGTCGGTAAGAATTCCCTGCACATAACGTAGAAATCCTTTGTTTAAGTTTCCAAACCGAGAAATAATAAGCGGCCTAAGGGTTTCCCTGTATTTGGCGATCAGCTGGAGTAATTAATTGACTTTTAAAGGAATAGGGGATTAATAATCAATGACCTGTTCCTCGGTCTGGGCCGGTAATTCACGGTTTTCGTATTGCTGATTACGGAGCTGCGGCTGGAAGCCAGCTTCAAGGATGGCTTTTTGGATCGTTTTGCTAGTGAATCGGTGCGGGGCCCCTGCAGCACTGACCACATTTTCTTCAAGCATGATGCTTCCAAAATCATTGGCTCCCGCATGCAGACACAATTGGGCGGTCTCTTTTCCTACAGTAAGCCAGGAAGCCTGAATATTTTTAATATTGGGCAACATGATGCGGCTAATGGCGATCATCCGGATATATTCTTCAGGTGTAGTCAGATTATGCACGCCGCGGATTTTGGTGAGTAGCGTGTCCACATCCTGAAAGGTCCAGGGTATAAAGGCCAAAAAGCCCTTGGCTCCGGCTGGTTTCCGCGATTGTACTTCTCTGATTTTCACCAGGTGTTCAAAACGTTCCCTGACTGTCTCCACATGACCAAACATCATGGTCGCCGATGTAGTGATGTTTAATTGGTGCGCCTCCTCCATAATGTCCAGCCATTCCTGGGCACCGCATTTTCCCTTACTGATCAAACGCCGCACCCGGTCAACCAATATTTCGGCGCCGGCGCCGGGAAGGGAATCCATTCCTGCTTTTTTCAGCTCTACTAGGACCTCCCGGTGTTTCATTTTTTCAAGTTTGCAAATATGGGCTACTTCCGGTGGCCCCAGGGTATGAAGTTTTAATTGGGGATATAAGGATTTTAATTCCCTGAAAAGTGAAGTATAAAAACTTAGGCCCAACTTGGGATGGTGGCCACCCTGAAGCAATAACTGATCACCCCCCCAACGGAAGGTTTCTTCGATTTTTCTTTTGTAGGTTGGGATATCCGTGATATAAGCATCCGGATGACCGGGAACCCTATAAAAATTGCAGAATTTGCAGTTGGCAATACAAACATTGGTAGTATTCACGTTCCGGTCGATCTGCCAGGTCACTTTGCCGTGGGGGACCTGCTTTATGCGCATTTCATTTGCGAGCCACATTAATTCGGTAAGTGCTGTCTCTTCGAACAAAAACATTCCTTCTTCGATACTGAGCTCAGCGCCTTCCAACGTTTTGCTAAAGAGATCTGGCAGGTCCATGCTATATGCTGAATTAGTCATACAAAGGTAGGATAGCCAATTCGGAATACCGAATTATGCCGGAGGTTCACCGGGCAATAAACTTTGATATGTTTGGTAAATGGCTTATTTTGAACTCGGAAAATTGCATTTGCAGATTCCGCAGCTGCTTGTATATGATCCGGCTTATCAAATGTGCTACCCGAAAAACATGTTATTATCAATTCTTTATTTCAGGATTAGAAGGAGTTTTTTCTTTTGTATTACCGGCATTTCGCTGTTCCTGTTTTCCTTTGGCATCCTCCAGGCCCAGGAAGAATTTATTCCACCGCCTTCCCGTCTGATCAGCAGTTTCCCATTTGTAAGTTTTACCGGCGGGGTGGTGGTAATCAAAGCGTTGCTGGATGATTTCCCCGATTCTCTCAATTTTATCCTGGATACAGGCAGCGGTGGCATCTCGCTTGATTCCACCACTTGTATCAAACTTCATCTTAATCCCATACCATCAGACATGACGCTCCGGGGTATCGGAGGCATCCGCCAGGTAAAGTTTGTATACAACCAAAGGCTTCGCATAAAGAACTTTGTCGTTGACAGTCTCAATTTTCATGTAAATGACTATGATATTCTTAGTAGTGTGTATGGGGATAAGATCGACGGTATCATCGGGTACAGTTTCCTAACCCGGTTTATATTGAAGATCGATTATGACAGTTCAAAGGTTTATGTCTATTCTAAAGGATACTTTAAATACCCAAAAGGGGGGTACTTACTTAAACCCAATCTCAGCAATAACCTGCCTGTCCAGATTGCGAAAGTCAGGGATGCCGCAGATATTAATTCTAGATTTTATTTTGACACAGGAGCCGGGCTTTGCCTCCTTTTGTCAAATGATTTTGTAAATGACAGCGCATTGCTCAGTTCTAAAAGAAAGACCTTTCTGACCCTGGGAGAAGGTTTGGGTGGAAAAACAGATATGCGGCTGACAACCGTTAAAGAGTTGAGGATAGGGCCTTTCCGTTTCCATGAAGTGCCAACCTGCGTTTTTGATGATGAATACAATATCACTTCCTATCCTTCACTCGGTGGACTGATCGGCAATGATATATTTCGAAGGTTCAATGTCCTTTTTTATTATGATCATCGTGAAATTTATATTGTGCCCAACTCGCATTACCGTGATCCTTTTGATTATTCCTATACTGGTCTTGGGATGTACTGGGAAAATGGGCAAATCATAGTCGGCGATGTCATGAAGGGGTCACCAGCAGAAAAGGCCGGTCTGAAAGTGAACGATGTCATTTTATCCATCGATAAAAACTTCAGCAACAATATTCAGATTTATAAAAACCTATTGCAAAATCCTGGGGAAAGAATCAATATCATTGTTAAGAGAAACGGTAACCTGGAGAACCTTTACCTCAGAATAAAGAGTATTCTTTGAATATGATACATTTTGAAAAATTCAAACTGAATAATCAGCTGACAGTTATTGTGCATGAAGATCATTCTACCCCAATGGCGGTATTAAACGTCCTCTATGACGTCGGCGCAAGGGATGAAGACCCCGGAAAAACCGGTTTCGCTCATCTTTTCGAGCATTTGATGTTTGGTGGCTCTATCCATATTCCCGATTTTGAAACACCTCTGCAAATGGCGGGTGGCGAAAACAATGCATTTACAACCAATGACCTCACCAATTATTATATCCAGCTGCCTGCAAAAAATATCGAAACTGCTTTTTGGCTGGAAAGTGACCGCATGCTCTCCCTGGCTTTTAGTGAAAAAAGTTTAGAAGTCCAACGTAAGGTGGTTTGTGAGGAATTCAAAGAACACTATATCAGTCAGCCCTATGGCGACGTCTGGTTCAAAATAAGAGAACTGGCTTACACAACCCATCCATACAGCTGGATGACGATCGGCAAAGAGCTCGGTCATATTGAGAATGCCCGCCTTGATGATGTAAAACATTTTTTCTTTTTGCACTACCGGCCGGTAAATGCCATTTTGGTGGTCGCCGGAGACGTAAAAACAGAACAGATAAAGGAAATGTCCAATAAATGGTTTGGGGACATTCCTTCCGGGGAGAAATATCTGAGAAATTTACCAGCAGAACCCAGGCAAAATGCCGCCAGAAAATTGGAAGTAAGGGCCGATGTGCCGTTGGACGCCCTGTATAAATGTTACCACATGGGGTCCAGGAAAGAAGACAGCTATTATGCTACAGAATTGATTACGGAAATACTTGGCGGTGGAGGATCTTCCCGATTACATCAGAAACTGGTGAAGGAAAAAAAATTGTTCAGCAATATCGAATGCCACCATACGGGCTCGGTAGATCCTGGATTGGTGATTATTGAAGGCAAATTGATTAAAGGAAAGAGTATGCGGGAGGCAGACGAGGCCATCGAAGAAGAGTTGGACAGGATCAAGACAATAGAAATCCCTGAAAAGGAACTGACCAAGGTGAAAAATAAGACAGAATCTGCCATTGCCTTTGAGGATATGAGTGTGATGAACCGGGCAACCAGTCTGGCTATTTACGAATTATTGGGAGATGCCAATATGATGAATACGGAATTAGGCAAATACCAGTCCATTACATCTGAGGAATTATTAAAATCAGCCGGACAAATTTTTGACAACGGCAACAGCAATACCTTGTATTATTATAGTAATTCTTGAATTGCTGGCAAAAACAAAGATCGGACATGTTGAACAGAACAATCGCTCCGGTGATCATCGATCCGGTGGAATTTGAACTCAGCCTACCCAACCATAATAAATACACCTTGAAAAATGGAGTGCCCGTGTACACCATTGACATGGGTGAGCAGGATACCCTGATGGTCAACTGGATCTTCTCTGCAGGCAATTGTTGGGAACAAAAGAACCTGGTTGCCGCATCCGCCAATCACCTTTTGAAGAATGGAACTTCCAGACTCAACGCTTTTGGCATTAATGAGCATTTTGAGTATTATGGTGCTTATCTAAACCGGAGCTGTCAGAATGAAAATGCCGAAATCATGCTTCACACTTTAGGCCGGCATCTAAACGAATTGCTTCCCGTAGTCTCCGAATTAATTACCGACTCCATCTTCCCCGCCGATGAGCTGGTCATTTTCAAAAAAAATATGCAACAAAGGTTGGAAGTCAGTTTGAAAAAAAGCGACTTTGTAGCCGGCCGCCTTATTGATGCCTTTCTTTTTGGGGAAAAGCATCCATATGGCCGTTATAGCTCTTTTGAGAATTACGAGCAACTGGAGCGGGAAGAAATACAACAGTTCTACCGGCAATATTATCAAAATGGCCAATGTTTGATCCTTGCAGCGGGCAAACTGCCCCCTGATCTGATAGAACAGCTTGATATTCATTTTGGTGGGCTGAATTTACAAAAACCAGGAAAAATTGCAGACAACGCCCCATTTCTTATAGATCCTGCGATCGAAAAGAAGCATGCTATCACCATTGATCCGGTCAGCGTACAATGTTCAATTCGCATCGCCAGGAATTTTCCAAGCCGCAAACATCCTGATTTTCAAAAGGTTCAGGTTTTGAATTGTGTATTGGGAGGTTTTTTTGGCTCCAGGTTAATGACCAATATCCGGGAAGACAAAGGCTATACATATGGTATACACAGCTATCTGATGAATCTGATTCAGGATAGCGCCATTGTCATCAGCACTGAAGCCGGGAAGGAAGTCACTGCCGCCACCATTGAGGAAGTTTATAAAGAAATGCGCTCGCTCAGGGAAGAATTGATTGACGAGGAAGAGTTGCATATCGCTCGCGATCACATGATTGGCGCCATACTTGGGGACCTAGATGGGCCTTTTCAGATAGCCGCCCGGTGGAAAAATCTATTGCTCAACGAGCTCGACGAAAGCTATTTTTACCGGGGTGTCGATATCATCAAATCCATCACTGCAAAAGAATTGCTCGAACTGGCCAATCTATATCTCAGGCCGGAAGATTTTTATGAACTGATAGTGGCGTAAATCAAGATTTCTTATTAACTTTTGACAGAAACCGCAACCTTTTTCAGCCGAAGGCCTTTTTTACGGACAGGACGCTTCATATACTTTTTTCATGAATATCATCCTTCGTATCATCATTTCCGCTGTTGTAGCCTTTGGGCTTTCTTATATACTTAAAGGCATCTATATCGATTCATTCGGGACGGCCCTTGTTCTGGCCATAGTGCTGGCTATTCTCAACGCATTCGTCAGGCCCATCCTGATCATATTAACCTTTCCGATAACCATCTTTAGTTTTGGACTATTCCTATTCGTCATCAATGCCGGAATTATCCTGCTGGCGGGTAAATTCGTAAGTGGATTTCGTGTCGATGGCTTCTGGTGGGCGCTTTTATTCAGTCTCCTATTAAGTCTGCTTACATCCTTGCTTTACAAGAAAAATGAAAAGGTGACCCGAAACGGGTCCGTTAATTAGTTATCCTCCCCGGAAAGAAAAATTAATCGAAATTTGGACTATGCAATTCGATCGAAAACAATTATCGGACGATCAACTCACCGGCCTGTACCGGAATATATTACTTCCTCGGATGATCGAAGAAAAAATGCTTATCCTGCTCAGGCAGGGTAGAATCAGTAAATGGTTCAGCGGTATCGGTCAGGAGGCCATTTCTACAGGTGTCGCCCTTGCATTACATGAAGACGAGTGGATATTACCACTCCATCGAAACCTGGGCATTTTTACTTCCAGGAAAATGCCTCTCCGCAAACTTTTCCAGCAATGGCAGGGTAGTCCCGAGGGTTACAGCAAAGGAAGGGAACGAAGTTTTCATTTTGGATCAAGGGCCCACCATATTTGCGGAATGATCTCCCATTTGGGTCCACAATTAGCTGTTGCCGATGGCTTGGCCCTGGCCCACCAGTTGAGACGTGAGGAAAGGGTCGCCATTGCTTTCACCGGAGACGGCGGCACCAGCGAAGGGGATTTTCATGAGGCTCTCAATGTGGCTGCTGTTTGGGGATTACCAACCATTTTTGTCATTGAAAATAATGGTTATGGGCTTAGCACCCCTGTCAGTGAACAATATCGTTGTGCAAACCTGGTTGACCGGGCGCTGGGTTATGGCATGGAATCGGTACTGATTGACGGCAATAATCTACTGACGGTTTATGATACCATGCGCGGGGTTCGTGAGTATTGCCTCGCTCATCAAAAACCCTACCTTATTGAGTGTCTGACATTTCGGATGCGCGGCCATGAGGAGGCCAGCGGAACAAAATATGTTCCCAAGGAATTGATGGAACACTGGGCCTCAAAAGACCCCGTATCCAATTATGAAGATTATCTGTTGGAACAGGGTGTTTTATCTGCAGGCCTGGCAGACCAGATCAAGGAGGAGTTCAGGATATATATAGAAGAGGAACTGAAGGCCGGATCGGATAACGGGATACCTGATCCAGCTCAGGAATTGCCCGATGTGTACGCCATAAAGCCGGAAACACCCAATATCCTGATATTGGATAATTCCAAAGAGTTTGACAAAGAAAGCCATCCTGAAAAGCGTTTTATCGATTCAATTAAGGATGCCCTCCGGCAATCCATGCAAATCCATCCCAACCTCATCTTAATGGGACAGGACATTGCTGAATATGGCGGTGCTTTCAAAATCACCGAGGGTTTCCTGAATGAATTTGGCAGGGAAAGGGTCCGCAATACGCCACTTTGTGAGAGCGCCATCATCGGTGCAGCGCTGGGATTGAGTTTGGAATTTTTCAAGACTGTGGTGGAAATGCAATTTGCCGACTTCGTTACCGCCGGTTTTAATCAAATAGTAAATAACCTAGCAAAAATTCATTACCGCTGGGCTCAGGAGGCATCCGTCGTTATCAGGTTGCCAACAGGCGGTGGCATCGGAGCAGGTCCTTTTCATTCTCAAAGTAACGAAGCCTGGTTTGTACATTGCCCTGGCCTCAAAATCGTTTATCCATCCACTCCAATGGATGCAAAGGGTTTGCTGATAGCAGCCATCAATGATCCGAATCCTGTTTTGTATTTTGAACATAAAGCGCTCTACCGGTCCATCAGCGGACCGGTCCCTGTGGCACCGTTTGAAATTGAGATTGGTAAAGCCAGGTGGCTAAGACAGGGAGAAGATATATCCATCATCACTTATGGTGCAGGAACGCACTGGGCGCTTGCCTATGCTTCAAAACATCCTGAAATCTCCCTGGATATACTTGATCTAAGAACATTATTGCCGCTTGACTACGAAGCCATAAGATCCTCAGTTGGGCGAACGGGTAAAGTCATCCTCCTGCACGAGGATACTTTAACAGGTGGTATTGGCGGGGAAATTGGTGCCTGGATCGGAGAGCATTGCTTTGAATTGTTGGATGCCCCAGTCATGCGTTGTGCATCGCTGGACACGCCAATCCCTTTCAACATGGAGCTGGAAAAAAACTTCCTTGGAAGCGCAAGGCTCAATCTATACGTGGAAAAGCTTCTGCAGTATTAAAGAAGAGCTAGATATCCAATTCAAATGGTACTCCTTTTCAAAAATACCTGCCGGGTTTTCATTTCTGTAAATCTTGGTCCTCGCTTATTGGTGAACCGTCTGCAAATGCGTATAATAGTCATGCAATACAAACCAGGCTTTCTTTTTTAACCCTTTGTCGGAAAGCAATCCTTTGCGGTTCCATCCTTGCTGGTAGATAGAATGCAATCTTCCTGGTGAACGGAAATCTGCCAATATCCACGGGGTCATACCCCTTAAAAAGGAAATTCTTTTAAGCATGGTCAACTGATCTATATATAATTTTTCCTGATATTCCTCGCTCCAGGAACTGGCTGTATCTGCAGACCCATGATTTCCATACATGGCTTCCCCACCAAATTCCGACATAATGAGCGGTTTATTGAAAATTGATTTCCATTCCATTTCTTCCGGCTTTGCTGGCCAAGGGATATACCAACCGATATATTCATTTATGGCCAGCACGTCCAGTACACTACCTAAACTATCGTCAATGGTCACTGTGTTTTTTTCGGTTTTTACATGGTTGAAAGCCGAAGTGATCAGGCGGGTAGGGTCAAGATATTTTGCGTGCGCGGCCATGGCAGTCAGCGTTTTATTCCTGGCGGCAGAAGGGTTTGTTTCGTTGGAAAGGCTCCAGAGAATGATCGCACAGCGATTCTTATCCCGGGCAATCATCTCATCCAATAATTGATTGGCTTTCACTAGTATCGCCGGATTATCAAATTGAATTCCCTGCCAGAGAGGAATTTCCTCCCAGAGGAGGATGCCCATTTTATCGGCCAGCCTTACCATATGTTCATTATGTGGATAATGGGTCAGTCTTACAAAATTGCACCCTAACTCTTTTGCCCGCGTTAATAGTATCCGGGCATCTGTTTCTGACCAGGCCCTTCCTGCACGTTCGGAAATTTCTTCGTGAATATTAATGCCTCTTAAAAAAATGGGAACTCCGTTTAATAATATATCTGTTCCCTTTACTTGAATTGTTCTGAACCCTATCCATTCATGAATGGAATCTTCCCCAGCACGTATCGACAGTTCATAAAGTTTTGGATTTTCAGGCGACCAGAGAACCGGCTTTGCACGTATGGATACACTCGCCCTTCCCTGATCATTGACTGGGAAACTGACATTTATCCCGAGTTCGGGAATATGGATTTCGGTTTTTTCTATCCCAGGCAACCCGGCCATCTGAATAAAGCCGCTGATTTCTGAGACATTTTCTTTATCGAGTTGAATAAAGTAATCCTGAATATAGCTTGCGGGGGTTTTTGCAATATACACATCCCGGGTTATGCCTCCATAGTTCCACCAGTCAAACTTTAATGCCGGGATGCCATCTTCTTTTCGCTGGTTATTCACTCGGACAATAACCTGGTTTTCCCCATCTTTCAGCTGATCGCCGATTTCAAATTGAAACGGAGTAAAACCACCCTCGTGACTGCCGAGTTTAACGCTATTCAGATAAACGTCACAGCTATAGTTCGCCCCCCCAAAATAAATAAATAATTTTTCCTTCTCTTTTTTCCTGTAATTGAAACTCGTTTCATACCAAACAGTGCCCTCATAATAGAGTAATTCCGGTCTCTGCGAATTCCAGTCACCGGGTACATGTAAAGTTTGAGCGTCTGTGAACTGGTATTCATAAAAATCGGTTTTCCCAACCGGATGCTGATCTTTCCAGACGGGTTTCCAGGAACCGTTGCCGGAGTCAAAAGGATCAATGATGACCTTCCATGTACCATTAAGGCTTATCAGGTTCCGCCCTTCAATGTTGGACAATAGATGTTGAGATTGCAGATTTATATGAAGAAGACAAACAAATATTGCCATTCCCGCGCAACGTCTCAAGTTGTTTACCATGACATCAGCAGTTGAATAATGCAATTATGGGGTATTGGCCTTAAATACCCTTAGGAAATTTCCACCCAATATTTTTTCCACGTTTTTACGGCTGTATCCCCGGTTCAAAAGAGCTTCAGTTATTTTTGGAAAATCCTGCACACCGTCGAGACCCTGCGGAGCAGATTCAATGCCATCAAAATCAGAGCCCAGACCCACATAGTCCGGACCAACCAGTTTGACGATATAATCGATATGATCAATCAGCAAAGAAAGTGGCGGCCGGAACGCCATGGTTTCCTGAGGATATTTTTTTGAAAAGTATTCATTAATATCATAATCCGGGGTTTTTGCAGTTACCAGGGAATCCCTTTCTTTTTGATGAAGGAGAATAAATCCCATGACCCGTTTGCGGTAATTGCTGTCCAGAAAGCCCGAATAGAAATTGACTTGGATCACGCCACCATTTTTTGCAATCGCCTTGATTTGTTCATCTTTAAGGTTCCGGAAAACTGGACATAAAGCATATACGGAACTATGGGAGGCAAGAACCGGTTTGCTTGTGTTCTCAATCACATCCCAAAAGGTTTTTTCACCCACATGGGAAACATCAATCATCATCCCCAGTTCATTCATCCGTTTAACAATTTTCTTCCCAAAATCCGTAAGACCGTAAGGAGATGCGTTAAAGGCCTTTGTCGACTCATCTTTTGCCGAGGTGGACCAGGGTGTGCTGTTATTCCAGGTGAGGGTCATATACCTTACGCCTCTTTTGAAAAAGCTATCCAGGTTGTCCATATTGTTTTCTATCATATGACCACCTTCCACACCCAACATCGCAGCAAGCAGATGATTTTTGACTGCAGCCGATAACTCAGAAGGATTTCTCACGATTCTAATTTTATCGGGATTTCTAGCAGCTATTGCGTAAAGCGAATCTATTTCAGAGTTGGCATATTTGAATGCAGTTCCCCTCCCATATCGATCGTCGCAGAATATAGAAAATATCTGCACGTCTACTCCCCCCTTTTTAAATCTGGCCAGGTCAGAATGACTCTTCCCAGTGAGGTCATTTTCGATACTTAGTCCCTTCATGGTTACCGTGGTCAATACGTCATTGTGCGTATCGACGACAATGGCTTTCTCATGTATTTGCTGTGCGGATTGCGCAAAAGAAACGGATGAAAACAAAAGACAAGAAATTCCTGTTAACAGAATGGTTCGACGCATGGCGTTAATTTAATTTAAAGATTATCTTTTTTAGCATTATTCCTCCTTGCTCCCTTTTTCTCCAATAAACCAATGCTCTTTGTTCTTAAAAAGCACATTGAAGGTCGTTAAAGAACCATAAATTCGGGTAATATACTGCTGCATGTTGACTTTTTCTTCATCACTCAGATTTTTCTGGCTATTAAGTTGTTGTTCAAGAACGCGCAGCCGGTCACGCAGCATGACAATCTTATGAAAAAATACTTCGATGGGGATTTCTTTTGGTTTTTGAGAATGATCTTTCGGCTGAAGAAGCAAGGTCCCGCCCGCCCACCGATCCCCAAGTGGTACGATCTCGGAGAGGGCGCCCCACAATCTCAGGATTTTCAAAAGGGATTTCTCCAGTTCGGATCCCGTTTCAATTTCCGCCGTTACATTTTCTGGAATAATTTCGTCAAGATGAGCATCAGTCTTATCAATTTCTTTCATACCGTGATGGATAAACGAAATAAGATAGGTAGCATACCTGACAGCAACAATAACGCCGGGTCCGAAATGAGAATGCTGCAGTCTTGTGCCAACTCCTAATGTAAGTTGATCCATATAGATATTATTATGCCTTCGTTAATTCAGCTTTCCTTCAACGCTCATAGAGGGTTGCCAGGACGAGCCTGGTTCGAAATAATTCCACAACAAACGGGATATTTTTCTGGATAATACCCAACCTTCATTATCCGCATTCCAGCTGGTGTCCTGCTGATTTTTTGTGATAATGGAACAAATATAAGGACCATGAGGGGCCATTACCAGCATGGTTTCACTGCGAGATGCATCGACTGCACCATTTTTACAAGCGACGTATACAAAAGGAGGAACCTGGGAAATACCTGTTTCATCCCAATAATCCCTACCCATCAAACGCAACATTCTTTCTGAAGCTTTCTTGCTAATGACTTCACCCTTATAAATTTTTTCAAAAAGACCCGCCATTTCCCTGGGTGTGGTTTGGCCCCACCCATATACGTTGCGGTTATTTTCGCGGCCTGCTGTCCTGGAGTTTACCCTTGTCTGGCTGAATCCAAGGCTATCCAACAACTGATTTACGCGCAGGCCTCCTCCGGCCAGGCTCTGCAACCAGAGGCTGGCGGTATTGTCACTCATCGACATCATCAGCATAAGAAGCTTACTAAGTTCGATTTTCTCGCCAGTTTTGAATGATCCCAAAATATCAACTCCTTCGTACAACAATGAATCATTGTATATCTGTACCCCATGATATTCCAATTCACCTTTTTCTATTTTTTCCATGACGCCGATAAGTATGGACACTTTAATCATGCTTGCGGTTGGAAAAAGAGTATCCTGTTCCTGTTCGGCAATTTTGGAAGTTCTCAGGTTCTCGACATAGATACCAACCTCGCCATGGAATCCGCTTAATATGTCTCCAATTTTCGTTTCAAGTTTTTTATCCCTTTTCTGTGAAAAAAGAAGCATTGGCAAAAAGAGGGTGATCAAAATTGCCCAATTTTTAATTTCCATACAATCAAATTGACTTCTTAATGGTAATATCCATTGCGTTCTATTTCTTCTCTTACATTCTCTGGCACTAAATATCTGATTGATTTTCCCAGTTTTACATTTTCACGTATATGGGTAGCCGAAATTGGAATTAATGGAGCATCCATAAAATGAATCTCCGCTCCCGCATATTCAGGAGGTTTTTCGAATCCCGGACGTCGATAAATATAAAGAGGAAAATGCTTCAAAATGTAGTCAGCATTTTTCCATTTGGGCAGGTTCTGGAAACTATCGCTTCCCATGATGATGGCAAATTCATGCTGGGGATATTTTTCAACCAGGTAAGCAAGCGTGTCTACTGTGTAAGAAGGCCTGGGGAGCTTGAATTCTATGTCTGAAGCCCTGAACTTGGTTTCTCCCTCTATGGCAAGCTTTGCCAAATGAAGGCGGTGATACTCATTTAGTAGTCCTGTGGGTGCCTTTAGTGGATTTTGGGGCGTAATGACAAACCAAACTTGGTCTAAACCACTATTGTCCAGGATAAACCTTGCAATGAGCAAGTGACCGTGATGTATTGGGTTAAATGATCCAAAGTAAAGACCTATCCTCATGTCCTTAGGCTAATTTAAGGATAAAAATTCGAACAAATCACGTGTAAAAATTAACAATTATATTTATAGTTGTTTGATTATCAATATGTTAATTAATTTACTTGTTCAACAAAAATATTTTCTGCCTCATCCAGACGCAAGCTTAGGTTATAACCGGCTACTATGATGGAAATAGGATCTCCCAGCGGAGCAATTTGTTCCACTTTTACAATTTCGCCGGGAACACATCCCATTTCCATTAGTTTTAGAAAAAGATCATTGTTTTCAAAGGACAGAATTCTTGCGCGGCTGCCTGATCTCAACTCTGATAATCTTTTCATATGGTCATTTTCAATTAATAACAAATGTAGCTTTGTATTTATAAAAGGACTTACGATTTTCGAAAATGCTTACTAGTCAAAACAAGGTTAATCTTCATTTTCAAAAAAGCAACACTTCACTTCGCGACAGGAGGAATCTCAAACAATTCATCCAATACCTCTTTAGGGAGGAAGGAATCAAATTGGCCGGCTTAAGTTACATCTTCTGTTCAGATGAGTATTTACTGGAGCTTAATCAGCGATTTCTTGGCCATGATTTTTATACAGATACGGTAAGTTTTTTGCTTTCGGAGAAGGCCCGACCTGTTACTGGTGAGGTTTACATTAGTCTTGATAGGATCAGGGATAACGCAGCCAGTTTCGGTGTTTCGATAAAGGAGGAGATACATAGGGTTATTTTCCACAGCGCTTTGCATCTTTGCGGGTATAATGATAAAACCCGTCATCAGGCCTTTGAAATGAAGCAAAAGGAAAATTATTATTTAGAACGGTATCTTAAACGAAAAGGTTCCACGAATCACAGTTTCCATAAGAAACATTAAATTAGGGTTCATAAATTCTTAAAAACAGAGATAGAAAGCTCCCGGAGGAACAAAAAGGTTTCATGGGCAAGTCCATTTCTGTTTCTTTCATAGGAAAAAGTTCCACGAATCACAGTTTCCCATGGAAACATTATATTTGCGTATGCGTAAAAGGTGGACACCCAAAACAGAGATAACTGAATCCCTTTTGCTTTTCCGGGAAAAAAGAAAATGGCAGATAGCCCTCAGAAGATATATTCTCGAAAAAAATAAGTCCTCCCGCTATGCCCCTTATTTTGGGCTTGATTCTTCAAACTTCCGCAAATGGATCGAAATCCACTTCGATGATGAGCTCAACTGGAACAATTTCTCCACTGCATGGCAGTTTGATCATCATCTTCCTATTACTTATTTTGATTTCTCCGATGATGCAGACCTTAGATTATGCTGGAATTTCCTCAATATTAAAGTTCAAAAAAATAACCCATCAGAAAATAAAGAGGTCTCCACCCATATCCTCTCCATTAAAAACCATTTTCAAGCCATTTATCAGCAAACCGCAAATCCTGTTAGCTTGTTATTAGTTCAGAAAATACAGGCAATGGAAACGAAGCCAAATCCAAATTATCTAGATCAAATCAAATTTATCGTTGAAAATCACACAGTTATAGAGCAACTCGCCCAATGTGATTCCTCGGAATTTGATCTGATTAATTCCGGCATCTCTATCGCTGAAATTCAAGCTCAAAAAGAGCTGATTAGAAAATTTGGTAATTCAGGATAGGAATTGATTTTCCCTTGTTCGGTTCAAATGCTAATTTTGAGCCGTGTTTCCTAAGTACGATATTATTGTCGCCGGAGCCGGCCACGCTGGATGCGAAGCCGCAGCCGCCGCGGCAAATCTGGGATCCAGGGTCCTGCTCATCACCATGAACATGCAAACCATGGGTCAAATGAGCTGCAATCCAGCCATGGGCGGCATTGCCAAAGGACAGATCATCCGGGAAATTGACGCCTTGGGAGGGTATTCAGGTCTTGTAAGCGATCTAAGCATGATTCAATTCAGGATGCTGAATCGTTCAAAAGGGCCCGCTATGTGGAGTCCCCGCACACAAAACGACAGAATGCTTTTTAGTGCAAAATGGAGGGAATTACTTGAAAAGACGCCAAATATTGACTTTTATCAGGATATGGTGCTATCATTAATTATTAAGGAAGGTCATGTTTGCGGGGTAAATACAGCTATGGGCCATCAAATTCTCTCTAAAGCCCTGATCATTACGAGTGGCACCTTTCTAAATGGCCTGATCCATATTGGTGAAAAAAAATTCGCTGGGGGTAGGGTTGCAGAAAAAGCCTCTACCGGCATCACGGAACAGCTCGTCGCTTTAGGATTTGAAAGTGACCGGCTCAAAACCGGGACCCCGCCAAGGGTTGACGGCAGGAGCCTGGATTATAATAAGATGGAAGAACAGAAGGGAGATGAAGAGATCGTAGGTTTCTCCTATTTAAACATAGAAAAGCCAAAAAAACAAAAAAGCTGCTGGATTACATATACAAATCCCTCTGTACATGAGACCCTTAAGACTGGTTTTGACCGTAGTCCTATGTTTACCGGCCGGATAGAGGGCATTGGCCCCCGTTATTGTCCCAGTATTGAAGACAAAATCAATCGCTTTGCTCAAAGAGACCGACACCAAATTTTTGTCGAACCGGAAGGTTGGAATACCGTTGAAATATATGTAAATGGGTTTTCTACCTCTCTACCTGAAGAAGTGCAATACGAAGCTCTTCGTAAGATACCTGGCTTTGAAGCTGTCCGGGTCTTCCGACCGGGATATGCAATAGAATACGACTATTTTCCGCCCACCCAATTACAATACAATCTGGAAACCAAACTTATTGACAATTTGTTCTTTGCCGGTCAAATCAATGGAACAACCGGTTATGAAGAGGCTGCTTGTCAAGGACTTATGGCTGGTATTAACGCTCATTTGAAGATCCACCAATCCGCTCCCCTCGTTTTGAAACGAAGTGAAGCCTATATCGGAGTGCTTATAGATGATCTCATCAGCAAAGGAACTGAGGAACCTTACAGGATGTTTACTTCCAGGGCTGAATTCCGCACCCTACTCAGACAGGATAATGCTGATCTAAGGCTTACAGAAATCAGCTATAGGCTTGGACTGGCTTCCCAGGAAAGAATGGATAAAACGATTTCCAAAAAACAAGCGCTCTTGCAAATAAAAAACCTCCTGTTAGAGCTCGTCCTGGAACCTTCGGAGACCGAAAATTATTTAGCCAGTAGAAGCTCTTCACCGCTTTTGCAGAGACAAAAAGCCATCCAACTCCTTCTCAGACCGGATCTGGATCTTCAATCTATGATAGCAGGCATTCCAAAAATAAAAGACCTCATGGCGGAATATTCTCCTGAAGATCTCAACCAGGCCGAAATCCAGATTAAATATGAGGTATATATCCAAAAGGAAAAGGAACTTGTAAAAAAGATGGCTCAACTCGAAGATCTTTTAATACCCGATAATTTTAATTATGACAGGGTATCTTCCCTGTCAACCGAGGCCTTGCAGAAATTCAAGAAAATCAAACCAAGAACACTCGGCCAAGCTAGCAGGATAAGTGGCGTCAATCCCAGTGATGTCCAAATACTTATGGTGTATATGGGCAGATAACCTGGAGTTCAACTTATAATTTAAACTGAGCGCTTATGGCCAGCATCCTATCAATCGGTTTTCTTGCTGCCTCAAGCAATCCAAGGTCCATAACAAGCTCTGGAGATTCATATTCCATGCAGAGGTAAAGTTTTTCCAAAGTGTTGAGTTTCATATGAGGGCAATCGTTGCAGGCACAGCCATTATTGGGTGGTGCAGGAATAAATGATTTCTGTGGAGAGCTGATCTGCATTTGATGAAGAATCCCTGTTTCTGTGGCTACAATATATTCCAGGCTTTCATCACTTTTTGTAAATTCAAGCAAGCCCGTCGTCGATCCAATATAGTCGGCCATCCTTAAAACCGGTTCTTCGCATTCAGGATGCGCAATTAATTTAGCTTTTGGGTGACGGATTTTAAGTTTCATTATCTTTTCCAAACTAAAAATCTCATGCACCATACAGGCGCCCTCCCAAAGGACCATGTCCCTCCCTGTTTTTTTAATCAGATAAGCACCCAGATTTTTATCCGGGGCAAAAATAATACCTTGTCCTTCAGGAAGACTGTCAATAATCTTCTCTGCATTTGATGATGTACAAATGATGTCACTGATGGCCTTAATTTCTGCAGAACAATTAATATAAGAAATCAACAAATGACCAGGATATCTGTCCTTAAAAGGTTGAAATAGGGATAAAGGTGCGGAATCTGCCAGAGAACAACCGGCTTTCAGGTCGGGCAATAGTACCTTTTTCTGGGGATTCAGAATTTTTGCTGTTTCAGCCATAAAATGAACCCCAGCAAATACAATGATATCCGCTTTTGTTTTTGCTGCTTCCTGGGCCAGACCAAGACTATCCCCGGTATAATCAGCAATATCCTGAATATCCGATTCCTGATAATAATGAGCCAGGATAATGGCGTTTTTTTCCTGTTTTAGGCGTTCAATCTCTTCAAAAAGATCCAAACCCGGATCTATTTCAAGATCCAGAAACCCATTTACGGCCTCCTTTTTCTTTGCTTCGGCGATGTTCATAACTTCTATAGTATTTAATAATACTTTAGTTAGATAAAATTAACTATTACTACTATACCAGTGAATTAGTGGATAATATTTAATACCGACTGTCTTTTTTTTAAAAAAACAGGATTATCCACCTGTTTGCACATATATCTAACAAATAAAACCCTTGTTTGATCGACGTCTACCTTACTTATCCACCCGGTCTGATTAGAAGCGGGTCTGAAAACTATTTGGTAAGAGTATTTCCGGCGAGGTTGGTATAAGGAGCCAGTTCTCAACCAAAAATAAAAGACAGATTCGGAAAGCGGGAATTATCTCCCATAAATGCACAATAAATAAATGAGATTACCCGGGCTTATACACGGGTTTATTGCATTATTAAGAAAGCTTTGTTAATTGTAGTTCCACAGGATGGCATTTTTACCCTATTTTTGCCATCCGTTTTAAAAACCCTATATACTTATAATATATGTCAGTTATTCAACAAATACGGGACAAGGCTGCCTGGCTGGTATTCGGCCTGATTGCCCTGAGTTTGGTCGGGTTCCTTCTTATGGATGCCTTTGTAGGCAGAAGCCGTTTCTTTGGCGGCAATTCTACCACAATAGGATCTGTAAACGGTGAAAAATTGGATTATGTCAAGTTTGACAGGATGGTTTCTGACCAGGAGGAAGCATACAAAGCCAAAGGTTATCCAGTCAATGACATTACACAACAAAATATTAAAGATGGTGTCTGGAAACAGTTTATAGAAGAATCGGTGCTTTCGGATGCAGACAAACAGCTTGGACTCGAAATCAGTGACAAGGAATTAAATGATATGTTGGTTGGTCAAAATGCCATCCCGGAAATCAAACAATCATTTACTGATCCTAAAACCGGAATATTTGATGGACAGGCCGCGGCCTCTACCATCAATCAACTCAGGACTATTTATAAGAATAACAGAAAAACGGATAAGTCCTATGATGAGGCAAAAAGATTTTTTGAAGAAGGAATTCCTCAGATCGTCAGAAGCCGTCAGAAGGATAAATACTTGTCGCTGGTGGCCAATAGTGTATATGTTCCCAAATGGATGATTGAAAAAATGAATGCAGACAACAGCCAGGTTGCTGCAATATCTTATGTGGATGTGCCATACTCTACCATTGCAGACAGTACTATAAAGATTAGCGATGATGAAATAAAGGAATACGTCGACAAACATAAAGATCAATACAAGCAACAGGAGACACGCAGCATCGCCTACGTTTCATTCAATGCAGCTCCGACAGCAGGTGATAGCGCAAATATTCTACAACAGCTTTTGAATCTGAAAAATGATTTTGCCGCCAGTAAAGACGCAGAAGCATTTTTAGCCAGGAATGGATCCGAGATCAGCTATTATGATAATTACCTGGCCAAGTCAAAAATTCAGGTTCCCAAAAAAGATTCCATTCTTATTCTGCCAAACGGAGGTCTTTATGGCCCATATTTAGATGGAAGTAATTATGTGATTGCTAAAAAAATTGATGAGAAAAATATGCCTGATTCCGTCAGAGCTCGTCATATTTTGGTGGCAACCATCGATCAGAAAACGGGGCAACCCACTATGGAAGATAGCGTAGCAATAAAAAAGATTGACAGCATTAAGAGTTTGATAGATAAGGGAGCTAGTTTTGACAGCCTCGCGGCCAAACTATCGGATGATCAGGGATCGAAGGCTAAGGGCGGTGACCTGGGATACTTTACGCAGGGACAAATGGTGAAGGAATTCGATAATTTTTGCTTTACTGGCAAGACGGGAGATAAAAAAATAATAAAAAGTCAATTTGGGTATCATTATATAGAGATACTTGATCAAAAAGCCTTTGAACCGGCATTTAAAATAGCTTACCTGGCCAAGAAAATTGAAGCCAGTCAGGAAACAGACCAAAATGCCTCCGGGCTCGCCAACCAATTTGCTGGTGAAAGCAGATCACAAAAAGCATTTGATGATAATATCCAAAAGCTTAAACTGCAAAAATTATTTGCTCTCGACATCAAACCCGTAGACTACAATATTCAGGGAATCGGTGTGAGCCGGCAGTTTGTCCGCTGGATATATGATGCTTCACTGGGAGATGTCTCGGAGCCGAATGGTATTGGTGATAAGTATTTGGTCGCATTGGTCACCGAAATCAATAAGGAAGGCACTATGAGCGTAGCAAAGGCAAGACCTTTAGTGGAACCGGTCCTCCGCAATAAGAAAAAAGCTGACCTGATCTTCAAAAAGATCGGTAATCCGCCATCTCTGGAAGCTGCGGCTTCCTTGAGCACACAAAAAATACAACAGGCCGATAGCATCGGTTTCAGCTCGCCTTATATTCCTATTATAGGCCAGGAATCAAGGGTAGTTGGCTCGGCCTTCGATAAACAATTACAGGCAAAACCAGTTTCCCCTCCCATTGAAGGCAATGGCGGCGTATTTGTTATCAAGGTCCTACACCTAATCGCCAAACCCAATAGCAGTGATCCAGAAGAGTTGCGCCGGAATCAGCAACAGATCCAGCAGTCTATGGCAACGCAGCAGGTTATCGCTGTGCTCACAAAAGCAGCCGATATAAAAGATAACAGGGGCAAATTCCTATAGGCTCGTAACTTTGCACTTATTCAAAGCAAGCCCGTGAGTGAAGAAATTGTAAATAAAGTGGCCATGAGCCCGCTGGAGACTGTGGACCTGGAAGAATACTATCCCAAGGAAGAAATAATTGGACTGGATCTGAAGCCTTATCTGTTTATGGATCTGATTATTAAAGAAAAGGATTTCAGGGCAGCACTCCAATCGACCGACTGGTCAATTTATCAAGGTAAGATAGTAGCGGTTACTTGTTCGGCCGATGCGGTCATTCCGGTTTGGGCATATATGCTCCTGGCATCTTATCTGGAACCTGTGGCGCGCGACATCATTATGGGTAACCAGGACGAAGCGTTGCGTCAGAGCGTGCTGAAACGGATTGAGGCAATCGACATCAGCGGATTCAAGGATAAAAAAGTGGTGGTCAAAGGATGTGGGAATCTACCAATAGGAGATTTTGCATATATGGAAATTACTAAAAGACTAAGATCTGTAAGTAAGAGCATTATGTACGGAGAACCTTGTAGCACAGTGCCCATATACAAAAGAAAATAGATCAACCTGTAGATCAGCTGATTTTATCAGCAAACCCTTACCTCATTGCATTTTTACCTTCCAAAAAATTACAATATTCCAGGGATCCTAAACGGAATCTAAGCGGTAAATGAGCGGTTTTTTCAAGTTCCCACTCCTTTTTGCACATAAATCCTGTGTGTTCATTATAATATACGGACCCAGGCATGTCTTGTGGAATATAGCCGTGGGCTGTTACCCAATTCCCGGTTTCCTGAGTTGAAAAGACTTTTGGGATAAGCGTTTCCGTGTTCGGCCTAAAACTCGTGAGGAGTTTTGGGGCATTCCAATCTAAGTTGGTAACAATCACCTTTTTATCTGAGGTCCACACCTTTCCCTGAGCATCTGCCCTGGCAGTTAAAAGCAAAATCACCCAAACAACAATAAAACTTATTTTTCGTTGCCCCGGTTTTTTCATATTTGTGTGTAAATTTAGGCTCGATTTTTGTGGTTGGCCGCCCTTTCATAAAAAGCGACGGCTAGGCAAAATACCCCTAAAAAATGGCATTAAGTCAATCTTTACAGCAAAAGTTATTACAAAAATTATCTCCTCAGCAAATCCAGTTGATGAAGTTGTTGCAGGTGCCAACTGCTAACCTGGAAGAACGCATTAAAGAAGAATTGGAAGAAAATCCCGCGCTGGAAGTGGCTGAAGAAGACCGGGACGATGGGCTGACGGATGATAGTAAAGATGAATTTGAGAGTAAGGAAGAAGAGTTTGATTCAGAGGGTAGCGAAGAGGAATACGAAAATATCGATATCAGTGATTACGTCAATGAGTTTGATGATGAAGTATCGGATTATAAATTAAGAGATGATAATTATCCGGATTCTGATGAGCAAAAAACCATGCCACAGAGGGTGGAAACTTCTTTCCACGAACTGCTGCTCGATCAACTGGGGATGCTTACTGTCGATGACAGGATCAGACGTATTGCAGAGCAGATTGCAGGAAGTATCGACGACGATGGATATCTAAGAAGGGATCCCTCCTCGATTGTGGACGATTTAGCTTTCCGCCAAAATATTGAAACCTCGGAAAAAGAAGTGGAGGAACTGATAAAAAAAATACAGCAATTCGATCCGCCGGGTGTAGCGGCGCGGAATTTGCAAGAGTGCTTGCTTTTGCAATTGCAAAGGAAAAAGAAAGACGACAAAACGGTAGACCTTGCCATCGAGGTATTGACCTATTACTTCGAAGAATTCACGAAAAAACATTATGATAAGATCCAGAGAAGCCTGGGGCTTGACGATGAAGAATTCAAAGACATCATCAAACAGATTATCAAACTCAATCCAAAGCCAGGGGGCGAGATTAGCGAAGCCAACAAGGTGGAAAGCTATGTCGTTCCTGATTTCTTCATCTTTAACAATGCAGGCTCGCTGGAACTTACACTCAATTCAAGGAATGCGCCAGACCTCCGCATTAGCGAAGGCTACCGGGAAATGCTGAAGGACTACGATAAAGGGACTAAAAAAGATAAGCGCCAGAAGGAAGCAGTGCTTTTCATTAAACAAAAAATAGATGCGGCGAAATGGTTTATCGATGCTATTAAGCAAAGGCAACAGACTTTGTATAATACGATGCATACCATCATGGATTATCAGAGGGAATTCTTTCAAACAGGCGATGAGACTGTCCTAAAACCAATGATCCTGAAAGATATTGCTGAAAGAACAGGCCTGGATATTTCTACCGTAAGCAGGGTGGCCAACAGCAAATTTGTTCAGACAGAATTTGGTACCTACAGACTTAAATTCTTTTTCAGCGAATCGCTAAGTACTGATAGCGGAGAAGAGGTTTCCACAAGAGAGGTCAAAAAGATTCTAAGCGACCTGATAGAAGGGGAGAGTAAAAAGAAGCCCCTGAGTGACGAGAGGCTAACGGAGTTACTTCAGGAAAAAGGGTACAACATTGCCAGACGTACTGTGGCCAAATACCGGGAACAGCTAAATATTCCTGTCGCCCGCCTAAGAAAGGAGCTTTAATCAAAATTGTTCAATATTTTTGGTTTTCCTTAAGATCTATTAATTGATTATCCAGGATTTGAAAACCGATCCAGCAAATACCAACCAGCCAGGCTCATTTTTTCATCCGGCAATCAGGTTATTCGCGCATTTTTTTTCTGTTCTCCTGCATCCATTATTCGTTACTTCTTATGCAACCGCCTTCCTGATCTTTGTGCATCCTTTTGCCTTTGCTGGTTTGGATCCAAGGCTTAAGCTGTTCAGGTTCCTTACCGTTTTTCTCTCCACCACATTTTTACCTCTTTTAGCTGTTTTTCTGGTCTGGAGACTGGGTTTATTTGTAAAATCCTTTCGAATGAACACTGCCCGTGAAAGGTTGGTACCCTACCTGATTGCCATGACCCTCTACTGGTGGCCTTGGAACGTATACCGAAATCTCACTGACATTCCCATGGTGGCAAACAGATTATTATTTGGATCTTTTTTATCGATATGCGGAGCCTGGATGTGTAATATCTTTTTCAAAATAAGTATCCATGCTGTTGCGATGGGAAGTCTTTTTATCTTTTTCCTGCTCTTCTCATTCAGCGACAGCTACGGATCAGGATTGTATTTATCGATCGTCCTGTTGCTTACCGGAATTGTATGCACTTCAAGACTTATTGTTTCAGATCATTCCCCCTTTGAGATCTATTCCGGTCTTGCACTGGGGATGATTATGCAATGGATAGCCTGGCAGATTTCTCCTTATATGGTTGCGTGAAATGAGCAAAAAAGAAAAGCTCAATCATAGGGTACGACCTATATTGAGCTTTTTCACCTTCAAACCATCTGAAGTATTCGTCCATGCTAGCTGTTAAGTATCTTAGATTTTACTATGTATTTTTTTGTAGGGTGATAAATAAATAAGCAGGAACCGTCTTTAATGCTGTCAATAACCTGCTCGGTCTCTGAAAAAGGAACGGCAGGACATCCAAAGCTTCTGCCATTAAACGCGTTATCCTGCAGAAAGTCCTCTCCCACGTAATGTGAGCCATGTATAACTATATTGCGACGGCCGGCTTTATCATTAAATCCTTTTTCTAATCCGTGGATTTTCAGGGCAAGTCCATGGTCTCCATAATAAGTTTCCCGGGTAATATAAAACCCAAGGCTGCTTTTAAGGGATTTTGGATTATTTGAAAATGAATTGGCAAATTCAGAGCCTGAATTGCGGCCATGGGCAACGTAGGTATTCAATAATACCGTCTTTAGTTCCATATCGATAATATATAAACGCTTCTTGCGTGAAGACTGGCTGAAATCACAAATGGAAAGCACGTCAGCCCTCCTAAGCAAATGATGTTGTAATAGATAAGTATATCCTTTATAAGCATATTCAAATGCTTTCTTCGTCAAGCCGAACTGTTTAAGGTCAATTTGTTCATAAAGGGAAGAAACGACGGTTTCAAAGTCATCATCATGCCTGAATGACTTATTGGACCCCGAAGGGAGTCTTTTGTGGATCGTTGATGTTGTTTTTGAAGGAGCGGCAGCATGTAACGGCGTTGCTGATGTTACAAGAAAAAATAGGCCTGCCAGCATTAACGGTTTAATGGCTTTGTGCATAGGGGTGCGGATTTGTATTTGAAAACGAGACTAGCGCTAAAATAGTATCCAAAAATCAATTGTGCAAGAGCATTCCCTAGGGTTTTTTATTGTGCATAATTCCCTTTTTTAAAATAATCAAGTCCTAATACTAGGTAATTTTACGAGGGAAAATTGGTAAAATAACGCGAATTTCAATAATTCAATCGGGGGGATCAGGTGACCTTAGAAATACTGAATTCGCTTACGTATATTTTTATAAGTAAAATAAAAAGAGAGATAAGAATTGGACCAAAGATCAGCCCCATGAAACCAAATAAGTTAAGTCCCAGGATCACACCGAATGCCGTGATAAGCGGATGCACATCTCCTATTTTTCTCTGCAGCCAAAACCGGAAAACACTGTCCAGCGTGCTGATTATGCCAAAGCCATAAGCGAGCATTATAATGCCCTTCACGGTCATGCCATTTGCAAAAAACAAAATGGATATGGGAACATAAGCCAGCGTCGCCCCGACAACGGGCATCATCGATGCGATACAGGTGACTACAAACCAGAACATAGGTTCTTTTACGCCCAGTACCAGGTAACTGATAAGGCCCAAAATGCCTTGAAACAGGGCTATCATCGGAATGCCAACAGCATTGGAAAAGACCAGGGAGTTGGTTTCTTTGCGCAACAGCAACACGTTCTCATTTTTCAGCGGCATTCCTTCAATCAAAGCGCCTTCCATTTTGCGCCCGTTGATCAGCATAAAATAAAGTATAAAGTACATGAAGACGATTGTAATAAGGCTATTGAATGTGGCTCCCAGGACTTGTGGCAATGTTTGAGCTCCCCACGAGGTTAACTGTTGCATGTTCTTATCTGAGATCAGGTCAAGATCGTATTGCTTCTCGTATTTATGGATCAGCTGTTCTGCGGCATTTACTACCTGTGAAGTATGCTCGAGTGCAAAGTTTATTTTCGAAGAAATCATATTGATTAGCAATACGATTGGAAGCAGGATCACGACAAAAGAGAGCAGCATCAGCAAAACGGCCGCCAATGCTTTATTCCATTTGTATCTGCCTGTCAGAATAAACATCCATTTTTTCAGGAGAACATATAAGGTATAGGAACCCAATAAGGCCGGAATGAAGGATTGCAGTTGCCTGAAAAGTACCACGCCGAGCAGCATGATAAGCACGAGGAGCAACACCTGCCGGATGACATTATTAGGGATGTGATTCATGATCATTGATTCTTTGGCAGGATAAAAATATGGCTATTTTCGGTCCTCAGATCAGATTAGGGAAGATGAGTAACCCTTTTTAATTTAGCTTAAATTTTGGTTCGGATGAAAACCCTTCTATTGGTAAGGCATGCCAAAAGCAGTTGGGATCTTCCTGGAGCCTCCGATTTTGAACGCACCTTGAATGAGAGGGGCAAAACGGACGCACCTGAAATGGCTAGTCGATTGATCCGGAAAAAGATAGGGGTAGAACTCTTTATATCAAGCCCCGCAAAAAGGGCTAAAAAAACGGCTGAAATTTTTATAAAGCAGTTTAATAGAGATAGAAATGAAATCATTTATATTCCGGAATTATACCTTGCAGAACTGGACACCTTCAGCGAAGTGATTTCAAAGCTGGAAAATACATATCAATCGGTCGCACTGTTTGCCCATAATCCCGGACTGACCGAATTTGCAAACAGCCTGACAAACGTTCACGTAGATAATATTCCCACCTGCAGCGTTTTCGCGGTAACCATTCCCATAGAAAGATGGGATAAATTTGCCTTGGCCACAAAGAATTTTCTTTTTTTCGATTACCCAAAAGCGCATTAAATCACCCTTGTTTGAATTGTCAAAAGGAACTCATTGATCGTTCGATTAAATAAAAGGGGGCCGGAGTCCTCCACCGGCAAAAAAGAAAATTGTCTCGCAGATTGAAGACAGGACTCCAGGGAGAAACTATCCTGGGTGGTGGTGAATATAATCCGTTTGTTAAAAAGATAATTTGCCAGGTATTCCTGTTCAGGCTGGCCCGGGGTTGGGATCAAAATGGTTTTTTTGCCCAGCATTGCCAAATCCATAATTGAACTATACCCGCAACGGCCGATGACATAATCAGATTCTGAAATGACCTTGTTCAACTCCTTCGAAGGGAGATGATTGCACACCCGGGTATTTATCCTGACTTCCGGTAAACTGGTTTCCCCCGGCAACCCCCTGATCAAAATTGCCTTTCCGGAATAATTTTGCAATTCGGCGAGTATTTTTTTTTCAAAAATTGTTCTTTGGGGTTCAGGACCGGATAATAGAAAGACAAGGGGCCCGGCCATTCCCGTATTTATCTTTTTGAATCTTGTCAGTGGTCCAAGATATCGAATGGGAATTTCTGGTCCTTTTTTTGGATGCGCCATGGTTCCTGCCAACGATCCAGCCTCTTCGAAATCTGGTACCCAGCATGAAGAAAACCGGCAGATTTTTCTGTAATTTATTTTTTGCAAAACCTGGTCAATCCCCTTTCCAAAGTAGGTAATGATATGAAGCTGGTGGGTAATAAATACAGAAAATATGGATGCCGAATACAGACCGTACCGGTTATCTGAGATCACGCCGTCCAATTCCTCTTCTAGCAGAAAACGCTCAAGCCAGCGGTTTTCTCTCTTGATCCGGATCAATATTTTAGGAATTTGAAAAATTATTCTGAACCAGGTTGCCCATTTATTTCGGCCATATTTTAAGCCATATCCTTGTACATTGATGAAACGGATCGCGGGAAATTCCTCTTTTAGCAATGCTTTTTGAGGCCCTTCAGCAGCAATAATGACCTCGCAATTTTTTTCTATCAATTCTTTAATTATTGGAATACAGCGTGTTGCATGTCCAAGTCCCCAATCCAGGGGTGCCACCAAGATTTTAGGGCTTTTTCGAGAGGTATTGTTAATTTCCTGAATAAATGGCAAAAGAAATATGATTTACCTTAAAAATAATTTAATTTAGCAAGAGTAAATCCATGAAAAAGCAAAACCTTCTCTTGATTATTTTGATGATTTTTATTACACTTGTAATCTCAAATTGCAATTCCGGCAGACGAATCGGCGGTAGCAGTAAGAATTGTGGGTGTGGTTCAAACAAGGGTATGGTTGGTTATTAAAATCTGATTGAATGAAAACTCCTAACAGAGATTTGCTTGTCCTAGTCAAAGACGAAGATGCCAATGAACAATCCATGGAGCAAGAATTGGAGCAATTAAACGATTTATTATTTCATTACGAAACCATGGAAAGTTTTTGCGTTGCACACGAAGTGTTTGACGTGAATAAATATAAAATCATCCACAAGCCGGAAGTTCTTCAAAAAATCGTCAGGCAAAAGGAATTGAAGCCCTTTCAATTCATTTACAATAAAAATTAGGTCTTTTCCCGATCCCCATTACTAAGAATTCGTCATCAGGGGCATCACCAGCATCAGTAATTCTTCATTTTCATTCTGCTGTTCAGGCTTTATGATACCAGCCTTGGTGGGGGTGGAGAGCTCTACAATGACTTCCTCGGAATCAGCGGCGCTTAACATCTCAATCATAAACCTGGCGTTGAATGCAATAGTCAGGTCTTCGCCATCATACCTGCATTTCATGCGCTCGTTGCCTTCGAATGAAAAATCAATGTCCTGCGCCATCAACTGGAGCTCGCTTCCTTGTATGTTTAAGACTACCTGGTTGGTACTCTTATTGCTGAAAATAGCCACCCTTCTTAAAGCTCCTTGAAAATCATTGCGGTTAACTGTCAATTTGTAAGGGTTGTCAACAGGTATGACCACTTTATAATCAGGAAAACGCGCATCAATTAATCTGCAACTCATTTGAGTGCTTCCGTGATATACAAATAAGTGGTTGTTGTTATAGTTGATCCGGATTTCGTCATCATTGGATTGTAATACTGACTTTAGAAGGCTAAGGGGCTTTTTGGGGACTATCAGGGAATCATTTTTTGGGCAACTTACATCAGTGCGTTTATACCGGACCAGCCGGTGTGCATCTGTAGCAACGCACTGCAACCCCTTTTTATCCATTTCAAAAAAGACGCCGGTCATCGCCGGACGAAGGTCATCGTTACTGACTGCAAAAAGCGTTTTATTGATGGCGGCCAGGAGTCCAGATGATGAGATTGTAAACGAAGTGGTATCATCACCAGGCGGTTCCTTGGGGAAATTATCCGGATTTTCCCCCATTACTTTATATTTACCATTATCACTCGTAATCTCAACAGCAAAATGTTTATCAATGGTAAAAGTTAAAGGCTGATCTGGAATATTTTTGAGCGAATCAATAATGATCTTTCCCGGAATGCATACTTTACCACTCTCTTTCGCCTCTACCTCAAGTTGAACCTTCATCACTGTCTCCAAATCGGTTGCCACTACGGTCAGTTTGTTTTTTTCGACCTCAAATAAAAAGTCTTCTAGTATGGGCAATACCGTATTGGCATTAATCACACCACTGATTTGCTGGAGCTGTTTCAACAAAACCGATGAGGAAACGATGAACTTCATTTAGATAATACTTTGGAACGAAACTACTGATTTTTGGTCAATGGCCAATAGTTGTCCTAAGGCGGAGAATCGAAACCGGGCAGGGCCTGTATATGGGTGCTGATCTTCTGCCATAATCCGCTAACTTTATCATTTACAGGCACCATGTCTACACTTACCATTAGCGCTATCCAATCCCATCTCCACTGGGAAGACAGGACTGCCAACCTGAAAATGTTTGAGGAGAAAATCCTCTCCATTCAGGGAAAAACAGAACTTATCATCCTTCCCGAAATGTTTAGCACAGGATTTAGCATGCGTGCTGAAAACCTCGCCGAAAAAATGGATGGTCCCACCATAACATGGATGAAAAGATTAGCTTCCTCCAGGTCGGTCATCATTACCGGAACAGTCATTATTGAAGACCAGGGGAAATATTTTAACCGGTTAATCTTCATGCTTCCGGACGGAACTTACGGACAATATGATAAACGGCATTTGTTTGCATTTGCAGGTGAGCATGCAAAATACGCTGCGGGCTCCCGCCGGCTGATCGCATCAGTAAAAGGCTGGAAAATCAATTTGCAGGTTTGTTATGATCTTCGTTTCCCGGTTTGGTCCAGACAAGCGACAGAAGGGGAATATGATCTGTTGATCAATATGGCTAATTGGCCCGAAAGGCGCAGCACAGCCTGGAAAATATTATTACAGGCCCGTGCGATTGAGAACCAGTGTTATGTTGTTGGGTTAAACAGGGTAGGTTATGATGGTAACAATATCTTTCATAGTGGTGATTCAATGATTATCGATCCCTTAGGCACCATATTGGAAAATAAATCGGTCGATGAAGGCATCATCACCTGCACACTTGATAAGGAAAGGATCGAGGAGGTAAGAATGAAATTTCCATTTTGGAAGGATGCGGATCATTTTTTAATTGAATCCTGAATCATTTATGAATACCGCTTTTATAGCCAGGGAAATCTTCACCGGCCACGATGTGGTGACGGGTAAAGCGGTATTGGTCAAGGAAGAGGAGATAATGGGCTTGGCGGATATAGCAGATATTCCTGCCAACTATTTGATCAGGGATTTGCAAGGATATATGCTGGCACCTGCATTTATAGATTTGCAGATTTATGGAGGCAATGGCAGGCTTTTTTCAACCGAATTGACTACTGAGGCTTTGGAAGCCGTATACGAATATTGTCTGGAAGGCGGCTGCACCCAGTTCTTAATCACTATGGCTACCAATTCCATTGAAAAATTACTCAAGGGAATCGAGCTCGTAAAAAAGTACCAGGCAATGGGTGGAAAGGGGCTACTGGGCATCCATCTGGAAGGACCTTATATAAATCCCGCAAAAAAAGGCGCACATCTGGAGGCTTTTATTAAGAAGCCCAGCTTTGAGGAAGTCAGCATGTTGCTGGAGAAGGGAAACGGGGTTCTTAAGATGATGACACTGGCACCAGAGCAATGTGATAAGGAGATTATCGATTTATTGCTTGACCACCATGTCATTGTTTCCTCCGGGCACAGTGACGCCAGTTATGATCAGGCAATAAACGGATTCTACCAGGGAATCCCAACTGCTACCCATCTTTTCAATGCCATGTCGGCGCTTCAGGGGCGGCAACCAGGTATGGTCGGAGCTATTTTTGATCATCCGGATATCATGAGCAGCATTGTCTGCGATGGCATCCACGTTGATTATGCCTCCGTCAGGGTGAGTAAAAAAATAATGGGACCCAGACTTTTTTTTATTACAGATGCCGTGGCGGAAGTGCAGCATGGAGAGTATCAGCACACATTAAAAAAAGACAGGTATGTACTCCGTGACGGAACCCTGTCTGGTTCCGCGCTGACCATGCTTCAGGCTGTAAAAAATGGCGTTCAAAAAGTTGGTATTCCTTTGCCGGAAGCGCTTCGGATGGCAGCTCTTTATCCGGCATCGCTATTAGGTTCAACAAAAAAAAGGGGAAGCATCCTGGCAGGTGCCCATGCAGATTTTGTGGTGCTGGATGAGCAGCTGAACCTGCAACAGTTGATTGTGGACGGTGAATAGGGTGAGGATCATTTAAGTACCCCTTCTGAAATCGCTATGATTTTCTGAAACAGGTAATTTTCGGTACCCTTCTGAAAGCCCGATTGCCGGTAAAGGACCTTACCATTTTTTATGATCATCGATTGAGGAAGATTGTTGGAATTTAATGCTTTTTGTAAATCTCCGTTGATATCCGTGTAGACATCAAAAACCCATCCATTCATATTGACGGTAGGTCTTACCCGGCTTACACTTTTCCCTTCGTCAACAGAGACAGCCAACATTTTGAAATGAATACTGGATTTCCATTTTTCGTAGTTGGCATTTATGGCATTGAGTTCGTCGACACTTATATCCGAAGTAGAAGCCCAGAAACAAACCAGGACTACCGAGTCCTTTTGTGTAACGGAAGAAAATGAAACGAGGTTACCGCGCAGGGGTTTGAGCATTGCCGTGGACAAATCGGATTGCGCATCCACCATACCAGCAAATAGCAGGGGAAAGATTGCCATGAAGCTCATATTAATACCTTTCATAAACTATTCATAAGCACTTGATACCGGAGGCCGGTTACTGGTTTTGTTCACTTCGGGCCTGAATCAACTCTCTTACTTTTTCAGCCTTAAAGTCAATGCCTTTCTGAATGGCTTCAGCAGAAGGAAGCGCAGGCACATCAGGCATTACACCTCTTCCGTTTTTTTCCCTGGTTCGATCCACGACCATCCTGAACTTGGGCAGCCGAAAACGGATCCTGGTATTCGGCAGGGTCACATCGGGGATGAACCAAGCGGAGTTTCCGTAATAACCCCCGCCTGTTTCTTCTCCAACAAGGGTTACATTTTTCTGCCCCTTCAGGCAGCCTGCAAATAAGGTCGTGGCTGAAAAAGAATTCCCTCCAATAAGGACATACACCTGTCCGTCGAAATGATGATTTTTTTTAGGGTGAAAATAGTGGCGTTCAAAATAGCCAAGATGGTATTTCCCATCGGAGTGCTTTTTGGTCACAAAGAGCATGAGGGCCCAGTACCAAAAATCATTCTGGATATAGGGCCTGTACCGGCTATGCCTCTTGACCGCATATAAAGAATCAGCCAGCTTGAATTTCTTATCGACGATATATTTAGTCAGGAGTGTGGAGTTGGAAGCGTTGCCCCCGCCGTTTGAACGCACATCGATGATCAGGTTTTTAATCTTTTTTTCATCTAGTAACTGGAAGCTCTGATGGAAGAAGCTCTTCAATTTGTTTCCATTGGAAAAGGTGTTTACAGTCATAAAGGCGGTACTGCCCACGGTGTCGACCTGGAGGTTTCTGGTGCCGAATAACATCATCATCCTCGGTCTTTCCTTTTCCATGTCGCTATCGGATCGGTTATGGCGGCGATGGAGGGTGTCTGCATTCGGATCATAAATGTGTATAATAGATTCTTTGTCGTTACCAAGGCTATCGATGTAATGGATATCCAGCTTTTCGGATAAACCAAAAATGTTCTTATACCAAACACCGAAATTGAACCCTGTGCTTAAGGATTGATATTTACCAGTCATGCTATAGCCATCGGTTACCTGATAATTAAACAGGCTGTCAGTGAGCTGGGGTTGTGTCAATCCATTGATGCTTTTAAGGACCGTCCCCTTTCTTAATACAGAATCATGCCGGTCAATATTTGCCGTGACAATCATGGTATCATCCCAGAATTTCAGAGTCAATGGGAATAATTTAAGGTGTGCAGTATCCAGGTATTTGGAATATTTTTTGGAATAGTGAACAGAAGTATGTCCGCAATCTATTTTCGTAACGACATAACTTAAGAGTACCCTGAATTGGGTTTCGGTCATGGAGTCCCTGATCTGGCTGAAACCTCTGTCGAAATAATAATTCAGGCTGTCTTTTGTGGTGTACCAATAGAGACTGGGATGTGATTCTTCCAAAATATTCCTGAAGAGACTGTAATCCTGTTTCAGTTCATCAACAGGATATTTTTTATCTGGGTCAAAGGCTTTCTTACCGCTTGAGCATGAAATACAAAAGACAAGGATCCAGAGGATAAAAAAGAAAAAGCCACAATAATTTCTCATCAGGTAACGCATAATAAAAACTAAAATAAGAAAGCACATTTATTTTGAAACAAAAGCGTTCCAGCCCTGGGCATTGATTTCAAAGCGGCTGCCGCCTTTGGTAATGATATTTTTGCCCTTGCCAGGCTCTGTCATGTACCCTATCACACTGATCTGTTCATTCAATACTATTTTGTCATGGTCTGCAGGCGAAATGGTAAACAATAATTCATAATCCTCTCCACCACTCAGGGCGCAAACTGTGGGATCGAGTTCGAACTTATAGGCAGCGTTCCGGGTGTCCTCGGCGATAGGTATTTTTTCTTCATACAATACGCAACCCAGTTGGCTCTGTTTGCAAATATGGAGGATTTCAGAGCTTAGTCCATCGCTGATGTCCATCATTGCATTGGGAAGGATCGCGGACTGCTCGAAAAATTCGATAATGTCCTTACGCGCTTCTGGTCGAAGCAACCTGCCAATAACGTATTTCTCCCCTTCGAGATCGGGTTTGACCTGCGGGGATTCTAAAAATATCTTTTTTTCACGCTCCAGAAAAACTAGGCCCAGGTAGGCCGCCCCAAGATCGCCGCTGCAACAAAGAAGGTCACCTTCTTTTGCAGTGCTTCTTTTTACAAATTTATAGGGTGCTACCTCGCCCACCGCGGTCACCGAAATAATAAATCCTTTCTGAGAAGAAGCAGTGTCGCCTCCTACCAGGTCAACCGTATATTTTTCGCATGCCGCATACACGCCTTCATAGAATTCGTCCAAGGCTTCCAAGCTGAACCTGTTACTGATACCCAGGCTGAGGGTGATTTGCGTTGGCTGAGCATTCATAGCATAGATATCACTAAGATTTACAACTACAGATTTATATCCTAAATGCTTAAGGGGGGTGTATACCAGGTCAAAGTGAACGCCTTCAATCAGCAAATCAGTAGTTAATACGGTTTGCTTTCCAAAATGATCAATAATCGCTGCATCGTCACCCACGCCTTCCACTGAGGAAGCGTGTTTTAGTTCAATGTTTTGCGTGAGATGCTCAATCAACCCAAATTCGCCGATCGAAGATATTTCTGTTCTTTGTTTCATGTTAGATTCTCATTTACCTGACTGCCGCCTTTACCTATGGCGAAGCCATCAGGCAATCAATTTCATGACTCCGCGTCATTGATCCATGTCAGCAATTCATCATGGATTTTTCCATTCGAGGCCACTATGTGAGGCTGGTATAGCGAATAAGGATTGCCCGCAAAATCAGAAACCCTGCCCCCCGCCTCCTTTACCATCAGGTAACCAGCTGCACTGTCCCAAGCTTGAAGCTTATGTTCATAAAACCCATCAAAACGGCCGGCAGCTACCCAGCATAAGTCCATGGCAGCTGACCCCAAACGGCGGACAGGGACTCCTTTCCTGATCATCCTTGAAAAAACCTCTAAAGGCCCGTTATGCTGGTCCAAATAAGTATAGGGAAAACCAGTGACGAGACAGGAACTAATGACTTCAGATTGTTCGCTGACATGGATCATTTTATCATTCAGAGACGCTCCAAATCCCTTCTGGGCAAAATAGAATTCATTTACAAAAGGGTTGAATACAGCCCCGAATATGATGTCCGACTTAAATTCGATACCAATTGAAACACAACATATAGGAATACCGTGTGCAAAGTTTACTGTACCGTCTATCGGATCAATGATCCATTTGTAGTCGGAATTCGTTGCGATCTCGCCAGCTTCCTCGCTAAGGATAAAATGGTCTGGAAACTCCTTTTTGATCACTTCAAAAATGGCTTTTTCAGATGCATGATCTGCCTCTGTAACCAGGTTGTTTATCCCTTCCTTATTGGATATTTTGAATGTGCCCTGAAAAAACCCAGCCATTACCTTGGCTCCTGCTTCCGTGGCCTTAATAAGTGTTGATTTAAGCATGAGCAAAGATAGGTGAGCTTGAAGATATGGCTATCTGTTTAGGCTCCCCATGGATTCGCTGGCATAACGTAGGCCGGCCGCCACATTTTTTGGTGCGATGGCATCAATTTCCAGCAATTCAGCGTTGCTTAACTTTATCTTGAGCGAACCGAGGTTTTCTTCCAAATAGGCAATCCTTTTGGTGCCGGGAATGGGAAATATATGACTTCCCTGTTCGAATACCCAGGCAAGCGCGAGCTGTGAGCTGCTGCAACCTTTGGTTTTTGCCAATTGCTCTATTTTTCCCAGCAAATCGAGATTTTTTTGGAAATTTTCTCCTTGAAAACGGGGGGAAAATCGCCTGAAATCATCGGCGGAAAGATCCTCTGGTTTCTTTATCTGACCGGTTAGAAATCCCCGGCCAAGTGGACTATAAGCAACAAAAGCAATTCCTAACTCTTTACAGGTTTGCAATATTCCTTCTTCCGGATCCCTCGTCCATAGAGAATATTCCGATTGTACAGCGGTGACCGGAAATACAGCATGAGCCTTTCTTAGGGTCTTCTCCGAAACTTCAGAAAGCCCGATACCTCTTATTTTTCCTTTTCCAACCAACTCGCCCATCGCGCCGACCGTTTCTTCGATGGGTGTTGCAGGATCCACACGATGTAAATAATATAGGTCAATCGTGTCGATATCCAATCTTTTTAAGCTGGCTTCCACTGAGGTCCGGACATATTCGGGCTTTCCATTTACACTCCTGTATCCCGGATTTTTCGGATCTCTTACAATGCCAAATTTTGTGGCAATCGTCAGTTGATTTCTCTTCCCTTTAATCGCCCTGCCCACCAACTCCTCGTTCCGGAATGGCCCGTATATATCGGCTGTATCAAAAAAATTAATCCCCAATTCTATAGCGCGATGCAGGGTGCGCGTAGATTCCGTATCATTAAAAGGGCCATAAAATTCGCTCATACCCATGCAGCCAAATCCTAATTCAGAAGCCTGCAAGCCCTGGGATCCTAATGATTTTATTTTCATAAAAATATTTTATTGAAGAAGTGAACTTACCCACTCACGCAAAGCGATGAGTGGGCTTCTTCACAACCCAGACGTATGCCTGATTGCCCTACGTTAACGGGTGAAGGCTCGTTCCGAAGCCCGGTGGACTTGATATTTTTGGCAGCATTCAGATCCCTATCGTGATCTGTGCCGCAACAGGTACAAGTCCAAGACCTGTC